>Ga0182030_10008764_pt1 | contig 20861 bp, 19 predicted proteins | sample 812S3MmetaG_FD_121299 | JGI IMG/M metagenome (GOLD analysis project Ga0182030, IMG submission 121299) | Permafrost microbial communities from Stordalen Mire, Sweden - 812S3M metaG (Illumina Assembly) | ecosystem: Environmental > Terrestrial > Soil > Wetlands > Permafrost | place: Sweden...
CCCTTCGAACATAGCGACAGCACGCTCCGGCTGGCCGAAAGCCTGGGCGTGGGCACGCGCGATCTGTCTCGCATCGAGGTGATCGGCACGCCCATCGCCCAGGTGCGCTTCGATTTCCGCAATCCCGTTCGAGCGCCCGACCCGGCGTGATTACGCCACGGCCGCGGGCGGACGCACCGCGCGCCGTCACCCTTTTGTCTCGAAACCCACACTCATATAGCGAACGGACTGATCGGCCCCAACCGGAAGGAATACTGAATGAACCGCCGAAATTTCCTGGGCTCCGCCTTCGCAGTCGCGGGCGGAACCACCATCGCGCCAAAGGTGGGCGGTGCCGCTATCCCCAAGATGAAGATCCGGCGCATCCGCTATTATCAGCCGCAGCGCGTGAACCCGACCTTCAATCAGAGCAACCGCATCGTGACCATCGAGACCGACTCGGGAATCACCGGGATCGGCGAGGGCGGGTCGAAGGACATGATGGACCAGTGCGCGCCCATGCTGATTGGCGAAGATCCTTCGCGCATCGACCATCTCTGGCAGTTTATGTACCGCGGATGGTTCTATCCGCCCGGGCGCGAAAAGCTGCACGCTTTGGGAGCGCTGGATGTGGCCCTGTGGGATATCAAGGGCAAAGCCCTCGGCGTGCCGGTTTACGATTTACTGGGCGGCATCTCGCGCCAGCACATTGAGTGCTATTCCACCGGAGTGACCCGCGGCGGCACGCTGCAGGAGCGCGTGCGCGCCGTGATGGAAGCCGGATTTCGGGCCTATCGCACCGCGGTGGATATGCCATGGTCCGCCCCGGACGGCGGCACGCCGACGGGCGAGTTCCGCTCCCATCTGGCAGTCGATCAGGAAGTGGAGAAGGCCCGGCAGATCCGCGAGGCGCTGGGCAAGGAAGGCGACTGGCTGACCGATGTCCACACCCGCCTCGACCTCTCCGACGCCATCCGCCTGTGCAACCTGCTGGAGCCTTTTGCGCCTTATGAGGTGGAGGACCCGCTGCGCTCCGAAAATAAGGGGATCTACAAGCAGTTGCGGCCCGAAATCAAAGTGCCCATCGCGGTGGGCGAGCAATTCGGCGACCGGTGGGACATCAATGAACTGATCGAACAACGCTTGATCGATTACTCGCGCGTCACGCTCCCCAACGCCGGCGGCATCACCGAATTCATGAAGATCGCCACGCTTTGCGAAACCCACAATGTCGGCCTGATTCCGCATGCTACGGGGCCCATCTCCGTGGCGGCGCTGACCCATACGCTGGGTGCATTCTCCGGACCCGTGCTGATGGAGTGCGGGAGCGTCCCCAAGCCGGCCTACCTGCCGCAAGGGCCCGATTTCCGGAATGGCAAATTATGGCCCCGCGACGCCCCCGGCCTGGGCGTGGAGTTCGACCCTAAAGGAGCCGTCCTGATCTCGGACATCACGGAACGCTCCGCGCCCATCCCGGTCTACCGGCGGCCGGACGGCTCGATTACGAACTGGTGACCGGGATGCTGATGTTATGAAGATTGTCCTTGACGTTGGGTGCGTGTTTCGCAACAATCCAAAGGGTGTTCTACCCGCGAAAGAAAAAAACATGAAAACTCTGTTTGTTTTCGCTGTTGCCGTTCTGCTGGTTGGCTGTTCCCAACCGCCGGCGCCCGCGCCCGTGGCCGAAACGCACGGCGTAGGGAGCATCGTTCGCCTCGATCCGGCTTTCGATTCCATCGTGCCCAAAGATGCGATCATCGAAAAGGTCGGCGGCGGATTTCAGTTCACCGAAGGACCGCTGTGGCGGCCGGACGGCCTCCTGTGGTTTAGCGACGTGATTGGAAACGTGGTTCGCTCCATCACGCCGTCCGGACAGGTTCAGGTGCTGATCCCCAATGCCGGAGGCCAATCCTCCGCGCCTCCGGGATCTTTCATCGGCTCCAACGGCATGATCGCCGATAAAGACGGCTTCGTGCTGCTTTGCCAGCATACCAATCGCCGCATTGTGCGAGTGGCCAAGGACCTCACCATGACGCCCTACCTGGAGAAGTACCAGGGTAAGCGCCTCAACAGCCCCAATGACCTGGTGTACCGCTCCGACGGCGCGCTCTACTTCACGGACCCGCCGTACGGGCTGTTGAAGCAGGATGACGACCCCGCCAAGGAATTGAAATTCAATGGCGTGTTTCTGTATGCCGGCGGCAAATTGCAGGTGGCGATCAAGGACCTGACGCGCCCCAACGGGCTGGCATTGTCGCCCGACGAGAAAACCTTCTACATTGGCAATTCCGACGACAAGAGCAAGGTCTGGATGCGATACGACGTGGCGGCGGATGGCACCGTCTCCCACGGCAAGGTGTTCGCCGATGTGACCGCCGAAAAGGAAGACGGCAATCCCGACGGCATGAAGGTGGACTCGCAGGGCAACGTATACGGCAGCGGTCCGGGCGGCGTGTGGGTGTTCTCGCCCGATGGCAAGCATCTCGGCACCATCAAGCCGCCGGAGACGCCGGCAAACTGCAATTGGGCCGGCGACGGTAAGACGCTTTACATTACCGCTCGCACCGGTGTGTACCGCATCAAGCTCGCCGTGGCGGGCGAGAAGGCGCTTTACCAATAGCGCACGGAGGAGAAGCGATGAAGCGAAGGTCGTACCTGAAGGCAATGCTGGCCGCCACGGCTGGAGTGACCGGCGCCGGCGCCCAGGAGGCGAAGAAACAGGCGCAGAACCCGGTCGTACTGCACGTGGATCTATCGGTCGATCCGGCCAAAGAACAGGAGATGCTGCACAACTTCCACACCATCTTCAAACCGGCGGCGGTGAAGTTTCCCGGCTATATCGATGTGAAGATGTGCAAGCTGCGAACGGCCCTCCAGGGCGCCGCGCCGAGCGGCGTCAATTACCGCTTCCAGTTGACGTACCAGACTGAGGAACTGCGGCAGAAATGGGTGGCTTCCGAGGTACACCAGAAGGCCTGGCCCACCATAGAGAACACGCTGAAAGCCAAGAACTACGTGGTGCTGCTCTTCGATTCGGTGTAGCGCGCCGGGCGCGGCGCAACCTACTGGCCGCCGCGCCGGCCCCCTCTTCCGGCGGGCAAAGTCTCCAGGACGCCTTTCTGGGTGGCGATCCCGATGATCATGAATTCCAGATCGTGCGAGCCGTTGTTGCGGAACGCGTGCGCTTCGTTCAACAGCACCGGCACCGCATCGCCCTTGTGAATCTCGGCCGTCTCCCCATTCACCTGTGCCTGGCCATCGCCGTTCAAAACGAAATAGACTTCTTCGATCCCGGGATGCCGGTGCGCCCCCTCAGCCGCGCCCGGAGGCAGCAGCAGGTGATCCATATAGGACCAGTTGGTTTGAAACACCGTCGGTTCGAGCGCCCGGCGATACCGCGCCGTGCCTTCTCCGCCATGATAGGCCTCGACAGCGCGCAGCAGTTCCTTGTCCAACCGCATGGTCATGAACACGGGGGTGGGATCCTTTGCCGCGACGTTGGTGCGCGCGTCCCCCAGGTTGAAGGCGTCGTACAGCCCCTTGACGGCCGTCACATTGATGTTCATGAATTCCACCGGATGGTCGGACGGATTGTAAATGGCGTGCGAGTGCCCCTTGCGGCACGGGGCGCCGACCGTTCCCTTTAGTAGGGACGTGCGCCCGTCAATGGTGAACTCCGCCTCGCCATCGAAGACGACGAACATCTCCTCGCATTCATTGTGGAAGTGGTGGCCCACGCCGCCGCCGGGCATGATCTGGCAACGATGGATGAAGCCCAGGTTAGTAGCCAGCGCATTGCCGGGCAGGAGCGTTTCGCAGGCCATGTCGCCCGCACTGTCATGCGAGCGGCTGCGCGTATACTTGCCGGGATCGGTGTGTCCAATCCGTTGCGCCAACGGATCCCGAGCTAGCATAGGCAATGCCAGAGCGGCCAGGAGAATCGTCGTTTTGTTCATTAGTGGCACCTTATCTTTTCGCGGTAATGCGTCCGGGCGTACTGACCGGGACGCTCCACAACTGGCCGGCGGACGTCACGAACAAAGTCTTCAGACCGGGGCCGCCAAACGCGCAATTGGTGGTTTCGTCCTTTTCAAAGGGCACGAACTCGAGTAACTTGCCGGCCGGCGAAAGTATATAGATTCCGCCTTTGAACTCGTCCGCGGTTTCGTAGCGGCTGGCCCGGTTTCTGCCCGCCGCCACGTAGAGGCGGCCTTTGCGGTCCATTTTGAACCCGTCGGGTCCGCGCCCCGTCTTCCAGTCGAAAATGAGCACCCGGCTGTCCGCGGCGATGCTGCCGTCCGGCTGCAAACCGAAGCGATAGAGTTTGCGGGCGCCGCCGGCGCGGTTGTTGTAGTTATCCGCCACGTAGAGGTAGCGGTCGTCGGGTGACACCAGGAGGCCGTTGGGCCGTTCCACTTCGTGGGTGAGAATGCGCGTGACCTTGCCGGGCGCATCGATGCGGTAGACGCCCTCGATGAATTTGCCGGCATCGTCGGCGATCTCCAGGTTGTCCATTCTTCCGTAGCGGGGATCGGTGAAATAGATCCGGCCCTTGGAATCGAGCGAGATGTCGTTGGGAGAATTGAGCTTCTTGCCCTCGTAGTTATCGGCGAGAACCTCCGTGACACCGTCTTTCCCGGTGCGCGTAACCCGCCGCCCCCCCGCTTCGCACACCAGCACGCGGCCTTGAGGATCCACCACGGAAGTGTTCGGGTTGGCGACCTTATCCAGGAACACCTCCACCTTCCCCGGCGCCGCGCCCCCGTGCAGATTCAGGCGGGAGACCTGATTCCGGCCGACGAAGTAGAGCGACCCGGACGGATCCCAGGACGGACCCTCCTGCGCGCCCGCATCCACTTTAAGCTTCGGCGGGCCGGTGGTGATCTTCTGCCCGGCGACCGGGGGAATCGCCGCCAGCGCCAGCGCGATTAAGGTTAAGGCTCTCACCGTGTTCCTCCTACCAGTGAGTGAGCGATCCATCCGGGCGCCTGTAAATCTGCCGGCTGATGGGCGTGGTCACTTCGCCGATCTGCTTCACCTTGCTCAAATCCAGGGTGACGCCCAATCCCGGACGTTCGTTGGTGTAGAGCTTGCCCTGCTTGAAATCGAGGCACTCGGGCAGGTGATCGATGGGCCGCTCGCCGTAGTTGTACTCGAACAAAACCGGGCCCGGGAACGGCGCCAGGCAATTCGCCAGGGCCGCGGTAGACACCGGGCCCGTGAAGTGCGGAACAATTCCGATGGCGTGCGTCTCGCAAAGGGCCGCTATCTTCATCATCTCCGTGATGCCCCCGACGTTGGGCAGCGTGGCGCGGATGTAATCGATGTCGTGGTGCTCTAGCAGCGGGTTGAAATTCCAGCGCTGGCCCCATTCTTCGCCGGCGGCCAAGGGGCAGGTGGTCATCTTTCGCAGCTTTGGGATGTCCTCCAGAAACTGCTCGTCGCGCGTGGGGTCTTCCACCAGGTAAGGCTCGTACTCTTCGATCAACCGGCATAAACGAAGCGCGTCGGGGAAATCGAATTTCTGATGAAAGTCTATGCTCCAGTCGCCCTTGTCGCCGACGCCTTCCCGGACTTCTTTGCAGGCTTTGGCCACCTCGCGCACCCGCTGGTGAACATCGAAGACATTGCCGCCGAGACCGATTCCCCCATCAATGCGGTAGGCGCGATATCCGGCCGCGATGGTAGCCGCGGCGCGGTCCTTCAAGCTCATGGCTGGGCCACGGCCCGCGTTCGGCGGCGCTCCGGCAGGCGCGCCCGCCGCGCCGGCAGCTCCCCGGCCGGCGCCGCCTCGTCCGCCGCCGCCACCGACCCCACCGGTGGGGTAGCAGTCCAGATAGTTGCGCACGGAACCGTTCAACAACTGGTGTATGGGCGCTTTGAAGGCCTTGCCCTTGATGTCCCACAGGGCCATATCCAGCGCGCCCAGTGCGTGGATTTTCTCCCTGCCGGGCGGGTAGAACCATTCCATGTACATCGTCTGCCAGAGGGTCTCGACCTGGAACGGGTTCTTGCCGATCAAGCTTCCGGCGCACTGCTCCAGGGTATCCTTGGAGCCGCCTTCGCCGATGCCGGTGAGGCCGGCGTCGGTCTCCACCGTGCAAAGCATATTGCTCTGGTTGAAAAGCTGGTTGAGGTTGGGAGGTTGATAAATCCGCACCCGTGTGATCTTCGCCGGCGGGACCGCCGCCTCGGCGTGCGGCAGACCCGCCAGCGCGGAAGTCGACGCTGCCGCGATGGACTTGAAAAATAGTCTTCGATTCATTTCCGTTTTCTCTCCTGGCCCGGATTGCGGCACCCGAGGCCGTTTCAGAACCGGATTCTGCCTTGCAGTTGATACCAGCGGTTCAGAGTCGCGGTGGTGGCGCTGACCACGCCAAAGGTCGTATCGTACGGGTTGTTGTCGGGCGCGGCGAACTGCGAGCGGTTGAAAAGATTGAGCGCGTCCATGCGAATCTCCATGATCATTCCTTCCCGCAATCGGATGTCGCGCCGGAGGTTGGCATTCCACTGGTTCAGCCCGTCGGCCCGCACGGAAGTGATGTTTTCCGGAAATATACGCGCCTGGTATGACGCCGGCCCATTGGCGGAATTCCTTTCGAACGGGGCGTTGGTGTTGAACCATTGATTCAGGGTCTTGGTGCCTTGAGTCAGCGTTTGGCTGATCGTGCCCGGGTCGCCGTAATAGAAGTCGTTGCCCCAGGTAAGGAACGGGCCCTGCTGGAAGTCGTAGGTCAAAGCCATCTGCCAGTTGCCGACTACACGGCTGAGAATTCCGGCCTTCAAAAATGTCCGCCGCGGACCGAAGGGGAGTTCGTAAATGCCGGTGACGTTGACGCGGTTCGGCAGCGGAATATTAGTCGGGGTCCACGCCTGCGGGAGGGGGTCGTATTGATTTTCGATCAGGTTCCAGGTACTGGCGTTGGAGTAGGTATAGTTGGCACTCAGGTTCAAGCCCTTGGAGAGTCTCCGCAGGAAAGTAACCTGCAACGAGTTGTTTTTGGCCTTGCCGTAATACTGCGTGGTGGAAAGCCCGTTAATATTCGGATAGGGGCGCAGGAGCTGGTTCTTCTGGATGGTCGTGCTGGTGAAGAAACCGAGCGTGGACATCTGCTGGTAGAGCGCCGGATTGGAAGTCTGGAGGGAGGCGAAATTACCTATGTAGAAGGGGTTCGACACGTTCTGGGTCATATTGCTGTTGATGGTGTTATTGCGAACGTCGGTGGTGTTCCAGTACTGCGCCGGCAGCGCCGACTGGTTCTGGCTGACCGCGAGATCGCTGCCCCACATACCCCAGTAATAGACCTGCAGCGACATGTTGGGACTTAACTGGCGCTCCACCCCGACCCTCCACTGTTGCACCCGGGGATGCTGCCGGTTCCAGGGCTGGTAGGAAAAGCCCTGTCCGGCGATATACATACTCCCCAGCGAGCTTCCAAAAGGCGCATCGAAACGAGTCCCGTCGGCGCGGACGGGAAAGGGATCCGCCAGCGGGGATACGCCATTCGCCGGGTCTCCGGCCAGCCAGTTCACCCCGTAGTTGTTGGTCAGGTTGGTGGAAGTGGTGCGCGAGAAACCCGACTGGGCGAGGGTTACGTTTTGCACGTTGATCGAATCGTAATAGACGCCGTAACCGCCGCGCAGAATCATCTTGGGGCTGAACTGCCAGGCGGCCGAGAGCCGCGGCAGCCACATCAGTTGGTTCTGCCATGGCTGGCGCGGGGCGCCGTTCGCACCCGCGTAGATCGACCCTCCCTGGACCACGAAGCCGCTGGCCGCGAGCTCCGGTACCGGGTTGGCGGCATAGGCGGCCTGAGCGCCGGCCGCGATCGGCAACTGGGCGGTGGGGTTGAACCCGGTGAGCGCCCGGTTGTATCGCTCCGTGGGGGCCTGTTCGTACTCGCCGCGGAGCCCCAGGGTCACAGTCAGGCTCCTGGTCACACGCCAGGTGTCCTGGCCAAAAAAGCCATAATAGGGATTCATCAGCGCGTAACTCGCGTTGTTGTCGATTGACATGGTGCTGGGTATCCCAAGCATGAAAGAGGCATAGCTCAACCCCAGACTGCCCGCCGCGGTAAGGGTGTCGTCGTTCCTTTGCACATACTGGCTATTGAAGGTGAAACTTCCCATGTCATTCCCGTCGCCACCCGGAGACGTTGCGTAAGCCCGCCGGAAATCGATGCCACCCTGGAAGGAGTGTTGGCCGCGGATATGCGACACGCTTGCCTTGAGACCCGTCGAGCGCTGGCGAATGTTGCCGGAAAGGGTACGGCCCATGACCAGGCTGCTTCCACCATAAGCGGACGTGTATCCGTTCCACGACACCAGGGGCACGGCGCATCCGTCCAGAGCCTGGCAGTGCTGATCCATGTAAGTGGGGAACCCGATATCGCTGGGCTTGAACGCTCTCTCCCCGTTGGTGGCTTGCACGTTCAACCATTGGTTGGCGGAGACGCTGGCGCTAATCACGGTTGCGGAGCTGGCGGAGAAGGTCCAGCTCAGGATTGCACCCCTGCCCAGCCGGATGTTATCCCAGTCCTGCATGCCAGGCTGAGTGGCATAGGTCCAGTCCTGCGCGTTCTCGATAAAACTGCTCCAGTTCCACGAGAACGAGAAGCGGTTCTTCATGTCGGGCGCCCAGTCTTCCCGGCTCGCCAGGCCGCTGTAGTTGGTGTTGTCGACCTGGCCCAGGGCGAGGAAGTTATTGAACGGCTCGGTAAGTGGATTGGTTGGGTTGTTATTGGGAGCCGGGAGCCGGCTGCTGTACCAGTTAAAGATCTTGGGGTCGCCAATTCTGTTTTGCGGAATGATGTTCCCGGGGATGGGCGTCCGGATATAGTGCCCGGGCCGGGACGGGTCGGGCGCCACGCTCAGCGGGTCGTAGATCTGGTATTTCGGACTGATTGCCAGGAGGTCCGAGAAGTTACCCTGCCGCTCCGCCATGGTGGGGACGGTATTGGTGATTTCGCTCGACCGGGCCGGCTGGCGGGTCCTGTTCCCCGCGTAGGAAATGAACCAGAAGAGCTTATTCTTGCCGTTGAGTATTTTGGGGATATAAACAGGCCCGCCGAGGGTGAACCCGTAGTCGTTGGAATGCCCGCCAGGCTGCATCGGCTGACTTCTTAACTGGCTTGCCAGCGCGGTATTGCCGGCCGCGTTGGCCGCGTCGATGTTCTGGAAGTACTTCTGTTTGACGAAAAACGGCGCCGCATTCCAACGCGTGTTCCAGTATTGCTCGGTACCCGAGCCGTGCAGGCTGTTGGTGCCGGACTTAGTGGAAAAGGCGATATTCAGCCCGATGGAATGCCCCACGGAGGCGTCGAAACTGGTCGTGTCGATTTTGAACTCGGCTATCTGGTCGGTGAAGGGGGTGAACTGAACCCCACCGCTGCCGAGATTCGGCGCGCCGTCGATGCTCCACTCGTTCTGGCCAAGGTTGAGGGGCGCATAAAAGCCGGAGCTTCCGCCAACCATGCCCAGCGCGACGTACTGGGTAGTCCCCTGATTCACCACCCCGGGCGCCACGCGCGCCAGCATGACGATGTCGTTGGTCATGATGGGCAAGTCCATGATTTCGCCGGTGGTCAACGCCCTTCCCACAGTCACCGTGCTGGTATCGAGGATGGGAGATTCGGCGCTGATGGTGATCGATTCGTTCACCCCGCCGACCTCCAGTTGGATATCGATTTTGAGTTCATCGCGCATGGCCAGGGTCAGGTTCGCGCGAACGGTTTTCTTGAAACCGGCAGCCTCCACGGTTACCGTGTATGGGCCAGGCGGCAGCGAAGGCGCTTCATAAAAGCCGCTGGCGTTTGTGGTCAGCGAAGCCGCGACGTTGGTCTCGCCGTTGGTCACCACCACGGCGGCGCCAACAACGTGGGAGCCCTGAGCATCGGTCACAGTTCCGGAAATTATGCCTCTGATGTCCTGGGCCTGCGAGAGGCCCGCCATGAGGGCAAAAACAACTGCGAGCAGCCGAATTCGCATAGTTACCTCATACCTACGGGAAATGGTAATCCAATCAGACTTAGCCGGTATTTCGTTTCTTGCCGTCCGCGGCAGAATTTACATCCAATGGCCCCGAGCGGAGGCGCATTGGCTCCTCCGGGGACGTAAGCTAGGATTTCCGTCTTCCCATCCTGGATTACAACCCGCTCTCAGGGAACTGTATGGAAGACAAAGCCTAAAGAGAAGTGAATTAACCGTGTCTTAGCACGCTCTTTACGTTAAATGGACGGTTTGCGGCAAGGTCAAGGACCGGCCCTTTCCGCGGCGAGCCGCCAGTGGTCGATATTCGGAAACGCCATGATCGCCCGCTGCCCCGCCCTCAGCATCTAGCTGAGAATCACGTAATCGAAGGCCCGGTCCGGATAATCCGCCAGCCGCTTCGGTCGATATCGCGCTGGAACACGGAGACGCCGTCAATCCCGGTCACGACGCTCGTTCCCGCACCGAACGGCTCCCGTTCTATAATTCTTCTAAGGAGAGCTACCGATAGACGGAGTCCTGACGATCGCCGAGATTGAGGCAAAATTCGAGTCCGAGTGGATACTGATCGAGGATCCATCGACTGATGAGGCCCTGGCGGTTCGCAGCGGAACGGTGCTCTGGCATGACAAGGATCGCGAGGAGGTCTACCGCCGAGCCGTCGCGAGCCGCCCCAAACGGTTTGCGATTGTCTACACGGGCAAGATGCCTCGGGACACCGCGATCGTGTTGTGAGTTTTTCGTTCACTCCGAGGTTCGGCCTCATCGTCATGGGGCACTCAATGGGCCGAGTGGCAGCGTCATCCTGCGCCTGGCCCTCGATACCGGGGCCACCAGCACATTGGTCAACGTTGCCATGCTGGTGGCTATTGGATTCGATCCGGCGCTGTCCGCGGACCGGGTCCAGGTCACCACGGGAAGTGGCGTTGAGTTTGCGCCTCGCATCGAATTGAGGAGACTGACCGCCCTCGGACAGGAGCGCTTCGGATTTCCAGTACTCGGTCATACCTTACCGCCGAGCGCTGGTATCGATGGATTGCTGGGGTTGGACTTTTTTCGAGGACTGTGCTTGACCATCGATTTTCGCGCTGGTCAACTGGACCTTGCCTAGCCCGCGCCGCTATCCCCGCCTGACCAGAAACACCGCCACTTCCGCCATCAGATTGGGCTGCCACTCCACCTTGCGACGGCCCGCCAGGAAGTAGCGCCGCTCCAACACCAGCGATTCCAGCGCCGCCAGCGCTTCGAAATCGTGCACCGTCAGGAAGTCAATGTTGGGCGATTCGTACCACTCGTAGGGAAACAACGCGGTGCGCGGCGCGCGCCCGCTGAAGAGCATGGAGAGCCGCACTCGCCAGTGGCCGAAATTGGGAAACGCCACAATCGCCCGCTGCCCCACCCTCAGCATCTGGTTGAGAATCACGTAATGGAAGGCCTGATCGAAGCACGACGTGGCGACTTGTCGTCAAGATTGGACGCTGGGAGCCCCAACTGACGCGAGCGGCGTTTCACAGGAGGAATCGGCGAAGTCCCATGATCGTGACAGGCCGCCCATACGCGGCAAATCTTGCGACCGGCTTGTTGATTGCGGGCGATTCGCTGGAGGCCCCTCCGAGGCGTTCTGCCTGTCCCGACCTCCCAAAAAGTTTGGAGATTGCGCGGAATCCGTGAGGTGGATAGAATACACTACCAAAGGGTGTGCAGCCCAAGCGGTCGCCTATGCCTACTCATCTTAAGCGCGCCGTACCTGGTACGGCGTCATACGCTCTCGTATCCGATGCAGAGTCTGCTGATACAGCTATCGTCTACGTCCACGGCTTCCTGGGCGACGCCCAGACTACTTGGGAGCAAGTGCAGTACTATGTAGATCGACTGAGGGACGAGCCCTTTAAGAATTCAGACCTCTACTTCTTCGATTATCCTGCGGAAGGCCAGTTCGTGCAGGCGAGTGTAGGAAGACTGCGGAGCTTCCTGACTCAGATCTATCCATCACCTCCTTCTGCGTTGCTGGAAGTTCGCCTCCGAGATTTCGATTGGCGCCTGCCCCACGATTCGGATACTGTCTCCTTGCGGGAGTCTCACCCATATTCCAGGCTGATTCTCGTCGGTCACTCCCTGGGGGCTGTCGTCATCAGGCGATTCATAGCGGACGAAGCTATATCACACCACGCTGCACGAAAGGGCGGCCGCGATGTCGTGCCCTCTCGATTCCTAGATGCCGAATTGACGCTGATGGCTCCCGCCCAGATCGGATTCCAGCCTACGGGGGCCAAAGCCCTGCTGGGGGTGTTTCCATTTTCGCTATCACTCGTTCGGTGGGCGGCGGTATTCCGGGCATTTTCCGATCTGACTCCGGGCTGTTTCACCTTGGCGCAACTGCAGCGCGAGACTGCCGAGATGGCGGCGTTATTTCCCACGTCGATCGCTTTTAGGCCGAGAGTGCTTTGGGGCGATAAGGAAGACGTTGTTCTTGTTGGTCGATTCGACTCAGATCTTCCGGACGCTGTCTACCTAGCAGCGGGTAAGAACCACGTAACTGTCTGCAAGCTTACGAAGGACTATCAACTGCCCTGCGACGTCGTAGTTCGGGAGAAGGTGGTGGCTCGTGGCACATAACAACATCATCAATCTCGCAGAATTTGATCAGGATATCCTTACACCGGCGCGGACTGATTTTGTCAATGCGAGCTCGAACCGAGCAAGCGCCTACGGTTTTTCGAAGATGGTCGGGGCCTACTTTTGGCTGGTTTTGGGCCTGGAAGCCGACTACTTTCCTGCCGATCACGCGAACTCGCTGTTCAGCCAGCGTTTCGGTGAGTTCTTTGGCCGCTTCGAAGACTTGTTTCGGACGTGCGGCCATCTCTTTGACCCCGAATTTGCGCCTCTGCTCAGGACAGCCTTCACCCATCGGGCGCTGAGTCTGCGACAGGAAGACCTGCGCATCTCGAAACACGAGATCTCAAGGGCGACACTGCGAACGGCCTTACTTGCGGAGTCTCGTTTTCTTCGCGAGCGTGAGGCTAACGCATTTGTCAGCATCCTGAACTTCGAGCCAGATCTATTGGGTCAAATCATCGAACATGATTACGCTTTAGAAGGAGTCGCCGATGTCGTCGTTAACCGCGATGCCCTGGCGCTCGGCTTTCAAGGCGTCTGGACTTACATGGAAACTCTGATCGAACTGTCCAGGACGCTTCTGCAGGAGAATGAAGGGCTTGGCTTGCGGCTCGATAGGCGCCTACGGCAGTTGACGCGCTGGCGAGTGAACAAGCACCTAGGTGTCAACGAAAATCTCATAAAGACTGCCATTTTTGTCAACGAGCATTACTGCGACGGACTCCTCGATGAAACGCGTGTGGCCTCTAGGGTAGAAGACCTACTGGACGATTGGGGCTTCACACATTCAAGGGTGGCAGGCGGTGCTGGTTAGAAATACAGACGTGGCAATTCGCCAACCCGCGCTGCCAAAAACCGAGTAATTGGCCGATAGCTCCCGTGAAGTCGCGCTCACGTCACCCGGCCGCATCACCCTCATCGCTTCCTTATACCCGGTGTCGATGCGGACGCCGACAGGACGGCCGCGTGCGCCGCAGGGGCGCTCGGCGGTCGTGGGTTCCAACGCATCTCATCAAGGAAGACGCTGGCGCCGTTTGTCCGGGTTGCGAGAGGTATGAAATACGGCGTAGATGGTCACCGTCTCCTCCGACGGCTCGTAAAACACGGCGTATGGAAAGCGACGTATTCGGCGCCGGATGCTTTCCAGGCACGCATCGACCGAACTCAAGAACTCCTCACCCAGTCCGGCTCTGCGGCCTTCATACCAGACGTAGGCTTCTGCAATGTCCAACCCGGCTTCGCGAGCGATCACCAGCTCAGCGGGCATAGCGGGCACGTACCTTGCGCTTCACCTCTTCCCAGGGCAGTCCCGAAGCCGGGTTTTTCAGCAGATTCGCTTTCCTGCGTGCCAGTTCCTGCTTTTGCCAATCGTGGACCGGCACGGCATCCGGCGCCGCCGCAAGGTCGTCCCACAGATCTTCGACCAGTTGGAGCTTTTCGGAGGGGCTTAGATCAAAGATCGACGCTGGATTCATTCGGGTCTCCACTGCCAATTCTCTCAAATTGCCCGCCCCACATCGATCCGTTAAGTGACCGCCCGCGCCGCTATCCCCGGCTGACCAGAAAGACCGCCACTTCCGCCAGCAGATTGGGCTGCCACTCCACCTTGCGGTGGCCCGCCAGGAAGTAGCGCCGTTCCACCACCAGCGATTCCAGCGCCGCCAGGGCTTCGAAATCGTGCACCGTCAGAAAGTGAATGTTGGGCGATTCGTACCACTCGTAGGGAAACAACGAGGTGCGCGGTGCGCGCCCGCTGAAGAGCATGGAGAGCCGCACCCGCCAGTGGCCGAAATTGGGAAACGCCACGATCGCCCGCTGCCCCACCCTCAGCATCTCGCGCAGCACCTTGCGCGGATGCCGCGTCTCCTGCAGCGTCTGGCTGAGGATCACGTAATCGAAGGCTTGATCCGGATAATCCGCCAGGCCCTCGTCGATATCGCACTGGAACACCGAGACGCCGCGCGCGATGGCCTTCTGTACCTTGGCGCCAGAGATTTCCACGCCGCGCGCATCCACGCCCTTGTTGGACGCCAGCCACTCCAGCAGTTCGCCTTCGCCGCAGCCCAGGTCCAGCACCTTGGTCCCGGGCTCCACGATCTCGCCGATGATGGCGTAGTCGCTGCGGCCCAGCAGTTCGCGTACGAATCCCGCCTTCATTGCGCCTTCTCGAAGGTGCTGGCTAGAAAGCCGCGCACCAGGTCGGTCTGCTCCACCACGTCCACCAGGAAGGAATCGTGCCCGTAGTTGGATTGCAACTCCACGTAGGCCACATCGCGATTGCGCGAGCGCAGGGCGCGCACCAGTTCCTGCGATTGATAACTGGGGTAGAGCCAGTCCGAGCTGAAGCTGATCACCAGGAAGCGGGCCTGCGTCTTTTCCAGGGCGGCTGCCAGCGTCCCATGGCCGTTGGTGAGGTCGAAATAGTCCATCGCCTTGGTGATGTAGAGGTAGGAGTTGGCATCGAAGCGGTAGACGAACTGGCTGCCGCGATAGCGCAGGTAGCTTTCCACCTCGAAATCCACGTCGAAGCCGAAGCTGAAGTTCTCCTTGCCGCGGAGGCGGCGGCCGAACTTCTCGCGCATCGAATCGTCGCTCATGTAGGTGATGTGGCCCACCATGCGCGCCACGGCCAGCCCGCGCGCCGGGGGCTGTTTGTCGTAATAGTTGCCCTCGCTAAAATCGGGATCGGCCATGATGGCCTGGCGTCCCACTTCGTTGAAGGCGATCTGCTGCGCGCTGTGCCGCGTGGTGGCGGCGATGGGGATAGCACTGACCACGCTCTCGGGGTAGGCGGCCGCCCACTCCAGCGCCTGCATCCCGCCCATCGATCCGCCGGAGACGGATAGCAGCCGCCGGATGCCGAAGGAATCGATCAGCATCTTCTGCAGCCGCACCATGTCGCCGATGGTGATCACGGGAAACGACATGGCGTAGGGGCATCCGGTGGCGGGATTGAGGGACGAAGGTCCGGTGGTGCCGCGGCATCCGCCCAGCACGTTGGAGCAAATCACGAAGTACTTGTTGGTGTCGAACGCCTTGCCGGGACCGATCATATTGTCCCACCATCCGGGCTTGCCGGTTTCTCCGCTGATGCCGGCCGCGTGGGCATCGCCGGAGAACGCGTGCAGCACCACGATGGCGTTGCTCCTGGCGGCGTTCAAGACTCCATAAGTCTCGTAAGCCACCTCGACCGGCCCGAGTGTGGTGCCGTTATCGAGCGCGATGGAATCGAACCGAACAGTATTGGCCTCGACGATCATGGCTGGAGTGTCTTCATGATAACAAAGCCGGTCCATGTGACAGAATGAAAGCGGACAGGGCCACTGCCTTGACGCCCGCTCGCTCCCATGAAGATCCTGCTGCTGCTGCTCTTCGCCTCGGCGCCCCAGTACCGGCAGGCGTTGCCCGGCTATCGCTACCAGTTTCCGCGCGACCACTTCGAGCACCCCGATTTCCGCACTGAATGGTGGTATTACACCGGCAACGTCCACGCCCGCGACGGTCACCGCTACGGCTTCGAGCTGGTCTTCTTCCGCCAGGGCGAGCATAGGGGCGACCCCGCCAACCCTTCCGCCTGGCGCATCGACGATCTGTACCTGGCGCATTTGGCGCTGACCGATATCGATGGGCGGCGCTTCCGCTACTACCGGCGGCTAAACCGATCGGGTCCCGGCGTCGCCGGCGCGCGCGCCGCCCAATGGCGGGTCTGGAATGGCAACTGGGAGGCGAAATGGGACCAGGCCACGGGCGTCCAGACGCTCATCGCCGTGGCCGAAGAGATTCGTTTCACGCTGCGCCTCACGCCGCGCACGCCGCCGGTGATCCACGGAGAAAACGGCGTCAGCCAGAAGGCCGCCGGCGCGGGCAAGGCATCGCACTACGTCTCCTTCCCGCGCCTGGAAGTCTCCGGCACACTGAACGGCGCCGAGGTGGCGGGCACGGCCTGGATGGACCACGAATGGTTCACCCATCAACTGGAAGCCAATCAACAGGGCTGGGATTGGTTCAGCGCCCAGCTCGAAAGCGGGGCGGAACTGATGCTGTTCCAACTGCGGCACCCTGATGGCGGTATCGACGACTACTCGTCGGGAACCTACATCGCTGCCGACGGGCGCGCGACGCACCTGCAACACGCGGATTTCCAGCTCACGCCGCTCGCCTGGTGGACCAGTTCCCAAACCGGCGGCCGCTATCCCATCCGGTGGCGCATGACGGTCCCCTCGCTGCACCTTCAGTTGGAGTGCGCCGCCGCGTTGGACAACCAGGAACTGGTGGCGGAAGACGCGTCGAGTCCCAGCTATTGGGAAGGCGCCGTCACCTACAGCGGGACGGCGCGCGGCGCCGGCTATCTGGAGATGACGGGCTACCCCAAGCCGATGCGCCTGTAGCGCGGCCCGCGCGAACTCCGCCACGCCGCGGGCGCCTCGCGCGTGCCATAATAGCCCCAGTGAACCTGTCCGCGGGCAAGATGAAGCGCATGAAAGCGCTCGCCAACGAACGCGGCGTCATCGCCGCCGCCGCCATGGACCAGCGCGGCAATCTGCAGAAAGCCCTGTCCACCGCGCGCGGCGTCGATGTGCACCAGATCACGCCGGCGATGATGAGCGAATTCAAGGTGGCGGTGAGCCGCATTCTCACCCCGCATGCCAGCGCCATCCTGCTCGACCCGGAGTTCGGCCTGGAAGCCGGACGCGCGCGTGCCGCTAACGCCGGACTGCTGCTGGCCTACGAACTCTCGGGCTACGACACGACCCGTCCCGGCCGCCTGCCCGATCTGCTGCCCCACGTTTCGGTGAAGCGGCTGGTGGATTGGGGCGCCGACGCGGTGAAGATCCAGATCTACTACTCCCCCTTCGACGACGCCTCCGTCAACGATGTGAAACACGCGTTCATAGAGCGTGTCGGCGCTGAGTGCGAGACCTACGAGATTCCGTTCTTCCTGGAAATTGTGGGCTACGATCCGAAGGGCGGCGACGAGAAGGGCCTGGAGTATGCCCGCCACAAACCAGAGATTGTCAAGCGGGGCATGGAGGTCTTCTCGCGTGCGGAGTTCCGCGTCGACGTGCTGAAGGTGGAAGTTCCGGTCAACGTGGAATTCGTGGAGGGCTCGGCGGTATTCAAGGGGCAGAAGGCCTACACGCGGGAGCGGGCCCGCCAGCACTTCCTTGAGGCCGCGGCGATGGCTGCGAAACCGTTCATTTATCTATCAGCCGGCGTGAGCATTCCCCACTTCCTGGAATCGCTGGCGATGGCCAGCGAGGCCGGCGCGGACTACTCCGGCGTGCTCTGCGGGCGCGCCACCTGGAAAGAGGGCATTCCGGTGTACGCCAAACAGGGGCTGAAAGCGCTGGAAGAGTGGCTGCAGCGCGACGGCGTGCGCAACATCAACGCCGTCAATGCGGGGATACAGTCCGCCCACCCTTGGTACGCCAAGCTGGGAATCCCGGCGACGGACTGACTAGCCCTTGGGCAGCAACTGGGGCGCCAGACCGATCATGGCCAGGCCGCAAACAAAGAGCACCAGCATGAGAGTACCCAGCACTTTCACGCGCACGTCGCTGTTCTTGAATTCGCGGAAGACGAGGATGCCCCACAGGGCCGCCAAAACCGGCGATCCCTGCGCCAGAATGGAGCCCAGCGTGGGTTCGCCCTGAATCGCCGCGGGAACGCTGGCACACACCCACGCCAACAACATGCCGGTGAAACAGACGAATCCCGAACCGAAGCCCGCCAGATGCTGCGTCATCTTTCCCTTGAGGTAGGCGCCAAATTCCACCGGTTCCCCTTCCACCGGCAGATTGATGAAGAAGATGTCGAAGACGAAGCTGGAGAGAAACACTCCGACGGCGAAGAGAAAGCCGAGCGCGTAGGGCCCCATCCCCATCTCGCCCTCCCGCGCTTTCTCGACGAGCGGGGTGAAACAGGCCAGGAAAAGGCCCGCCAGCAGGGCCAGAATAATTCCCTTCACCGGACTCGGACGCCGCGTGCTCTTGGCCTGGCCGGCGCGGGCCAGTGCCTCGTGCGTGGCCACCCCCATGATCCGGTAGGTGACGGCGTTGAGCACAATCGACGTCAGAATCAACAGGCAGCCCAGCCCGAGCAGCAGCAAATTGGCGGCCGGCCGACTGGCCATCCCCAGGCCGGACGCGAGCAGCAGCGCGAGGCCCATTGCCATCGGAAAGGCCACCGCCAGGCCGGAAACCGACACGGCAGCGATCAGCAGCATGTTTCCGAAGTTGAAGATCAGGCCGGCCAGAAAACCCCAAACCCACTGGTGTTTCCCGGCGTGTTGCAGATCGTCCAGGAAATTAAACCCGTCGTATCCGATGTTGCCCAGCGTGAAGGCAAAAGCCACTGCGGCCAACAGCAGTCCGATGGCGAAATCGAGGTAAAACAGCTCGAACCGCCACTTTCCGGCGAATTTGAAAGCGCTCGCCCACGATCCCAGGCATAACAAGCTCAGGACCGTCAAAAACAAGACCGCTTGGTAACTCTGTGGCAGGATCATGAATCAGTTCCGGAAGTGTGAGAGTACAACGTCCGGGGAGTGCGGGTCAACCCATCCCCCGGTCCCGTCCCACGGGCAAAGTACCGATGCTACTAGGGAGCGGGCCGCAAATAGGCGCGCCCGCCGGGGCCAGGGACCACCTGGAGGGCCCGCGGCTGCTTTTCGCAAGCGGGCAACGGCGTCACCGAATAATAATTCAGCCCGTACTCCCAATCGCGCTTGACATTCCCCATACATACCTCGCCTGCCCGGCCGCCGATCTCCCGCCACAAGCCGCGGGCGGAGACCGTGCGCTCCAATTCCGGGGTGGCGGAGGTCTTCAACCAGGCGATCCCCACGGCCGCGCCCGCGGCCACCGCCAGCACGGCCGCCACCCTCTTGCCGCGCGCTTCCAGCAGCCACGCCCCTAGCGCCACCACCGCCGCCACCAGCCACACTGCCTGGAACACCGGACGCGGGGCGCGCGTCAAGCCGGCCAGGACGGCGGCCGGCAGCACCTGGGCGGTAATGGGAAAGGCCACCAGCAGCGCGCCGCACGCGGCCAGCCATGCGCGCGCGTCGGCAGCTTCGTCCAGCGCCAGCGCCAACAAGGCCGCCGCGGCCGGCAGCAGCGGCAGAATGTACCCCGGCAGCTTATTGAAGGAAATGGAGAAGAGGACGAGCACGAGCAGCACCCATACGGCCAGGAACAGCCGCCGCCGGTCCCGATAGACGCGCCGCCTGGCGGTGAGCGCGAGCAAGGGCGTCCAGGGCAGCAGCCCCGCCAACAGAATCGGCAGGTAGAACCAGACCGGTTGACCGTGTTTGAGCGCGCCGGAGGTGACGCGGGAAAGGTGCTGGACCACGAAGAACTCGTGGATGAACGTCCACCCGTTGCGCCAGTAACAGAGCGCGTACCAGGGCAGGGCCACCAAAAAGAACGGCAGCAGCACGCGCCAGCGCAGCCAATCGCGCAGGTGGCGGCCGAGCAGCAAAGGCGCCGCCAGCGCCAGGGGCACCAGCCCTTTGGCCAGCACCGCCAAGCCGAACATGGCGGCGGCCAGTGGCAGTTGCCTGGTATCGCGCCGCGCCACCCACGGCATGGCGAGCAGCATGGCGGCGGAGAAGGTGGCCGCCAGCGGCAGGTCGGTGACCGCATTCTGGCTGTACGCCACCCACATGCCGCTAGAGCCCAGAATCAGGGTGGCCAGCCACGCCGCCCGGCAGGTGAATTCGCGGCGCAGCGTCCACCAATAGAAAGCCAGAAACGCCACGGCGATGAGCGCGCCCGGCAAGCGCGGCGCCAGTTCGGTATTCAGCCCGAGGCGAAAGCCCACCGCGCTCAGCCAATACAGCAGGGCGGGCTTCTCGAACCAGGGAGCGCCCCAAAGGCGCGGCGTAATCCAATCGCCGGAGCGCGCCATGGCGCGGGCCACCGAGGCATACCGCGGCTCATCCGGGCCGAGCAAGCCGGTGGCGCTCAGATCGTAGAAGTAGACGAGGTATGCCAGCGGGAGAACCACCCAGAGCAAGCGCGGGATTTTCCGGAGCACCTTCTCAGTATGCGGCACGGCGGCGCGGCCAGGCTACCTGGCCGAGCGCCCCGGCGGGCTGCACGCGGGAGCGGCCAACAGGAAGAGGCAGGCGAATCTTTGCATGGGAGAAACCTGGTATCCGTGATAATGAGTTGTGAACGCGACGGAGCGCGACACTGTGCCATCACCATTTGACGACTTGATCGGGATCATCCACGGGAATGCTCTGGATTCCTGGAAGAAGACGAACGAACAGG
>Ga0182030_10008765_pt1 | contig 20858 bp, 12 predicted proteins | sample 812S3MmetaG_FD_121299 | JGI IMG/M metagenome (GOLD analysis project Ga0182030, IMG submission 121299) | Permafrost microbial communities from Stordalen Mire, Sweden - 812S3M metaG (Illumina Assembly) | ecosystem: Environmental > Terrestrial > Soil > Wetlands > Permafrost | place: Sweden...
AATACGTCTGTCAACGTCACGAATAATGTAATCACGGGGATCGATAATCCGATTGCGATAAGCGGATATTCGGGAGGCCAAATAGACTACAATCTCTATGGCTCGGCTCTCTGTAATTACGGCAATTGTTTTACCTGGAATGGCCGCTACAAGGGGAGCCTTTCGGCTTGGATGACTGCCTGTTCATGCGATTCGCATTCCACTCAGAACTCCGCGCCGATGGTAAGTTCCACTGGCTCGCTGGAGAGCGGCTCACCTGCGGGGACGCTTGGGGCTAATCTCATGACCCTCGCCACTGGCAACCTATCTACCTTAGCCGCGACTACTACGGCGGGAAACACGGTCACCGGAAGTGTCCGACCCCAAGCTGGCAACTGGGCCAGCGGCGCGTTCCCTGCCATTGTAGGCACGTTATCGCCGCCGTCAACGGTAGCTCTCACCGTCCATTAGGGCAACTGCTTACCCCGTGCCTAACGACAGCGCTGCCTGTTCTGCCGAAGAACGGCCGACCTAATTCCTTTATTGATATGCTTTCCCCCAAGGCTCCCCAAGCACCGGGCGTCGTCGCCGTCGAGCCGCAAGGCTCCGCATCTCTCAATAACGATAGTCTCATCTCTTCAATAAGCAGGAACACCCTATTCGGAGTCCTGAGCAATGCCACCCAGTTTTTGACGCGATTCGCGACTGTCCCGATCGTTATCGCACACCTAGGGCTTGATGGCTATGGGATATGGAATATCATCATGACCACGGCGACATACATGCGCTTCGGTGCTGTCGGCGTGAAAACTGCTTACCAGAAGTACGTCGCAGAGGCAACCGGTAGCGGCGATTACCGCAGGGCAGCTGCCCTGCTCAGCACCGGAACGGCATTTATGGTGTGTCTATCGGCCTGCATATTGATACCTGGGGCTCTATACGCGAGGAGGATCGTGCAGGCTGCTGGAGTCCCGAATTCGTTCTTGAACTCCGCTGCCGGGGCGGTAGCTGTGCTAGCTGCCATCATGGCGGTCGCAAATGTCGGCGCTGTTTTCGAAGCCATCGTAATGGGAGGCCATCGTATCGATTTGGTACGGAAATTCAGCACGTGTCTTACGGTCGCAGAATCAGTAGCGATCATTGGTCTCCTACACCTTGGATTCGGATTGATTGCGATGGCCGCGGTAATGGGAGCTTCTGAACTCCTCTACATCATCTGCTGTTATATAGCCGCTTACCGAGTGGTCCCCCAGATTCGGATTCGGTTCTCGACTGTCGATGGGAGCATGGCTTATGAGCTCCTACGTTTTGCGGGCAGCTACCAACTTGTGAACCTACTGGAGGTTTTCTATGCCTCCGTGCTGCCGTTCGCGATTCTTAGGTCGTATGGCGCCCAGATGGCCGGAGTTTATGCGGTCGTAACGCGCGTGGCTAGTACCGCAAATGTGCTGCAAGAGCCATTTCTTCCTCCAATCCTGTCGAGTGGAGCGATGGTTTATGCACGCGGCATCGCGGAGAGTATGCGGCTTCTCATCGTCAAGGCCGTCAAGGCGGCGTTGGCCCTATCAATGCCTGCTTTGGGGTTTATTGCCGTTTTTGGGGCTACGGTGGCATTCGCGTGGACGGGACAGACGCTTGGCAGCTTTCAGACGGCCTTTGTCTTGGTGGCTGCGAAATGCCTCTTTGCCTCGTTATCCCTGGTGGCCTTGGTCCTGTACCGCGCTTCAGGTAAGGCCTTTCTCGACAATGTTCGCCAACTCCTCAGGATCGCTGTGATCTTGGCTTGTGCCTTATTTGCATCGAGAATCGGATTCTACGGGTTGCTGATGGGCCTTGCGTTAGCTGAGTTTTTAGGGATGGTCTTCATGATGTACGCGCTATTTCGTACCTATCCGGCGCTTCGACCTTTGGCTATGCTCTTGGACGCGCTAAAGCTATCAGCCGCGACTCTCATCGCGCTTGGAGCTTGCGTTGCGATGTCGCGTGTTCCTATGCAGCTTAATCTACCGGCGCGCTTTCAGACTGCCTTCCAGCTCGGATTGCTCGCTGGGACGTTTTGTCTCTCCACCGTGCTCGCGCTTTTCCTAACCCGGTTCGTAACGCCTCAGGAAACGGCGGCAGCTTGCCGAATGGCTGGGAGAGCATCGAGGCGGTTGCCTGCATGGATGGTCCCGAAGAGACCAGTTCGCGTACTTGGAGCGTAACAAAGGCACCGGCGTAGCGCGGCCTTAAAAGTCCTTCCAGTCCTTATGAATGCCGCTAATCCCGCTCCCTTCGGTCCGCCCTCCGGTGACCCGTTGTGCAACTTTCCTCGAGCCCTCACTAAGCTTCGCACGGTATGGATGCAGTTCACGTATCCGTTCTTGAGCTTTGGTGCGGGCGTGTCGATTCACCACTCTTGTAGCATATCTCGACCTGCGTGTCGCCATATCAGTCTAGGCAATTCTATTTATTTGGGGGAAGACGTTTGGCTCAATGTAGTGCTGGATGACAAGAGCTCAACGCCGAAGCTCGACCTTGGGGAGGGTTGCAAGATAGGCAGGCGCTCGGTGCTTTCGGTTCGCAACCACATCAGGCTGGAACCAGACGTACTGCTAGCGCCAGGCGTTCTCATTATGGACCACAATCACGAATATCGAGACCCCAGAGTCGCAATTCACGCGCAAGGCGTGACCAGAGGTGGTTCAATAACCATTGGCCGTAATTCGTGGATCGGGTATGGGGCCGTCATATGCTCGGGAGACAGGGACCTTAGCTTGGGTCGGAATAGTGTTGTGGGCGCCAACAGTGTAGTGACGCAGAGTTTTCCTCCATTTAGTGTTATAGCCGGGAATCCAGCGAGGTTGGTTAGATACTACGACGAAGACTCGGGCGAATGGAGACGAGTTCAAAACATCCCCGAATCAAGCTGTGTCGGCAAGGTATCTGAGAAATGATAGCAAAGCTGATTAGCACAGAATTAGTCTCTGAGTGTCCAGGTTGCGGATCGGCTGGCGGCCAAGCGGTGTTGGCGGCACCCGATCGCTTCCATGGACGTCAGGAGTCCTATACGCTAGCAAAGTGCCCGACCTGTTCCCTGGTTTGGTTGGCGACTCGACCATCCGCGGATTCGATGAATGGTCATTATGGCGAAGACTATGACCGGTCCGTAGCCGTAGCCGGCGAAGATCCTGATCGCTGGAGCGGGCGCCGCGATACCATTCTCCGAATGAGGCCCGGGGGCGCGATACTCGATCTGGGCTGTAGTTCCGGGGGATTCCTTGCCGCAATGAAGCGGCCAGCATGGAAATTGTTCGGCATTGAGATGTCCGAACAGGTGGCCAAGGTGGCCCGAGAAAGATCAGGTGCGGACGTCTTTGTCGGCGATATTAAGGACGCGCCATATGGCGCCGGTGAGTTCGATGTCGTCACTTGCTTTCATGTGCTGGAGCACCTGGATCGACCTGCCGAGGTACTGCGTTGCGTACACGACTGGTTGAAGCCTGGCGGCATGTTCTACATGATGGTGCCCAATATTGAATCAGGCGGCGCCAGGATTTTCCGATCATACTGGTATGCGCTGGAGTTGCCCCGACACCTTACACACTTTTCTCCCGGCTCACTTCGGCATATGGCTCGATCCGTTGGCTTTGAGGAGCTGTCTTTGACTACGCATCGGGAGCTCTTTTTTGAAAATAGTGTACGGTACATTTTCGATGCCCTTCTCGGTAAGGCCGGTATTCGAAGAACGCCTCTCGCCTGCCGGAACTCCCCAAGCTTACCGTGGCGGGCGGCAAGAAAACTCTTCAGGTTGACTATTCTCCCTGGACTAACATGGTTGGCGTCACTCGCGGGGGATGGGGAAAGCATCCATGCCATTTTCCAGAAGCCGAGCGTTGGCTCTCAGCCGGATCGACCCGAGTGGGCGGCGAAATCTTCTCGCTGCCTGTAAAATCAGTCAGTTCTTCATCAGTGCACGATACGAGCCACAATTTCGGAGGCGGTCTTGCCAGTACGACGATGAATCCTATCGTCCTAGTGGCGATCCTGCTTTGTGTAGGTCTGACCTTCGGCCTCCCTCGCAAATACGCCATTCTGCCGATATTGGCGGGGATCTTCACGATCCCGCTCGGCCAATCCGTGTACATTCTAGGTGTACACTGGCTGGGCTATCGCATTATTGTTATGGGGGGTCTGGCCCGCGTCTTGGTGGCGAGGCGTGCACTGTTTCCCGATGGGCTTAGCCCAATCGACCGGGCGTTCATAGGCTCGGCGATCTGCCAGTCGATAGCGTTCGTCCTTCAGTACATGGTCACGGATGCTCTGGTTAACCAGTTCGCCTTTCTGATTGATTTTGCCGGGGCTTACATCGTGCTTCGGGGCTTGCTTCAGACGGAGGCTGACGTATATAGAGCCCTGAGATTGCTGGCCGGCATCTGCCTCATCCTCGGAACGACGATGTTTATTGAACAGAGAACGCTTACCAATGTCTTTGGCCTTTTGGGGGGTACCCGTTTGGTACCTGAAATCAGGGAGGGTAAAATTAGATCGCAGGGAGTTTTCTCGCATTCCATAACCGCCGGCGTGTTCGGTGGGACCCTGCTGGTTCCGTTTATCTTGCTTTGGAGAAACACAAGATCCCGATTTATGGCAGCCGTGGGCATCGTGGGGTGCACGCTAATCACGATCTGCTCCAACTCTAGCACACCGCTGCTTGCTTATGCCGCCGGCATCTTTGGTGCCGGCCTTTGGCCGCTCCGCAGACATATGCGCGAGTTACGGCGCGGCTTTGCCGTGGTCTTAGTTTGCCTCCATCTTGTCATGAAGGCACCAGTGTGGTTTCTTATCGCTCGAGTCGATTTGACAGGCAGTTCTTCCGGATACCATCGCGCGGAACTTGTTGATCAGGCGGTAAATCATTTCAGTGAGTGGTGGCTCATTGGCACCAAGGACACTGGCCGATGGGGATCGGACATCTGGGATCTTCAAAATCAGTTCGTCGCTGTCGCGGTAACTGGGGGGCTACTAGCACTGGTACTATTTATTAAGTCGATTTCGCGCACGTTTGGCATGCTCGGCAGCACGAGGAAAGCTGTAGCCGGTAACCGACGCCGCGAATTGACCACGTGGCTGCTAGGCTGCACGTTATTTGCTCATGTCGTCGCTTCTTTCGGAGTTAACTATTTTGATCAGAGCAAGGTCGGGATGTTCCTGGCGTTCGCGATGACTTCGGCCATAGCAATTCCAATGGGGTCCCGAGGTCCGACACCCGGTTCGTCTGAGCATGCGCCCCGAGTATCAGAGCAGTGGTTCGAGTTCGCGCACTGAGAGCAAGTATGAAGTTTAGCGTTATCATCCCGGCATATAACTGCGAGAGCACGATAAACGCAACTTTAGACTCTGTCTTCCGCCAGACTCAGTCCCCATTCGAAATCCTGGTGATGGATGATGGGAGTACCGATTGTACGCCGGCGCTCTTACGGGAGCATGCGAGCCGGGTGTCGATTTTCACACAGCCGAACGCAGGTCTAGGTGGAGCGAAGGATGCACTTTGCCGTCGCGTCAGCGGTGACATTATCGCCGTTATTGACTCGGATGACCTATGGCACCCGAGGTATCTTGAGGTTCAGCGTCAACTGATCGAGCGCTACAACCCGAATGCCGTGGCGTATTTCACTGGACATGTGGTCTTCGAGGCTAGTCGAGACTACCAGTGGGCGTTTGATCCGCTTGAGGGTGGTGCCGAGGCGAGAACGATTGAGCCCAGGCGTTTCATTGAGGAGTATAATGCGGCTCCCGGCCCATTTGTGCCGAGTAGTTGCTGCATTCCGACTCATATAGTTAGAGAGCTCGGCCCAGAGGCTTTTAAACAGAGGAAGGCCGAGGATTTATACTTCTTTAACCGGGTCGGCCTTCTTGGGCCCGTGGTGTTCAGTCCTCAAGAGCTGATGGCTTACAGAGTTCGGGCAGATTCATTATCAGCCAATCAGTTATTGTTAAGTGAAGCAGAAGTCGGCGCCTTCGAGCTTCTGGAGGAACGGTATGGGGCCAGGATCCACGGCAGTTCGCTTTCTGGAGGTTTTCGGGGGGGATTTGCGATGAAGAGGCGGAAGTATGCCAAGGCGCTAATGGGCGCGAAGCGTTCGTCCGAGGCTCGGAGGCAATTACTGCTGTCGTTTGGCAATTCTCTAGAGATATCTTCTATCACTAAATCGAGTGCGCTTCTTGCTGCAACTTGGTTGCCACGAGGCCTGCAGCCAAGTTGGCCGAAAGCGGGCCAGGATCCGCGGCTGAAGGCTTGCGCTTGAGTTATTGCTCCCGTTTTAGGCTGAGAAATGTCTGACTATATTGTTGTTACTCCTGTGCGGGATGAGGAGAGGTACCTCCCTCGCGCAATTGAGAGTATGATTGGGCAGACCATCCTGCCCCGAGAGTGGATTATCGTCGACGACGGATCCACGGACCGCACCCGAGCGATAGCGTCTGAGGCAGCTGTGAGGCATTCGTGGATACGGGTGATCGCGCGAGCAGATCGTGGATTTCGGAAGCCAGGGGCGGGTATTATTGAGGCCTTTTACGCCGGATTCGACGCCCTCATCTGTTCCAATTGGCAATTCATGGCGAAGTTGGACGGAGACCTGTCGTTTGCCCCAGACTACTTCGAAAAACTATTCGGCAATTTCGAGCAGGATCCGCGACTCGGGATTGCTGGGGGGACACTATATCACGTTCAGAATGGCAGCAAGGTGATCGAGCGCTGCCCCACATTCCACGTGCGTGGCGGCGCAAAGGTGTTCCGAAGGGAGTGTTGGGATGCGATTGGCGGGCTCTGGGTCGGTTACGGATCGGACACGGTTGACGAAGTCAAGGCCAATATGCTGGGTTGGACTTCGAGAAGTTTTGCGGAACTGGAGATGCATCACCATCGCCCGACTGGCGCCACCTATGGCAAGTGGGGATCCCTGATAAAGGATGGTCGCGCGGATTACGTGGTTGGCTATCACCCCTTGTTTTTGTTTGCGAAATGCGCGGCGCGGCTGTTCCGATACCCTTACGTATTGGGCTCTTGCGCCCTACTCTATGGCTATCTCGGTAGCGCGTGGAAGGGGATCGGTCAGGTAGATGATCCCAAAATGATAAGGTATCTCCGTTCTCAACAGCTTGCCCGGCTCTGCGGGCGAGAAACGATCTGGCGTTAAGGACTATCTGACAGTGGCGGAAGTTTCCGTTATCTTCGTGAACTGGAATTCCTCAGGGTATCTGCGGGAATGTTTGGCTAGTATCGCCGAGCATACACACGATGTGGACTATGAGACTGTGGTGGTGGACAACGCCTCCCCTGCGGATGACGTAGATCAACTCAAGGCCGATTTCCCGTACATTCAGCTGGTCAAGAGCCAAACCAATCTCGGCTTTTCAGGCGCCAACAACGTGGGCTTCCGTCAATCGTCGGGAAAATACGTGCTTTTCCTAAACCCGGACACGAAGCTGGTCGGGCCTGCGATTTGTACGATGTTGGATCATATGAAGAAGCTGAGTGATGCCGGGATCGTCGGGAGCAAGTTACTCAACAGCGATCTCTCTGTGCAGACAGAATCGGTGCAGAGGTTTCCGCGAATTCTGAACCAGCTCCTGGACGCCGAGTATCTCAGGCTGCGATGGCCCGATTGCCGCCTCTGGCAGATTGGCGCGCTTTTCCGGGACTGCCAGGAGCCGGTCAGGGTGGAGGTGATTCCGGGCGCCTGCATGCTTTTGAAGCGCGACGTATTTGAAGCTGCCGGCCTCTTTACGGAAGATTACTTCATGTATGCTGAGGACATTGACCTGAATTATAAGGTTGCACGTCTGGGTTTAGCCAGCTATTACATCGGAACTGCTACGATTATCCACCATGGGGGGACGAGCAGCCGGCAGCAGAAGGTGAGCCAGTGGTCGACTGCCATGAAATTCCGCGCGATGGTGAGGTTCTTCCGCATCAGGCGCGGCCGCTGGTACGCGGGATTGTACCGAACCTCAATGGCTTGCGCGGCTATGGGTCGTCTGGCGGCCCTGGCGGTCGCGCGCTGTTTCAGTTCGCCGGCGAGGAACCGGGAGAGGATCGAACAGGCATCGGCCAAATGGACGACTGTGCTGCGATGCGCTATGGGAATCAGTTCATGAGTGCTGGAGGGTGCTGTGTGCGGAATCTGCGGTAAGGTAAACTTCGACAACTGCGCGACTGTCAACCCGGCGCTCGTGAGAGCGATGCTTAGCACGATAGCGTACCGGGGGCCCGACGGCGATGGCGTCTACAACTCCGGGCCGGCGGGGCTGGGTCATCGAAGGCTGGCGATCATCGATTTGAACACGGGACAACAGCCTTTGTCGAACGAAGACGGCACCGTCTGGATCACCTTCAATGGCGAGATTTATAACTATCTAGAGCTGCGCCAAGAGCTGATCGCCGCGGGGCACATTTTCAAGACGAAATCGGATACCGAGGTGATTGTCCACCTTTACGAACAGCACGGGGTTGGGTGTGTAGAAAAGCTCCGTGGAATGTTCGCGTTCGCTATCTGGGATGAAAACCGAAAGAGTTTACTCATCGCGCGCGATCGCGTGGGTATCAAGCCGCTGTATTACTGCGACACCGGAAAAACGCTCGTGTTTGGGTCGGAGATTAAGGCCATTCTGGAAGACCCAGACGTGAACCGGGAAATCGCCCCCGAGATGATCGATCGCTTCCTCACGTTCTACTATATGCCGGGCGAGGAAACGCTCTTCCGCAATATCAGGAAGCTGCTGCCGGGTACGTACCTGATTGCGCGGGGGGGGAAAGTCAGCACACACAAATACTGGGACCTGGAATTTGCGCCGGCTCGGCGCACGGTCAAAGATGCCGCGGAAGAACTGCTGGAGATCCTCGAGGAAACTGTCCGCATTCATATGATTAGCGACGTTCCGGTCGGGTTCCTCTTAAGTGGGGGCGTCGATTCTACGGCGGTGCTGGGGCTGGCGGTGGGCAAGACGCCTCACGCGCTCAGCAGTTTCACGCTTGGGTTTGAAGCAGACGGGATCACGGATGAGCGACCGTACGCAAGGCTCGCGGCCCTGACTTATGGCAGCGAACATCATGATCTAACCATCACGGCATCAGAGTTCCGGGAGTTTCTGCCCAAATACGTCTGGCACATGGAAGAGCCGGTTTGCGAACCTCCGGCGATCGCCTTGTATTTCGTTTCCCGCCTGGCGAAGGATTATGTCAAGGTCTTGCTTTCCGGGGAAGGCGGCGACGAGGCATTTGCGGGTTACCAAAATTATCGAAGCCTGCTGTGGCTCGAGCGCATCAAACGGGTGTTAGGCCCTATGAGCGGCGCGGCATCTGCTGCGATGCAGCAGGTCAATAGGCTGCTGCGGTCGGACAAGGTTAGCAAGTTCGCTCCCCTAATGCGCCTGCCGCTGGATTCATATTACTTCAGCCGGACCTCGAATCCATTTGCCAAATTCAATGACGGCGACACCACATTGTATACGAGATCTTTCGCGGCGCAAATCGACAAGACACTGTCGCTGGGAATCTTGAAGGACCATTTTCGCCACGCCGAGGGTTACGGCACCTTGAATAAGATGCTGTATGTCGATACGAAGACATGGCTAACGGATGATCTGCTGATCAAGGCCGACAAGATGACGATGGCGAACTCAATTGAACTCCGCGTTCCATTGTTGGACCACAAGCTATTGGAGTTTGCGGCGCGGCTGCCGGAGAACCACAAAGTTCGCGGATTTACCACAAAATATATAGCAAAGAAGGTGCTTAGCCGCAAAGTTCCGCAGCCGATTTTGGACAGGCGGAAGATAGGCTTCCCGGTTCCGTACTCTTCGTGGCTCCGGAGGGAAATGAAGGACTGGCTTTTCGATCTTTTGCTTGACAGGAGGAGCACGTCCCGGGGATATTTCGATCGAAAGGCTTTGGAATCGCTGCTCACTGAGGGGACCAGCTCGGGCCGATACTCGAAAGAACTGTTTTCACTTGCGGTACTTGAACTCTGGCACCGCATTTTCGCCGACGATGCCGGAAAAGGAAGCGCCTTGAAGCTAGACGCGCTCGCCGGAAAGGCGCCAGCCAACTAGCATCGATATGCACCTGCAGACCAAGATCGCGCCTTACTGGAAGCGGCGACTGGCCGTTCAGAGCTCTCCACGACCTATAATCTCTTTTACCTTTGACGATTTCCCCCGCTCGGCCGTATCGGCTGGGGGCAAGATTCTGTCACAGTTCGGAATCCGAGGGACCTATTATGCGTCAATGGGACTGGCGGGAACGCAGACGGCCGTGGGGGAAATATTTCATGCCAGCGACATCGATCAGCTAATGGCCGACGGGCACGAACTCGGTTGCCACACATTGAATCATACCCGGTCTTGCGATACAACCGCCGCAGGGCTGTTGGTGAGCTGCGCCGATAACCGAGAGAAGATCGCCCAATTGTGCGGCGGGTTGAAGCCGAGCAGTTTTTCGTTTCCGGAAGGTGTGGTGACACTCGGCGGGAAAGCAGCATTGGGTGCGACTTATTCCAGTTGCCGTTCCATCGAGCCGGGCCTGAATGACGATCCGGTTGACATGGCGTTTCTCCGGGCGAACCGGCTCTATTCGCGATGGGGCACCTCGGAACTGAAGAAGGCTATTGCCCGCAATAAAGAACTCCGAGCCTGGCTAATCGTATACACGCACGATGTGACCGAGCAGCCATCGCTTTATGGGTGCACGCCGGCCGAGTTCGGTGAGATCGTGCAATGCGCTCTGGAGTCCGGGGCGGACGTTCTCCCGGTACGCGAGGCGCACATGCGCTTCTCACCGGTGTCTTCCAAGGCCGCCTGAATAGAAGGCTCTGCTTATGTACGAGTCAGAAGTTAACGACGTATTGGCAACGAGGAGTGAAATCCCCGGGGAAATCCTCGCCAGATTTTCGAAGGCGAGGCGGAGAGTGAAAGCTCGCACTCTCATCCCGTGGGGAGAACACTGCACCGAGTGCGTTTGGCCGACATGTTACACCAGTTGCGATCTCTACCGGCCGCGGGTTGATGGCCGCTGCCGCAGATTCTTAGAAGGGATGGTGCGGATCGATCTTCCCGAGAGCTTGAACTCGTACCTTCTGAAGATCAGCTTTCGGCGGTGGGCGAAGTTGTGGGCTATGACCAGCTTGAACGCCCAGCCGCTCAGCGATGCGGACAGCGCGGAAAGCAGGGACCACGCCATTGGTGGTTCGATCCGAGCCGTTCCGATCCGCTCCCTGCGGACATTCACTTCGCTGAAACGATATTCGATGAAAAAGCGAGCCGCCGTTCGGGCTCGCCGGGATTCCGCCAGACCCAACAGTTTCCTGCTGGAGTGCTACAATCCCAATTCCGCCGCGGTGTCCATGACGCTTACGATTCGTCGCGAGGAGTCGCCCCTGGCGTTTCAAGCGGCTTTGCCGCTGGAGCCCGGTTTTAACGAGCATCGAGTGGCAGTTGAAGAAATCTCGCGGCTAGTCGACCTTTCCGGCCCCTTTCATATCGAACTGACCCCGAACGATACACCCGAGGGCCTGACCTTGTATTTCGGTGCAATGGATTTCGTTGCAGACGAAATTACGCCAGCGCCGACAACTGCACCAGCCCGAGCTAACGGCCGAATCTGCAAATGCGTTGTGTGGGATCTCGATAACACGATTTGGGACGGAACTTTGATCGAGGACGGCCTCGATCGGCTGCGTCTGAAGCCTCGCATTATAGATACCCTTAAGAGCTTGGACGAACGGGGAATCCTTCTAGCCATAGCCAGCAAGAACAATAAAGATGACGGGCTTGCGGCTCTGCGACATTTTGGTATCGATCAGTATTTTCTATGCCCCGAAATATCGTGGGAGCCCAAGAGCGAAGCGGTGCGTAGAATCGCTGCGAGTCTCAACATCGGTCTCGACTCGATCACATTCGTTGACGATTCCGCCTTCGAGCGGGAGGAGATCGCCGCATCCTGCCCAGAGGTGGCCACGATAGACGCCGTTCATTACCTGACCATTCCGGAGCGTCCGGAATGCCAACAGCCGGTTACGGAAGAGAGCCGGAAACGACGCCTGCTTTATCGCGACCAATATGAACGCGACGCGGCGCAACGGGAGTTCAACAGCGATTATTTTGCTTTCTTGCGGGGCTGCGGACTGAAGCTACTGATTCGCCCCATGAGTACACAGAACCTGGAACGGGTTCACGAGCTCACCCAACGCACCAACCAGATGAACTTTTCCGGAAATCGCTATTCCCGGGATCAACTGGTCGAACTTCTCAGGAGCGATGACGCTGACCACTACGTTTTGGATTGTTCCGATCGTTTTGGAAATTACGGAACGATCGGATTCTGCATCGTCCACCGGGTAGACGCCCGAATGACGGACCTAATGTTCAGCTGCCGCATCCAGGGGAAGCGCGTGGAACATGCATTTGTGTCCCATCTGGTTCGGGCGTATCGGCGTGCCGGAAGGCCTGCATTTCAGGCCAGCTACCGCAAGACCAAAAAGAATACGCCGGCAGGCAAGGTATTTGACGACCTTGGTTTTCAATCCCGCGGCGAAATCGAGGGAGTGACACAGTTGGTCTTGCCGGCGGGTGTGGACTTGACGGAAGAGGGGATCGTCACAATAGAGGATCGTGATGTTCCGTCCCTGACATCCCAAGTGTAGGGTGCAACCGGGTGTAATGGCGAACGAGGATCGAGTCCGCGTGCTCTACAGTTTTCCCCATAAGATCGGGGCAACCCGGATCTGTTATACGGCGTGGCAGCAGGTGAGTGGACTGGTTGCTGCAGGTGCAGATGTACATCTTTTTCCCGGCGCAGTGCATAAGAGGGTTGAGGGCTGTGCAGAAGTCACCCCTACCCTTTCGCGGGGAAGATTACGCTTACCATACAAAGTTGTCGGTACCATGCGCGCCCTCGCGCTTCACGACTACCTTGTGGCCAGGCAACTGCCGAAATTGAAGGATCGACCAGACATTGTGCACACCTGGCCTGATGCCGCCCTTCGGACGGTTCAAGCTGCAACGCGCCTCGGCATCCCCACGGTCCTGGAACGTCCTAACGCACATACTCGCTACGCTTATACGGCCGTGCAACAGGAATCGAACCGACTCGGTATTGTGCTGCCGCGCGAGAACGAGTACGCATTCAAAGATGATGTTCTGCGCAGAGAAGAAGAAGAATACCGTCAGGCGGACTATCTTCTTTGCCCTTCCGACTTCGTCCGTGATACTTTCCTGCGAGAAGGCTACCCCTCAAACAAGCTGCTCCGCCACCAGTATGGATACGACCCTGCCGTCTATTACCCACCGGTTGGCGATTCTAAGGCGTCTTCCCAGGGTCTTACCATGCTGTTTGCCGGGGATTGCGCTGTGCGCAAGGGATTGCATTTTGCCTTAGAAGCATGGCTCCGCTCGCCCGCCCATGAACAGGGCAGGTTTCTAATAGCCGGGAGATTTCTTCCCGCATATGCGGATAAGCTTGGAAACATGCTATCGCACCCCAGCGTACAGGTGCTGGGCTATCGGACGGACGTTCCGGAGCTGATGCGGAGCAGTGACGTTTTTGTCCTACCCAGCATTGAGGAGGGCAGCGCGCTAGTTACGGCTGATGCTCGAGCGAGCGGTTGCGTGCTTTTGGTGTCGAAAGCTTCGGGTGCCGTCTGCGAGCATATGGAAAACGCCTTAGTTCACAACGTAGGAGATGTACCGACTCTAGCGCGGCATATCAGTTCGTTGAACGATGACCGCTCGCTTCTCCGACGGTTACGCGCGGCCTCGCTCTCGAGCGTCCAGCAGATCACGTGGAGCGCTGCGGGCGTCAAACTCCTCAAAGTTTATAGCCAGGCGATTTCTCTTCATCGTTGTGGTTTGGCGAAGTCGAATTAGACTTGTAATAGCCAACATGCCGCACCTTCAATCGACTCAGCAACCAGCAGCCTTCCGCCCCTTCCCTGTGGAATTTGGCGGCACCCTTATCTCCAGATGCTTCTGAACCGGGCCTATTACTTTTGCAAGCCGTTCCTGCCATATAACGTGCGCTTATTTCTGCGCCGTTGCCGTGCCAGCTATAGACGCAAGCGATTCGCGGACGTGTGGCCAATTGACGAACGAGCGGGAGCCACACCTCCAGGATGGCCCGGTTGGCCGGAGGGGAAGCGATTTGCCGTCGTATTGACGCATGATGTAGAAGGCCAGAAGGGCTTCGATCGCATCGAGACGCTGATGGGACTGGAAGCGAAGCATGGATTTCGGTCCTCCTTTAATTTTGTTCCGATCGGAGAATATCAGCTTAGCGAATCATTGCGGAACCTGCTCAACAAATCCGGCTTCGAGGTCGGCGTACATGGATTAGAGCATGATGGAAAGCTCTATTCCAGTCATCGCCACTTCAGTGAAAAGGCCTTACGCATCAGAGAATATCTTCGCGAATGGAATGCCTGTGGGTTTCGATCGCCACTGATGCAGCACAATCTCACTTGGATCCATGAGCTGGCTCTGGAATACGACTCCTCGACGTTCGATACCGATCCATTCGAACCCGAGCCCGACGGAGTTGGGACCATTTTCCCATTCTGGGTGCCCGGTCCGAATGGTACCGGATACGTCGAGCTTCCATACACTTTTGTACAGGACTTTAACTTGTTCAAGGTCCTCGGAGCCAAGACTATCGATATCTGGAAGCAGAAGCTGGACTGGATCGCCGCTAAGGGCGGGATGGCGTTGCTGAACACCCACCCGGATTACATGTGCTTCGGAGGAAAGCCAGCAAGAGACGAATTCCCGGTTTCGCTCTATGAGGAGTTCCTCCAACACGTTCGGAACAAGTTTGGCGATTCTTTGTGGTCCGCATTGCCCCGTGATGTCAGTCGGTACTACTGTGCCAGTTTGCCCGAACAGGTCCGGAACTCGCGGAAGAAGGTCTGCATGGTGGCGTATAGCAACTACCAGCATGACAACCGGGTCAGACGGTACGCAGAAGCTCTCGCCAGACGCGGCGACCAGGTCGACGTCATTGCACTCAACTGGGGAGACGCAAAACGATCAGAGACGGAAATTACCGGCGTCCGGGTATTTGGGATCCAACACCGCGAAAAGAACGAAGTGAGTAAATGGTCATATGCGTGGCGCACCGTGCGCTTTCTCGTGGCCAGCTCGATTGTGCTCACCCGCCGCCATCGGCGAATCAAATACGATGTGATTCATGTGCATAACATGCCGGATTTCCTGGTTTTTGGCGCCTGGTACGCAAAGTGGACGGGGGCCAGGATTATCCTGGACATCCACGACATCGTGCCCGAGCTGTTTGTGAGCAAATTCGGCATTGCGGAACATAGCGGTTATGTCAGGGCATTGAAATGGGTTGAGAAGTCGGCGATGCAATTTGCCGATCATGTAATCGTATCCAACGATCTTTGGCATGAGAAGCTGATTTCACGCTCGGTGCCAAGAGAAAAGTGCTCGGTGTGTATCAATCATGTCGATCCCGCCGTATTCTACAGCCGCCAGAGGACTCGGAGCGACGATGCAGTAGTGGTCCTGTTCCCAGGGAGTTTTCAGTGGCACCAGGGCCTCGACATAGCAATTCGGGCCTTTGTGCACTTCCAGAAGAGAGTGCCCAAAGCGGAATTCCATCTTTATGGCGGAGGCGGCAACAACACGGAAGTGGAACTTCGCCGCCTGGTTCAGGAACTGGGACTGGATGGCAAGGTGAAGTTTTGCGGCACGCTTGACCTCGAGGGCATCGCGGACGTAATATCCAATGCAGATTTGGGTGTCGTCCCGAAACGAGCCGACACCTTCGGGAATGAGGCATATAGCACGAAAATCATGGAATTTATGTCTCAGGGCGTGCCTGTGGTCGCTTCACGGACTAAGATCGATAGCTTTTACTTCGACGACTCGGTGGTTCGATTCTTCCCATCGGGTGACGATCGCGCCATGGCGGAAGCGATGATTGAGGTCATGGAGAACCCTGAACTGCGGAAGTCCTTGGCGGCAAATGGGCGAGAATATGCGAAACGAAATAGCTGGGATCTGAAGAAGAACGAATATCTCGCGTTAGTTGATGGGCTTCCAGCCAAGGGGCTGGGGAATTCCCTATTGGAGCACACCCCAGGGATTGTAAGGGGCTGAAGTGTGAGCGCATACAGTTGGCCAAGTCGCCAATGTTTTTCGCTAATGATTATAGGAATAGTCGTCGTGTGAACGTGATGTTGACTACACCAGATCGAGAAGTCGCGACCATCCGCGAACTGATTGATTGGATGGCTCAAGCCAAGACGGACGAATGTTTTCTCGCCAGTCCCGAGACTGGTCGAGTGCTGACGTTCGCCCGATTGCAGGAGCAATCGAGGGCGATCTCGGCACGCCTCCTCGATGCTGGATTGGCACCGGGCGAGAAGGTCGCATTCATGCTCGACAACGGGCTGTTCACGGCCCAGTTGTTTCTGGGCGCGATGTATGGCGGCTTTGTTGTAGTCCCCCTAAATGTCCGCGCTGGCGTATTACAACTGTCGTACATGCTGGACCACAGCGACGCCAAGGTTCTGTTTGTCGGGGACGCATATACCGACTTGGCAAAGGACGCGATGGCGGGCGTTTCGCGCGCGGTGCAAGTCATACCCGCCGACGTGGATGATGTCTCCGGGACATCCGAAACTATCGGTTTACCTGCATTGCCGCCCGTCGCTCCAGACGACGCAGCACTCTTGATGTATACGTCAGGCAGTGTCGGTCAGCCGAAAGGGGCAATCCATACCCACCGCACCGTACTTGCTCACGGCAGCAACTCCGTCCGCTCACACCAACTCTCCAGCGCGGATCGTTCCCTCCTCGTGCTGCCTCTTTATCACATCAACGCGGAGTGTGTAACCCTTATCCCCACACTGCTAAGCGGTGGCTCTGTCGTCATCCCTCATCGCTTCAGCGTGAGCCAGTTCTGGGACTGGCTGGACGACTACCGTTGCACATGGTCAGCCGTGGTGCCGACCATCATCTCGCAACTCCTCGACTGGAAGGATCCCTCGGAAGGACGCCGTCAAGAGGCTTTTGCCCGAATTCGCTTCTTGCGATCTTCTTCAGCGCCCCTAGCGCCTTCGCTGCACCGCGAGTTCATCGACAAGTTCGGCTTGTTGCTGATACAGGCCATGGGCTCGAGCGAAGCCGGAAATATCTTCTCAAATCCGCTGCCCCCCGGGAAGAACAAAATCGGATCCCCAGGTTTGCCCTGGGGCTTCGACGCTAAGATCGTCGATCGCGAGGGGGCCGAACTGCAGGCGGGTGAATCGGGCGAAGTCCTCCTCCGCGGCGCCGCCATTATGCGGGGCTATTATAAGGAGCCCGAGGCGACGGCAGCGGTCCTCGATCCAGACGGCTGGCTGCGAACCGGTGACCTCGCTTATCGTGACGAGGACGGCTATTTCTTCGTGGTCGGTCGGTCCAAAGAGCTAATCATCAAGGGGGGCGTAAATATTGCCCCACGTCAAATCGACGACGTCCTCGAGTCCCACCCAGCGGTTTTGGAAGCGGCTTCAGTCGGGGTTCCAGATCACTACCTGGGCGAGGATGTGGTGGCTTTCGTGGTCTTGCGCTCTGGGGTCGCCTGTCGCGAGACAGAACTGTTGAGCTTTTGTGAGAGCCGGCTTGGCCATTTCAAGACTCCGACCAGGATTTACTTTGCGACCGATCTGCCGAAGGGACCTTCAGGAAAAGTGCAGCGGCTCCGGCTCAAGGAAGACGCCACCCGGTCTGCACTCGTTCTGCCTGCTTCATCCGCAAACGAGTTCTCAACTTCGCCTGGGAACGATCCCGCTCCATATGAAGCTTCGCTCGCTACGGAATCCTCGATAGAGCAGACTATCGCTGAGACTTGGAACGAAGTCCTTTCCGTCGCCCAAGTCGATCGTGATAGTAATTTCTTCGCGCTAGGCGGTCACTCGCTGTTGGCCGTCCAGTGCTTGTCACGCCTTCGTGAGAAAATTCCCGTTCCGCTTTCATTGTCGGATTTCTTCGAGAACGGAACTGTCGCGCAGCAAGCTGAGCTGGTCCGGCGCCGGCTCCATTCGGAGGATCGGACGCTAGCCGTTACGGGTCGGTCGGCGGGGAGTCGCGCAGATCGACTGCAAGATGTCTCGTCGTCGGTAAGCCCACCGAGCATTTCTCCCCGAGACCGGACGCGCCCTTGCCCGCTCAGCCCCGGACAGCGGAGGTTGTGGTTCCTGGAGCGATTGAATCCGGGTCTGCCCGTATACAACGAAGCTGAAGCCTTCCGGTTGCTCGGCGATCTCAATACCGATGCATTTCGGAGCGCTTTGAACGGCGTGGTCGCGCGGCATGAGGTGCTGCGCACGACGATCGAGGAGAATGACGGCGAACCCACTGCGGTTGTCCACGAGAACTGGCAAATCCAACTCCATGAGATCGATTTGAGCGTTCTGGCCGCGCCGGAGCGCAAACTGGAAATCGAGCGCTTGCTCGTTGACGAGCCAGCGCAGCCTTATCAGATCGCGATCAAACCCGGAGTCCGCGTCACATTGATGCGAGTCGCACCGCGCGAGCACATCTTGATTCTGATGATGCATCACATCATTTGTGATTGGTCTTCCGAGGGTGTCTTTTGGCGGGATCTCGCGGCTCTTTATCGCACCTTCTCTCGAGGTGAACAACCTGCTTTAGCACCACTCACGATCCAGCACGGAGACTACGCGACGTGGCAGGCGCAGCAGAATGGCGCCGATAGCTATAGTGAAGATCTGGCTTTTTGGGATGAGAAACTCCGCGGAGCTCCACAACTCCTCGAGTTGCCCGCCGATCGGCCACGGCCGCCGAAGCCCTCGTACCGCGGCGATCGACAGCGTGTTTTCTTGAATCCGACCCTTACCCAAGCGCTACGTGAACTCAGCCAGCGAACCGAGAAGACCCTGTTCACTGTGTTCGCCGCGGCGCTGAGCACCCTGCTGTTTCGATACTCCGCCCAAGAGGACATCCTGCTCGGAATTCCGATTGCCGATCGAGATCGGAACGAACTGCAATCGATGATGGGTTTCCTCCTCCACACCCAGGTTCTACGCACGCGGATGTCGCCAGACATCTCATTTCGGGCATTACTGGCGTGCGTGCAAAAGGAAATTCTGGAACTTTACCTCCACCGCGCCGCCCCTTTCGATCAGATTGTCCGAAGGCTCAGGCCCGAGCGCAGTCTGAGCCATTCCCCACTGTTTCAGGTGATGCTCATTGCCCGTGATCGGGATCAACTGCTTTCTTTCGTAGGGTTGGATGGGCTGACCCTAGAATCAGCCTTCGCCCACAGTGGAGCTTCCAAGTTCGACCTCACCTTATTTGTGACCGATTGTGGGGAGGAGGTCTGGCTGGAATGGGAGTACAGCGCGGACCTGTTCAACGGCGAACGAATCGCGCGGATGGCCGGCCACTATCAAACTCTGCTGGAATCGATCACACAGAATCCAGACAGCCGCGTCGCAGAACTCCGGATCTTATCGTCTGAGGAACGCCAACAGCTGGTGGTGGGATGGAACCAAACGGACGGCCGCTACCCCAAAGACAGACTGCTTCACGAATTGATTGAAGCACAGGTGGAGCGAACTCCCGACGCCGTCGCCGCCGTCTTTGAAGAGCAGAAGTTGACGTATCGCCAACTCAACGATCGCGCTCAGAGACTCGCAGTGCATCTGATGAGCCTTGGCGCAGGACCAAATACCCTCGTCGGTATATGCGTAGAACGTTCCCTGGATATGCTGGTTGGGCTCTTCGGAGTTTTGAAGGCCGGCGCTGCATATGTTCCACTAGATCCCGCATATCCGCGCGATCGGCTGGCCTTCATGATCGAAGACTGCCGGCCCCGCGTGCTCCTTACGCAGAAGAGACTGCAGACGCAGATTCCACGACACCATGCTTCGATAGTCTGCCTGGACGCTCCCTTTCCGAATGCAAGCAAGAGCGAAGACGGCGGACAAGGCAAGGACACTCGTCGACCGGACGATCTTGCCTATGTGCTTTACACTTCCGGCTCCACCGGCAAGCCCAAAGGCGTTCAAGTCTCGAACCGCGCACTAGTCAACTTCCTGAGCGCCATGCAGAAGGAACCAGGTTTGGACGGCGACGATACCATGTTAGCCGTCACGACGTTATCGTTCGACATTGCGGGGCTCGAATTGCTTCTCCCGCTCATAAGCGGTGCCCGCGTTGTAATTTGCAGCAATGAAGTGTCTGCCGACGGGGCAAGGCTTTCGTCGCTGATAATGCGCTCGGGAGCGACCGTAATGCAGGCTACTCCTGCAACTTGGCGTCTCCTGTTGGAGGCGGACTGGCCTGGAAGTCCGGGATTAAAGATACTTTGCGGCGGGGAGGCATGGCCGGCTTCGCTGGCTGAGGCCTTACTGCCCCGGTGCGAGTCACTCTGGAATATGTATGGGCCCACCGAGACAACCATCTGGTCGTCGGCCACCCGCGTGGAAGCCGGCAAATCGGTGTTGATCGGGCTCCCAATTGCCAACACTACTTTCTATGTGCTCGACGCTTGCCAGCAAGTGGTACCGATAGGTGTGCCGGGCGAACTTTACATAGGAGGCGATGGCGTATCCCAAGGCTACTTGAACCGCGCGGATCTGACAGCCGAACGATTTCTAGACGATCCATTTCGGGAGAGAACCGGCGGGAAAATATATCGAACGGGCGACTTGGTCCGGCGGTTGCCAGATGGGAAGATTGAGTTTCTCAATCGAATCGACCAGCAGGTCAAGATTCGAGGCTTCCGCATCGAATTGGAAGAGGTGGAAGCCGCCCTGAAACAACATCTGGATGTCGCCCAGTGCATTGTGATGGCACAAGGTGAACCGGCAGGAGAC
>Ga0182030_10008766_pt1 | contig 20856 bp, 18 predicted proteins | sample 812S3MmetaG_FD_121299 | JGI IMG/M metagenome (GOLD analysis project Ga0182030, IMG submission 121299) | Permafrost microbial communities from Stordalen Mire, Sweden - 812S3M metaG (Illumina Assembly) | ecosystem: Environmental > Terrestrial > Soil > Wetlands > Permafrost | place: Sweden...
AGATCGACCAGTAGCCAGATCGACCAGTAGCCAGATCGACCAGTAGCCAGATCGACCAGTAGCCAGATCGACCAGTAGCGACAATGAGGAAGGAGGCGACGTGAACGACAAGGCCTATATCCACGAATTCATCGACATCATCGGACACAACCGGGCCAACTACATGCACCACATGACGGCCAACTTCAGCCCGATTGCGCAAGAGGACCGCCAGCAGCTCTGCTACGGGGTCTGGGGCGTGGTGGGCTCGACCAAGAAGTGGCCCGAGGTGGTCAACCTGTGGGAGGAGCAGGGTCTCGACGGTCTGGCCACGTCGTGGCGCTACGAGTTCAACCACTCCACCCTGCAAGACCCCAAGCTCGCCAAATGGTGGGCCAAGGCGGCGGAGTTCCGCTCGAGCGGGGTCGACCGGATTCTGATCCCGGCCCCGTGGACCCGGACGATCACCGAGCTGTGCGCCGACGGGGTGACCGGCGAGACCTACGCCCACGAGCAGATCAGGGTCCCCCCGGGCCGCTCGGCCGAGTACCTCGAGATCGTCCGCCAGGAGGCCGTTCCCGTCTACGAGGAGTTCGGCTGGGAGCTGGCCGGAGCATGGGAGACCTTGATGATCGACGAGTCCGAGTGCTTCTTCCTCTGGGCCATCCCGACCTGGGAGCACTGGGCCGAATTCGAGAAGGCCCAGCGCACCCACCCGGCCCTGATCAAGTGGCGCACCCGGGCGTACGAGGAGACGACGTCGATTTTCCGCTTCCTCCTGGCCGACGCGCCCCTCAGCCCCTTCCGGACCCATCGCCAACCGGCCCGTTCCGATCAGACCGATTGGGAGGAATGAGGCCGTCCACCGCCGGACGCGCCTGAGCTGTCCGGTCAAAGGGGATCATGAGCCACAACGGGGGGAAAGAAAAGATGACGAAGAGGCGGCGGGGGGAAGGCCGGTGACGGCAGGCGCGGAGGGCGATCGCGCGGCGGCACTGGCCGGCATTCGCGTGTGCGACCTGAGTGGCCAGCTCGCCGGTGCGGGCGCCACCCGCTACCTCGCCGCGTTCGGGGCCGAGGTCATCCGGGTCGAGGACCCGACGAACAAGGGTGGCTGGGATATCGTCCGCGGCGCCCCGCCGTTCGTCGACGATCGCCGGGGAATCGACCTCGGCGGCGGCTTCAACAACCACAACGTGGGCAAGTGGGGCGTCACCCTCAACCTGCGAACCGACGAGGGGAAGGAGATGTTGGCCGCGCTCATTCGCACCTCCGACGTGGTGACCGAGAACTTCGCCGCCGGTGTGTTCGCCCGCATGGGATTCTCCTACGACGTTCTCTGCGAGCTGCGGCCAGACATCATCTACGTCTCCAACTGCGGCTTTGGGCAGAGCGGCCCGAAACGCGACTACAAGACATGGGGCCCGATCGTGCAGGCGTGCTCCGGCCTCACGTTCGATGCCGCGCTGGCCGGTCACGAGCCGGCTGGCTGGGGCTACTCGTATATGGACCACATGGGCGCGAACTACATGGCGCTGGCGGTGCTGGCGGCCATCGTCCATCGCAACCGGACGGGCGAGGGCCAGTGGGTCGATATCTCGTGCACCGAGACAGGCGCCACCTTGACCGGCACCGACATCCTCGACTTCGGGGTGAACCAGCGCGGGCCCCGCCGGCCGGGATCGGTCGATTCAAACCGCAGTGCGCATCCGGCCATGGCCCCCCATGGCATCTACCCGGCCGCCGGCGACGATGCCTGGGTGGCCGTGGCCTGCCGGGACGAGGCCGACTGGGCGGCCTGCCGCAGCGTGATCGGCGAGGAGTGGGCGGGCGCGGAGAGGTACGGGCACCTCGAAGGCCGGCTGGCCCATCAGGACGAGCTCGACCGGCAGCTCGCCGCCTGGACTCGCGGCCGGGACCGCCATGAGGTGGCGCGGCTGCTGCTGGCGGCCGGCGTCCCGGCGGCTGCGGTCGCCATGCCGGAGGACCGGATCGACCATGACGTGGTGACGGCGGACTGGGGCCTGTGGCCGACGGTTCACCACACGCTGATGGGCGACGTCCGGGTGGAGGGACTCCCGGTGCACCTGTCCCGGACCGACTGGGTGATCGATCGGGGCGCTCCGTGCCTCGGGGAGCACAACGAGCAGATTCTCGGCGGCCTCCTCGGCCTCACGCCCGACGAGCTGACCGATCTCGCCGAGAGGGGGGTCCTGTGACGGGTGCGCCGGCCGGGACCGCCGCAGCCGGGACCGCTCCGCCAGGTCCGGGCCCGCTCCACGGTCTCGAGGTGGTGGAGTTGGCCAGCGAGCATGCGGCGTGGGCGGGCAAGCTGCTGGCGGACCTCGGCGCCGAGGTCACGTTGGTCGAGCCCCCGGGCGGGCACGCCACCCGCTCCATCGGCCCCTTTGTGGACGACGAGCCTGGCTTGGAGCGCAGCCTGTGGTGGTGGCACCATCACACCTCGAAGAACGGTGTCGTCCTCGACCTCGACACCCCGGCGGCGGTCGAGCTGCTGCATCGGCTCATCGCACGGTGCGACATCGTCCTCGAGGGTGAGCAACCGGGGCACCTGGGCGCCCGCGGTATCGACCGGGACGTGATCATGGCCGCCTCGCCCGCTTTGATCTGGGTGTCGGTGTCGCCCTTCGGCCAGAAAGGGCCGCGGGCAAAGGACCCCGCCACCGACCTCACCCTGATGGCCGGGGGCGGGCCGGTGTGGAACTGCGGCTATGACGACCACTCCCTGCCGCCGGTACGCGGCTTGGGAGGGCAGGCGGCGAACCTCGCCGGCGTCCATGCCGCCATGGCGGCGCTGGCCGCCGTCGTGCACCGGGACTCCTCCGGCGTGGGCCAGCACATCGATGTGAACATGCACGCTGCGCTGAACGTCACCACCGAGCTCGGTTCGTACGAATGGCTGGTGGCCCAGCACACCGTGCAGCGCCAGACCGGGCGGCACGCCTCGGTGACCCCGACCGCGCCGACCCAGCTGCAGGCGGCGGACGGTGGCTACGTCACCCTCGGCTTCCCACCGCGTTCCGCTCGCGACTACCAGGCCATCCTGGACTGGCTGGAGGAGCTCGGCCTCGGGTCGGCGTTCCCGGACCGCGTCCTGCTCGAAATGGCGGTGGAACGGGGCGGTGTCTCGATCGTCGAACTCGGCGACCCGATCGTCGACCAGATCTGGAGTGCGGGGCGCGCCGCCATGGCCTTCATCGCCGCCCATGTGGACGCGCGCGCGTGCTTCGATGGATTCCAGAAGCGTGGCATCGTCTGCGGCATCGTCAATGCCCCCGAAGTGGTGATCGACGACCCCCACTTCGTGGCCCGGGGGTTCCCGGTATCGGTCGACCACGACGACCTCGGACGCACGGTGATCTACCCCGGCGCACCCATGGTCTTCTCGCGTTCGCCTTGGCGCATCAAGTCCCGGGCGCCCCACGTCGGCGAGCACCAGGGCGAGGTACTCGACCCGCTCGAGTCCTCTGCTCAGACCGACGAAGGCGGCGCGGCCGCCGGAGTCAGTCCGGAGCCGGCGGGTTGAGCCAGTCGTCGAGGCTGGCGTCCTCCCAGTCGTCGGGACCGTAGACCGTGCGGGGCAACGGGGTCATGACATGGGTGTCGCCCCCGGTGACCCAGCCGGCCGACCGGCGTTCCCAGGCCACGAGCCGGTCGTCGGGCTCGGCCTCGTCGCACAGCCCATGGGCGGCGTCCCGGCTCCGGCGCAGACCGACCTGGGCCTCTATTGAGGCAGCCCACACCATGACCACCTCGTGCTGGTTGGAGAGGACCTCGTAAATCCCGGTGGGACGGTGCCCGTACTCGGCCATGAGCGGGACCCGCTCCTCGACCACGGCCGCCAGGAACTCGAGCTGCGAACCGGGACGCACCGTGAGGATCTCGTTCACGAAGAGCGTCCCCTTGATGCCCGCGGCGGCGATCTCGTCGGTGGTGGGGCTTCCGGGCACGCCCCCGCAGAGCCGGTCGAACCCGCCGCTGCGCCACTCGGCCGCCGCGTCCCACCAGTCGCCGTAGAAGGCCTTGCGCCGCTTGAGGTTCATGCGGTCGACATTGGCGGCCCAGCTCTCCCAGCCCTTGTTCCCGACGTCCCAGATGTTGATGACCTGGGGCCACCGCCCGCCACCCTGGGCGCAGATGTAGAACGAGCCCTGGAGGCTGTTCATCTCGGGCATGCGCTGGACCGGGTCCTTCCACAGATGCTCCATATAGGCGTACTGGCCCTGACCGACGACGTCGACGACCTCGTAGAGGAACAAGCTTCGCACTGGCACTCTGCACCATCCTTTTCCTGAGTGGGTCCCGAGGGACCGGGTGGGTGGGACGCGGTCTACGGGTTGACGGGCCGGTTGGTCCAGGTCCGGCCGGGCCGTGACTCGGAACGGAACCAGCCTCCGCCGGCGGCCGTCCCCCCGTCGGTGGGGATGGTGTGGCCGGTGATGAAGCCCGAGAGGTCCGAGGCCAGGAACAGGACGATGCGGGCCTGGTCGTCGGGGACGCCCATGCGTCCCACTGGGACCCACAGCGGCCACATGTCCTGCTGCTCGGGTGGGAGCCACGTGGAATAGGGCACCTGGATCGATTCGGTGACGTCGGGAGCGATCCCGTTGACCCGCACGCCCTCATTCCCCACCTGGACGGCCAGGCACTTGGTGAACTGGATGACGGCCGCCTTGTAGGCGCCGTAGACCGGATCAGGCGGGTAGCCCCGGAGGCCCTCGACCGAGGAGACGTTGATGATGGACCCCGTGTGGCGTTCGATCATCGACGGGAGGAAGGCATGGGTGACGGTCATGACGTGGACGAAATTGATCTCGTGCAGGTCGTCCCAGTTCTGGGGATCGTCGTCGACGAACCGCTTCGCCGTGCGCAGCCAGTGGCCGACGTTGTTGACCAGGACGTCGACCTGGCCGTGCCGCTCCAGCACAGTGGAGGCGAGTGAGCGCACGGCCTCGCGGTCGCGCACGTCCATGACCACCGCTTCGGCGTGGCCGCCCTCGGCCGTGATGGCCGACACCGTGCTCTTGGCCAGCGTCTCGTCGATTTCGGCGATGACCACGTTGGCGCCGTGGGCGGCCAGGAGTGACGCCGTGGCGGCTCCGATCCCCCCACCCCCGCCGGTTATGACGGCGACCCGGCCGGTCAAAAGTGGGCCCGGCTTGTCGCTCACTTGGCGCGGTGGCGTCGCTGTGCGTCCACAATCCCCTCCTCTTGCTGGACGAGTCCCTCCCCGGGGTCAGGGCCGATCCGTGGCGCCTCGGGTGGCGACAGGGGGCCGGCTTCGCCCCGGGGCATGAAATATACAGTTTACGATGCGGCGTCTGCGGCTGGAGCTCGAACGAGGTGGGCCGCGGCATCCCGAGGGAGGGGACACACCTGATGGCTATCGACATCGCAACGCACGAACGGCTCGCCCGCGAGCTGTTGTCGTCGCACTACCTGTTGATCGGCGAAGAGCGAGTGACCCGGACCGGCAGCGACCGTTTCGCCCACGTGAATCCCGCCACCGGGAAGGTGCAGGCCGATGTGGTCATGGCCGGTCCCGAAGAGGTGGACCGGGCCGTGGCCAGCGCCGTGGCGGCGCAGAAGGTGTGGTGGTCGTGGCGCCCGGACGAGCGGCGCAACGCGCTGTGGCGCCTCGCCTCGCTGGTGCGGGCCGACGGTGACGAGGTGGCCACGGTGATGGCGCTCGAAGCAGGCATCCCCATGTCCATGGCCGCCGGCCTGCCCCGGCGGGCCGGCGACTACCTCGAGTACTACGCCGGCTTCGCCGACAAGATCGAAGGGCAGGTCATCCCGATCTTCCCCGAGCAGGCCTTCGACTACACGCTGCCCGAGCCCTACGGGGTGGTGGCGGCCATTTCGACCTGGAACGGCGGCATCAGCTCTCTGAGCCGCAAGGGCGGCGCCGCCCTGGCCGCCGGGAACGCCGTCGTGGTCAAGGCCATGGAGCTCGCCCCTTTCTCGGCCGTGCGCTTCGGCGAGTTGGCACTACGCGCCGGGCTCCCTCCCGGTCTGGTCAACGTGATTGTGGGCGGGCCGGATGCGGGGGCGGCCCTCGTCCGCCACCCCGATGTGCGCAAGGTCAGCTTCACCGGGGGAGTGGAGACGGCCCGGAAGATCCTGGCCACGGCGGCGGAGTCGATCACCCCGGTCGTGCTCGAGCTCGGCGGGAAGTCGGGGAGCATCGTGTTCGCCGATGCCGACCTCGAGGCGGCCAGCCGGTTCTCCGGTGCCACCCCGATGGGACTGGCCGGGCAGGCCTGTGTCTCCCCGTCGCGGCTGATCGTGCACGAGTCGATCCACGACGAGGTGGTGGAACGCGCCACCGCGGTCACCCGCGCCCTGCCGCTCGGTGACCCGCTCGATGCCGCCACCGTCGTGGGACCGGTGGTCAGCGAGGCCCAGTACGACCGCATTCTCGGCATGATCGCCCGGGCCCGGGAGAGCGAACATGGCCACGTGGTCACCGGCGGTGCCGCGGCGAAAACAGATTTCGGGGACGGGTTCTTCATCGAGCCGACCATCTTCGACGGCCTGGCCAGCGAGGACTACATCGCCCAGGAGGAGGTGTTCGGACCGGTGCTGTCGATCATCACCTTCAGCGACGAGGACGAGGCCATCGCCCTGGCCAACGACACCCGCTACGGGTTGGCGGGCTACATCCACACCAGCAACCTCCAGCGCGCCCACCGTGTGGCGGCCCAGCTCGACGCCGGGTACATCTCGGTGAACGGCTTCGCCGCCCTCCCGGCCTCGGCGCCATTCGGGGGCAACAAGTTGAGTGGCATCGGCAAGGAGGGCGGCCGGGCCGGGCTCGACGAGTTCCTCCGTCTGAAGAACGTCTACATTCCGCTGTAATGACGGAGCGGCTGCCGAACTACAGCGAGCTGCCGGTCCGTGCCGGCGCGCCGGCCGGGTCGTCGTGGGGACTGTGGGGCGACGACGACGTCTTCGGCACCCTGAACCTGGCCACGCCCGAACGGGCGGCGCGGGGTGCGGCGTTGGTGCGACGCGGGGCCGTGTTCAACTTGAACCTCGAACTGGAGATGCCGTCGCCGCCCCTCTACCGGCGCTCGGCCATCCGTCACGAGGTGAAGGGTTCGGGGCTCACGCTGGACGACGAGCTCCACGGCTTCAACACCCAGAGCTCGACGCAGTGGGACGGCTTCCGCCACGTCCGCCACCAGCTGCACGGCAACTACAACGGCCTCGAAAGCGAGGATCACGGTGTGCACCACTGGGCGCGCAAAGGGATCGTGACCCGCGGTCTCCTGGCCGACGTAGGTCGCTGGCGGGAGGCGGAGGGGCGACCGCTGCGGGTCGGCGAGGCGGACCCGATCGAGCCCGAGGAGGTCCTCGCCACGCTGAGCAGCCAGGAGCTCTATGTGGAGCCGGGCGACATCCTGCTCATCCGTACCGGGTGGGTGGGCTGGTACCGGGGGCTCGACGAGGCGGCTCGGAATGCTCTGGGCGACCAGTCGATGGCCCCGTCGTGCGGCCTCAGCGCCCGCGAGTCGACCGCCGCCATGTTGTGGGATCTCCACATCGCCGCCGTGGGCACCGACACCCCGGCGTTCGAAGTGGTGCCCTTCGGAGGCGTGAGCGGCGCCGACGTGGGGGCGGCCTTGCGTGATCCCGTGCGCAGCCTCGACGTGTTCCTCCACTTCCGCATCCTCGGACTCCTGGGCATCCCCATTGGGGAGATGTGGGATCTCGAAGCGCTCGCCGAGGACTGCGCCTCAGACGGTGTGTATGAGTTCCTGCTCACCTCGGCGCCGTTGAACCTGCTCAACGGCGTGGGCTCCCCGGCCAACGCGCTCGCCGTGAAGTAGCGGTGCCGCACAGCGAAGCTCTTTTGGGACTGGTACGAGATTCGGTACAACTCGAAAAAGTATGTGCCGTCGTCACCGTCCGGACCGTCCGGACCCCCTGTCCTCCTTGCGCTAGGACCCGCTGATCAGTCTCCCCGCGCGCCGCGCAACGCGGCGAGCGATTCGAGATCGCTGATCGCGGCCTCGACCCGGGCCAGGAAGGCGTTGGCGAAGACCTGTCTCGCCGGTGGCGCATCAGCCGGGAAGGTCACGACCTGGCAGGCGGCGACGACGCAGTAGAGCGCGTGCAGCCGATGGGCCTCCCATGCCTCGTCCCATCCGATGGACGCCCCGCCCAACGTCTCTCGCGCTTCGAGATAGTGGCGCAGCAGGTCGCGCTCGTGGGCGCGCCGGTCCTCGGCCTGCAGGGCCATGGTGATGAAGTAACTTGCATCGCGCAGCGGCGTCGTGACGTTGATCACCCCCCAGTCGAGGAACCCCGTGCGCCCGCCGTCGTCGAACAGGTTGCCGATATGGGTGTCACCGTGCACCACGGTGGCCGGTCCTGGTCCGTTGGCCCACAGACGTTTGAGCTCGAGCGGGTTTGCGATGTAGGTCTCGGCGACCTGGGCAAAGGTGTCGCTCAGGCGGTCGCGGTGATTGTCCAGGCCGTAGCGGAGCGGCGCCATACCGTAAGGAGGAACGTCTTCGGCCAATGGGGCCCATGGCACCTCGGCCCGCCGCCGTTGCGGGTCCTCGAAGCGCACGTGCAGGGCGGCGAGGTCTTCGAGTGCCACGGCGGCCGAATCAGCGGTTATGCCCCAGGTGCCGTCGGAGACCCGGCAGCCCGACACGCTGAGGTCCTCCATGAGGAGCACGAACGACTCGTCGTGCGGATCGTGGCGGGCGACATACACGTCGGGCACGCGCAGCGCGAGGTGGGGTGCCAACCGGGTATAGAAGAAGACTTCTTTCGGACCCATCAGGCTCGCCGCCAACACGGTGCGCCGACCCGGATCCAAGGGGAGCATCTTGCAGAACATCCGGTCGGGGGCGCCGCGCGCATCCTCGTACCCCAGGTGGAGGAAGGCGTGCGTGTTGGTGACCTGCCGTACTTCTACGACCTCGACCGCGCCCACTCGCACTCCCGGGTAGCGGGGTGCGAGCGCGTGCTCCAGCCAGGCCGGGGTGATGTCGGCCGGGCCGGCCGGGACGAGGAGTTCGGACACGCGATCAGGCGCCCTCGGCCTCTTCCAGTGTGACGCCGGCCGTGGTCAAATCGTCGAAGGTCGCAGCGTCCTGCGCCTCCTCGACGGTCAGCTCGGCGGCCGGGTCGGCCTCCAGACGGTCATCGGGGATCGGCAGCCCACTGCTGATGGAGCGGCCGTAGTTCCCCGCGGCGAGCCGACGTTCGGCGGCCTCGATGGCGCGCAGCCGCGCCTGCAGGCCCTCCGCCACGGCATCGTCGCCCTGCTCGGCCGTGAGCCGTTGGGCCGGGTCAGCCATGTCGCCCCCCGCGTTGGCCTCGTCGCGGTCGTCCAGCCCGGCGCGGGATGTCCCGGCGAGCAGGCCCTCGACCCGGATCCGCTCCGCTGTGAGAAGTGCCCGGGCCCGTTCGTCGTCCATTGTTCCTCCCGCATCCGATAGGGCCGTCGTTGCGGCCACGGGGGAACGGTATCGGACGGTGCCGGCCCGCGGGCGCGTCAGATCACCGGGTGCCGGCCGCGGGCGAGTCAGATCACGCGGCGCGAGCGTAGGCCGTCGAGTTCGGACGGGGTCAGGCCTAAGAGCTCCGATAGCACCTGGTCGGTGCTGGCCCCGAGGGTCTCGGCCGGTGCCGGGGCGGGGGTGAAGGCGGAGAGCCGGATGGGGAGCGAGGTCCCGAGGTAGCCGCTGGGCCGGTCGGGCGCGGTGGGGTGGACGAGGTCGATGAGGGTGCCCCGTGCCGCCACGTGCGGGTCCTGGCGCAGCTCCATGGGATCGACGACGGGCGAGCTGGGAATGCCGGCCTCCCCGAGGGCGTGGGCCAGCGCACTGGTTTCCTGCCCGAGGCACCAGGCGGCCACGACCTGATCCAGCTCGTCGAGGTGCCGGGTCCGGTCGGCCAGCGTCGCCCCGTAGACGGCCAGGTCGGGACGGTCCATGAGCACACAGATGTGCTCCCAGTGGGTGTCCGAGCCCACCACGAGGGCCACCCACCCGTCGCTGGTCCGGTAGACGTTGAGCGGTCCGCCGCGCGGGTCGCTGTTGCCCCAGCGCACGCCGAGCCCCACTTCGTCGTAGAGCTCGATCGGCTCGTCCCACACCAGTGAGGCGACCACGTCGAACATCCCCACGTCGACGAGCTGGCCCAGGCCGGTCTGCTCGCGCTGGCGCAGTGCGGCCAGGATGCCCAGTGCGGCGTAGACGGCCGGGACCTGGTCCCCGACGGTGGGCCCGGCCTTGACCGGGGGGCCGTCGGGGAATCCGGTGCGGGCCAGGAAGCCCGATGCGGCCTGGATGGCGATGTCCATCGCCATGCGGTCCCGGTACGGCCCGGTCAGGCCGTAGCCGCTGATGGCGCAGTAGACGAGCCTCGGGTTCACGGCGGCCAGGGCCTGGTAGTCGAGCCCGAGTCGTTCCAGCGTGCTGGGCCGGTAGTTCTGCACCAGCACATCGGCCTGGGCCGCCAAGCGGACCAGGATGGCACGCCCCTCCTCCGTCTCGAGGTCGAGGACGATGCTGCGCTTACCCCGGTCCCGCTTCAGATGGGCCAACGAGATGGCGTCGTCCGCTCGCGGCCCCTCGTTGGTGGCGCCGTTCGGTCCGACGAACGGGGGCGCCTTCCAGCTGACGTCCCCTCCCGGCTGGTCGATCCTGATCACGGTGGCCCCCAGTGAGGCCAGCAGGAAGGTGCACAGCGGCCCGGCGACGATGCGGCCCAGGTCGAGGACGACCACTCCGTCGAGGGGCGCCGCCGGTAGCCGGCCTTCGGGCGTGACTATCGGCCCCGGAACGATGTGGGACGGCGCTCGACGAACGAGGCGATGCCCTCGGTGGCATCCTCTGACCTCGTCACCAGTTCCTGGGCCATCGACTCCTCGAAGAACGACGAGGCGCGGTCGACGTCGAGCGAACGGTTCAAGAGGCGCTTGGCCAGGCCCAACGCGATAGTGGGGCCCTCGGCCAGTCGGGTGGCCAGCTCGGCCGTCGTCGCCTCGAGTTCGGCGGCCGGGACCACGCGGTTGACCATGCCGAAGATGTAGGCGTCCGCGGCGGTCAGCCGGTCGCCGAGCATGACCAGCTCCTTGGCCCGTTGCATCCCGATGATGCGCGGCAGGAGGTAGCACCCGCCTCCGTCGGGGAGGATGCCCCGGCGCACGAAGACCTCTATGAAGCTCGCCTCTTCTGAGGCCACCACCAGGTCACAGGCCAGGACCAGGTGCGCCCCGATCCCGGCGGCGGTGCCGTTGACGGCGGCCACGACGGGCTTCTGGCAGTCGAGGACGGCGGCGACGAGTCGCTGGGCCCCATCGGCTAGCACCCGCATGACGGTTCCGGGGGGTGGATCGACATCCGGCTCGGTCTGTTCCATCTGCGGCTGCGGCGCCCGGAGGTCGGCCCCGGTGCAGAAGTGCTTGCCGGTGGAGGCGATGACAATGGCGCGCACGGCGGGATCGAGGTCGGCCTCGTGCAACAGGTCGATGAGGGTGTTGCGCTGGTCCGGGGTGAGCGCGTTGCCCGCGTCGGGCCGGTTGAGGGTGAACCAGACCGTGCCGCCGTCCACCCGCCGCAAAAGGGTGCCGTCGGCCAGGGTCTCGGGCTCGCTCACCCGATTCCCCGGACGCGACTCCCGAAGATGTTGATGCCGATGATGCCCCCCAGCTTCTCGGCGTCCCATCGCTTCTCGCCACTCGAAACGGTCGCCGCTTCGTACCAGGGCTTCATGTGGAAGATGTCGTCGTTGATTACCCGGAACACCTGGCCGGTCACGTACTGGGCCTCGTCGCTGGCCAGCCAGGCGACCATCGGGGAGCTGCCTGCCGGGTCCATCGGGTGGTACTCGTCCTCGCCCAGCGAGTCGGGTTCGAAGGCCTCGCCCATGCCGCCTACGGTGGCCGACAGGCGGGTCAGTCCACCCGGACCCACTGCGTTGGCCGTGACCCCGATGCTGGCGAGCTCGAGGCCCAGCGTCTGGGTCATGCCCACAATGGCCGCCTTCGCGGTGGCGTAGTTGGTCTGGCCGAAGTTGCCCTGCAGCCCGGCACCCGAGGTCGTGTTGATGATGCGGCCGCTGAGCTTCTCGCCGCCCTTGGCCCGTGCCCTCCAGTGGATGGCGGCGAAGTGCGACGTGAGCCAGGTACCGCGCACATGGACCCGCATGACGATGTCGAAGTCCGCCGGGGTCATGTTCCAGATGGCTCGGTCCCGTACGATGCCCGCGTTGTTGACCAGGACATCGAGGCGCCCGTAGGTGTCGACGGCCTGATCGATCAGCTCCTTGGCCGCCGTCTCGTCACCGACGTCGCCGTAGTTGGCGACGGCGGTGCCGCCGCGCCCGGTGATCAAGTCCACGGTCAGATCGGCGTCACGGCCACTCCCGTCCCCACTGACCGACGAGCCGACGTCGTTGACGATGACCTTGGCCCCCCGGCGGGCCAGCTCGAGGGCGTGCCCTCTCCCGATGCCGTGACCGGCCCCGGTGACGATGCACACCTTGTCTTCCAGCAACCCTGCCATGGCGTTTCCCCTCCTGCCGGGTTGAGTCCCCGGGCTGTCTCGATCATTGCTATCAGGCTCCGATGCGGGCCGACGCAGTGCGTCTGCGGCAGCCACCGTGCGTTCGCGCCGGTCAATCCGGGCCGACGGCCACGAACCCACCGGGCCGTTGCCCTGAATCGGGGCGACTCTACCGACGCCCCGAGGAGGGGCACCAATCACAATTGCATCACATATACAGTGTCTGCATGGCGTAGAGCAGGGCCGGACGGTCGGCGCCCACCACCGCCACCTCAATCTCGGTCGTGAGCAGCGTGCCCTTGGGCCGGGCCACGGCTTCGACCAGTCGGTTCCTGCTGTGGATGGACGAACCCGCCGGCACCGGTGCGATGAAGCGGAGCTTGGTTGCACCGTAGTTTGCCGCGTTCGTGTGGCCGGTGATCGTCGTGCTGCTCTCGGTCATCATGCGCGGGAGCAGGCTGAGGGTGAGGAACCCGTGGGCGATCGGCCCGCCGAACGGGCTCTCGCGCAGGGCACGTTCGACGTCGACGTGGATCCACTGGTGGTCACCCGTCAGGTCGGCGAACTCGTTGATCATCTCCTGGGTGATCGCAATTTCGGGTCCCCACTCGCCGAACTCCTCGGACGCGGCGGCGTTCATGGCGTCGACATCGTCGAACCGGAATGTTGGCATCAGGTCATCTTCTCCTTAAGGGTTCCGTTTTGGGGGTTCCGTTGGCATGGGTTCTCTCACAGCGGGCGGGTGCCGATCACGCCGTCGTCTTCGAGGGTGGCGAGCTCGATGTCGTCCACTCCGAGCCAGCCCCCGAGAAGGCCCTGGTTGTCCTGACCGAGGAGTGGCGCATGGGTCTGATGATACGGCAGGGTCCGTGAAGAGAGACGGGCCGGGAAGGCCGGCAACCGCAGCGCGCCGATTACGGGGTGGGTGACCGTCTCGAAGAATCCGCGGCTTTCGGTCTGGGGCAACGAGACCACTTCGTGCGGGGCCACCAGAGGGGCGGCCGGAACACCGATCGGCCACAGGGCCTCGACCACCTCGTCGGGCGACCTGAGGGCGCACCACCGCGCCAGGCCGGCGTCCACGCGCTCCCTTGCCGCCACTCGGCCCTCCGACGTGGCGAGCGCGGCGTCCTGGCGCCACTCGTCTGCTCCGATCGTGTCGGCCAGACGGGCCCACTGGTCGTCGTCCATGACGGCGATCGCCACCCAGGCGTCGCCGGCCGTGCGGTACACCCCGTGCGGGGCCGCATGCGGATGCCCGTTGCCGTGACGTCCGAGCAGCGTTCCACTGGCGCCGTACTCCACGAACTGTTCGGCGGCCACGTTCAACGCCGTCTCGACGAGGGGGACCTCGACGAGTTGCCCCAGGCCGGTCCGGTCGCGGTCGCGGATGGCCACCAGCACGGCGAACGCCGCGTGCAGGGCGCCGATCGGATCGCAGGGGCCGCGCGGGATCAGGGGCGGCCCGTCGGGGAACCCAGTGACCGAGGCCAGGCCGGCCGCCTGCTCCATCGTCTGCGCGAACCCGGGCCGGTCCCGCCACGGTCCGGTGAGTCCCCAGGCCGGCATCCGCAGGGTGATGAGATCGGGGCGGTCCGCGTCGAGGAGGCCGAAGCGCTCGACGACCCGGGGCGAGTAGTTCTCGACCAGGACGTCACAGCGGGCCAGCAACCTGCGGCCGAGCTCCTGGCCCCGCGGATCGCCCAGATCGAGGGTCACGGCGCGCTTGCCCGTGTTCACCGCCTGGAACAGCGGGGCCCGCTCCCAAGCCATGTCGCCCCGTATGCCGTACGAGGTGGCCATGCGGGTTCCGTCAGGTCGTTGGATCGACTCCACCTTGAGCACCTCGGCCCCGAAGAACCCCAATATCTGGCTGGCGTAGGGCCCGGCCCAGAACGAGGTGAGGTCGAAGACCCGGATCCCCCGCAGGGGGAGGTCGGCCTCGTCCCCTTCGAAAGACTCCCGAGCCGCCGGCCCGCCGGCAGCGGAGCGGGCGGTGGCGGGTCGGGGTCCCCACGTGGCCGCCAGCGCGGCGGCGTCATCGGACCCGGGCTGCGGCGGGAGTCGCAGGGGCGGTTGGGGGGTCCGGCCGAACCGGTAGGGGACCCTCGGCTGGGTGTAGGCCCCGCCGGGGTGCGGGACGAAGGCCCCCCGTTCCACCAGGTGCGCCAGTCGCGGCGTCGTGGCGCCGTCACCCAGCGGGGCCGATGGCACGCGGCGGGCAGCGGCCCGGTCCATGATGTCCTCGACGGTGTGGCGGGTGGTCCATGCCGCGATCTCGCGGCGGATTTCTGCGGCCCGCTCTATCCGGACGTCGATCCGGCTGATCTCGGGGTCCTGCGCCCACTCGGGCCGCTCGATCATGGCGGCGAAACCGGCGAACTGGTCGGCGGAGAGGGTGGCGAAGCCGATCCAGCCGTCCTGGGCCGGCTCGATGGAAGGGACCTCGACCACCTGGTACGGAGGGGGCCCGGGGGGCACCAGCTGGCCCGACACGGCCCGGAAGCCGTTGAAGATGGTGATGGCCACCTCGAGCGCGGCCAGGTCGACCAGCTCGCCGAGCCCGGTGCGGTCCCGCCGGCGCAGGGCGACGAGGGTGGCCACGGCCGCCGCGGTGCCCGAGGCCCATTCGATGAGCTCGCCCCCGGCGCTGACCGGGCTGCCATGACGCTCGCCACGGCCGGCGATCGAGCTGCACAGGGCCTGGAGGGTGAGGTCGCTGGCCACCCGCTCGGACCACGGCCCGGCCAGGCCGAACGGGGAGAGCGAGACCACAATGAGATCGGGGTGGGCCAATGCCAGTGAGGCTGCGGTGCGGTCGGGCGGCGCGGCGTCGACCACCACGACGTCCGCGCCGACCACCAGCCGCGCCACCGGGGTGGCGAGGGAAGTCCCGCCCGGTTCGGCGATCACGGACCGCTTCCCGGTGTGGAGGAAACCGAAGAGGGCGCCGGACCCTCCCCGAGCCCGGAGGGGGTGACCACCGGGCGATTCGACGATGACCACGTCCGCCCCGGCATCGACGAGGAGCTTCGTGCAGTACGCCCCGGCGATGCCCGCGCTGAGGTCGACCACTCGGAGCCCGGCGAGCGCCGGCCCGCTCGGGGCCGTCATGGCGAGCCGGGCTCGTTCCCGAGGATCACCGTCCCGGCCGACGAGAACCAACCCCCGGTCCCGTTGACGCAGGCGAGCGCGGCGCCCTCCACCTGGCGCGGCCCGCATTCGCCCCTGAGCTGGCGCACTGCCTCGACGAAGAGGAACATGCCGCGCATGCCGGGGTGGCAGGCGGAGAGGCCGCCGCCGTCGGTGTTGGTGGGCAGGGATCCCCCCACCCGGAGCTTGCCGTCCTGGACAAAGGGGCCGCCCTCGCCCTTGGCGGAGAAGCCGAGCCCTTCAAGCGTGAGGAGGACCGTCGGGGTGAACGAGTCGTAGAGCTGGCAGACGTCGATGTCGGCCGGCGTCACACCGGCCCGGCGGAAGGCCTGTTCGCCCGAGCGGACGCAGGGCGACTCGGTGAAGTCCGTCCACTCGCTCATGGTGGTGTGGGAGATGGCTTCACCGGTCCCGAGAATCCACACCGGTGCTTTGGCGCAGTCCCGGGCGCGGTCCTCGCTGGCCAGAATTATCGAGCCGCCGCCGTCGGACCGCAGGCAGCAGTGGAGCTTGGTGAGGGGGTCGGCCATCATCGGCGAGCTCTGCACGTCGTCGACGGTGATGAGCTCTTGGTACATCGCCTCGGGATTCAGCGAGGCGTTGTAGCGGGTGGAGACGGCGATCTCCGCCAGCTGCTCGATCGTCGTGCCGTACTCGTGCATGTGGCGCATGGCCGCCATGGCGTAGCGCGAGATCAGGGTGTGCCCATAGGGAACGTCGAACTGCTCGGCGCCCCGTCCGCCGAAGGTGAGGTTGGCCGTGCGCAGCTTCTTCTTGAGGTCGCTCCGTGTGGTCGAGCCGTAGGTGATCGCCACTACGTCGACGTACCCGCGCGAGATGGCGGCGACGGCGTGTTCCACCATGAACTGCCAGGCGCTCCCGCCGACGTTGGTCCCCTCCACCCAGCGGGGCCGTATGCCGAGGTAGTCGCACACTTCAATGGGCGCCAGCGTGCCCGTTCCGGTGGACATGAAGCCCTCGACGTCCGCCCGCAATAGACCGGCATCGTTCAACGCCCGCGTGGTGGCCTGATAGTGGAGCTCGTAGACGGTCTTGTGATCTACCCGGCCACAGTCCGAAAGGGCGGCACCCACGATGGCCACCCGGCGGCCTCCGGCGAGCGGATCACCGGACCTCAGATCGCTGTTGCTCGACATCGGCGGTGCAGGCTCCCTCGGGGTCGGTACGGACGGTTCCGTCGCCCGCGAAGCGCTCGCGATCCGGCCCGTCGAGTTGCATAAAATAAACTAGTGCTTCCCCTCGCGGGTGGCGCAAGGCGGCGGGCAACTCGGGCCCGCGTGCGGCGGGCTATCGTCCGCCCACGCCGCGAGTGAGGAGTGAGAGCAGATGACCGCCACCCGCATCGACATTCCCTCCGCCGACGAGAGCACCCAGGAGTACTGGGACGCGGCCCGAAGGGGGGTTCTTCTCATCAAGCGGTGCGCCGCGTGCGCCAAGCCCCACTTCTACCCTCGCCCGTTCTGCCCGTACTGCTGGAGCACCGACGTGCACTGGGAAGAGGCCAGCGGCCGGGCCGTGCTGTACACGTATTCGATCGTGCGGCGCAACGATCTGGCCCCGTTCACCGACCGGGTGCCCTACGTGGCGGGGATCGTCGACCTGGCAGAGGGGCCCCGTGCCATGACCGACATCGTCGAGGTCGAACTCGACGATGTCCACATCGGGATGCAGCTGCAGGCCACGTTCGTCGAGATTGCACCCGGGGTGACCGTCCCGATGTTCCGGCCGGCTTGAGAGGGAGTCGACCGGCCTGGATCGGATGACACCGTTCAGGCCGTCTCGTCCGCCTCCACCAGCGTGGCGGCCCGGGAGCGAAGCTCAGGTTTGAGGATCTTGCCGCTCGGATTGGTGGGGAGGCTGTCGACCAAATACACGAAGCGCGGCGCCTTGAAGTTGGCCATATGGGCGCGGCACCAGGTGACGATCTCGGCCGGATCGGGATTCGTCCCCGGTCGGGGGACGGCGAACGCAGCCCCGACCTCGCCCAGGCGCTCGTCCGGCACCGCTACCACGGCGACCTGGGCGATGTCATCGCGCCGCAGGATGATCGACTCCACCTCGGCCGGTGAGACATTGAAGCCGCCGACGATGAGGATGTCCTTTTTGCGGTCGACGATACGCAGGTACCCCCGGGCGTCGAGCGAGCCGACGTCCCCGGTGGCGAGCCACCCGTCGGCACTCAGCGTCGCCTTCGTCGCCTCAGGTGCGTTGAAGTACTCGCTCATCACGTTGAAGCCGCGCACGAGCACCTCTCCGGGTTCACCGACCGCCTGGTCGACCCCCTCGTCGTCGACGATGCGCAGCTCCAGGCCGTCGAGCGGGTGCCCGACGGTAGTGGCGATCGTCTCGATGGAGTCGGTCTGCTCGCAAATGGTGGCCGTGCCGTGGGTCTCGGTGAGCCCGTAGGCCGTGATCACGACGTCGAGGTCGAGCTGCTTCTGCATGCGATCGATCAGCTCGACCGGGACCACGGCGGCGCCGGTGATCGAGAGGCGGAGGCTGTCGAGCGGGAACGAGGCGAAGTCGGCGTGGTTGAGGATCGATTGGAAGATGGAGGGAGGTCCCGGCAGCACTGTGATGTGCTCCTCGGCCACGCGGTCGACCACCGACTGGACGTCGAACACGGGATGGGGGACGAGGGTGGCCCCCCGGATGAAGGCGGCCAGGATCCCCGATTTGAGACCTGCGGTGTGGAAGAAGGGGTAGATGACCAGGACGCGGTCGCCCTCCCGCAGGCCCACCCCTCGTGACCACTGCACGTAGGTCTCGACGCTGGCGCCGTGGCGCAACACCGCACCCTTGGGAAGCCCGGTCGTGCCCGAGGTGAAGATGATGTCACTCGAGTCCTCCGGCCTGATCGCGGCCTCCCGCTCTCTGGCCTCGTCCAGAGTGACCTGCTCAGCCCGGGCCAGGAAGGTCGACCAGCTGGTGGAGCCGGCGGGGACCGGGCCGCTCATCACGACGGTCTCGCCCAGGCCGTCCAGACCGGGCTGGCCGGCCAGGAGCTCGGTGTAGTCGGTCCCCAGGAAATCGGTCACGGTGAAGAGGAGCTTGACCTCCGCGGTCTGGATGACGCCGGCCGCCTCTTCGCCCTTGTAGCGGGTGTTGATCGGCACGAGCACCCCGCCCACCCCGTAGACCGCGAAGGAGACCAGGACCCAGGACAAGCCGTTGGGCGCCCAGATGGCCACCCGGTCGCCCGGCGCGACGCCGCTGGCGATGAGGGCGCGCTCGATGCGGTCGACGGAGGCGGCCACCTCGGCGAAGGTCGGCCGGGAGGCCCCGTCCACCACCGCTTCGATATCCGGATACCGCTCGGCGGCGGCGCGCAGGACGGAGGGGATGGTGTCAGCTGTCATCGTCGGTCCACCTTCGAGGTCGGTCGGTCGCGGACACCCTATAGAGTCCGGCGCACCAGCTGTCATGAAGGGGGATCGCGCGTATGGGTGGGCCATTGGCTGCGGCGGGAACCATTCCCGGTGTGGTCGAACGCGCCGCCGCTCGCTACGCCGGCCGCCCGGCCCTGGTGAGCGAGACGGGGACCGTCACCTTCGACGAGCTTTTGGAGCTGGTGCGCGCGGCCGCCGGCGCCTTGATCGAGGCCGGGGTCGGTGCCGGCGACCGGGTCGCTCTCTGGGCGCCCAACACGCCGGAGTGGGCCATGGCGTCGCTGGCCGTGCTCTTCGCCGGCGGCTCGGTCGTCCCCGTCAACACGCGCTACACCGCGGTGGAGGCGGCCGCCCTGGTGGACCGGGCCGGGTGCCGGGTCGTGCTCGCCGAGGGCGAGCTCGGGGGCCGGGCGCTGGCCCGGGAGGCGGCAGGCATGCCCGGTCCGATTGCCGTCGTCTCGCTCGGAGCCCCGACGCCCGGCCTGGCGTCGTGGGCGGAGCTCGCCGGAGCGGGCTCTTCGAAGGCCGAGCTCGACCGGAGGATGGCCGTGCTCACGCCGGACGACGTCAGCCACGTGCAGTACACCTCGGGCACGACCGGTGTGCCCAAGGGTGCCATGCTCCGTCACGGTGCCATGGTGGAGACCACGGAGCGGTGGGCCGAGGTCGTCGGGTTGACCGTGGGGGACTGCTATCCGGTGGTGAGCCCGTTCTCGCACATCGGCGGTCACAAGACCGGACTGCTGGCGTGCCTGGTGGCGGGCGCGACGACCGTTCCGGTGGCCAGCTTCGATCCCGACCGCTTCGCGCGGATGGTGGCCGAACACGGCGTCACGGTTGTGCAGGGGCCGCCGACTCTCTTCCACGCGCTGATCGAGCACGCTCGCGAGGGATCGGACGCCCTCGAGACGCTGCGCGTGGGGGTCACCGGCGCCGCGGTCATTCCACCCACCCTCGTACGTGACATGCTCGACGTTCTCGGACTCGCGCTGGTCGTGACGGCGTACGGGTTGACCGAGACGACCGGCGTCTGCACCATGACCCGTCCGGGCGATCCGATCGACGTGGTGGCCGAGACCTCCGGTCGTCCGATTGCGGGCGTCGACGTCGGGATCGTCGACGAGTCCGGCCTCCCCCTGCCGCCGGGGTCCCGGGGCGAAATCGCCGTACGGGGGATAGGCGTCATGCGCGGGTATCTCGACGATCCCGAAGCGACGCGGGCCACCATGCACGGGGAATGGTTGGCTACCGGCGATGTCGGGTGGATCGGGGAGGATGGCAATCTCCGCATTGTGGACCGGTTGAAGGACATGGTGGTCGTCGGCGGCTTCAACGTGTACCCGGCCGAGGTCGAGCGGGTCCTGCTCGAGCATCCCGCCGTGGCGCAGGCCGCCGTCATCGGGCTGCCGGATGCGCGCATGGGCGAGGTCCCCGGCGCGTTCGTCGTCCCGGTCGAAGGAGCGGCGATCGACGTGGAGACCCTCGTCGGGTTCGCGGGTCAGCGGCTGGCGAAGTTCAAGGTGCCCCGCACCGTGTGGGTGGTCGACCGGCTTCCGCTGAACGCGGCCGGCAAGGTGGCCAAGGCGGAGCTACGGTCCGACGCCGCCATCCGGCTGGCCTCCTAGCCGGCGCCAGGAGCTGCGTCCCGTTCACCGACCTTTGGCGTCTCCGACCGGGTCGACCCACTGTGGCTCGCGCTTTTCGGCGAAGGCCCGTGGGCCTTCTTCTTGGTCGGGGTGACCCCACACCGACACCAGCTC
>Ga0182030_10008767_pt1 | contig 20856 bp, 15 predicted proteins | sample 812S3MmetaG_FD_121299 | JGI IMG/M metagenome (GOLD analysis project Ga0182030, IMG submission 121299) | Permafrost microbial communities from Stordalen Mire, Sweden - 812S3M metaG (Illumina Assembly) | ecosystem: Environmental > Terrestrial > Soil > Wetlands > Permafrost | place: Sweden...
GACGAGACAGCTTGTGAAGTTGGGATTGCCCAGACGGTGTCTGGGGAATTGGAAAATCGGGTGGGAAGGGCAAACGAAACCTGATTGTCGGGTACAAGTTCGGGTACAGACATCAGTTTGGCTCGATTACGGATAATTACGCTAAGTTGCTGATGGGCAGTCACTTGTGGATATCCGACATTACGCTCAATTTCGCTTATTTATCATAGACTTACGGTATTCTTGAGAGACTCAAAATCCGCCGACCGCAAGGTCATGGGGGTTCGCCCCCCCCTCCCGGCACCAAAAAAACAAAGAGTTTATAGAAAAAACGGCCACTCCTGAGCGAGTGGCCGTTTTTGTCTGGTGGCTGTTCTGGTGGCTGTTGTGTTATTCAGTGCCTGGGTGCGGCAGGCCGGTGCCGACGATGCGCTCGACCACAGACTGTAGTGGCGCTGGGGTTGCAGAGGAATGTGGCTCACGCGATGACCGACGGATTGCCCGCCGGCCATCTCGCAGCGTGGTTAGAAGCTGGCGCGCAGGTGAAGTTGCAAGCTGCGCGGTGGCAACTGGCTGGTGGACTTGCCGAAGGTGATGTCGTTCATGCCCGAGTCGACACCGTTGAGGTTGGTGCGGTTAAACAGATTGAAGACTTCGCCCTTGGTCTCGATCTTCACCTTTTCCGAGAATAGCCAAGGGAGACTGAAGTACTTCTCGAAGGTGAGGTCGAAGTCTTTGTATCCGGGTCTGTCGTAAGTGTTGCGGCCAAGGTTCCCTTCAACGCCGAGAGCCGGTGCCGGGAATTGCGAGGCCGTAAAGATTCCATTGAGAAATTGGCTCTTCGATTGGCCACCCAAGTGCGCCCCAAAGGAAGGCACGTTGGGTAGCTTGGTGTTATAGCCGTCGGCGTTATAGTCGCCGCCGTTATTGCTGGTGATGATGCTGCCCGGAATCCAGGGGCCCGAGTTAACCACGTTTTTTCCGTTTTGCGTGGTGGCTGCGTAGCAATATCCCGCGTCGTTGGGGGTTGTGTTTCCTGCGCAGAGCGGTGCAAAGCCCGCTCCATTGGTGACGGTGAAGGGCAATCCAGTCTCCCCGATCCGCTTGCCGCCGAGTTGCCATCCGCCGAGAATGTTCCGGACCACGAGGCTGGAATAGTGATTGGGAAGATCCCAAGTGCCGTCGGCCGTAAATTGCTGTCGGATGTCGTAGTCGGCGCGTCCGCGTTGCGCATGTAGAGCGTTGTTCACATAGAAGTCGCTTCCGGAAGTAATGGAGCCGCTGTCGAGTGATTGAGCTTGACTCACTTCGTCCAACGCCTTTCCATAGGTGTAGATTCCTCGGAGAGCCAGGCCGTGTGTAAACGACCGTATGACCTCCCCGGAACCGAAGTGCCCCGCGGAATTACCGTCGGAGCTGGCCCACGACGTTGCGGCAAAGTTGGGGTTGAGTCGCGTCAGTTGGTTGTTGTTCTGGATCAGGTCGCCGGCAAAGCGGTTAGCATCGTTTTGAAAGACAATCAGGTGGTGCGCTTCAGTGCCTGAGTAGTTCAATTCCACAATCAGATTGTTCTGAAGCTGTTGCTGCACGCTCAGCGACCACGACTCAACTTGCTGCATCTTGAAGTTGGGATCGTATCCGCCCATGCCCGCCTGCGAAATGACTCCATTGATGAGAATGCCGCCGCTGGAGTTGAGCGTGGCGTTGCTGGTGTTCAATACCGGGCAGCTCATATTCCACGCTCCCACCGGTGTGCAGATGAAAGGCTTTGGAATTGCTCCGCCCGCTGTGACGTCATCGACCGGATTGAAGTAGTTGGGCAGGTTCCCAGCGGTCGAATCCGTGATGTGCAGATAAGGTGGCTGGTCCTCGAACATACCAAAGCCGCCGCGAATCGCCGTCTTGCCCTTGCCAAACACATCCCAGGCAAAGCCGACGCGCGGTGTGAATCCCCCGATATTGTGGTCAAGAACTTTGCTGGTGTTTGCAAGTGTGGCCGTCCCGGAGGCAACCCTAGCGTTCCACGTCGAACCGGTGCCCAGGTTGAATCTGGACAACGTGGGACTGTAGATGCCGAAGAAGTTGATCATCGTGTCGTAGCGGACGCCCAGGTTGAGGGTGAACCTCGGCGACAGCTTCCAATCATCCTGGAGGTAATATCCCTCGATGAGGTCACGATAGATGCGGTCGTAGGGTGCCTGCTGGTGGTTTTGTAGGTTCACATTCGAACCTTGTTGCTTCCAGGGTTCATCCTGTATGAGATCGATGAGGTTGTAGTAGCTGAACGTTGGACGGGTGTAGGCACCTCCCTGGTGGTCCACCTCGCGGGTGTTGAACAGGTCGGCTCCGAATTTCAAGGTGTGCGTCTTGATGGTTGCCGTCATCACATCGCGCCAACTGTAGGTGGTCTGCGAGAAGTTGCCCGGCGCCCATGACCCGAATCCCGACAGGTTGTTGACGTTGACGTACGGGATCCCTTCTGTTGCCGCTTGTGTCAGGTTCGCTCCGTACGGTCGGATGATATTCGCCCCAGTTTGATTGAAGAGGTGCGAATTGAAGGTGTGAGTCCAGTTGATATTGACGAATTCGGAGCTGTTGGCGTTGCCCTGCGTGCTGGCCGGACGGGTTCCGCCTCCTGGGCCCGAGTAATTGGTGCGGATTGCATCCACATAGAGCCGGTCGCTTTTGCCGAGATAGTCGTCAACGCGGAAGCTCCACTGGTACCCGTTTTTGGCTGAACTGTAACTCACGGGGATGGTGCCGATGATGTTAATCCCCTGAAGAGCGGTGAGCGCCGCGCCTGTCGGAAGAGGGAAATAGCCGGGAGTGTACCCAACCGGGCAGTTGTTCGGGATCGGGCACGTAGTATAGTTGGCCTCCGATACCAGGCCCGTGGCCGCAGTGGGGTATGTCTCCGGGGGCGCCATGGTGAGGAACTGGAGGCCTACTGTATTGGGTTCGTAGGTCTTGGCCCAATTGAAGAAGTCCTGCGTTTCCACGGTGGCCGTGTAGCTGTTGGGGTTGCTTGAACGCAACACATCGATTGCGCCGAACCAGAAGAGCTTGTTTTTTAAAATCGGGCCGCCCATGGTCGCGCCCATCTCGTTGCGTGTGAAAGCCGAAACCGAATTCTCAAAGTGAGTGGTTGCGGAGAGAGAATTGTTGGTGAAGTACCAGTCCATGTTCCCGTGGAACTGGTTGGATCCAGAGACGGTATAGACGTCGACGGTTGCACCGCCGTTCCTTCCCTTCTGGGCGTCGAAATCGTTGGTGCGAACGTCAACGGATTCAACGATCTCCGGGTTGGGAGAGATGGATGTGCCGCCGCCGCGGGAGGGCGTGTTGGTGTAGCCGTCGTCGATCTGATACCCGTTCTCCTCCTGGCGCAGGCCGGCAGCATTGATATTGATCGCGTATTCATTGGTATAGTTGTCGTTGCCGGCTGTAGTGACGCCGCCGCCGGTCATGCCGGGCGTCAGCGACGCGAGGCCGTAGATGTTCTGCCCGGTCAATGGCGTTTCCGCCAGAGTCACGTTGGAGATAATCGACCCTGTGGTTGCGGTGACAAGATCGACCGACGCCGCCGTTGCGGAAACATCCACATTGATCGAAACATTGCCAACTTTTAATTCTGGCGTGAGAGTGCGAATTGTGGCAATCTGCAGCGTCAGCCCAGCTTGTTTCCAGGTTTCAAAGTTGGCCATTTGAATCTCAACGGTGTAAGTTGACGCAGCGATGCCGTCGATGCGGAAGTATCCGTTTTCACCGGTGAGAACGGTTCTTGAAACACCGAGGCGCGTGTCGGTAATCGTGACTTTCGCTCCGGCAATCACTGCCCCGGACGTATCGTGTACGATGCCCTCAATTCCGCTTGAGAACTGAGCAAAAGCAGTTGCCCCACCCAAGCCGAACAAGAGTAGCAAGAAGATTGAGATGCGCGTGCAGAGTTTCATGCTGGTCTCCTTCATAAGTGTTCCTGTTATTGCTGAGTTGCGCGAAAAGGCATACTGCAGCAGGGAATTTCTTAGTGCCCCACGATTCTGACGATGCTTGAGTCCGATCCGGTCCAGGCTGCAGCTCCCTCGTGCGTAAGCCGACTGGCTGAATCGTTCCAGTGCAAATGCGTAACCTGAGAGTCTCCTTTCTCGTATGCGTATGTTTTTCCGTCGTCGTTGTAAAGCGTGAAGTCGCCATCCGCGCCCGGATAGACAATCACACGGGCAATCGTCTGCGGTTCCGCTGTGCTCAGAATCTCGGCTCCGTGCGGGATGATTGACCCAGCACGGACAAAGAGGGGGATCGTGTCGATCGGCGCGGCCACGTCAACCGTCTGGCCACCTTTCAACCGTTCGTCGGTCCAGTAGTTGTACCAGTCGGTTCCCGTCGGCAGATAGACCTTGCGGCTGGTCGCTCCCTGGTGGGTGACCGGTGCAACCAGGAATGCGGGGCCGAACATATACTCGTCGCCGATCGCCGTCACGTTCGGGTCGCCCGGAAAATCCATGAAGAGCGCGCGCATATATGGCGCGCCGGTAGTGTGGCTGAAGTAGCCAAGCGAGTAGATGTAGGGCAGGAGTTCGTAGCGCAGGCGCAGATACTTATCGAGGATGGTCTCGGCCTGTTTGCCATACGCCCAAACCTCATTGTGTTCCCGCTCTCCGTGGGTCCGCATGACAGGCTGGAATACGCCCCACTCGAACCAACGCACAAACAACTCAGGATAATCTTCGTAGTTGTCCACGTTTCCGCGTGCATCTGAGGGATCGACCAGCGGTTTGTGGGCTGCGTGATACGTAGAGGGGATGGACGGTGAGAAGAAACCCGCAATATCCGTATCCCAATAGGGCATACCGGAGGCGGTGAAGTTCAACCCCGCAGGGATGGAACGCGTGAGCATATCCCAGGTCGCCATGATGTCGCTCGACCAAAAGACGGTGCCGTTCCGTTGCGCCCCAAGGTATGCAGCGCGGGCAAGGGAAAAGACCCGGCGGCTATCTCCGAAGTCGCGTCGGGAACCCTCGTAGACCGAAGCGGTATGAAACAAGGGGTAGACGTCGTAAAAGCGTTTCCCTGGACCGACGTAGAAGAAGTCATTGATTGGGTCGACGTCGGGTTCCGTCTCATCGAGCCAGATATAATCAAAGCCATACGGTTTTTCGTAGCGGTCTCTGATAGCCTCCCACCACCATTTGGCGGCAGCAGGATTGGTTGTATCAAGGTTGGGACCGATGACGTCCTTGAAGGAACCGGAATCCGGAGTGCCGTCTGCGCTGTGAATGAGCCAACCCTTTTGCAGCAGCATATCGTAATACCGCGTACCGGGAGCAAAATGCGGCCAAACGCTAAGCATGGTTGTAATGCCCATGGAATGAAGCTGCTTGTTCATGGCCGCCGGGTCGGGCCAGCGAACCGGGTCGAAATCCAGCTCGCCCTGTTTCGTCATGTTCAGAAAGTCCACGACTAGTACATCGAGCGGCAGCTTGCGGTCGCGATACCCTTTGGCAACATCCAGAATCTGGTCCTGGGTTGGGTAGATGGCCTTGCTCTGGATGTAGCCGTAAATGGCCTTGGGCAACATTTGCGTAACGCCGGTAAGCTGGCGATAGCCCTCGTAAATCTGATCGCTGTTATCGCCCGCGATCACAAAGAAGGAAACGCTGTCTCCCACCTCGGAAGACCACACGTTACGCAGATTGAAACCTAGATCGATGGTGGTTTTCGAGGGGTTGTCCCAGATCAGGCCGTAGTTGCGGCTTGACACCATGAAGGGAACACAGACCGTCTCTCCACCGACATCTTCATATTGATGCCAGCACTCGATGCGATGGTCGCGCAGGTCGAGAAATCCCTGTTGGTGTTGACCCAGACCGTAGTAGTGCTCGTCGACAGGCGACTCGAAAACCGCCGATACTCGGTAACCAGGATCGGTTTTCTGACCGCTCTGTGCACTCCCGATAGACGCTTCCGGGCGGTTTTGGAACATGGACCAGTTGCGCATGGTCAGAAGCGGTTTGCCGGACGCCGTGGTGATCGAGATTGCATCTTCATGAGGTCCATTGCCATAGGGTCCGCCGCCAAAGTAGTGGTCTCTGAGGGACAGGTTCAACGCGTCCAGCGGCATGGGATGGTTGGGCGGCAATTTCTCGGGAGCTATGCGGACGATCATTCGACCCGAACGAATCACATCGTACCCTTCGGCATCCTGCTCATGGGTCCAGCCGGTTATCGATGCTGTGCCTACGAATCCATACCCGGCAGCCGCCAGGGCAGCAGTCTTGTCCGAACTCAAGGTGATTCGAACGATATTGGGGGCGTACGGCTCCAGTACCAAGACCCTGTCTTGGCGAGTCAGGACAACCTGTGTATCCGCGCTCCAAACGGTCTGGCAATTAAGCAAAAGAAAAACCAGCCCGACCACAAAGACACCTCTACGTACGAAAGCGTTCGACACCTGAGTTTCTCCTTTTTGACTGCAATGCGCGAACATGATCCTATCCTTGGCTGAAATCATTTTCAGGTCAATCGAAAGGTTGATAGCGAAACGGATGAAAGTTTGAGTTCCAATAAGGGAACTGACAAGTAATATACGGTGTCCTTACGGTGTGCTCCACAGGCAACTTGCTTTGTAGGAATGACTTATACGCGATGGCCTGCTGCCAAGTGGGGAAGTTCCCTGCGTAAAGAGAAGAAGAAGGAACCCAGAATTCGGGTAGTCGGCCAGAGCAATGCGTATCCGGCCAGATGGCCTTCCGGTGTCAAAGCTCACCTGATAATTCGATATCCCCCTGCCTGGCTATGAACTTCAATGATGATCTCGGTTGACATCGTTCCTGGGGTAACCACCAGAATCACGCTACCTCCCCTCCCAAGGACTTGACAAAAAAGTTACGCATTGGTCTACTTGTCGCGTCTTGAAAACGCCCACCTCTGCTGTCTCAGAAGACGCAAAGCTGGATTTGTGCGACTACAGTGCTCTTTGATTTTGCTTTTCTTATAACCGTGCAAATTGTCGGCTTGGATGGTTCCGGCCGCCGAGAAGCCGTTGTTGTGGGCAAAGTCGCGACTCTGCAATTTGCCAACCCGAACGCGTGTGTCTTGTCCGGCTGGTAAGGCACTCTCGTGGAAGTGACCGGATGGAGAACTTCACTTGCATGCTCGCGGTTTAGTTTACAAAGCAGCGTTGATCATCGTCGTTTTGCGTGTGTCAGTCCATGCCCAGCCGGATGTGCAACCTACACCGGGCGGGATGGGGGGCATCGCCTCCGCCGGCGTCTTCGCTCCCGTATATGACGAACACCGGCGACCCATCACTGCCGGCGGATTTGTCGACAAGGGTGCTGTGGTCTTTGAGGATGTGACCAAAGCCGCTGGGCTATTCGGATGGCGTCATGAGATGGGCACGCCCCAGAAGAAGTACATCCTGGAGACCGATGGTTCCGGTGTAGGCTTGATTGATTACGACAACGACGGGTGGCTCGATATTTATCTTGTAAACGGCTCAACCTACGACTCACTCAGTGGCAAGCGCACCCCGCCCCATGCAGCGCTGTTCCACAACAACCACGACGGAACCTTTACCGACGTGACAGAAACGGCGGGCGTCGCCAACGACCGCTGGGGTTTCGGCGTGGCCATCGGGGATTTCGATAACGACGGCTGGCCCGATATTTTCGTAGCCAATTACGGCAAGAACCGGCTCTACCACAACAACCACGATGGAACCTTCACCGACATTGCCGAAAAAGCCGGCGTTACTCTGGGGAACTGGTCGAATGGCGCAACCTGGGGTGACTATGACGGCGACGGCCATCTCGATCTGTTTGTTTCCGGCTACGTCCACTACGACCTGAACAATCAGCCAAGCGCCGAAGACGGCACGGCCTCGACTGCAAACTGTCAGATGCGCGGCGTGCCAGTGATGTGTGGCCCGCGCGGCCTGCCCGGTGAACCCGACCACCTGTTTCACAACAACGGCGACGGCACGTTTACCGACGTGAGCATACATGCCGGAGTTTCCGATCCCGACCGGTTCTATGGATTCACAGCTATTTTTGTAGATGTCAACAACGATGGCAAAGTGGATTTACTCGTCGCCAATGACTCGGAACGCAATTATCTCTATATCAACAAAGGGGATGGCACTTTCGACGATCAGAGCTATGTCTCCGGTTTTGCATTCAACTTCGATGGCCGGGAGATCGCCTCCATGGGGCTGGCTGTTGGCGATTACAGGAACAACGGCTTGGTCGATGTGCTGGATACTGATTTCTCAGACGACTACAAGGCACTCTATCGCAACGATGGGAACGCCAGCTTTACCGACGTTTCCCGCTCGGCGGGCATCGCGCAGTTTGCCGTTCCCTTTGTAGGCTGGGGTGACGGATTTATCGATTACGACAACGACGGCTGGAAAGACTTGATGATGATCAACGGCCATGTCTATCCACAGGTAGACGAGCATAATTGGGGCACGACGTATGCCCAGCGTCCACTGCTGTTTCACAACAATCGCAATGGCAAGTTCGAATACGTGTCGCCGGTGAAGGGTTCGGGGCTGGCCATCACCACGCCGGGGCGCGGTGCCGCATTTGGCGACCTTTTCAACAATGGCAAAATCGACGTCGTCATCAATCCCGTTGACGGGCCGCCCGTACTGCTGAAGAACGTCAACCCCGACCATCATCATTGGGTTGAACTCAAACTTGTAGGCGGGCCGAAAAGCCCGCGTGACGCCATCGGTGCTACCGTTTACCTCACCGCAAACGGTATCCGCCAGCGAGAAGATGTGATGAGCGGAGGAAGCTACCTTTCATCCAACGATCAACGCCCTCACTTTGGTCTGGGCGATGCTACCAATGCCGGAACCGCCGAGATTCACTGGCCATCTGGCCGTGTGGAAAAAATCAAACTTCCGGCCGTGGATCGCATCTTCACCATCACCGAGGAACAAGGCATAACCGGCGTGTTGTGCGCCAAACAGCCATGCTCTTGAACTCGACAATGATGTTTGGATGGCGTCTGGCATCGCGATGGCGGTTCGATGGAGTTAGCCACCGCAGGCTGCGGAGCCGTACTATGGAATACGCAAGAGCCTCGGCACCTGCCGCACGTGCGAGAAGCTGCGCTGGAGTTCATCTGAAATGCATTGCGCCCGTTTGATCTTTCGCGCCAGTCTGATCGCTGGATTTGCCTTGGCGTGGATGCTGCCGCTCCCAGCCCAGAACGCCAGGGTTTCGATCTCTGCCATCGAGTCGTTGATCCGCGCGCAGCAATACGATCAGGCATTGACGATGTTAAAGACCGGACTGCGCGGAAATGCGAGCGATTTCAAGCTCTGGACGCTCGAGGGAATCTGTCTAGCGTTACAGGGAAACGACAATGAAGCACTGACGGCGTTCGACCGCGCAGTTCGCATTTCGCCCAACTACACTCCTGCGCTCAAGGGCGAAGTTCAAGTCCTCTACAAGACTGGGGACAGACGCGCGATTTCGCTATTGGAAAGAATGCTAAAGTCCGATCCGGGCGACGTAACCAGCCATGCGATGCTCGGTATGCTCGAAAAACACGTAGGCGACTGCCAAGCGGCGGTGTCTCAATTTCTTCTCAGCAAAGAGGCCATCGCAAACGATCCTGCTGCGTTGGAAGCATACGGCTACTGCCTGTTCAAGCTGAACCAGACCACCGATGCCATTCCTGTTTTTCGCCAATTGATCCCGCTGCTTCCTGGGCGTGCATATCCCAGCTACGATCTTGCCGTCCTACTCCTCGCCACGCACGACAATGAGGAGGCCATAAAGGTTCTTGAACCGTTGTTGACTCCCGATCAAATTGACCCCGACATTTTCACTCTGGCTTCGCAGGCCTATGAAGCAGTCGGCAACACGCCCAGAGCCGTCGCGCTTGAACGACAGGCTATCGTTCTCAATCCCACTGATCCCGCAAATTACGTTTTGTTTGCAGTGCTTTGTCTGACGCACGACTCGTTCCAGGTGGGCATTGATATGCTCAACGCAGGGTTCAAGCGAATCTCCGATGACTCATCCCTCCATCTTTCGCGCGGCGTTCTCTACGCGCAGATCGGAGAATATGACAAAGCAGAAGCCGACTTCAAATTGGCGGAACAACTCGACACAACACAAACTATTGGCGCTTATGCAGGCGACCTCACAATCCTCCAGAAAAACGATCCAGACAAGGCTCTCGTGCGGGTTCGTGAGCAATTGAAGGCTCACCCGGACAATCCGCTTTTTCGTCTACTGCTGGCCCAATTGATTATCAACAAGGCGCCTGAGCCGCGCAGCACTGCCTTCAATGAGGCAATGAGCAATGCTTTGGCTGCTGCCAAGAGCAAGCCCGATCTTGTCGAAGCGCACAATGCTCTGGCAAGCATGTATATGGACCTCAATGAATACGAGCGGGCTGTCAAAGAATGCAGGACATCCCTGCAATACGACCCCTCCAACGAAGCCGCGATGTATCACCTCGTCATCTCTTTGCGTCACAGCGGCCATGGCGATGAACTGCCGCTTTTGGTCAAGCGCCTCTCCGAGATTCATCGGGAATCGTTGCGGCTAGAAACTGATCGCAAACGGTATCGGCTTGTCGAGCAGGGATCGCCAGACGCACAGCCCGATGGGGGGCATTGAGTCGCATTGCGCACACCTTGGCGGCATGAGTGGGATCGCCTCAATGGTTGGCGATCGCCACCCCTGCTTGCAAACGCAAGAGATGCCGCTGTGCAGACCGGGCAAGACCTTGACACGGCGATCAAACAGCGTGTTTACTGAAATGCATCGACTGCGAGGGCCAATTTAATCACATAACCACGCAGCGGTCGGCACTTTTTTCGATAAGCTAATTTGCATTTGGTTGTTCACTAATCAATCGGGGTCGGAATTTGGGAAGCACAAAAGGCCCGCAACGACACTTCTTTAAAAGTGCCGGAATCAACTATTGGAGACTCTGTTCGGAGTGTCCTTTTGGCTGACGGAGCAAGCACATATGGCCTCCACTACCGAATATCCCCGCGAAATCGACAAGGCAGTCCAACCCGCACCGGTTGGGCAGGAGAACACAGTTCTTGTATTCGAAGAACTGGATCGAATTCTCGAAAGCAAGTTTTTCAAAAGCTCCCCGCGAAGCCGACAGTTTTTGGAATACGTTGTCCGGCACAAGCTGGATGGCCACGCCGAACAGTTGAAGGAACGCATCATCGGGATCGAGGTCTTCCAGCGAGTTCCCGGCTATACTACAGGCGACGATCCAATTGTTCGTGTCCAGGCCGGCGACGTGCGCCGACGCCTCGAGCAGTATTATCAATCGTTGTCGGCTCCGCCAGCCATACGGATTGAGCTTCACGTTGGCTCCTACTCTCCGATCATCCATTGGTTCCCTGACGCGTCCGAGTCCAATACGGAGCAACCGCCGGAATCGCTTCCGGCTGAAGCTGCTCTATGGCGAAGCCGCGCTATTCCATTCCTGCTGGCTGGACTTGGTCTGGCCCTGGTAGTTGGAGCGGGGTTGATCTTTGTGCATTCTCGTGCGAATCGAAGCCCGCAGACGGCCTTGGAACAGTTCTGGGCTCCGGTGTTCTCCACTCCGCAACCGGTTCTCATCTGCCTTGCCAAGCCAGTCGTATACAGACCCACCTTCGATCTTTACCAGAAGTATGCACAAACCCATCCAGGTTCCTTCCAAACCGAGGTCGAGCGCTCCAATCAGGTGCTCCCTCTTGGAGCCCATGATCAGATCGCATGGAGCGAAATGATGCCGTATCCAGATTATGGCGTGGCCGTCGGCGACGCATACGCCGCAGTTCGAGTCTCTTCGTCGATGGGGCAGATCGGAAAGCCCAGCCAGGTGAGGATTGGCGGGAATTACTCTTTTGAAGATTTGCGGAACTCGCCATCGGTTGTTGTCGGAGCTTTCAATAACAAGTGGACCATGCAGATCATGCCTGAACTGCATTTTGGCTTCGTCGAGGACAACGGACAATTGATGATCCGCGAGCAGATTCCAGCCGGAAGGGTTTGGCGAGCGAGCTTTCGCCAGCCAAAGCAAGCGGAGGACGATTTTGCCATTGTCGCTCGTCTGCTTGACTCAAAGACCGGCCAGTTCACCATCGTAGCCGCGGGCATCACGGGAAGCGGAACGGAGGCCGCGGGAGAATTCATCTCCAATCCCACTTTCCTGGAGCGCGGCCTGCGCTCGGTTTCGCCAGATTGGCAGAAGAAGAACATGGAGTTGGTTTTGCAAACTACGGTTACTGATTCAGTTGCCGGCCCAGCGCGGGTTGTTGCCGCTTATGTCTGGTAGGCTCACCGCTGATCTTGCGTCGTGCTGATTGGCCACAGTATTTCCGAACCAGTGAGCCTCTTGCAGAATTCCCTCTTGACTTCAGATTTTGTGACACTCTGGACGCACAGTCTCCCCATCGCAGGTGGTCCTTGCAGATTATTTCGCGCATCCTGCTACCAGAGGCCGATGGCCTTCCACCAGAGGCCGCCAATGCCGATCCAGATGACGATGTTGATCAAGCTCACGATGAATCCGATGCGCCACCATGTGCCCACGTTTACATAGCCTGTGCCGAACAGAACCGGCGCTGGACCCAATCCATAGTGGGTCATGCTGCCGAAGAGGTTGCGGAAGAAACCAAGCGCGAGAGTCGATAGAACCGGGGGAGCGCCCAGGCAGCCACGCAGGCACCGCATCCAATGCATGCAGCGGCGTCCATGGCCTTGTCGGAGAGTTCCTTGCTGACGAGAATGCTGTTGCCGTCCACGGCGTTTCCCGTGGCGACGGAAAGGGAAGCATCCCCAAGCACTTGTAACATAAAAAAATGGCTGTACGGAAATGGCCGAAGCTTGTGTTGACGCACACGGAATGATTACACAAAGAGTCTGCTGTACTTCTTTACGCAAAGAGACAAGGTCGCAAAATGATATTGCACCCAGATGGGCTTGATATCGGACCATTAAATCGACGGATGTTGCTGATTTATTCTAGTCTTGCGAGTCTGAAGTTCCTCGAAGAACAACCGCCGATTCTTCGACTCACCACCCCGGAACTGAAAAACGTTCGGGGCCCCGTTCGCTCAGAATGACAGCCAGTCTTGTGTTGCGTATTTCAGACTCAGGACACTAGTCTGCATTTTGTTTTCCGCGCAGAACATTCCAACTCTAACGAAAAATCGGCTCGTTTCAATAGGAAAGCCGTTACTCTCAATATGTACGGCATCGCTAATCGCTGAAAGGATCGCATCATGAGCCAACCTAGCCGCACTGCCGCAATGGCCATTTTTGCCCTGACCGTTTCGCTCATCTCTGCTGTCGCACAGTCCAACACTTCGAGTCCAACTCAACCATCCTATCCTGATTACCCCAGCGAGACTCCGGCAAAGCTTACGACCGCTGCCGACAGCTTCGATTACGTTCGTCGCGAGGCGATGATTCCGATGCGCGATGGTGTAAAGCTAGGCACCGTCATCCTGATTCCCAAAGGCGCCAGAAATGCGCCGATCCTGCTGACGCGTACTCCATACAGTGCCAAGGAATTGACCGGTCACGCCGCGAGTGCTCACATGGGTTCGATTCTCTATGGATACGACAATGCCACCGACGTGATTATGGAAGGCGGCTACATCCGCGTCGTGCAGGACATTCGCGGCAAGTACGGCTCGGAGGGTGACTACGTGATGAACCGCCCCATTCATGGACCGCAGAATCCAACTCTGGTTGACGAAGCAACCGACACCTATGACAGCATCGACTGGCTGATCAAAAACATTCCTGAGACGAACGGCAAGGTTGGCATACTCGGTATCTCCTATGATGGTTTTCTGCCGCTCATGGCGCTTGTGAATCCACATCCGGCGTTGAAGGTGGCTGTGCCGATGAATCCGATGGTCGACGGATGGATGGGCGACGATTGGTTTCACAACGGCGCATTCCGCGAACAAAATATGTCCTATATCTACGAGCAGGAGGGAACACGCGCAAACGAATCCGACGCCAAGTGGTGGACCTCGAACTTCGACGAATACGACCTCTTCATGGAAGCCGGATCGGCAGGCGAACTCGGGCGCAGGCATGGCCTGGAGCAGATGGGATTCTGGCGCAAGATCTTGGCCCATCCCAGCTATGATGCATTCTGGAGTGATCAGGCTGTGGATAAAGTTCTGGCCGCGCAACCTCTCAAAGTGCCTGTGCTGCTCGTGCATAGCCTGTGGGATCAGGAAGATATTTACGGAGCTATTGCAGTCTACAAGGCCATCAAGCCGTTAGACACCGGTAACGACAAGGTTTTTCTCATTCTTGGCCCCTGGCATCACGGACAGGAAATCCAGGAGGCATCCGCTCTCGGCGCGGTTCGTTTTGGCAGCGATACTGGCGCATGGTTTCGCCAGAATGTTCTGCGCCCGTTCCTCGATCGCTATTTGAAAGACGATGTACCGAAGTCAGAGATCGCGCCGGTAACGGCCTTCGAGACCGGAGCCAATCGCTGGCAGAGCCTTCCTGCGTGGCCCTCCACTCCAGCGACGAAACCGCTCTATCTTGAAGCGGGTCTCAAACTGTCTTTTACGCCGCCTGCCTCCGCAGATGCCGCTTTTGACGAGTACATCTCGGACCCAGCCAAGCCAGTTCCATTTCGCGCTCGGCCGATCCAACCCATTGGCTACGACCCTCCGCTTACCTGGCCGCAGTGGCTGGTGGACGATCAGCGGGAAGCTTCCGGTCGGCCCGATGTGTTGGTCTTCACCTCGGATGTGTTGACTATGCCGGTTCACATCACAGGTCAGCCTATCGCCAATCTGGTTGCTTCCACCAGTGGAAGTGACTCAGACTGGGTGGTCAAATTGATTGATGTGTATCCAGATGAAGTGGCCGACCAACCAAGCTTGGGTGGCTATCAACTCATGATTGCTGGTGACATCTTTCGAGGTCGTTATCGGGAGAGTTTCGCAAATCCCAAAGCGATTCCTGCTGGCCAACCTCTGACTTATAGATTTGCGTTGCCTCCTGCCAATCACCTTTTTCTGTCGGGTCATCGCATCATGGTCCAGGTGCAATCCAGTTGGTTTCCGCTCTATGACCGCAACCCGCAAACGTATGTCCAGAATATTTTCTGGGCCAAGCCAGGCGACTATCAGAAGGCCACACAACGCATCTATCACGCGCCGGGAAAGGCCAGCAGCATCGAGTTGCCGATCGTTGCGAACTGAGATTCAACTCTGCCGGATTGCGGCTTCTGCGACTTGTTGAATATACGCGGGACGGGACGGTGGCTTTTTCTTGAAAAAAGCCACTTGAGGGCAGTTCTTTCGGGGTACTGCGATTGTGGAACCGCAATAGCTACTTCTTTCCGTTGTCTTTGAAGTTCAGCGCCATGTGGTAGGTCGTGTAAGAGTGGCTGGTTGACACATTTGTCAGGAACTGGCCACCGCCGAAGTAGCCAATGCCGCCGCCCAGGTTGAAGTGCTTATTGAGTTCATACCAGGAGTAGCCATCGATTTCCGCGCCCACGTGGCGGCCGTGATTGATTTTGTTGTTCACGATGGCGCTGCCCGAAATGTTGTAGATCGAGTCCAGCGCATCAGCCGCCCAAAAGTCCAGCCCCTGCACCGTGAAAGTGAGCCTTCGGTGGGGCTCAACGGTTGTGCCAGCGCGCACCACCTCAATGTTCTGCCAGCCGAACAGGTCAGAGATCCCAAAGCGGTCGTGGGTAGTCGGATAGATCGTGTCGAAGGTGGTGTGCGATCCGTTCTGCGCCGGATTGCTGTTGCCCGTGGCGTAGTCGTATTGCGTAAAGACGCGCGGCTTGACCGCTACATTGACGAACTGGTATGCAGCGCCTGCCTGCACTGCCGAGGCTCGAATCGGCTGCGATCCCACCTTGCCAGTTTCGAGGATTACCTCGCCTGTGTAATCGAGCGCCGTGTGGGCTTGCGCCTTGAAGCGCACACCGAAAGCCTTCTCGTCTTGCTTGCCGGTGGTCTTGCCTTTGGCGGGTTCCACGACCGCTGCCGGCTGAACACGCCACAGGAAGAACGGCTCAAGGTTCGAGTGCGGCACAAGAAAATCATCGATGCGGCCGTAGGCTCCGTAGATGTTGTTGCCTTCCTGATGAGGGCTCACACCATAGGCCTGTGGCACCACAGCCGAGGCGGCGAAGATGCCCAGATGCTCGCGCTTAACATTCAGGTTCAAGACCGCCGCATCGTAGGAGCGGCCCTGGTTGCGCCACTCGGAAGTGGCAATTATGGTGTTGTTGTAGTTGAGGAGTTGTCGGCCCACGCGCAGGCTGAACCAGTGCTTTTCGGGCGCACCAATCTCAGCGTAAGCTAGTTTCAGATCCCAGCGAACAGTGTTCGGAGGGCCGATCGGCGGGTTTTGGAAGCCCGAACGGGCGTCTTGCACCTGCGCTGTAACCCGCAGCCAACTGGGCGTTTGCAGATCCACCTGGAACCGGAAGCGGTTCAACAAGTAGGAGTCATCGGCCTTTGCTTTGAAACTATTATTGTCGTACGCCTCGTAGCGAAACCGCTCCTCGGCCCGCAGATCGAGCCACTTGGGCAGTCTTTGGTCAAGATAAGTTGCCGGAGCAAAGTCGTGAAAGTCATAGGGCGCCGGGTTGCCGGTAGTGCGCCAAGCCGCGCCGTTCAGGAAGCTCAACGGGTTCGAGGCCGGCCCGGTGATAAATGCGCCATTGAACCCGGACGTCGCATTTTGGGTGGTGATGTCGTCCTGCGCTACCAGAGGCCGACTGGCCGCTATAGCAAGCAGAAAAAACACAGCAATGATGGATAGCGGCAACCGGCGCAGAGAAGCAGACGGGGAAGCATAAAAAGATTTATGCACTTTGGACTCTCCTTGGAATTTGGGGAAGCAGTGGATGGGCCAGGACCTAAGATCCCTGGCCCGCATGGAGCGGCAGAACTTTATCGACAGGTGGAAAGACAACAAGCCATAAAATATTCCCCTACAAGAATACTAGTCGATCCTAAAGATGAACCGCAACAGTTAAAGGCTCAAGCAAAGCTGCTGGCTGGGCCGCTGGATTGCGCGGGAGCCTTCGATTCCTGGTCCGGTTCCGGCCAATCTTTCAAAACATGGCTCGGCGAGCAGCAATCCATTTGCTTCGCCACTTCGAGCTATTTGCATCATTCCGCTTAGACACTGGCTTCTGCTCCACTGAATTAATCTGCAAGGATTTTGGCTAAAAATAAATATGGTAGGGGGGGGTGCTTTGTGGGGTACGACCGGGCACATCCCAGACAAGCTGGAAGATGCGCTGAATTCAGGTTAGCAGGATGCGCGAAATAATCTGCAGCCACCTGCGGTGTGGCCAACCACCTGCGGTGGGGCCAACTGCCTTCGGCGTGAACTGCCCGTCACAATTATGCTCGCGGAAATAATATCACGCTACAAATTTGTTGTTCTGGATCCCCAGGTTTTACTATCAAGAACTCTTTCTCAGCGTGTATTCTTGCTCCGCATCTTGAATTCGTCGGAGGACGGTGCTATGCTTCAAGTGTGATTTTAATATCACACATGAGTCTGGCTCGTGAACGCGCTTGGAATCCATGCAGCGAGAAATTCTTATCTGTCAGGACGAAGATGGGCGCGAGGATTTTTCTGACTGGATCGCCAGTCTTGACGTTCAGACCAGGCACGCGTTCGTGTTCGCATCGACCGCATTGAAGAAGGACTCTTTGGCGATGTGGAGCCGGTTGGCGAGGGTGTTTCAGAACTGAGGTTGGACTTTGGTCCTGGTTATCGCGTCTACTTTGGGCAGATCGACAATCAAGTCCACTTGATTGTCGGCGGAACAAAACAGGACCAGCAATCGGATATACGAAGAGCCATTCGATTTTGGAGGGTGCATGAGTAGCACGAGAACTTCTTATCGGCAATCGCTGCTGAAGGCCCTTCTGGTCCCTTCCGAGGCATCGGCCTACCTGAACGCAGCACTTGAAGATTCTCCAGAAGCCTTTCTCAAGGCGCTCCGCAACGTTGCCCAAGCCCGCCAGATGACAAAAGTTGCCAAGGATGCTGGAATCCAGCGCGAGACCCTCTACCATTCGTTCTCTGAGCAAGGCAATCCCACCCTGGAGACCCTTTCGTCTGTGCTTGGAGCGTTAGGCATGAAGATCTCGATTGCGGTCACGGAGCCAGATGCATTTGTTGCCTCCGCTGAAAAGCAAGGCAAAGCGGCTCTATACCCCCATCATGCTTGACCACCTGTAGGTGGCTTGCCCCATGAGGCTGACTCAGGCACTATGAACTAGTGGCCGATAATACGGCATGGAGAACGAGATGACGACAGCGATCAAGTTTGGAACTTCCGGGTGGCGGGCGATTGTGGCCGACGAGTTCACGGTGGCCAATATTCGGCTGGCAGTGGCGGGCATTGCCGCTTATGTGAAGACGCAACCCGAGCCGCACCGCGTGCTGGTTGGCCGCGATCCGCGCTTTCTGGGCGAGAGCTTTGTGGCCGAGGCGGCGCGGGTGCTGGCTGGCGCTGGCGTCACGCCGATTGTGATTCCAGACGCCGCGCCAACACCGGCGATTGCTTATGCCGTGCGCGAGTTGAAGACCTCCGGTGCCATCAACTTTACCGCCTCGCACAATCCGCCGGAGTACAACGGCATCAAGTTCTCTACCCACGACGGTGCGCCCGCTCTGCCAGAAGTGACCAAGCAGATTGAGGCGGCGATTGCTGCGCTCAGCGACGACTTCAAGATTGCAGACACCAGTACGGCCGCCTTTGACACAACCGACGTAAAACCTGCCTTCCTCAAGCGCCTGGGCGAACTGGTCGATTTGAAGGCGATTGCCAAGTCAGGCATCAAGGTTGTTTACGATCCATTCTGGGGCGCGGGCCGTGGCTATAGCTCCGACATTCTGCGTGATGCAGGCGTGGATATTCATACCGTTCACGACTTCCGCGATGTTCTCTTTGGCGGTCATGCGCCTGAGCCGGACGATCATCTATTGGGCGATTGCAAAGCCAAGATGAAAGAGGTTGGTGCACATCTGGGCATTGCAACAGACGGCGATGCAGACCGCTTTGGCATTGTGGATGAGGATGGAACCTTCATCCAACCCAATTACATCATCGCTCTGTTATTCGATTATCTGGTGGAGACGCGCGGCTGGAAGAATGGCGTGGCCAAGAGTGTTGCAACAACCAACCTCATCAATGCGCTGGCCGACTATCACAAGGTGCCGCTTTACGAAACGCCTGTTGGCTTCAAATATATTGGCGAGTTGATCAACGGCGACAAGATCGCCATTGGTGGCGAAGAGTCGGCTGGGTTGACGATTCGCGGCCACGTACCAGAGAAGGACGGCGTGCTGGCTGGCCTGTTGGTGGCCGAGATGGTGGCCACGCGCGGCAAGAGTCTGGGCGTGCAACTCAAGGAGCTATTTGGCAAGGTTGGTTCCTTCTATCCGGTTCGAGAGAATTTTCACTTGACCCCGGAGGTGAAGGCCGCGTTCACTGAGAAGTTGAAGGCCGATCCAACCGAGCTGGGTAGACGCAAGGTTGTGCAGGTCGTGCGCACCGACGGTTTGAAGCTGATTCTCGACGATGGCTCCTGGGTCTGCTATCGCTTGTCGGGCACTGAACCGGTGGTGCGCGCCTACACCGAAACGCGCAGCCAGCAGGACGGTGCAGCGTTGAAGGCTGCAGCAGAAAAGTTTGTGCTGTCTTAGTCGCACCGCGTGGATCGACGATTCCAAAGGAGCAGCAGGCTTCAGCCTCTGAAAGTAAAATGGTGAACGAAAGACTGCAATCCGTTAAGCAGGCAACAGCCGCAGTGGCTGCTCCAATCCCCAAGCGGGCTTTGGACTGGACGCTGCGGGTGTGGCGTCCGGTGGGCACTGTGGTCGCTGTCGCCCTGGCTTTGCTGCTCACCTGGCACGTGGTCAACGGCAAGCACGGCCTCTCCGTGTGGCTTGAAAAGCGCGCCGAAGACCACAAGTTACAGAAGGAAATCCAAGACCTGAATCAGGAGAACGCTCGGCTTCGCGATCATATTGAGAAGCTCAAAACCGACCCTGAAGCGATTGAGCATGAAGCGCGCGAAAAGCTCCACTATGCCAAGCCGGGCGAGGTGATCTATACGCTGCCCGCGCAGACACCCGCACCTGCAACCACCAGCAAGTAATTTCTATTTCAACTGTCCATGGTGTGCCGCCGCAAATTCTGGACCAAGAGCCACTTGCATCATTCCGCATAGACACTGGCTTCTGCTTCACAGAATTAATCTGCAAAAATTTTGGCTAAAAATAAATATGGTAGGGGGGGGGCTTTGTGGGGTACGAATCGGGCACCTCCCTGACAAGTTGGAAGATGCACTGAGATCAGGTTAGCAGAATGCGCGAAATAATCTGCACCACCTGCGGTGGGGCCAACTGCCTTCGGCAATCTCAGGGCAGGCTTTCGGCGTGGTGGGGTGAGAGTTGAGGTTACCTGTTCTCAGTTCTCAGTTCTACGTTCTCTGTTTTCCGTTCTCAGTGGATAGTGAACAGATAGGTGGGGGTGAGGTTGAGGTTTCCCCGGTCCCCAAACGCTAGCGAGGGACCGGGGGGCACCCTCAGGACTGCGCGTCCTGCGAATAGCCTTCGGCTTGGGACGGGCAATGGAGAGTTGAGGTCTCCCATCCTTCGCTAGAAAAAAGCGAAGGATGAGCACCATCTTCATAGGTAAAACTCGCTATTTCAAATACTTAGCAGCCTGCGTGAAAGTCGAAAATCCCGAAGAACATCCCTCTGGGGCTAATGCCCATGCTCATACTATTGTATTTACGGCACGACTAAAGTCGTGCCCTTTCAAAACTCGACTTTTACCACAGGCCGTTAGGGTGTGCCA
>Ga0182030_10008768_pt1 | contig 20855 bp, 14 predicted proteins | sample 812S3MmetaG_FD_121299 | JGI IMG/M metagenome (GOLD analysis project Ga0182030, IMG submission 121299) | Permafrost microbial communities from Stordalen Mire, Sweden - 812S3M metaG (Illumina Assembly) | ecosystem: Environmental > Terrestrial > Soil > Wetlands > Permafrost | place: Sweden...
CACCAGGCTGCTGGTGAGAAAATGCGTGGCCGCCTCCTCCTGTTGAAACGCCTTGGCATCGAGCGCCTCATGCCAGCCGCACAACGCATTCAGAAAACCGCCGTGCGCGTGCGTGGCGTTCGTAAGCCGCCAGTGGAATTCGCCGGTGTCGTCGAACGCGCGGACAGCCTCGTCGAGCTTTTCGCCTTTTTCGAGCGCGGCGATGACGCGCCGCGCGCGGCGGCGGCAGATTTCATTGGCGGTGGATTCACCCGCAAGCCGGACAGCCTCGGCCTCCGGCACGCCGCCGTCGAGCAGCACGGCCAGCATGGCGGAAAAGGCGCGCAGTAATTTTTTCTGTTTCCACGGCACACGCCAGGTTATCCAGTCAACGACCGGCACATCGCAAAATTGAAACCAACGAACGAAGCCCGGTCCGCCGATGAAAAACACCGCCACCAGCAGCAGCGCCAGGAACAACACGATTTCGAACCAAATGATGTCGGGCGTGATGGCAAAGACGAAGGTCGTTATCGGCCATAGCGGGACACCCATGCCGGCGGCGACATCCTTGAATTTGGGAACGACGAAGGTGGTGATCAAAATAATCATAAAGACCGCGATTGGGGCAAACAACAACAGGATGGCCACCATGTAGTGCATCGTGGCACGGACGGTGTCCGGCGCGATGCGCAGCACCTCGCGGCAGGCCGGCAGGATTTGTTTTAGGTCGCCGAGTTTTTCGCCGGCGCGGAGCATGGCGTTGACCTGTGGTGGCAGAAAGCGTGGCTCTTTATCCAACGCTTCGCCGAGCCGGGCACCGCCTTCGATGTGCGCGGCCAGCATGTAAAAGCGGACACCAATGGCGCGGTCATGATTCTCGGCGGCAGAGACGATGGCTTGTTCCACTGACTGTCCGCGATTCACCACGGTCTCGATCAAATCGAGAAAAAACAACGCGCGGTCGCGGCGGCGCATCGGCATGGACAGCAAAAAATGCAGCACCACCGAAAAAGCGCCGCCCGGCAGCAGGATCAAAACCGCATACCAAAGCAGGGCAAATAAAAATTGTCCAAAGTCAGTCATAAAATTTCACCATGAGTTTCATCGGCCATCAGCTCATGTTGCTGATCATTGAAATCATCGGCAAAAACATGCTGATGACCAGAAATGCCTGCGAGATAACGACCGCACCTAGGAATAGCGAGGCAATCGGCAGCACCGAGAAAAGCGCGACCTCGGTGCGGTAAATCGCACGGGAATGATAAATATCCGCCGCGCGGTTGAAACCTGCGGTCAAATCTTCGCCCGCACTAGCCACTACCCAGACAAACAGCGGAGGAATCAACCGGTTGCTGGCGGCGACCTCGGAAAATTTGGCGGTTCCGGCGGCAAGTTTTTTGCGCCATTGCCGCAGGTCGGCAGCGGCGGCAGAGCTGGTCTCAAGCTGCTCCACTAGGCCGATGGCTTCAGGTAAAGGAACACCATTTTTCATCAATAACGTCAGCGCCGCCGCGATGCGTGAAACAGTCGCTTCCTTGAAGGCGGGCAGCCGCCAGAGATACTTTCCGCGCATGGCCGGCAGGAAAATCAAAGACAGCATGAGTAAAAACAAACCACCGAGCGTCACTGGAAAAACCCAAATCATTTGCAGTGTTCCCAATGCAAAAGTGGTTGCACCCGGCAGCATCATTCCCATGCCCGCAAAAACGTCTTTGAAGGACGGACCGATGACACAATTCCAAGCAAACGCTATAACGATCGAAATCAGAAACGCCACAAACATCACGATGAGTGGATACGTCATCATGCTTTTCAGCCGCGTCCAGACGTTGTTCTGGCGCTGAAAATAGTCCGCCAGCATCGTCAGCGCGCCTGGCAGGTCGCCGCTTTTGACGCCGACCAGGATCATGCGCTTGTAAAGCTCCGGCAACTGGCGCGGCGCGAGCGCGTCGGCCATCGGCGTGCCTTTGGCCAAATCGGCTTCGAGCGCCTGCAACTCGTCGCGCAGGTTCCCCCGGCGCATTTCCAGGCAGAGCCGGCGCAGTGCGCCTTCGAGCGGAATGCCGTCGCGCAGCATCGCCGCGAGCTGCTGGTTGAAGAAGGCGAATTCGTCGTATTTCATAAGCCAAAAACCCGTTTGAATTCCGCCTCATTCGTCACACCTTGGTTCACGAGCGAACGCGCCGAGGCTTCGAGCGTTTGCAACGGCACTATCGCCGACAATTCGCGGCGGCGGATTTGGTCGCGCAAGGTTTCATTCACGCGCAGCCATTCGACGAGCGGCACGCGGCCATTGTAGCCGGTGTGCAGGCAGCTTTCGCATCCGGCACCGTCGCACGCGGAACAAACTTTGCGGATGAGCCGCTGGTTCAACACGAGTTCAACCGCGCTGGCAACGGCGGAATGATCGGCGCACATCGCAAGCAGTCGCTCGAAAACGCCTCGACACGAACCGGCGTGCAGCGTGGAAATCACCAGATGCCCGGTCAACCCGGCGCGCACGGCGAGTTGCGCTGTCGCCTCGTCACGAATCTCACCGATGATGAGCACCTGCGGATCCTGCCGCAGCAAATGCCGCGCGGCGCGGGCGAAATCCAGGCCGATGGCTTCGTTGATTTCCGTCTGCATCGTGCCGGAAACAACCTGCTCCACCGGGTCTTCGACGGTAATGATGTGACGTCCGCCAAGTTCGGCGAGGTGGCGCAGACACGCGTAAATCGTGGTAGTTTTGCCGCTGCCCGCCGGGCCGGTAAGCAGCATCAGCCCGGTGGTTTGCCGGAGAAACTTTTCCAATTCCGATTGCGCGGCGATCGGCAGAGACAATTCACCCAGCGTCTTTGCGGTTTCCGAATTGAACAGCCGGAGCACGATTTTTTCGCCGGTGACCGTCGGATAAGTGGCGACGCGGATGTCGTTTTTGCTTTTGAGTTCGTCGTGCGCAATGCGGCCGTCCTGCGGCAGGGTTTCCTGATATGTTTTCAGCCGCGCCAAAAATTTGATGCGGCCCAGAACGCGTTCGGCGATTTCCGCCGGCAGTTCGCGGGCCGGCGTGATGATGCCGTCCAGCCGGAAACCAACCTCGGCCATTTTGCCGCGCATCTGCAAATGGATGTCGCTCGCGCCCGCGCGCTCGGCTAGCCGGACGAGATTTTCCAAAACCTCCGGCGCGGAAGCGGCGGAAACTTTTTCGTCAACGGCCTGAATTTTTTGCGTCGGCATAAATCACTATTCAATTAGCTTCGGCCAGCAGATAGCCCATGCCATCGGTGTTAAGCATGAGCTTGTGCAGCCCGCTGTCCAAACGCGCAAGCTGCATGTGAAAATGACGCTCCTGTTTCGCAATGGTCAGCGATACGGTCTGGAGCGGATGAAACTGAAAACAAACCAGAATCAGCGCCAGTGCAAAACATCCCGCAAATGCGAACCGCAATCCGCCGGACGAACGCGTCGGCAATTCGGGACGCGAACGGTGCAGCTGCACGCGCACCTGCGTCGTAAAATCATTCCAATACGCTTCCGTCCGCTCCGGCACGCGGAGGCTTTTCAACTTTGATTCCAAATCAAAATCATTCATCGCGCGCCTCCGTTTGGGAAAGCCAGCGTTTAAGTTTACGTCGCGCGGCAAAAACGCGCCACGAGACGGTGGTTTCCGAGCACCCCAGAACCTGCGCAGCTTCGGCGTGGTTCAGTCCGTCGTAAATCGTCAGCACGATGGCGGCGCGCTGTTTGGCGGGAAGTTTTAACAAAGCGGATTGCACCTGCTGGCTGGCTTGATTTTCCGCCGGTGCGGTTTCCCAGTTCAAATGCTGCACGGAAAATTCCTCGGCACAGTTTGCCTGCAACCGGAAACGCCGCGCTTCGCTTTGACGCCAGTTCAGGCAGGTGTTGACGGCGATGCGATAAAGCCAGGTGGAAAATTTCGCCGTGCCGCGAAACGTGCCGATCTGCGCGTAGGCGCGGAGGAATGTTTCCTGCGCGAGATCCTCGGCGTCGGCGAGCGAGCCGGTCATCCGAAATGTCAGCGAATGAATCATGCGTTGATGCTGGCGAACCAGCGCTTCAAAAGCCGCAGGGCTGCCCTTTTGAGTTTGCAACACCAGATCTGCGTCGGCGTCGGCCATGCGGCGTTCTTTTACTGAATCTGACAAACGCCGCGGCGAAATCCTTTGAATTATTTTCGCGTCGCCTTCAAACGCACCCGCAGCGACACCGCCGAAGGATGAAGCTTGTGAGAGAAGGTCAGTCATGCGACGGAGGAGTTGGACGGACGCGAAACTCCCGTTTCGGTTCGTGCGACCTGAAATGCCGGGTTGAGGTCATGTCGCGGTAAGGCGACTTTACTCCCGCGAAAGCCGATTGCAACTGCAATGTGGATTCAGATGATTGGGCAGCCCGGACGTTGAAACTATTTTGCGGGCTTGATGGATTCCATGGCCTCGGCGGTCAGCGCGGTGATTTTCGCCCAAGCTTTGTCCGCGACGAGTTTGCGCTCGGCCATCCACGAACCGCCAACGGCGGCGACCGGCGGCAGCGCCAGATAATCCGGCAGCGTCGCCGCCGTGATGCCGCCGGTCGGAATAAATTTCACGCCCGTGTGGCCGAACGGGCCGCTCAATGCTTTCAACGCGTTCACGCCGCCAAAAGTTTCCGCCGGAAAAAATTTCAGGTGCCGCCAGCCGAATTCGAGCGCACGCATGATTTCCATCGGCGTGACGACGCCGGGATACAGCGGCAATTTGATTTCGTGCGCGGCGTTGGAAACCGCCTCGCTCAAGCCCGGCGACACGCCGAACTGCGCGCCGGCGTCCACGGCCTGCCTGACCTGATCGGCGGCGAGCAGCGTGCCCGCGCCGACGCACATTTGCGGAACGCTTTTACGAATGCGAGCGATGGCGTCCGCCGCGCCGGCGGTGCGAAAGGTGACTTCGATAGTGTTGAGTCCGCCGGCGAGCAGCGCCTCGGCCAGCGGCACGGCGTCTTCCGCCCGGTCAATCACCGCGACACAAATCAGCCGTTGCGCCAGATAAATCAGATCGTTCATAAAGCAGGCGGCGATGATGCCACCGACAGAGTGAGAATGAAGTGAAAATTGGCGGCGGCCAAATCAATTGACCCGCAGCAGGACGCAGCCGTGCGGCGGAATTTCGGCGGCGAAGTTTTTTTGCCGGCCCAAATCTTTTCGCAGCCACAAGTCGCGGATGCCGGGTTTGGCGCGCTGGCCGAGGTCGTGCCAGACGAGATTCACCGGCACGGCAACCTTGCTGTGATTGAAAATGCCGACGGCGATGGATTTATCCGCAAGTTTTTTGGTCCAAATTTCCGCGCCGGCGAGCGAATTCGTCAGCCGCTTCGCCGATTGGCCGAGCGCGTCCTGATTCACGGCGATGACTTCGGGATTGGTGAGCAAGGCGAGCGTCCAAGCGTCGTTATCCGGCAAATTTGCACCCACCATCAACGGCGACGGCAGCAGGCTCCAGAATGAAAGCAGCGTGAGCTGTTCGTCACGCGTCAAATTGGCGAACCGGTCGGTGCCGACGGAACGGTGGCCGACGGACAAATGCCCGACCGGCAACATATCGGCGTCCGGCCAATGACCCGGCCCGGCAAATTTGTTCCAGCGGGCGGCAAGGGTGAATTCGTGATCCAGCGATTTCCAGTTGTCCCAAAAATCATCCGAGACGCGCCACAGATTGGCGTGGGCCGAAACGTGCGCGCCATCCGCCAGCGGCGTTTCGCCGGGCGACGTGCTGAAGACGATGCTGCGCCCGCTCCGGTCAATCGCGCGACGAATCATCTCGACCTCGGCAGTGTGATACGGTCGGGAAAGGTCGTCCACCTTGATGTAATCCACGCCCCACGCAGCCCAGAGTCGCGCACAAGAATCATACCACGCCTGGCCGGCGGCATTGCTGCTCACACCGAACATGTCGGGACACCAAACGCATCGGCTGTTGGTGTCGGCGGCTTGTGCAGCGGTAAAACCAGAGTTTTCGATAGGCAAGTTGGCGTGAACGGCATTGCGCGGAATGCCGCGCATGACGTGAATGCCAAACTTCAAACCCAGCGCGTGAACGGCGTCGGCGAGCGGCTTGAAACCGGCACCGACAGCGGCGGAGGGAAAACGATTCGGCGCGGGAATCATGCGGCCAAACTGATCCATCGCGAGCGGCGCGTTGGCGCGGCCGTTGCGGTTGTTGTCATGCGCGCCGGGGTCGGACCAGCAGTAGTCCACGACGACCGTGTCCCAGCCGACCGGCAGCATTTTCTCCGCGAGGTAATGTGCGTTCGCCAGCATTTCGGACTCGACGACGTTGTCACCGAAGGCATCGTAGCTGTTCCAGCCCAGCGGCGGCGTGAGCGCCAGATTGTCGCCGCAGACAATTTTGATTTTTGCGGAAGCGTTGCCGGCGGAATTTTTGGCGGTGGCAGTAAAGGTAAATTCGCCAGGTTTCGGCAACGTCCCGGTCACGATGCCGGTCTTGGAATCCAACCCCAAGCCAGCCGGCAGATGTTTGGCGGAAAAATCCAGCGGCCGCTCCCCGCTGACAGCGAGCGGAAAAATCAGCGGCGTGCCCGGATGAACACCGATGGCCTGCGCACCGTGAAATTCCGGCACGCTGCCCATGCCAGCGGCGGCAATGATTTGCTGCTGGCGGTCGGTCAAATTGGTTTGGGCGAACGCCGCCGGCAGCAGCGCCAGCAGGAAGACCAGCGAAAGAAGGTGCTTTTTCATGAATTCAATTTTTCAATTCCCGAAAAAAAGGCGGCGGTGCCGAAGCACCGCCACCTTTGAGAAACGGTCAACTTACCAGAACTTGATGTAGAACAGGACGACGCAGCCCACCACGATCAAGCTGAGGATGACATCCATCGCGTTCCAGCTCTCGCGGGTGGCGGTTTTCTCCGCCGGCGTGGCACCATAGTAGGTGTATTTAATCGTCTTCGGATCCGGTGCCTTCGTCATAAGGCTGATGACGATCATCAGTGCGGCGGTAACCACAAACAGCCCTTCGCAGTAATAGAGCCAGTGAATGTTCCAAATATCGAACAGGAAACCATTGTGCGTGGCCCGAATGGCAGCCATGCCAGTTTCATATTGGACTTGCGTGATGACACCGTGGTAGTGATCGCCTTTGAGCTTGGATACCGCATCGGCGTCGCCCCGCATGATGAGGTCAAGAGCGAGACGTCCAAACCCAGCGACCATGCCGACGACGAAGGCCCACAACGCGGCGGGGGCGGTGGCGCGTTTCCAGAACACACCCAGCCCAAACAACACCGCGATGGCGGGCGAGAGATAGCCCTGCACGTTTTGGAGATATAGGTAAAGCGGCATGTGCAGATTCTTAATCACCAGCACCCAGCAGATGCCGACAAAGACAATCACCGCCGTGGCGATGCGTCCCACGACCACCTCGGTTTTGCCAGAGGCGTTCGGATACCATTCGCGATAGAAGTCCATTGTGAAGAGTGTCGCGGAAGCATTGAACTTGGATCCCAGCGACGCCATGAGGGCGACGATCATGCCGCAGGCCACCATGCCGCGCAGACCATGCGGCAGAATTTGGGCGACGAGCGAGGTATAGGCGGCATCGCCGCTGGTGCTGAAACCGACGCCGGGCGTCTTGGTCAGCGCAAACGCGATCATGCCGGGCACGAGGAAGATGAACACCGGAGTCAGCTTGAAAAAGCCGGCGAGGATGGTGCCGCGACGGGATTCCTGCTGGTTCTTGCCGGCGAGCACGCGTTGCACGATGTATTGATCGGTGCACCAATACCAGAAACCGATGATCGCCGAACCGGGCAGAATCGCCAGCCAGGGCCAGTCGGGATCGTTGATGGACCGGACGAGATGGACATTGCTGCCGACGGTGGTGAGAGTGGCATGCCAACCTTCAATCAGGCTGCCGTGGCCCAGCACTCGCAGTCCCATGTAGAGGATGCAGACGGAACCGAAGATCAGCACCGGTGCCTGAAGCACGGCGGTATACATGATGACGCGCATGCCACCGAACACCGTGTAGAGACCGGTGGTGAAAGCCAACCCCAGAGCAATGGCCCAAAAAACGTCGATCTGGTGCCCGAAGAGGTCAATGTGATCCACGTTTAACAAGGTGCGGATGACAACGTCGCCGGCGTAAATCGTGGCGGCAATTTTCGTCAACACCAGACTTGCCATGGTGAGCAGGCTCAACACATTTCGCGAACCGCGGCTGAAGCGCAGTTCCAGGAATTCAGGCATGGTGAACACCTTCATGCGGTCGTAGAGCGGCACAAACGCCCAGCCGAGGATGAGAATCCAATAGGCGTGCATTTCCCAGTGCGCCATTGCCATGCCGGTCGCAAAGCCGGCACCGGCCAGGCCGACGAGATGTTCGGAGCCGATGTTCGAGGAGAAGATCGAGGAACCGATCTGCAGCCAGTTCGCATCGCGCCCGGACAGGAAGTAATCCTTGCCCGACTCGTTCTTCTTCCGCATGGAAAACCACACGGTCACGATCATGCCGATGGCAAAGGCAATGATGACAGCCACGTCCAGTCCATTAAACACCGTGCCGTTCATTCCCCCCGCCACGGCCGCCGTGGCCAGCGAGTTCGTCGCCGTGTCCACGCTATTGGTTGCCGCCAGCACACTGTTGGTTATTTCATTCATAGTTATTTTGTGTTTTTATAAATGGATTTATTCCGCGCTGAATTTATATTCGATGATGTTGTGATAGGTCTGGCCGGGCTTGAGTTCCGTCGAAGGAAAGTTCGACTTGTTTGGCGAGTCAGGATAATGCTGCGGTTCCATGCATAAGGCGGTGCGGCGCTGGTAAACCTTGCCGTCCTTGCCGGTGAGCGAGCCGTTGAGAAAATTGCCAGTGTAGAATTGCAGGCCGGGCTCGTCGCTCCAGACTTCCATCACGCGACCACTGATCGGATCGGTGACACGCGCCATCAGGCCGAACTGCCCCAGCGGCTTGTTGATGACCCAGTTGTGGTCGTAGCCAGGGCCGTATTGCAGAATGGTGTTCGAATCGTTGATGCGGGTGCCGATCGCCGTCGGCGTGCGGAAATCAAACGGAGTTCCCGTCAGATCGGCGAATTCGCCGGTCGTGATCAGACCGCCATCCACCGGCGTGGTTTTGTCGGAATTGATGTAAACCAGAAGATCAAGGATGTCGCCATTGCCCTGGCCGTTGAGGTTGAAGTAGGAATGATGCGTCAGGTTCACCACGGTCGGTTTGTCAGTGGTCGCAGTGTAGGCCAGTTTCAACGCGTTGTCGTCGGTCAGCGTGTAAGTCGCCGTGACGTCCAGGTTGCCGGGGAAACCTTCCTCGCCGTCCTTGCTCAAATAATTCAACACCAGCCGCGGGCCATCCGGGCCGACATCGGCTTTCACCGCCGTCCAGACGACCTTGTCAAAGCCCTTGATGCCGCCGTGCAGCGAGTTCGGGCCGTTGTTCGCCGCCAGCGTATAGGTCTGGCCTTCCAGCGGGAACTTCGCGCCGCCGATGCGGTTGCCGTAGCGGCCGATGAGCGCGCCGAAATACGGACAGCCCTTGAGGTAGGCTGCCGACGTGTAGCCGTCCAGGCTGTCGAAGCCCAGAACGATGTCGGCGAATTTGCCGTTTTTATCCGGCATGGAAAGCGACTGCACAATGCCACCGTAAGTCATGATGCGCGCCTCCGCGCCGTGCGGGTTGCGCAGCGTGTAGATTTCAACATTCTGGCCGGCGGGCGTCTTGCCGAAGTCCGCTTCCGTGATGGTTCCTTTTGATGTGTTCATAGTCGTGCAACTGGAGAAGCACGCCGCCGCGATTCCGAGCGACGTGACAGTGAGGAGTTGGATGAGTTTGTTCATGGTGGTGGTGGTTGTGGTTTATTTCTGGCCATAGTAAGCACTTGGCCCGTGTTTGCGAAGAAAATGTTTATCCAATAACACCGGTTGCATCGGCGGCGTTTTGGGGTTGATGCGCAGCGTCTCGCTGTTCAGCTTGGCGATGAATTCCAGCACGCTGGCGTTGTGAACCGCGTCGTGCGCGTCCTTGCCCCAGGTGAACGGCCCGTGGCTCGCCACCAGCACCGCCGGATGCTGCGCCGGATCGTATTTCAATTTCTTGAACGTCTCCACGATGACTTCGCCCGTGTTCGCCTCGTAATCATTTTTGATCTCCGCCGGCTTGAGCTTGCGTGTGCAGGGCACGTTGCCATACCAGTAATCCGCCTGCGTCGTGCCATAGGCCAGCAGCGGCTGGCACGCTTGCGACCACGCCGTTGCGTAAAGGCTGTGCGTGTGAACGACGCCGCCAATTTCCTTAAACGCGCGGTAAAGCACCAGATGCGTCGGCGTGTCCGAACTCGGCTTCAAATTGCCTTCCACCACTTTGCCATCCGCGAGCGAAACGACGACCATGTGTTCCGGCTTCATGCCGTCGTAAGGCACGCCGCTGGGCTTGATGACGATGAGGCCGCGTTCGCGGTCAATGCCGCTGACATTGCCCCATGTCTGGATGACCAAGCCTTCCGCGACGAGGTCGAGGTTGGCCTTGCAAACTTCGGCTTTAAGTTTTTCGAGCATAAAAAATTTAACCACAGAACACATAAAAAAACACGAAAGGATTCACAGAAAAAACTATATTTGCCGTCATCCGACACTAAGCCGGTTTTTGTGTTTCTTTCGTGTGTTCCGTGTGTTCCGTGGTTGAAAATCAGCGGCGAACCTGGCTGCGGATTTCGATGAGCTTCTTCATCACGCCGTAAAGATTGCCGTTCCATTCCTGCGTGCCGAAGGCGTCGTGCAATTCCTTGTAGAGCGCGTAAAGCTCCTTGTAAACCGCGTGCGCCTTGGGATTCGGCTTATAAACAATCGGCTTCAAGCCCGTCATCTTTTTCTGCGCCGTCGCGTAGTTTTTGTGCGCCCCGGCGACGACTGCCGCCGCGATGGCCGAGCCGAGCGCACAGGTCTGCGCCGAGCGCGACAGCTTCATCGGACGACCGGTCACGTCGGCGTAAATCTGCATGGTCAGCGGACTTTTCTCCGCGATGCCGCCGCAGTTCACGATCTGCGAAATCTTCACGCCGTATTCTTCAAAACGGTTGATGATCGTCAGCGCACCAAACGCGGTCGCCTCCACCAACGCGCGGTAAACTTCCGCCGGCGTTGAATAAAGCGTTTGACCAACCACCAGACCAGTGAGCCGCTGATCCACGAGAATCGTGCGGTTGCCGTTGTTCCAATCCAGCGCGAGCAGTCCGCTTTCGCCGGGCTGAAGTTTCAGGGCTTCCTCGTCCAGCTTGCGGTGCGAGAGTTTTTCGCCGTGCGGTTGGATGTAATTAACCCACCAGTTGAACAAATCGCCGACGGCGGACTGGCCAGCTTCGAGACCGAAATAACCCGGCAACACGCTGCCGTCCACGATGCCGCACAGTCCGGGAACATCAGCGAGCTTGCTGGTGTTCGCCGCGATGGAAATATCGCAAGTGCTGGTGCCGATAATTTTCACTAGCGTGCCGGGCGTGACACCGCTGCCAACCGCGCCGAGGTGGCAATCGAACGCGCCGACGGCCACAGGAATTCCCGCCGTCAAACCGGTCTTCTTCGCCCACACCGGCGTGAGGCCGCCGACCGCGCGGTCAATCGTATGCACGCGCGGCGTCAGGCGGGCACGCAGCGCCGCGAGCTTCGGATCAAGCTTGGCCAGAAATTCCGTGTCGGGATACCCTTCCCACTTGGCGTTCCACATCGCCTTGTGGCCGGCGGCGCAAACGCCCGCGATGAATTTATCGGGATGCTCCGTGCCAGTAAGTGATGCGGGCACGAAATCAGAAAGCTCCACCCACGAATGCGCGGCGTTGAAAACCGCCGGCGCGGTGCGGAGGCAATGCAGCAGCTTGCTCCAAAACCATTCGCTGGAATAGGTGCCGCCGCATTTGGCGAGATATTGCGGGCGCAGCTTTTTCGCCAGCGCGGTGATCTCGACGGCTTCATGGACGCTGGTGTGGTCTTTCCAAAGCCACGCGAGCGCGGCGGGATTGTTCGCAAATTTTTTCTGGAACACCAGCGGCTGGCCTTCCTGGTCCACGGGCAGCGGCGTGCTGCCGGTCGTGTCCACGCCAATGCCGATGACCTGAGCCGGGCTGAAACCCTTGACATTTTTCTTTGCCGTGGCGAGCGCCTGCTTGATGGTCGTTTCCGCGCCGGCGAGATAATCCTGCGGATGCTGGCGCGCGAGATTTGGGTCGCGGGACAAAACCACGCCCTGCGTGCCGTGGGCGTAAGTCCAGACGGCGGCGGCAATTTCCGCGCCGTTGGTGACATTGACGATGAGGGCGCGAACCGAGTTCGTGCCGTAGTCCAAACCGATGGTATATTTTGCTGACATAAATTTTGATGGTTTAGTTTGTTCGCAGCACGCGGAGGCCGGTCAGGCCGGCGACGGAATTGCCGGAATGTGCGGCGAATTTCACGACGATGGTCTGTTTGCCTTGCGTGAGTCCCGGCGGCAATGGATACACGGCGTCGGGTTCGTTGCCCGGCTTCGCGGCAAGACTTTTTCCATCCACGAGCACGTCGAAATTTTCTGAGTCGTTTTTTCCGCCCCGGAGCGACACCACCAGTTCTTGCGGCAAGTCGGGAATCACCTTCACTTCGTAACTGAACCAGCCCTTGGCCTCGCGCCATTTGAAGCCGTAAGCATCGCCGGTCTGCGTGCTTTCGCCCTGCATTTTGTGGTCGGTCTCGGACTGCTGTTCGCCGGGCCGGACGACGTCCACCACGCGCGCTTCCTCGGCCATGCGCCGCGCTTCGGCGGCGGCAATGTCGGCGGACTGCGCCTTCCAATCGGCCTCGGAAATCAACTTCCAATAAACCGAGTAACGCTGGCGGTGCAATTCATAAAATGGAATCAGCGTCACGTCCACCGGCCGTCCGATGCCATCAGTGCGGAACGTCAGCGGCTGACCGGAAACGGGCTGAACGTGCTTGACCAAATCGTCCGCCGTCGTCACCAGCATCGGCGCGGGTGGCGCGGGCAGTCGGCTGAATTCCGTCTGCGTCGTCGCCAGCGGGTTCGGCATGGAATTGGTGCCGAGTTCGCCGGCCAGGACAACCGGCCCGTAAAGCAAGGCGATTTCATTGGTCGTGCCGGGCAGAAATTCCGTGTGCAGCTTCATCGGCAACTGGATTTTCACCGTATCGCCGTCGCGCCATTTGCGTTGCAACGTCACATAGCTGCCGGGCGTGGATTCGATTTTCTGTGACTTGCCATTCACGGAAATTTTCAGACCGTCGGTCGCCCACGCCGGATGCCGGATTTTCAGCGCGAATGTCGTTGGCTTGGTGGCTTTGATTTTCAGCACCGTCGTGTCGCTCTCCGGAAATTTAGTTTCCTGTCGGACGGAAATGTTTTTCTCCGGCCAGGTCAGTTCTGACGCGATGAACAAATTCACGAACAGCGAATCCGCGCTGTGGAAATAAATCGTGTCGGCGTATTTGGAATGATTTTCCATGCCGGTGCCGACACAGCACCAGAAGGAATGTTCCGGCGTGGAATACGTCTTGAAATGCCCCGGCTTGAGCGACATCAGATAGACGAACATCCCCGTCTCCGGGTCCTGCGACGCGAGAATGTCGTTGTAAAGCGCGCGCTCGTAAAAATCCATCTTCGCCGCGTCCGGCTGGAGCGCGAACAGCTCACGCGTGAGCTTCAGCATATTGTAGGTATTGCAGGTCTCGCAGGTGTCGGGGCTTAAATGGCTCGCGAACTCGTTGGTCGGGAAGAAATGCTCGTGGTCGCTGTCGCCGCCGATGACGTAGGAACGGTGCAGCGCGACGGAATCCCAAAACGTGCCGGCCATCGCCAGAAAGTTTGAGTCGCCGGTAAATTCATATTCGCGCGTCGCGCCAATGATTTTTGGAATCTGAGTGTTGGCGTGCAGGCCGTTCAACCGGTCTTCGCCATGCGCCAGCGGATCAAGGATTTTAGCTTGATTGAACGCCGCCGAAAGCTGGAGATAATTTGTATTGCCCGTCACCGCGTAAAGATTAGCCAAAACCTCGTTCATGCCACCGTGCTCGGTGTCGAGCGAGGTTTGCATCTGCTGGTGTGAGATGTGATCCACGCGGAATTTTACCCAATCGGCCATGTTCGTCAGCACGGTGAGCGCCTGTTTGTTTCCGCAAAGTTGGTTCGCGTCCAGCAGGCCGGCCATGATCTTGTGCAGCGTATACCATGGCGCCCAGACCGGCTTGCGCTGCTCGACGCCGTCAATCATGGATTCAGGAAACGCAGACAGATAGCCGGTGTGAAAACCCGCCGCCGGGGAACCGCTCTGACATTTTGCCAGTTCGCCGATGAGGTAATCCACGCGCTGTTTGAACCGCGCGTCGCCGGTGCTGGCATACATCAGCGACACCGCCGAGAGATAATGTCCCATGCTGTGACCGCGCAACTGGCAATCCGGTGCTTCCCAGCCGCCGAGCGGTTGCGCGCTGGACGGCAGGCCGACGTTCAGGCGGAACGTGTGCAGCAAACGATCAGGATCGAGGCTCAACAGATATTTCTGGTCGCGCAGCATCGCGTCGCGGAAAGGGCCGTCGAGCAGCCGCACGTCGGTCAACGGAAACGGCTCGGCAGCACGCGGTGCTTTCATCGCCGGCACGTCCGCCAACGCCGCAACGGCACAGGCAAATACGCCGATGAAAGCGACAAAAAATCTGTTAAAACAAATCGCCATGTCGTCTTACTTCGTTTGCAGCCGCAGCACGGTGAAGGAATTTCCGGGGAACGAACGCTTGAGTCTCGTGCCGGTGAAACTCACCGCTTCCGTCTTGGGCGAGACTTTCGTCGGGTTTTCCAGCGAGTTTTCGTCCGCGCCGTTTTCGGAGGTCAGCACGATGGCCGTGCCTTTGCCGGTCAGATTATTTGCGCCCGCCACATTGATTTCAGTTTCGACCGAGTTCGTGTTGGCGTTGACAATCTTCATAATCACGTCGCCGGACTTATCGTCCGTGGCGGCGACGGCATAAAGACTCGTGATTTTTCCACCCGCGTCGTAATTCACATCGTGGATCAGTGCGCCATCGAGATAGCACTTCACATTTTTATCGCTGACCACGAGCTTGAGGTCATACCAGCGATCCGTCTCAATGTGACTGGGCTTGGAATCCAGCGTCTCGCCGGCCTCGATGCCGTCCGCCGTGTTGCCCCAGCCGCCGAGATTCCACCAGGTGCGATCCTCGTTGCCGCCGATGTGGAACAAAATCATAAAGCCTTCCGCGCCGGAAATTTTCCGCGCCTTGAGCGTCAGCGTGTAATCCGTCCAAGACTTGTCGCCCGCGAGTGCGCGGATGAATTCCTTTTCCGCGCCTTGCCGCAAAGCACCGTCCTGCGCCTTCCAATCCGCGCCATCGCCCAGCAGCGTCCAACCTTTCGTGCCGCTGCTGAAATCGGAAGCGAACAAAACTTTGCCGTCCGGCGCGGTGACCTTGAGGTCCTTGTATTCTGACGCCGTGTTCCAGGTGCCGACGCCGATCATACCGCCGACCACCTCCGGCTCAACCACCGGCGACTCGACCGTCGTCGGCAACGAAACGTCGCCGCGATTTTCGGCGAACAGCTTTTGAACGTAATAACTCGGCAAACCATACCACTTGGAGCTGTCGAAGTTGATAAGATCAGGATTCCACGCGCGATGATTCAAGTTCACCAGCAGCGGCGCATAGCTTGCCATCACAACTTCGTCGGAATTGCGTTCCAAGCCGGTCATGAACGCGGCTTCGCCAATCGCGCCGCGCAGATTGCCGAGGCCGCAGTTTTTGGTGACGGCGTATTCGCCGACGAAAACTTTCGGGCCATTGCGGTCGGTTTTGTCATACTGACCGGCGTGGCGCATGAACCATTCCGGCGAGTCATAATAATGGTCGTCCACGAGGTCGGGCTGCTTGTCGCCGAATTTGTCCCAGCCGTCCGCCACAAATTTAATTTCTGGATATTTCGCGCGGATGGCGTCGTAAAACAAATTCCAATGCTCCACATAGCCGTTAAAACCCCCGTTTTCATTGCCGATTTCCAGGTATTTCAAATTGAACGGCGCGGGATGGCCGGCGGCGGCGCGCTGTGCGCCCCAAAGGGAATTCGTCGGGCCGTTGGCATATTCAATCGCGTCCAGCGCGTCCTGCACCCACTGGCCCATGCGGTCCATCGGGATGGTTTCCTTGTGCGACATGCCGATGTTGATGCAGAACAGCGGCTCCGCGCCGAGGTCTTCCGTCATTTGCAAATATTCGTAGAAGCCGAGGCCATGCGTGGCATTGTAGCCCCAGATGTTCCACAGCGGCGTGCGCGAATCAATGTTGCCGATGGTGTTCTTCCAATGGTTCATGTGCGCGAAGTCGTCGCCTTCCACCCAGCAGCCGCCGGGAAAACGCACGAAGGCCGGATGCAAACCATTGAGCGATTCCGCGAGGTCGGGGCGCAGGCCATGATCCTTCCACGTCTTTTTCGGCATCAGCGAAACCATGTCGAGGAACAAAACACCTTTGCCGTCGCCGGAAATTTCCAGTTTCCCTTTCGGGTCGCCGCCGCTCGCGGTCAAATCCAGCGCATAATATTTCCAGCCGCCGCCGATGCCGGAAATGTCGCCGCTCGCCAAAACTTCGCCGGTGCTGCTCAACAACTTCACCGTGAGCTTGCCGTCAAATTTTTCCCCGCGCGCCGCGAGTTTCAGCGTGTAGCCGTCGCCGGCAACGAAGCTCATGCCCCAGTAACCTTCGTTCTGCAACGTGAACGCGCCGTCTGCTTTCACGCACAGCGATTTGCGGTTGAACGGATTCAGCGCTGGCGGCTGGCCATGCACGTCCGCCGTGATCACCGCGGCCTCGCTCTTGCCGCCGACAGCGGCAAACTTCCAGTTCTCCGGCGTGTCCGCATCCTCGAACGAAAGATTGCGGACCAGTTCCGGATAAATGCCGCCGTCCGTGGACATGTTGATGTCCTCGAAGAAAATTCCCCACAACGTCGGCGAAATTTTGTGGCCGGGCTGATCCACGGCCACAGAGATTTTCGCCGGTTGAGCGTTGGTGGAAATAGCTGCCGCCAGAACTCCGGCGGCGAGCCACGTTTGCAATTTCAACTTTTTCATGCGGGCAAATTTTCTTCGAGGATTGCGTTATCTTTTGAATCAGGAAACCCAGCCACTCTTAATGCCGTAGGCGCAGTCGTTCCAGACGAGTTCCTGCTTGAACGAACGCAGCTTTGTGTCGGCGTCAATGATGATGGCTTCCAGACCAGCGATGGCCGCGAAGTCTTCGAGCATCTCCGTGGTGACGGCCTGGCTGAAACCGGTGTGATGCGCACCGCCCGCATAAATCCACGCGCCGCACGCGTCCTCGAAATTCGGACGGCACTTCCACACGGCCTGCGCCACGGGCAGCTTCGGCATCGGCTGTTCGGGTTTGACGACGTCCACTTCGTTGATGAGCAGGCGGAAGCGGTTGCCGAAATCCATCAGCGCCGCATTCAGCGCCGGGCCGGCGGGCGTGTTGAAAACCAAGCGCGCCGGATCGGCCTTGCCGCCGATGCCCAGCGGATGCACCTGCAACGACGCCTTGCCGTCCGCGATGGACGGGCAGATTTCCAGCATGTGCGCGCCGAGGACGACCTTGTTGCCGGGCGCAAGATGGTAGGTGTAATCCTCCATGAACGACGTGCCGCCTTTGAGACCGCTGGCCATGACTTTCATCGCGCGCACGAGCGCGGCGGTCTTCCAATCGCCTTCGCCGGCGAAACCGTAGTTATCCGCCATCAACCGCTGCGGCGCGAGGCCGGGCAGTTGCACGAGGCCGTGCAAATCTTCAAACGTCGTGGTGAAACCTTTGAAGCCGCCGGCTTCCAGAAACGCGCGCAGGCCGAGTTCGATGCGCGCAGCTTCGCGAACGGACTTGGCGCGCTTGCCGCCTTTTTTCAAGTCGGCGGAAATTTCGTAAACGGCTTCGTATTCCTTGACGATGGCGTCAATTTCCTTTTCGGAAACTTCGTTGACGACTTTGACCAAATCGCCGACACCGTAGCCGTTGACGGCGAAACCAAACTTGATCTGCGCGGAAACCTTGTCGCCTTCCGTCACGGCCACTTCGCGCATGTTGTCGCCGAAGCGGCAGAATTTCGCGGTCTGCCAGTCGGCCCACGCGGCGGCGGCGCGCGCCCATGCACCGAGTTTTTCCTGCGTGGCTTTTTCCTGCCAGAAACCGACGACCACCTTGCGCGCCAGACGCAGACGGCTCCAAATGAAACCATGTTCGCGATCGCCGTGCGCGGCCTGGTTCATGTTCATGAAATCCATGTCAATCGTGGCCCACGGAATATCGCGGTTGTATTGCGTGTGCAGATGCGCCACCGGTTTGCGGAGCTGCTTGAGGCCGTTGATCCACATCTTGGACGGCGAGAACGTGTGGCACCAAGTGATGAGGCCGATACAGTTCTTGGCGTTGTTTGCGGCCTGGCAGAGTTCCGTCACCAAGTCCGGCGTGACGAGCACGGGCTTGAAAACGACCTTCACCGGAATCGCGGGCGCGACGTTGAGAGCCTTGGCGATTTCTTGTGAATGTTCGGCCACTTTCTTCAAGGTTTCCGGTCCATAAAGGTGCTGGCTGCCGGTAACGAACCAGACTTCGTATTGTTTGAGGTTGATGTTCATAATAATATGTTGAGAGGAATGTTAATGATTTTTATTTAGCTTTAGAAAAGCCGGCGACCAGCCGGCGGCTGCCTTGTCCTATTTTCAGTGACCGGTGATTTTGACGGGCGGCATTCGTGCTCCAGAGCGGATCAGCTTTGCCCGGAACAACCTCCGGCTGGTATGTATCCGGAACCACCAGCCGGTCAATGCCGATGGCAATCAATCCGGCCGTGCGGCGGCGCGGGGCTGCCACACATTCCACCTCGCCAAATTTGTCCCACATCGAACCGTTTTGAACCGCCTGCGCCAAATACGCCACCACCGCTGGCGGCAATTCCGTGAGGCTGCCGGTGATAACCACCCGGCGCAACCCAAGGACATTCAGCGCGCCGGCGATGGCTACTGCGGCCGCATCCAGCGAATGCGCCAGCCACGCGCCGATGCCGTTGGCGGCGATATGTTCGCGCAACTGGCCCCACGACTTTTTTTTGCCCCGCGTGGCAGCCGAAAAGCTTTCCAGCAATCCCCGCAGCGACACCAGGGTTTCCATGCAGCCGGTCGCCCCGCAACCGCAGCGCCGCTGGTTACCCAACACCGGGGTGTGGCCGATTTCACCGCTGATGGGGAGCGGATTCGCCAGCGGCTTGCCATCCATGATGATCGCGCCCCCCACGCCGTCGCCAAAATCCACCAGCAGAAAATCTTCACAGTCCGGGTTGACCAAATGATGTCCGAGGGCCAGCGCCCGCTCCTCCTGGACCAGCAAAACCGGCACATTCCACGCGCGCCGGACGATGCCCGCCAAATCAACTTTCTCCGTCCAATGAAGGTTGGGGGAAAATAAAACCCGGTTGGTGTGCTCATCCACGATGCCGGGTGTGCTCAACAGCACGCCCAGAAAACCATGACGGCCAATGGCCCTGGCCGCCAGGCGCAATTGTTTTTCCCAGGTTCGCGCCGGAGCCGTCTCGGCTTTATCCAGGGCAAAGGTGAATTGCCATTCGTCCGCCTCGGGCAAACCCAGCGACAACGCGGCCACCGTGGTCTCCAGCAAGCCGAGCTGGATGGCCAGCAACTGCGGACGGGAATGGTTCAGTTGCAGCTTGCGCCCCGGCCGGCCGCGCGAACCCGGCTCCACGCCGCCGGCCCCGGCGACTTCGATTTCTTCCAGCACCTCGGCGGAAATCAGTTCATCCACGATTTTACCCGCCGTGGGCTGGCTCATGCCGAGCGACTTGGCCAGTTCCGCCCGCGAAGCCACGCCCAGCTTCTGCAACCGCCGCAACAAGGCGCGACGATTCAGTTGTCCCATGCGGGAGGGAACGTAGATCATTTAATAAGGTTAACTATCTAAATGTCCACCTGTCAAGCATCTGGTGGGAGTTTTTTTACAAATCAGATTTCGCAGTGTTTCCAGGTGATATTCATGAATCGGCAGGAAAAAGGCGGGCAGAAAATCTGCCCGCCCAAATCCGTGCCAAACGATTTCTATGAAACTATTCAGTTCAAATAAATTCGTTGATGAGATTTTCGAGATATTCCTGGCGGCCGCTGACGCTCGCGTCCGCTTCGCCCTTCTTGAGCATGTAGGCTTCGAGGTCTTTGAAGCTGGCCTTGCCTGCCTCGATCTTCGCGCCAATGCCGCTGTCCCATGAGGCGTAGCGGTTCTTCACAAACTCGGCCAACCGGCCGTCTTTGCGAATCGCCGCCGCAATCTTCAGGCCGCGCGCAAACGCGTCCATCCCGCCGATGTGCGCGTAGAACAAATCAATCGGCTCAAAGCTTTCCCGGCGCACCTTCGCGTCGAAGTTCACGCCGCCGGTCTTGAACCCGCCGTATTTCAGCACGCTCAACATCGTGTAGGTCGTCAGATAAATGCTCGTCGGAAACTGGTCGGTGTCCCAGCCCAGCAATTCGTCGCCCGTGTTCGCGTCAATCGAGCCCAGCGCACCCGCCGCGCCGCAGACTTCGAGTTCGTGCTGCATCGTGTGACCGGCCAACGTGGCGTGGTTGGTCTCGATGTTCAATTTGAAATCATTCAGCAAATCAAATTCGCGCAGGAAGTTCAGGCACGCGGCGGCGTCGGAATCGTATTGGTGCTTCGTCGGTTCTTTCGGCTTTGGCTCGATGTAAAACTGTCCTTTGAAACCAATGGCTTTCTTGTGCGCTACCGCCAAGTGGAGAAATTTCGCCAGATGTTCCTGCTCGCG
>Ga0182030_10008769_pt1 | contig 20848 bp, 10 predicted proteins | sample 812S3MmetaG_FD_121299 | JGI IMG/M metagenome (GOLD analysis project Ga0182030, IMG submission 121299) | Permafrost microbial communities from Stordalen Mire, Sweden - 812S3M metaG (Illumina Assembly) | ecosystem: Environmental > Terrestrial > Soil > Wetlands > Permafrost | place: Sweden...
CCTACTTGGCCAGGTGCGAAGCTGACATCTCCGCCGAGCGTAGCGCCGAAGGCGCCCGTCACGTCGGTCGCGTCGCCATCGGCTTTCCACCAGGCCGTCACGCCTGATGGAGGCGCCACGCAGGCCGAATTGACGCTGCCGAAAGTGATGTTCGCGGTGGTGCTCGCCGTTGTAGTCGAGAGCTGATAATTACCGGCAGCCGATCCGCCCAAGGTGATGCCGCTCACCGTGACCGGAACGTTGTTGTCGACGCCTGGACTCGCAAACGTCGCACTCGCAGCGGTACAAGTGACGTTTCCCGCATCGGCCGGCAATACATTGCTCAGCGTGCAACTACCGACTGTCCCGTCTGTTGTCCCGTCGAAGGTCTTATTCGCCACAGTGACGGCGGCCGTCACTACAGATGGAGTCGCGTCTACGCTCAGCGTTGCGTTAGCCGCTGCGAAGGGCGCGTTGGCGGGCCAAGTGGCTTGCAGTTGACACAGGCCTGTAGCGCTAGTCATGGTAATGGAGATTCCGTTGATCTGACACGGGCCGGAAGCGAGAATTGTGGCCGCCACACCCGAATTGGAGCTGGCCACAAGCGTGAACGTCGAGCCATAAACCGCGGAGGAAGGCCCGGTGAATGTGACGGTGGGTTGTAGTGTCTCACTGGAGCCCGCCAGGCTGATCACTTGTGTACCCTGGCCCACAACGGAGTTATCCGTTATCGAAACCTGTCCACTGATCGCACCGGCGCCTTGCGGTGAAAACTGAACGCGGACGTTGCACGAGGAGTTGGGTTGAACCTGCGTGCCTACGGCACAATCCTGCGCATTGCCGCTTAGCAAGTTAAAATTCGTGTCGCCCGCGTCGGCAGCGATCGCCGAGATGGCCAGGGGCGCATTCCCGGGATTCGATAGCACCGCCGTCTGCGTAGCCGTCTGAGCCGGCGCAGTATTGACGAAATTGAGCGTAACCGGACTTAGCGACACCACCGGGTCGCACTTTCCGTAACTGCCCGCCTGGGCGATACCGAGCACCTCCGCTGCGGTCAGCGCACGTGAGTACACCGTCGGCTCATCGATCAAGCCGTTAAAGATGTACCAGGAGTTATTCGTTGCCGGCCAACCTTGGGTGAAGCCTGTTCCCAGTTGATAAGACAACGGAGACCCGTTGGGCACTTGCATGTAAGAGAGAGATTGGCCGATGTTCGCGCCGTCGAGATAGACGATCTCCGTGCTCCCGTCGTAAGTCGCAGCGACATGGTGCCACTGGTTATCATTCACCGGTGCCGGACCCACTAACGGATTCGTGCTGCCGTTATAGAACACCTCGACATACAGGTTGCCGTCTGTGCCGACGTAAATGGCCGGAGAATACTGCGCCGGCGATGCCGCGTCCGGGGCGGAAGGCTGCTGCCCGAGAATCACGCCCCCATTGGCGCCGGACGTCTGAAACCACGTTTCGAAACTGAAAGCGCCGCTACCCGGTTGCGGCGGGAAGGCACCCGCGGGAACGGAGACAAACGGACTCTGGGTCCCATCGAAGCTGAATGCCTGGCCCACCAGACCGGACGCGAAACTCACGTCGCCGCCCAAAGTAGCGTTGAACGATAACGTCTCATCGTTCGCTGACCCATCCCCTTTCCACCATGCCGTCACATTCGCTGGAGCGGCCACGCAGGCAGACGGCGCCGGCCAAAAGTTGGCGGTAACCATTTGCGCCTGGCTTAGCGTTACGGTCGTCGTCGCCGAGGACGGAACTGCCACTGCCCCGGTCCAGTTGTGAAATACATAACCTGGGTTCGGCGTGGCTGTCAGATTGACAGCCGTGCCGGAACTGTAGAATCCATTGACCGGCAAAATGGTTCCCCCGCTGCCTGCAGTAGCGGTGAGTTGGTATTCGGTAGTAAAGCTGCCGCCGATTGACAGCGGAGTCGTACCTACAGTGATAGTGTGCGAAATGGCGCCACCATCCGACCAGGAGTTGAACACAAGTTCCTGATCGCCAGTTGCGGACACCTGCAGGCTCGTCGTGGAAAGCGTGTATTGTCCCGGTGCCAGTGGTACGAACTGGGGACCGGCGTAATTCGTCCCGTTCAGGGTGAAAGGTACGCCCGGTGGCACGCTGACGCTCACCTGTTGGGATGCTGTAAAGTTTGCCATAACGGTCTGGGGCGCATTCATAGTCACCGTGGTGGCTGCCGAACCGGCAGTGGCCACCGTGCCCGTCCAGGTTGTAAATACACTACCCACATTCGGCACGGCATTCAGATTCACCACCGCACCAGCGGTATAGTAGCCGCTGCTAGCGGGCACGGCTAATCCGCCGGGCCCGGCCGAAACGGTTAGCAGATACTGCGTGGCGAACGTGCCGGTAATGGACAATCCGCCCGGGCCCACCGTAATCGTATGCGACGGTGCGCCGCCGTCCGACCATGAGGCCAGCGCAATTTGACTGCCGACGCCCGTGGATTGCGGGGCGGGCGCAGCGAGGGTGTACTGGCCTTGCGGCAAATTCAACGTTTGCGTGCCGCTGTAACTTACGCCGTTTATAAAAAATTGCAATCCCGAGGGCACGGTAATAGTAACCGGGGAGGGATTTCCGAAAATCCCACAGATGTCGACGGTATCCTGGCCGGGGCAAGTTGCGCCGTTGGTGTAAGGCGCCGCCGAGTTACCGTTACCAGGCAATCCAGCAGCATCTGCAAAATTGGCCTGGCCAAGACCACTCGCACCGAAGGTGGAGCTGTTGTTGATCAGAATGGCGCCGTTGTAAATGAAGAGTGCGCCGCCTTTGCCTTGCCCGAAGCCGGCCGATTGTCCGCTGAGCCCCGCGAGCGTGCCGCCGACTGCGGAGTTGTTGAGGAACTGAACTCCATTCAGGGTGAGTTGTCCGGTGTATTCGAAAATAGCTCCGCCGAAACCCGCGCCGCTGCCGCCTTCGCCGATGTAAGGGTAACCGGCGGGGCATGTAGGCGTCGGGATAGCGCAGGTCAGTGTCTCATAGCCATTGCCGGCGCCATAGCCTCCGCTTCCCGGGAGCACGGCGGAGACTCCCTTAGGAATGCTGCCGTCAGCACCGCCGGCTCCGCCGCCGCCGAAGCCGCCATTGCCGCTTTGCGTAAGTGTTCCCAGAGTGTACCGGGCAGTGCCGCCGCCCGCTGCGAAGCCGCCGTTACCGCCGTTAAGCGCAGTGCTGGATTGAAGGACGCCGGTTCCCGCGCCGCCGCCACCGATGCCGCCCGAAGCGCCATTTGAGGGACCGGCCACACCGAACAGATCTCCGCTGCTTCCGCCTTGTTCCGGCGACACCGCATCGCCCGCAAAGCCGCCACCGCCGTAGTCACAATTCGTGGTGCATAGGGTGGCTGTGCCGGAACCGCCTCCCACAGCCTCGTTGCCCGTGAATGTCATGTTGGACAAAGTCAACTCGCCGCCCTCCATAAAGATCGCGCCGCCCATTCCGGCGCCACCGCCGCCAAACACACTGCCTCCGCCTTGGGCAACTCCGTTTTGCAAGGTCAGTCCGCTTATCGCAACCGACCCGTTCCCGATGAAGAAGAGGCGCGTGTTGTGTGCGCCGTCAATGGCTAAATTGCCTGGCCCCGGCCCGGTGATGGTCATGTTATCGTCAATGCGCAGCCGGCTCGTCAAGGTAATGTCGCCGCTCAACGGCGTCAAATCGATATTCGATCCGGCGCACGCGTTCGCCAACGCATAGCGCAGCGTGTTGGGGTTAGCATCTTGGAGGTTTTGCGGATTGTAATCCTGCCCGGACGTTACTACCACCGACGAGCTGTTGGGGTTCAAACACGGCGTCGTCGTGATGGTGCTTTGAACGGTTGTAACACCGTCGTTCGCTGTCACGGTAAAAGTACCCGGTGAGCTGTTGGCCGTTAACAGCGGCGACGTGCCGTACCCTTGCGGGTCGAGGTTCACCGTTACGGAATTCTGGCCGTTGAAACTACCGCTCGCCCCGCCCGCGCCTGGGACCACTGTAAACACCATCGTGCCCGCCGTGGCGTGAGCCGACGCCTGCACAATCATCGGTTGCGTCAAAGTTCTTGACGTCAGTCCGTTCTGAACCGCGCCCTCTAAAATCGCCGAGGGCAGGTTGGTAAGGGTCCAGCCGGCAGTAAGTGTTCCACCGCCATTTGGATAATAGATCAAGGCGCTCGCGCTGAAACTGCCTACGAGCGAATCGGCGGTCATCGGCGGCGCCGTGGCGATGCCGTCCGCACCTGTTGAGACCAAAGTTGATTGGCTGCCGTCTGGAAAAATTGCGCCGGGTTGGGTGTACTGCGACGTCCCGACTGAAAAGTTGACAAATGCATTCGCGATTGGGTTGCCGCCGCCATCGAGGACTTTCAACGATAACGGGCTGGCGTAGGCGTTGTTGACGTAGGCGCTTTGATTGCCCACCAATTCCTCATAGGGACCAAAGTTGGTGAGATTGAAAACACACGCTGAGGACGAAACGCCGGCGATCCCACTGATGGAGGCAGTTACCGTGTAGCTGCCGGCGCCACTGTTCGCGGAAAATAGATAGTCCGGTGACGTTTGCGCAATGCCATTCGCATTCGTGTTTACGGTGATCGTTGGTGTCGGATTTCCGGGTGAGAAAACTATATATTGAAATGTACCCGACGCCCCGCTCGCAGGGGCAGTGAAAGTGACCGGAACGCCTGGCAGCGGTTGCCCGTTCGCGCCAATGACCAGCACGCTCATGTTCCCGAACAGCCCGAACCCGACTTCCGCCTGCTGGTTTGATCCGCTAACAACCGAGATCCCGCTTTGGACGCCCGTGAGCACGAAGGTCTGCGAAATTGCAGTTCCTGGTATGGAGGCGGTGACATTTACCGGACCAACCGCGCTGGCATTGAAGGTCGTGGCGGCGGCGTACCCGCGTTGGTCGGTGTTTATGGAGACTTGCTGAGAAGGCGAAGCGAACAGAACTGGCACGTTTGCCACAGCGTCGCCAACCTGGTTAATAACCTTCACAAGCAGATTGGCCGCGAAAGGAAGACCGCCCACCCCCGTCATTTGATTGTTCCCCGAAACGATCGACATGGCTGCCGGAGTCTGCGACTCGGCCTGCACTACCTGAATGGCTACTCCTAACACGTTGACGGTTGCGGTTCGCGTCGGGCCGGGGTTAGGCGAGAATGAAAAAGTCACTACGCCATTCGCCGCCGATGTAACGTTGAGCCATGTGGTGTCGCTGCTCACTGGAGCAAAGACTCCGGTCAAAGTTTGCGTCTGCGGTAAAACATAGATCGTATCCGTGCCACCGCCCACAGGCTCATTGAAAGGACTCGACGGAGATACATACGCCCTCGGTATTTCCTGGATCTGGCTAAATGCCTGTTCGGAAAGGTAGATATTACCCACGGTGTCCGCCGCTATATTGAACGCAGGGAAAAGTAAATTCGCGACCGTGGTGAACGTCCCAAAGTTCAGATTGAGATTAGGGAGGAAGGTTCCGGGCGGAGGTGAACAGGTATACCACGGTGCCGCTGGATCATACCGGTTTACCCTCAGGCCGTTTTGATCCACGAAATATATGAAGCCACTGCCGTCCTTGGCAAGTCCGTATAGACTTCCGGAAACTCCGGAAAGTTGATTCCCGCATGGATCCACGTAAGTCCCATTTGGAAAGAATGTCTGGCCCACTGGCGGATTTTGATAGCTGGCATTTGTGGGCGGCGCCGCGAAGGACCCTACATTTTCGTTGGCATCTCTCGAATCCAGCTCATAAACCGAACCGAATTGATCGATCACGCACTTGTATGAAATATCCACGGTTGTTACATTCAAATTTTGTCCTGCCGAATCGACGCAGAGTCCTATAGGAAATAAGAAGTTATTAGCATCCGAAGAAAAAACAATGTTATTTGTTGGAAGGGTCTGCCCCTGCGTGGCCCGAATCTGCTCCACCTGCGAGCCAAGCAGGTTGTCCAGGGTGTTTTCCAGCGCGAAGATGTCTCCGGCCGCATCAAGCGCCACATCTACAAACGAGTTGTTTGGGCGGCCGGTGGCGAGCGAACTCACTTGCTGAGTAGACGACGTCCACTCAAACAGGTTCGATCCAGAGACGTCGAGGATATACAAATTGCCTTGGGAATCGACGTCGATACCCTGTGGACCTGTGATTGACGTGATGACAGATACTGGCCCTGCCGGGGCGAACCCCGCCCCAGCCTGCGTCACAGTTATTGTGATGCCCGGGCTCCCATTGAGCGGTACGAGGACAATTAAGCCCGTCCGCGTAATGGCGGTGTTCGCGGCAAATTGGAATCTCAACCGGTTCGGGCCATTCGTTATGTTCAGGGCGCTGGTTGCGAGCGTGATCCAATCCTCGCCTGTTGTAACCGTCACAGTTGTCGTTGCGTTTGCTTGCAGTCCACTCGCATAAACCAAGACCGTGTCGGACCCGGCCCCGGGGCCTTCCATCGGCGCAGCATTAGACGCCGCAAGCTCTACTATTTGAGCGAACGCCGGCACGGCGGCAAGGAATAGACTGGTCGCCAAAAGCGCAAAAGTCGCTGATGTGCGACGGCCATCGACAAGAAGCGCTGTCAGGGTTTTTTGAGCGGCATTTGCCAGTAAGCGCGCGCTGCGAGCATTCCTTGAAACAAAACGTTGTTCGACTGTCATGAGAATTCGGACCTTATGCCTCTGACTAATTAAGCGGAAATCATTGGGCTCGCACCGCAAAAATAGTGAACGCAAAATGCTGGTCCGGTCCCAGGCCCCGCTACCGGTCTATCTACCGGCGCGTCCCGAAAACATCTGGTGTTTGGTTTGAATGCGCAGCGCTGGGCGGAGGCCGAAGCCGCAGGGTAACGAGACACACATAGAATCCAATAAGGAGACTATCGAATGAAACACAACACCATGCTGGCCGTCGCATCTCTGCTCTCGCTTCTCTTTCTGACGCTTCACATCACGGACGACATCGTTCGTGGGATATCGAACGCAGAAAGCTCAAACACTTCGCTGCTGGTCCTCGCGGTCTTCCTGTACGGAACTCTCGTGCTCCCGAACGGCGATCGGGGCACGTCATCATGCTGCTCATCGGATTGCTCGCCGCAGCCATGCCCGTCATGCACATGAGGGGGGCGCATTACGGCGAGATCGCCAAGTCCCCGGGAGGCTTTTCCTTCGTCTGGACCCTCTGGGCGCTCGGCGGGCTGGGGGGCTTCACCGTGATCCTCTCGGTGCGCGGGATGTGGGATCTGCGACGGAGGCGGCCCCAGCAGGCTGGGGCAACGGGCGGATCGTAAAGTAGCCGAAATCTCTGATAAGCGAAATGTTTTGGGGCCCTCCTGCGGTTCCTGACGCACGGATTACGCTTTATTCAATAGGAGGTTGATCGCCCGCCGATGCCGGTATGCATTTGAGAGGGGCACACATAAATCATGATTGACGACAAACGGCTCACCATTGGATCTTTCATCCGCGGCTCGCGTAATGCCGGGCTTGGCGCCCTGGTAAGAGGAGGATTTGGAATTATCGGCAGCGCCGCGCTGCTTTCCAGCATGGCCATTGCCCAAGTCCCTACAACGACGGCGCTCCCGTATCTGCTGCAAAGTCCAGGCACTAGTGTGGTTGTTGTGACGCCCTCCGGCCCGGTGGTCCATGTGCCCCCCGCAGTCACCCTAAGCGGGTTTGGGTCTTTGTTTGGTGGAGGGTTCAACACCCTTTTATCCGCGCCCATTGCCGCGAACGCAACCGCGGCCGCCATTGCCCAGGTACGTAGTGCGGAATATATTTCAAAGGGGAACGCGGCTAAACAGAAAATCGATCAAATGAATCAGGACGCCAAGAACGCCGAACAGAACATAAGAGACCAGAACATTGATGCTTTTACTTGCGAAGACGAGTTCACTGCCGTTAAATTCAATCACCACTTGAAACCTGCCGATTCTTCCGTTTGCACTCTACCGGAGGAACAACAGGCGCAGGAAGCGGAACAAGAACTTGAGGCGTTGAACGAAGCGGGAGACACCAGCCAAGAGGCAATCGAAGCGGCGGAGTCGGCGGCAGAAGCGGCCGAGACAGCGGCGGAAGCGGCCGAGACGGCGGCAGAGGCCGCATTGGACGCAGTAGATATTTTGGAAAGTATCCTGGAGACGGTCTCACTTTTCCCGTAGGTCACAACACACGGCGGACGCATGAACTGTACCTGCCACCAGCGCGCGTCGAGTCTTAAACGAGGGCGCGAGTCCTTGACTGCCCGCTCAATTTCCGTTAACGTAAACAGCGGCATATGTCATTGAGGGCCAACACGGAAACCAATATCACGGCGATGCTCAATGCATGGAACGTCGGAGACGTGGACTCGCGGGAACATCTCGCGTCCATCATTTATGGGGAACTGAACCGCTTGGCGCATTTGCGGATGTTCGGCGAACGGCCTGGGCATATGCTCAACACTTCGGCGCTGGTGAATGAGGCTTTCGTCCGATTCATGGAGTCGTCCCCGCGCGAATGGCAGGACCGGGTTCATTTCTTTGCTTTCATGTCGCGGGTGATGCGTCAGGTGCTAGTGGATCTTGCCCGTTACCATAAGGCGGCGAAACGCAATGAAGGCGGCCAGCATTCCGACATCGCCGCGGCCGAGAACGTCCCGGCCCAGCAGAACTTCCATATTTTCCTGGATTTGGATAGAGCGCTCACTGAACTGGCTCAGTTGTACGAACGCCAGGCCCGAGTTGTCGAATTGCGTTATTTCGGGGGCCTCGAAAATACCGAAATCGCCGAGGTGCTATCGGTCTCGGAAGACACGGTCCTGCGCGACTGGCGCATCGCTCGCGGCTGGCTCTATCAACGGCTCAATACCCCCACGCCGTCGTAGAAGCTAAAGAGGGCGCTCGCCTCAGTGAGTTGCCCGCATAGTCTGTCCGCCACAAGTCCCGTTTTCCTGCCCCCAAACCGGCATTAAAGGATAAGCTATACTGCTATATCCTACAGGTGCAGACCAGTGTCCCGCGTTATTGAGCTCATTCGTTCATTAAAAGAATGCAGCAACGGCGATGCTTCTACCCCGGGGAGCCTGACGCCGTCCTTGAGGGCAAACAATAAGCGCGGGCTGATGCGGCGAATCCCAATTGATTTCGCACACCACGTATTGATCCTCAACCAATCGGCCGGCGTCGAGTCTAAATGAAGGGGCCGGATCTGTATGGCCGCGCGTGCAAAGTGTTCGTGTCGATTCTCGACGTCCCGGAGAATGAGCGGGCAGCCGCAATTGACTCAGCCTGTGGCCTTGACTCCGAACTCCGAACCGAAGTACTTCGCATGGTCAGCGGTGATAAAGCGGCACAAGAGGGCGATTTCCTGGGTGCGGGTGCGTTTCAGGATGCGGCCGATCTTCTTGGCTATGAAGTGCCGAAACCCGGAGCGATGATCGGACGCTTCCGGGTTCTGGAGCCGATCGGACGCGGCGGAATGGGCTTAATCTTGAAGGCGCAAGACGAGCGGCTGAGTCGGACTGTGGCTCTAAAGCTGCTTCCCGCCGCCGCCGCTCTGGGGCAGGAAAGCCTCCTCCGCTTGCAGCGCGAGGCGCGAGCAGCATCGCTACTCAGCCATCCCAACATCGTGTCTGTTTTCGATGCGGATTTCGAACACGGTTGGCCTCATATCGCTATGGAGTTCGTAGCGGGGCGCACCCTGCGCGAACTCATGGCAAACGGACCCGTGGAGGAACGGACCATCCTGGACATCCTGGTTCAGGTGGCGTCGGCACTAACCAGTGCGCACAAGACGGGAATGGTCCATCGCGACATCAAGCCGGAAAACATCATGGTTCGTGAGGACGGGCTGGTGAAGGTGCTGGATTTCGGGCTCGCCAAGATCCGGCAGAGCCTCACCGAAAGTGCCTTGGGATCAAAGTTCAATACTCGCGCAGGCACCGTTGTCGGCACCGTTGAATACATGTCCCCCGAGCAAATCCTGGACAAAGATGTGGACGCCCGAAGCGATCTTTTTAGTCTCGGCGTGGTCGCATATGAACTTGCAACCGGAGTTCGGCCTTTCGATCATCCTACTCATGGCGGCGTTGTAAACGCCATTCTGAATCACGCACCGAAACCACCAGCAGCGTTGGACCGGCGGATCAGCCGGGAGTTCAACGCGCTGATCCTGCGCCTCCTGCAAAAAGACCGGGAGCTTCGCTTCCCGAGCGCGGACGAACTCCTCGCCCGTTCTAAGCAGATCATGGAAACGCGGTCAGGATGGAATCCATTTTCAGGATCCCACGCCATCTTCAATCGAAAAACGCTGTGGATCGGAGCGGCGCTTGGGGCTGCGGCTCTGGCATATCTGCCCTTTCGCGGACATCCGCTCACGCCCGGCGACCATCTTCGCATTGACCGGATCACCACGTCGGGCCGCGCCTCCAACCCCGCTCTTTCCTCAGACGGACGCTACGTCGCGTACCTTGACAGCCAGTCTGGAGAGAACACGATTCACGTCTTGCAAGTTGCTACAAGAGCCGGCGTTCAAGCCGTGAACGCCGGCCCGGGCGCCATTTCGAACGTGGCGTTTTCGCCCGACGGGAATTATCTCTATTTCACCCGGATCAACGCGCCTGAGGCGGCGAGCGGCCTGTTTCGCGTGCCCCTGTTTGGCGGACAGCCGCAGCTGGTTCTCGGGGGAGCACATCGGTGCTGGGCCCTTTCGCATGACGGCCAGTTCGTAGCCTTAGTCGACAGGGACAAGAATCTCACAACGGATTCCTTGCTGGTCCTGAACTTATCCACCGGGACATCTCGGCTGGTCAAACAGCGGTCGGCGTCTGAGACGTTCGGGAGCGTACTGGCATGGTCGCCCGACGACCGGTACATTGCCACGCCCATCGGCGTAGGAAACCCAGTGGGATTAGCCGTGATCGATCTGAAAACCGGTGCCCTCAAGGCAGTTGGCCCACGTTCTTACGTGGGGGTTGTCGGGCTCGCCTGGTTCGCCGATGGCCAACACTGGCTGGCTTCGGTAGATCGCGGGAATTCTTTGGCGCAGCTCGTTTTGGTCGATTACCCGAGTGGTACCACCAGGCAGATTACAAACGGCCTCGATAGTTTTCAGGGGCTAAGCCTGTCGGCGTCCGGCAACCTGCTGGTCGCATCCGTACGCAGAAGATCATTCCACATCTGGGTTGCTCCGTGGACCGGCAAATCGGCGGGGGAGCCGCAGGAAATCCCGACTGGTGAGGAGGGCGTGTTTGAGGCCGGAGGCGGACTCGTATGGGCCGATACGAGCCGGCTGGTCGACTCTGCTCCTGATTCAGAGGGCTGGAATCTGCGCCTGCTTACGATGGATGGGCGAATTCAGCCGATTACGCGAGGCGCTTACTACCGAGCTGAACCCGCAGTGTGTCCGGATGCGCGTACCCTTGTCTACAAGTCTGACGAGTCCCAGAACCTGAATATCTGGAAGACGGATCTTGTGACAGGCCAAAGCGGACCCGTCACTCACGGACCGAGTGTAGATAGCTCGCCGCATTGCTCGGCAGACAGCAAGAGCGTGACCTTCGTGTCTAATCGCAGCAACACAATCGCGGTTTGGCGTGCGGGTTTGGATGGTTCAGCGCCGGTGGCGCTCTATCCGATTCCCAGCGAAGACTATACCTTGTCGGGGAATCGTAAAAAGATCGCTAGTTTCGACCATCTTTGGTGGATGCAAACACCTGGCTTGGCTATTCTCGACGCGGTTAAGGGCACTCTCCAGAGTAAGCTCGACCTACCACGGGATGGACATCCGAGCGGAGCGAATCTCCGTTGGACGCCCGACGATTCCGGTATTTTGTTTCCATGGGAGCGAAACGGCGCGACAAACATCTGGGTGCAGCCGGTTATTGGAGGTCCAGCGCGCCAAGTCACGCATTTTCGTTCTGGATTGGTGAAGTCATTCTCTTTGTCGCCTGACGGGGGGAAGCTCGCCTTGTCGCAGGGAAGCGACGACAACGATATCGTCCTGTTGCGGGATTTCGTTTCCCGGCATTGAGGGGCATCGGAGGATGTGTCGAGGGCGCGGCCGGCGAATGGATGACGCAGTTGCTTCGCGAGGCGCTACAGAAGCTGAACAGGAACGCGAACGAGGTCTCGCCGGGTCTTGACACGGAGAGGCCCGACTGATGGGTTTCGCCACGGCCGGGGCGTTCTTGGACCGATTTGGGCTGCCGGGCAGTATCTTAACGCGTGGAAGAGGTTTAGAATCAAAAGAGCAGTACTCGTCGGGGCGTAGCGCAGCCAAGCGGTTCACCGGGTTCCTCCCGTGGCCAGTATCTCCTCGAGTTCTTCCTTGATTGCATCCTCCTGGCCCAGTCTCCGGCCCAATTTCACCTGTTCAAACGTCGCTCCGCTGCCAGCCAGCAGGAATGGTTTCTTGGCGAACGTCTGGGCGCGCTGCACGGCAACATCGCAGTAGCCCGCGCTGATTTCCATCCCGAAGCAGGAACGTCCCAGAGCCATTGCAGCGACCATCGTGCTGGCACTGCCGAGGAACGGATCGAACACCACGTCGCCCGGGTCCGTGAACGCCTTGATGAAGAACTCCACAAGGGCACGTGGGTATGGAGCCGAGTGTTCGCCCTGGCCACCCTCCGCTTTGACTTCGATCACGTTGCTGGGACGAGCCATGCCCTTGACCTTGTCGGCACCGCAGCCGAGCAGCCCGCTGCCGGATGGCGCTTTCGGATTCAGAGGCGAGTAGATCACTACGTCATCCGAAGCGTGGCTCACGGGTTCCCAGGCGTTTTTGAAGCGATTCGGCCATTCAAGAGCGTCTTATAAAGTATTGATTCTAAAGTACGTGGCTCCCCAAAAACTCTGGTTTCCAACTACCTCTCCGTTCGTAAAGCATTGATTCTAATGGCTAGTTGTTCTTTCGCTTGGATTTGTTGAGCGGTGAGGTTGCCGATCGCGGGAAGTCTGGGTTTCAGTCCCCTTCGCGAAGGGGACAACATTCAAGGAAACCGTCTCCGCGTGAATAGATTCCTGAAGCTCGCGTTGATTCACAACAATCCGGCTCAACCACGTGCTGAAGCTGGATTCCTCGCGAAAATTCACCAGACTGCGCAGCACGTTCCCAAAAGCCGATTGCACGGCGTCCGCTGCCTCTTCGTCTTCCCGCAAAATCGAACGCGCCAGCCGCAGCGCCGACGGATAATGCTGCCCCAACAATTCTTCCAGATTCTCAGACCGTTCCATCCAGTGCAGAATGCAATGGCAGGGCCACGCCCAGTGCATTCATTCGCAAGCAGTTAACCAGAGTCAGGAAACGACGAACTCGGTTTAGTTGGAAGCCTACCAAGGGAAGGCGATGTTGGAGGTATCGTACGAGACGCCCGTCTGCCCGATCAACGTTCCCGCCGGGAAATTGAATCCCGCGAGTGCCCTCAACGCGCCGCCCGGAAGCACGCAATTCGGCGCCCCGGAATGGCAGACCAACAGCATCCACACGGACCCTCCTTTCGGCGCGAAGGCAACGGCCTGGTTATAGGGCAGCAACTCTGCCCCATCGGGCACGCTCGGGAAGAATTGCGAGACAACCTTGTTTGTCGAGGTGTTGAGCACGTATGCCGTGGTCGAAAACGGCACCGTCTGGCCCGTGGCGAAAATCAGCCCGTAGTTGCTGGCCGGGCTCAAGGCGACGGGTCCAACCATCGTCCCCACGTTAGGAATGTGGACGGTGGTCACAGCCAGCGACTTCGTGTTCACCACATCCAGCGGCGCGCCGTTCTTTGGCGTGACGTAAAGAGAGTTTCCATCCTGGCTCATGGCGAGTAGCCCCGTGACGGCGGTTGTCTGGCCTTTCAGCTCGAGCGTTTTCGCGTCGAAGACGCAGATGCCCGAGGTGATCGGACACGCGTTGTACTGCGCGCTGCAGAAATCGCTCAGGCACTCGAGGCTGACGTACACAGCAGCGCCGCTCGGCGAGACCGCTATGTCATAAAGCGTGGACCCGAGATCCGCAGTGACCGTGAGGCTCCCTGTAACGCCGAGCGTGGCCGCGTCCACGATGAGCAGTTGGCCTCCGGCACCGGCGGAAGCCAGCACGTACGCTGTGGCGCCGTCGCTACTGAGGACCACCTTCCTTGGCTCCCCGCTGAGGACCACGTCGTTAAGGATCTTCCCGCTCCGCCCAGAGACCGCATTCAACTGGTCCCCGTAGGGAGCGTAGAGGGTGACATCGTCATTTGCGACCGCGAAGGCCTGGGCCCCATCGAACAGGTCATTCGGGAGCGTGTTGATAAGTGCGCCCGTCGCGGGACTGAAACTGCTTATCGACGAGCCCCCCGCGACGTAGCCGACGTTCTGCGCCGCGCACTGGCCAGGGGAGATAAGAACCGCAAAGCTAACGAAAATGGCGCCTGAAAATACGAATCTGATTTGCATATTTTTTCCCTTTTTGAAGAAGTTTAGGCCAACTGAGAATTGAGCGATCCCGGGCGCGAGCTACTGCGAGAGGAGCGTGACACCAACCTTGGTGGTGCTGGCGCCGCCCGATGTTGCTCCGGTGATTAGCACCGGGCCAACGACCTGCACAGCGGGATTGAGTATCGACGCGGCCAGGGGGAAAATCATGGTCCTGCGCGTGAGAAAAGAAAACGTGTTCCCCGACGCCCCAAAGTCGAAGCTGGTAAGGTTTCCGCAGGTTACGTACTGGCTGGCTTCATCCACATCAAGGTGGCCGCAGTTGCCATAAACCGGGGTCAATGCCAGCACCCCGCAGTCGCCGATCATCCCGTCCGGAGAAAGGAGCTGACCGCAGTTTGCCGAGCCCACCTCCTGCATCGTGGAGAATGGCGTAGCGGCAGCCAGAGACATGGGGACGCTCGCCAGGGAGTAATCGGCGTTTAGCTCTGCCTGGACGACCTCGGCCGTGTAGTTCTCCTTACAGCCGAGCATGGACGTACCAGCGCATGTATTAATGACAGCGGCCGGGGTAACTGTGTTCCCGAGGAACAGCATCTTGGTGCCGTTCTTGAACACCCAAGGAAACTCCCCGTAGCAATCCGTGAAGTTGTACGGTTGCATGCCCGGAAGGGTGACGTCGGGGGTGAGGCAGCTGTTTGCGGCCGACGTCCGCGCCGGGTTCGGGTAGAACTGCTCGTAGTCAGTTCCCACGTAGACGGCGGTGCTCCCGAACGGCGTCGGCGTGAGATCGGCGTAGAAGAGCCCGGAAAAAATGAACTGATCCATATAGCCGCCCGCGCCCAACTCGTCACAGGTGTTCCCTGTTTGATAGTTCCCGAAAGGCTCAACCGACGAGCCCGCGTTGATGTCGTTCGCCTGGAAGAACGCACGCACGACGGGCTGTCCGCTTACCTCCGGCATATTGAGGAGCCCGGTGAGTTTGTAGTATTGCTCGCACCCCGCAGTCCAGCGCGCCCGCCCGGTGTTCCAATACGTTTCCCCGGCCCCAAAAACAAACGGATGCAGCATGTTCAACGACGGCGGAGCCGCGCTCCAGTTAATGGTAATGTCGTCGACCGACCAGATGTCGTAGAACGGCATCGTTAGGTTTATGGTCGAGTACACAGTGCTGTTGTCGCGCTCGCTTGCGTAGAGGTGTCCGTTCGTAAAGAGGTGCGGATCAAGGAAAGCCCCCTGCTGCCCCGATGTGGTGTCGGCAGATGCGATCTTGCCGCAGTTCATGCCGGTCAGGGCGGTGGTCGGTGAGCCTCCGAGGTTGCAAGCGTAGAGATCGTATTGGGTACCGCTGCTCGGGGTGTAGTAGGGGGAGACACCGCATGTAGCGCTGTTCTGAGCGATGAAGGCGATGTAGTAATTGGCGCCGTCATAGTAGCCGGACGGATTCCCGAAGCTGCACGCCAACCCGGAGTTGGGCGAGTAGAGGCCGCCACGCGTGGTCGCGGTACTTAATAGAGTCGGCGGTACCGAGGTCCACGAGCTCCCTGATTTCGTCAGCAACTTGAGTTCATAGCGGTGGACGTACTGGCCGTAGAGATACAAGCTTGAGATCGACGGTGCTCCCGTCCCACAGGAGGTCACCTTGACAATCGTGTTGGTGACGTCGACCGAGGTGACCGAAAATCCATTCGCCCTGGTTAAACACGCGGGGGTCTGCGAGCTCGCCGAATTCATGTAGATCTCGTCGTTCGGCTGCAATCCGGCGAGGCTTCCCGTAACGGACGCGGTGATCGTAAACACTCCGCTCGCCTTGGTCACGCTGGCTACCGTCACCGCGCTCGATCCGCAAAACCCCGAGCTTTCCTCCAGGATGTAGCCCGACGTCAGGAACGCAGACTGGCCGCCGCAGTCGTCAATCGAGGTAAAGGTCGGATAGCTGGACTGACCTGCAAGCGATGCCGCAAGCCCGAGGACCCCCGCCAGTGCCGCAAACACGGCCCTCACTGGATCACCTCCTGGATGGCGCTCAGGAGAGTGACCGCGTTTCCGCTGGTCGCGGCTGAGTAGGATAGCGCCAAGCTGATCACCTCCCCGCTGCTCAGCGTATCCACCGCGATCGGCGCGGTGTTCGCCTCCCACGCGGGGATGGCCGGGATACCTACGGTATACGTCGCCCCGCCCGTGCCTGTCACGGTCGTGGATCCTAACGCGCTCGCCGTGCAATTTGCATAGACGATTGATGACGTGCTCGCTGCAGCGTCCGCCGTGACGAGGCAGGATACCGTGAACTGCTGCCCCGAAAGCGACGCGGGCGGCGTCGCTGCTACGCCTTGAAAAATCGTCTTGTTGACGCTGTTCGAAGTCCAGATGAGATAGAAAGTAAGGGTCGGCGGGGTCCCCGAACTGCTGTTCGCAGTCATGTGGTAGGTAACCCTGGTGGATCGGCTGGGAGCAACGAAAAAGCCGGGCGCAACGCCCAGATATGTCTTGAAATTGCGAGGAGCGGTGGTGGCGTTGTAAGTGGTGTTCTGGCACCCCTGGCCCGTGTCCGCCGCAAGGGCGCAAAGCGTGTCAGTGCCGGTGTAGGCGCCTTTGTTATTGATCGGAGCCACCACCGGAATCACGTTTTGGCCGTCCTGGAAAAGCGCATATCGATAGTTCTCGTCGTCGTACGCAATGCTCCCGGCAATTGTTAAAGTCGGGGCCATGGCGGTTGGGACCACAAGCGAGGCTGCCGCCGCAAAGCTCTGTGCTCCGGCCGTCCACGTGTTGGGTGTCCCCAGGCTTGCCGACGCTGGAGGTTGATCGTTCATTGTGAAGACATAATACGAGCTGGAGGAAGCTCCTGAAACTATGATTCCTACCGGCTGCTTCGACGGCGGGTAAGACGAGCCGCCGTCCATGCAGTGCCCCGCGTTCGACGTTGACGGCACAACGTAATCGGAGAGCGCGGGCGTGGGTGTACCATCGAAGGTGCAGGATGCGGTTCCCATCCGAACGATCTGCGAGTAATTCACGGAGTTGATCGTGACAGGCGTGGCATAAACGATTCCGATAACCCCGCTCGCCGCGCCCGCCGCGCAGTTTGTTGCGGTTGCCGTGCTCGTCGAATCCCAACACGCTAAACTCCCGGACGTGGGCGCTGAAGAGCCGTTGTTCTCAACGAGGATCGTAATGAGGCCCTGTCCGTTCGACGTCGGCGGGGCAGCGGTCGTTATCACGGTGGATAGGCCGGAAGCGGTGAACGTCCCCGATCCGCTTAGGCTCCCGACATTTGCTATGTTCGCCACGCTACCCGTGTTTGAGATTGTGGCGTTAGTGCTGCTGATGGAGTACGCGCCGCCCGCCGCAGGAATCGTCCCCGCGGAAAGCCCGGGTGTGGTCGAGGTGTATACGGGGGTGGTTTGGCCTAAAAGTTGCTGGGGGGGTAACGATCAGCCCGGCGAACACGCCGGCCATGATTGTCGTCGTGGTGCGGTATCTGAAAGCGCCAGTTACGCGAGTCATTTGGCAAGAGGTTACTCCGTCGGGGCACGTAAAGTCAACCCCCGTAAGGTCAATGTCGCGGCAAAGTAGAAATGTCCCCTTGCTGGCAAAGTAGAAATGTCCCCTTTTAGCTTCACACTTGAGAATCGCATGTTAGTCTGCGAGTGCCGGTGAAGCGGAGACGGGCAATGCTGGCGAGCAAGTGCGCCGGGATAAACCGGCATGTTGTAGGGGATGAAAGAGCCCTACGGGAAAGGAGCAGCGACTCTATTCCGACCTCGAGTCTTGCGTGGTGCGTCGCGAGGCGTACGGCGAAGCGTAGACAGAGGCATCGGTGGGCCGGGCGATTGAGCCCGATAACTGACGAACCGCGTGCCGACCTTGCTTGCTTAATGGGAAGGCAACATCCGCCTGAGGCGATAAAATCGTGAGCCGAAGCGGGACGCGGCGTGGTCGAAGACCCTGGCACGTCGAGAAACAACATGCATACGAGGTACTCGCAGGATACCTCTCGGGAGCCCCCCCAGCCTCGAGATCCGCACGAAAATGAAGGGCGAGCGCCAGCTAACTAACGAGGCCGCTGTCACCGCGAAACTGCCGGGCGACGTAAGTGAAACGGATCGTTCAGTTCTTTCTGCCGTACGCGCGCCACCGCTCCTTCGCGTCCTCAAGTTGCCAGAACGCCTCATAGCGCAATGGATGATTGCGATCAAGCCTCTCGACTGGAAGATGCCAACGGAAGAACACCGATTGTGATCGCGAATTTTCTACCCATTGATAAGGCGGTAACGCTGATGACTCAGTTGATTACCGATAAGGGCGGGACGCCGAAGAAATCGCCGAAACGTTAAAACCCTGAAGTAGGACCAGACGCGGACCGCCCCAAAAATAATTCGGAAAAGCTTGAAACTTCTGTTGTAGAACGCTCCGCCCGTGGAGTACACTATGGACTCACGGAGGTAGGCTATTGAAACCTAACGTGCATGTTTGCGACAGCGCCCCGGGGGGGGGGAGAAATCCCGAACCCTCGCTGGAATAGCGCGCATTCTCATTCTGACCTTCGCCTCGGTGGCTGTCCCAGTGGCTTCTAATGGGCAGTATTGCACGCCGGTCACTTCCTCTACAGCCCCGGCCTCCGACATCATCACGATGTACGTCGGCAGCGCATGTGAAGTGACCGCCACGGGGATCACTTCCGACGGCGCCGGAACCCTCACAACTCAATACACCGTGAACGCGGGCGCTCTCAACCTGCTCCCGCCCACCTACTCGGGAACTCCACCGGTTGGTATTGGACTGGTTTCGGTAACACTCAAAAACAGCACTCTCTCGGGTGCCCCTACGACGAACTCGCTGGCGTGCTGGGATACCTCTTTGGCCGGCACGGTAACCGCGTGCTCCGTTTCAAACACGACCGTAATAGGCGTCACCTACAATAATTCGGTCACGACGGGAGGCGTCTCCTACTCCCAGATCGTGCGCATGGGCTCTATCCCCTGCGCTTTCGGCTCACCCCCGACGGCTGGCCACTACGTCATCGCGGCGTCGACCGGAGCTTGCAGTGACTCTAGCTCCTCCTCCTACCCCACAACCAGCCAGCCCGTCGGCGTGGTGCTTTCAGGCAGCGGCAGTAGTCCTTACCTCATCTTTGCGATGAACGACCTTCCAACTCCCGGGGCGGTCTTCGCCGGCGCGACATGCCTGACGCCCGCTGGAAATATCAGATGCTACGGCGAGTTTCCGTGGGTTTTCAAGGACGGCGTCCGGATGATGTTCGAGGGAAGCTACTTCACGTCCGCTGCCACGATCGACAAGTGCTACAACACCGGCACATGCCAACCGAACTACGACGACGAGTGGCTTCAAAACCAGATCTTCACGGACTTCTCCCGGTCCACTTTCCCCATGACGCTCGTGGCGGCCGCGCCGATGACCAACTACAATGTCTACGGAACGGGGGATTGCGCGGCGATCCTCTGGGATCAGCACAGCACGCCAGCCACTACCTACTGCGGTCTTTTTGACGCCACGTCGGCGCGCGCCACATACGGCGGGTGCAGCAGGATGGATATCGACGAAGCCAGCCAGACGGCGGCCTGCGCCAACCAGACCAGCCACAACGAGCCGGACACGAACCTTGCGTCACCGCTGCAGCGCTCGATGGTCATCTCTTTCGCCGGGGCAACCGGAAACGGCGTAATCACAGCAAACCCAACGGCCATCTTCAATCAAGCGGTCGAGGCGCTCGGCGGAACTGTGGCTACCGGTGGAATCGTGATCGCTGCGCAATAAGCCGAGCCCTCAGGCAATTTCAGTACAGGAGCAAACCAATTGAAAAACACCTTTTACAGTTTACTCACAGCGGCGGCCACGCTCGCTCTCTCCGTTAGCGCAACCCAGGCGCAGAGCCCCGGCTACATCGGTGGGAACGGCGGACCGGTCCCCGCGTTTGACCCGCAGACCGGGGAGCTGCTCAATCCCATCGAGCTTCCGGACGGGTCGGGCGGCAACGTAATCGTCAGCCCCGACGGGTCAACGGTCTACGCTACGACCGGCTACGAGCCGAAGATGCTAGGAAGCTTTTTAGCCGCGACCGGCCAAATGCTCACGCAGATCGAGGGGGTTGGAACATGCCTTTTTCAGTCGAAGATTGTCATGGCGCCAGGCGGCCAGCACGCGTTCGTGATGTGCCAAGGCACCGGTGCCCAGAACTCCATTGCCATAGTGAATCTGGCCACACAGTCGGTCGGCGCTTACGCTCATGTCCAAGGTGGGGAGCCAGCGGACATCGCGATTTCCCCGAACGGTAAGCAGTTCTTCCTCTCAACCACTAAGACGGGCACCGGCGTGTCGGTTCTGGGGAGCGGTTCCGCGCCCGCGAACACAGTGCAGCGCCCCGTGTACGAGTGCCCTCAGGTACCAGGGGTGTGCGTTTTCAACACGGCGACATTCGCTCTTTCGGCCCAGGTGAGCGTACCAGCCGGTCACCTCGCCACCAGC
>Ga0182030_10008770_pt1 | contig 20847 bp, 19 predicted proteins | sample 812S3MmetaG_FD_121299 | JGI IMG/M metagenome (GOLD analysis project Ga0182030, IMG submission 121299) | Permafrost microbial communities from Stordalen Mire, Sweden - 812S3M metaG (Illumina Assembly) | ecosystem: Environmental > Terrestrial > Soil > Wetlands > Permafrost | place: Sweden...
AGCTACGGAGTCCCTTGGCTCTTTGGTCAAGCTATCTCCCTTCTAATCTGCTGCACAGTTTTCCCGGACGCTGGTGCTCGACCGTTAGCTGTATCTCTACATGATGCTTTCAGAGTCATGGGAGACGGCCTTGCGGTTCCTCAACCGGATAGTGTCTCTTCACATCGACAGCTTGCCTTAACCTTTGTCAATCTTAGTCAAGCTTACAGAGACCTTGTCCTCGATTTTTCCATCACGAGATTTAAACCTTCTGATGTAATGGCGATACGGAATCTCATGCAGGGCGTAATACGATCTCTGTTAGCGTTGAGAATGGAAACTCAACTGTTCGATGAGATTGAACGGAATCGAGATTCGGATACTTTACTTCTTCCGAACTCTTCAGAACGAGACAAACAACAGTCGCCTGGCCACGACTCCCACACTGACAATGATGCTATTATCAATATTGGAAATCGCAAAGGACCATCTCTCAGGAGAACCAATACCGAGGAGAGAGCTGTCCGATTAGTAGCAGATAAACTAGCAGACCCCACTGCAAGCCTGCTCTCATGCATGAGCGGTTCCCTGCAACGGTGTGATGCCGTGTTGATGGGAATGTCTGGGTATCGGAACTACCTAGGACCGCCGGGATCCGTCTCCTCTGATGTATTGGGTGCCTTGACCAAAATCCGGAAGGCTATGATTAAATACGATGAGGAAGAAGATTCATTAATGGAAAATCCTGCACTACCAACAACATATTCCAACCATCCAGAAGTCGTTGAATTATTCCTTTTCGTCCATCCCATCCGACAAGCTGCCACTTCTGTCGAGAATCTGCTCGTCAAGGTCATGGAAATGCAGCAGAGACACCCGGGATGGCGGGTATACCTGCCATCATATCCATTTGTGAAATCACTTCAGCGGACGAATGCTCAAGTACGTCATGACCGAGGCGGCGTAACAGCAGGATTCTACTTCAGAAGCGCAGCACAGCTCGCCAGGACAATGGAAGGCATGGCAAATGTATACAAACCACTACCTCGTAATGCCACTAGGCGTGAGGATCCAAAGCCCGGTATCGTGCGAGCAACTACACTCGGGAAGTACGAAGAAGAGGAAGAAGTTGGCATGAATAGAAATTCGCAAGCTTCAAGAGAGAAGAAGATTCGATATAGGATGTGGTCAGTATTGCATCGCCTCCAAGGCTTCGAGACCAGATTCGCTCTCAAAGTTGTTATTATTACATCCCTGTTATCAATCCCCGCTTGGTTAAGCCAGAGCAGAGGCTGGTGGAATCGGAACGAGAGTTGGTGGGCAGTGATTACAGTTTGGATAATGATGCATCCGCGTGTGGGCGGCAATTTCCAAGATCTGGTCACTCGAGCACTATGTGGGGTTTTGGGCGCTGTGTGGGGTGGTGTAGCCTATGGGGCCGATAATGGAAATCCATATGTGATGGCGGTCTTTGCTGCTATCTACATGATCCCAATGATTTATCGATATACGCAGAGTTCTCATCCTCGCTCCGGCATTGTGGGATGCATATCATTTATCGTTGTATCTCTCAGTACTAGGACAGCAAACGGACTGCCATCTGTCGTCCAGATAGCTTGGACTCGTGGTGTTGCATTTGTTGTTGGTGTCGTGGCTGCTATTGTGGTAAACTGGTTCTTGTGGCCATTTGTTGCCAGACATGAGCTCAGGAAAGCGCTTTCTGCTATGATGGTATATTCAAGCATCATATACAGGGGAGTTGTCGCAAAATATGTCTATTACGAAGATGGAGAGGAGCCAGGAGAGGCAGATTTTCAAAGATCAGGTACGTTCCATATCGTTTTACTATCGTCTACCACTGACAACTAGGAGAAATGCTTGAAGGACGCCTCCGCGAAGGTTTCGTCCGAATACGTCAACTAATGGTAAAATTACCCCTCCTCCCAAACCCCAAACTAACCCGACCACCAGGCCCTCACCCGCCACGAAATCCGTCTCCGCGGCCCCTTCAATCCCCTTCCCTACTCCGCCCTAATCGATTCCTGCGAGCGTTTCTTCGAATACCTCGTCGCTGTCCGCCAATCCTCCATCTTCTTCCACCCCCACTTCATGACCGACGACTCCGCGGCTGCCGAATCGCTGCTCGCATACCGCCGCGACGCCGTCGCCGCAATCCTCATGAACCTATACGTTCTAGCCGGCGCATTGCGAGGAGATAGAAAAGTACCTCGATATCTACCAAGCGCGGCGGCAGCGAGGAAACGATTGCTCGATCATATGGCTGAGATTGAAAGCCAGCAGGTGTTGGCGCAGAATGAGTTTCAGATGAGTAGTCCGGAGAGTGGAGACAGGCCGGGGAGAAAGTGGGCGCAGATTTATAGTTATTCGTATAGTCAGAGTTTGACGGGGTGTGTGAAGCAACTGGAGCAGTTGCAGAAATATACGAAGGAGATTGTGGGCGAGCAAGGGTGAAAAATTCCTTCTCATCTTTGAAGTATCAGGGAAGCTGATAAGTGCAGATTCGATCCGATTGATATGACAGACTACGAAGATCTCACCAAAGAACGAGTCAAAGCTCATGGAATACTCGATGGCAATGAAAGCCGCTCATGAAATTTTGTCTACCTTCAATCGTAGCAATATTCAAGATACAAAGTAATACCCTGAAGACTGATATCGTTATGACATCTATCCTATATCCTATGTCCTATATCCTATGCCAAACACCAGTCAATGCAAAAACTCATTAACAATATCTGTCAACACCGACATCCTTGGGATTTTAAAGGGTTTGTTCCCCGAGATCTTCTTTGCTGGCTGTCTCTTCCCGTCTCCGTTCTCCTTGTCCTCGCCCAATGCCTTTCTCTTTAGTTTTGGGCTATTCTCTTGCTCTTCCTTGAACACCTTTCTCTTCAATCCATCCTCAACCTTAATAGGCATCCACTGTGTACCCGCCGGTCTGCTAGCCCCACTCGCAGTTATTTGAGTAGAACCATCCTCAAAATAATGACTCTCCAACGCCCCGGTCGGTAAATCATAAACCCATCCCCTCTCCTCCATCAAGCTCACAAATCTAGCCACCATCTCTTCGCTTCCGTCTACTTTGGGTCCATTTCCTTTCAACGTGTCTCTCGATCCAATCACCAAAAGCTTAGTCTTCGCTCTTGTAAATGCAACATTAATTCTCCTCCGATCTTTTAGTAATTCACCAATCGATTTTGCGTCATTGCTTCGGACGAGACTCAAGATTATGACTTCTTTATCTCGGCCCTGGAAGCGATCTGCTGTGTGCATTTCAACATCGCTGTGATTTCGGAGGCTGTGCTTGAGAAGCGCAAGTTGGGAACGGTAGTGGGTCATCACGCCGATGCTGGAAGACGGAACGCCGACACTCAGAAGACTTTCGACTAGTTGGGTGCACACACCTGCTTCGGTTAGGTTAACTATACGGTTCCCTTTGGCTTCTTCGCGAGAGACGGGCAGAAGTGGATCGGTGTTGATGAATGAAACTCTAGTGCCGGGGTCAAGGAGATCACGAATCCAACATCTTCCAAGAACAGATCCAAGACAAATGTTCTTTGCACTGCGGGAAAGGGTCGAAGAGCAGTAATGAAGATTCTTCAGCCCATCCATGTCAGGAATTGAGATACGACGGTCTGCAACCTCCTGGCTGCCGCACTTCAGTCTTCCATTATAAATGAGGTTATTACTCAGAGCCATCACATCCTCACACATGCGGTATTGGTGCTCAAGATACACAACAGAGGATGGATGCATGTCGGATAGATGCTTGAAAAGACTGATGTCAAGACCGCCAGTTCGAGCTTCTTCGTTCTGGACCAAAGGAGGAAGTTGATTGTGATCGCCAACTAGGATGAATGTACGAGCCATACGGATTGGGCCCAGACAAACGGGAAGGGTGATTTGGGAAGCTTCGTCAACGATGCAATAATCGAAAGTACGTTCGTTGAAAATGGCATGATTTATTCCCAGGCATGTGGTGGCAACAATCGGGGTCTCATGCCAGGCACTTCTGATCTCTTCAAATGATATTTTAGTTGTGGCGGCAAGAGTCGCGAACTCTTGCACTTCAGGGGCGATCTTTGCAATGGTGCCCAGACGCAAGATCGGAATGCTGTCATTTTTGAGCTTCAAAAGGATGTTGTCCACGGCGGTGTGCGTATAAGAGGTGAGGAGCACGCTTTTGCCCTGCGATACCAGCGCGCGAATGATGTGAGCTATTGTAGTGGTCTTCCCAGTTCCAGGCATACCTAGCACCAAGGCATAATCCTGAGCGCTCATGACCTTCTGAATTGCTCGTCTTTGGTCGACGTTAATATTTTCCCGATCAGCTAGTGTATATGCCGTTGAATTGGTCTTGAAACGGGGAGCATTGAGATCTACCACCAGACTTCGGATTTCACGAGATCCAAATACCCCTTCAGCCATGATCTGGATAAGGTTGTTGCGAACCGTGGCCATGCCGTTACTAAACTCATCCTTATCTAACCTGTATCGAACAGGTTCCTCGAAGATCTTGCCTCTCGATTCTTCAGCTGTTGACCCTTCACCTGCGACCTCCATGATGCTCGCAAACACCTGGTTGTCCAATTCATCAAATCCTGGACGTCGTATACGAGCATTATGCAGTCGACGATCCACAGCAACAGTGATCCGCTTCTTTCTCACATGAATGACATAACCACTCGCGAGCGCGAAATGGCCCTTTTCATCTGATATGACGATTGGCTCCCCAACGATCATCTGCGAGTCCAGGAAAGAAAATCCTGGTGGAGGCGTTTCTTTCATCAGAGTATACCGATACCGGTTGATCTTAGGATTGTTCTTTTCCTCGTACGCTGACCCGGGCTCGATGATTACGTTGGAGAAACACCTCCCTAATTTCTCGCGCTCAGAACTGAGCATAGTCCATAGCTCTCGTCTAAACTTGAGACTCTCCTTTTCTTCCTTCGTTAACAGGTCGTCCCACTTCAGGAAAAATTCCCTGTGTTTCGATGTGAGATGCTGAACAACTTTATCAAACTTTTCTTTCATGCCACTCGTTTCGCCTGTGCCGTCATCAGCTAGCCTATGGTATATGAAACAAGCTGTTTTAGCATAGCAACGGTTACACATGTTCTCTTTTTTGAGCATTGGGGGAAGCTGAGCGTGTCTTTCACGAACAAAGCAGGCAAGTTCATTGCGTTGCATGATCATATGTCGAAGCTCGTGTCTAATTGCTGGAATTCTTATGGTCTCTGACGTCTCCATATAATATAGGATACCATAGGCGATCTCCACATCATAGCGGTCGGATAATAGAAGGTTGTAAAGAGCAGTCTGCGCTCGATGAGCAGCACTCGGATTTTTGCCTGTCTTCACTTCGAAGGGCACCGTCAAGGTTCGGCTCTGCTTCCCATCATTCATGGTGACCTGCACTGTCGCATCGATGTTTCCCTTGAGTCCATACATTGGTGACCAGACATGCTCCTCAACATCCAGAAGCTTATTAATACACATGATAGCTTTCTCTCCATTTCCAGCTTTAACTATAGCGTCAGGCTATTCCCGGTCAGTTTAGGGCTCCCAAAATGTTGGCTTCAGGTCAACTCACGTTTGGTTGAGAAGAAACGAACAATTCAGCCCACGACTGTAGTTCTGGCATCTTGCTTCGCAGATATTCAACAGCCTGTGGCATTTGAAGCTGAATGGTATACAAGTCCTCAATGTGTCTAATGGCAACACTTTCGATCAGCCCACTCAGCCACTCTGTATCCCATCTGTTTGCAAGCATAGCAGCCTGAAATATTTCGTGCAGAATTGTACCATACACAAGCGGTGGGCTGGCGTCGCTGGTAGCCTTGACCCTATCTTGGAGCACAGCACGCCGAGTACATCCAAATGAGTCTGCAACCACAGTTGACGAGATAAGATGGTCGGGATGTAGAATCAGCATGTTTTTTGCATCATCAATGATACATCGCCCGTTCAACTCGAAAGCCCCGATAACGTGGACGAAAGCATTCTTCGTTACAGGAGTCTCAAACCAGGTTCCACGAAGGTTGACCGTCTTGGTGATCTTGGTGTGTTCAATCTGAAGGAACAGGATCTGTAATGAGGTTAGCAAGATCTTATAGCATCAAAGGGTGTCCAAACCTTTTCTCGTTGCTTTCTACCATTAGTACTCTCATATTCTGATTCGACAACTGTGGTGACAAGATATCGCTGGATTGCTCGCGCCTTTTGAGTGGACTGAGCGTTCCTTAGCAAAATGTCTGTATTATATTCGCTATGGAGAGCTTGGACGTACAGGTAGGAGACTTTTGGATCCCTGTCGTAGAGATTGAGTAGCAGTCAGCTCTGCAGCTTCGAAATCAACATCATCAAGGCCATCATCTCCGAATTCATCATCTGAATCGGCTTTGAATGCCGATCTCTTCTGAGCACCGCTAGTTTCTGCCACAACCTCTGATGCATTACTTGATCCGTCGTTTTCGTCAAACTTTGCCACTATATCCTCCAGACCAGCTGTAAATAATTCCTCGTCGGAGTCATCAAACTCATCACTCTCAGCCTTCAAGGTACTTGATTCAGTAGACTCAGAAAGCCTCACCAATGACGGGCGTTGCAATTTTACCCCAGTTCGCGGGTCATGGCTCTGTGGAGGTAGGTCTGGAGGCAGTTTTGACTTCTTAGCATAGGACTCAGTGAACTGAGGAATTTCAGCCTTGGCGGTGAGGGCATCCAAAAAGTCAGCATCATCGAGATCGTCGTCATCGAAATCTCCGTTGTCAGAACCGTTCAAATGACCCACAGGTGAGTCCTTAGCTAATCTTGGTTGAGAGGCAACATCAACCTGCCTCGACGAGGTAGTCATATCCTCTGAACGCCTTTGCTCGTTAAATTTCCGAATTTCAGCAGACTCGGGATGTCTTCGGTCAGGAGCTGGGAGTATTGTAGTCTTGTTGTAGGCTGATGATTGTTTCGATTGAGTCAGGCCTTCCTGCACCCTCTCAATCAAAACGGAAAGCTTTGACGGCCCGACATTCCCAGACTCTGTGAAAACATCCTCTTCCTCATGGCCGCCGACTCTTCTACGCTTGGGAAATTGAGTCCCACAGCTAGTCGTCCTTCTCAGTCCAGCTCCCGATCGTGGAGTCACACCTTCCTTCGAAGCCTGTGGCGAGGAGGTGTGAATGATATGTGCCAATGCCGGGATTTTTGGTCCTTGCGGAGTTGGTGCGTTAGATGATGCATTGAGAGAATAGCGCCCCCAAAGTTCCGACCCAGGATCAACTTGAGCATTCAGAGAATTGGCCTTAACAGTAAAATGTGCCGAAGCTTGAGCTGCAGGTGATGACATTGGAGAAGAGCTTCTTGCTCGCTTCCTAGCTTTCCTAATGGCAAAGGATGATGAACCGGAACCATGTTGATCCCATTCTATACGATCTTCTGGGGAGATATCTTGAACCGCACGCTTTACATCGCCCATTTCAATGAGATCAGGTAGGGCAAGTCTTGCAGCCGGAGTTGAAGGGAAGTCTTTTTTCGTCTGATCGGACGGCACCGGGTCCGAGAACTTCGATGCATTGTTATTTCCTGACTGAGGCTTGGTGACCGTATCTCGCTTTTTAGTGGTAGGTTGACTCCTAGCTTTCGTGCCATTCTTATTCTCTTTTTCGTCGTCTGAAACTAGGTCGACTATAAGGGTTTTCGCCGTTGGGTTGGCATTTGGCTGTCCCCCAAATTGATATATACTGAGCTTGTTTTTCGTGGCTGTAGAAACTGGAACGGGAGGTTTATCTTGGAGAGGTTTCGATGCGGGATTGGGCTTCGCGACCTGCGGCCCTTGAAAACTTCTATTCCGGTTCCATTGTTGTCGTTGCTGTCGGAAATAGTTAGCAATAGTCATTTGCTTCATGGTAGATTGTTTACTTTTGACGAATGATTGGTCTCTGAAAAGGACTTCTGGAGAGGCATTCTTCCCCTTTTCTCGCGTGCAATAAATGCAGGTGCCTTGGAAGTTGATAAATACTAGAAGTGGCGGTGTCTCCCACCTAGACTGAGGTGTGGACTCTGACTTCTCTTCATGGAACGCGTTCCGCGACTTCGACGGTGATATGATATCACGTGACCAAAACCCTTAATCGGAGATCCCTGCAGCTTTTCCACAGCTCGCCGAGGATCGGTTATTATTAGTTTTCCAGACAGAAGCTTGATAAGGGAGCTTCGCACACGACTCCTCAGAGTTCACTCGATTCCCAATTTCCAAGGTGCGAAGATGCTCATTTTCTTATATACACTACCTTCTAGATACTACTACCTACGTCAATTGCTAACATGGTACCAGACATTCCGCCATCATGTCTTCAGATAAGCCATTGCCGTTCATATACCAGTTCGCTGCAGGTAAGCTGCGCTCCCACCGTAGATGAAGAATTGAAGCTCACACAAAGCCTAGGTGCGGTCGCTGGTGTTTCCGAAGTAAGTCTATCAGTATACGACCTTGATTGAATGTGGGCTAAATCACTCAATCTTAGATTCTGGTGATGTGAGGATCTTTCCCCAAAATCTGGGTTTACACATACTGATTCATAGCTTTAAGGTACCCATTGGATGTTGTCAAGACCAGAGTGTGAGTACTCAAAACGAGGTTTTGGACTACAACGAAAGCGCAAGTTAATAGCCGTACAGACAACTACAGACTGGGAAAGGCACTGGCGCAGATTCCTACAATGGAATGGTAGACTGCTTCCGCAAAATTATCAAGAATGAAGGGTATGATTCACGCCACCGGAACTTGTATAAACTCTGACGCTATATAGGTTCTCTCGTCTATACCGTGGTATAGAAGCCCCAATTCTGATGGAGGCACCAAAGCGAGCAACCAAATTCGCAGCGAATGATGCATGGGGCAAGTTTTATCGCGACTCCTTCGGCATTGCCAAAATGAACCAATCTCTTTCGATCCTCACTGGTGCTACTGCTGGTGCCACTGAAGCCTTTGTCGTTGTGCCTTTTGAACTCATCAAGATTCGTATGCAAGACCGTGCATCAGCTGGCAAATACACCGGGATGGTTGATTGTGTTGTTAAGACTGTGAAGGCAGAAGGCCCCCTTGCATTATACAATGGCCTTGAGAGTACTATGTGGAGACATATTCTATGGAATGCTGGGTACTTTGGATGTATCTTTCAGGTTCGAGCATTACTTCCACAAGCGGACAACAAGACGACCCAAATGGGCTACGACTTACTTTCTGGCGCCACTGGTGGCACGTTCGGTACTATTCTGAACACACCCATGGACGTTGTCAAGTCTCGCATTCAGAACAGCCCCAAGATCGCGGGTTCCATACCGAAATACAACTGGGCATGGCCTGCCGTTGGAACGGTCTTCAAAGAGGAAGGGTTTGGGGCTCTTTACAAGGGATTCCTCCCTAAAGTCTTGAGATTAGGTCCAGGTGGAGGTATTTTACTGGTTGTATTCACAGGAGTCATGGACTTCTTCCGGAAGATGAGAGACGGGGCACCAGGGGCATGATCGCTACGAGTTCGGAGCATGTTGGACCAAAATACTGGTAGAGTTGCTGAGTTATTTGACCATGCGCATTGTATAAGTTTTCTAAATACTAGTCTTCTAGAGCAAATTGTGGATAAACTGGAAGGTGGATAGATCTGGACATTGTAGCAAGTGCTCAAAACCGAGAAGATTTCTCAGGAGCAATATATTCCCAGAACCAAGATCGAAGCAAAAATCAGATGACAATTTCTAAAAGCCTGCTTGAAACTTTGTTTTGATATTTATTGTATATTCCAAGTTTGCAAAATATATATATATTAATTTGGGATTTTCTGTAAAACATTTACTCCATATTTCTGCTTTAGAATCCTGAAATCTTTCATTTGTGTTCCTGAAAGGTTTTGAATCTGCAGGAACCATATCTGCGAAGCTGACTCAATCCTCCCAAAATCGACTAGAAACAAAAAAGAAAACAGTGAAAGGCGGTTAGTGAATGAAGCTGTGTATCTCTTGTACTTTTTCTATATTGTTTGAGAGATATTCTTATTCATTGACATAAAAACAACACTTTCTCGTCAACTCTTGTCTTCAAATTTCATGCTACGTTAGAGCCACCTAATTTTCGAATCCTATCCATCTGGGAAAACTACAAGGTTGTTAGACATACGTGCCGATTTGTGAGGACCTAATAATCAAGGAATGATAAGATGGACTGAAAAGATTCCTGGATTCAAAGTTCTCAAATTGCAATGGGACTGAAGGTGGATAGCGACAATGAAAGGGGGCACTGATAGACTTTTCTGGTATTATTTTGTTTCTGTGGTTGGCTTCAACAACTTTTCATGGGGAGAATACTCTGTTCTGCCTTCGAAACTATCTCAGAAAGGCTATATATAGATGTTCTCATATATGAATCGCTGACAGCAGTGGCCGGCCAGGGAGTATTGTATCATGTCTACGCGCTGCTAGAGACATTTGTCTTGTAAATATCACTATAAGCTCACACAATCACCGCATTGGGCTACTTGAAAATTCTGAAAAGCAATGACTCAAAATGTGATTCGAATGATCAATACTAGCTAGCAACTACTCTACTCTAACCATGTCAAGCTCTTGTTTATCCTTTTGACTGAATGAATAGTCAGAGTAGGCGTGAGCGGGAAACAACCATGGAAAGGGTTTAAAAACACCAGGAAACTTCATTAATTAAAGTCGTTTATTGCAAATCCTAGTACACTTCAATTAAAACGAATTTATTTTGTGAGATACTTTTCTTTCAAATTTCATTTACCTAGGTGGCTGGATATCAGGCCTCGTTCTTCTAGCTCGCTTCGCGAGGGCTGCATGACAACAATTCCTCCCCCGACTTCTATTCCTTCCCTCCAACTCCACCATCAACAAAAGTCGAATCACTCTCAAAACTTATTTTCAACTCATTTCATCCTACGCGACAACAGTCATATCAGTCTCACTTCATTTCCAGTTCAATCTCACTTCCCAAAGTAAGTATATGCCAACTTCCTTGTCGCATTATCAGGAACGCGTCCTCGATTGCGCCGACAGTTTCCTCACTTCAACAACAAACATTCATGCTAATTCTCTTGCAGATAGCAATGGCTCGTGAAGGAACACGCTCTGCGACCGGTTCGTATTCCTTGCAACCCTCAATTTGAGTTGTTACTCTTACTATCGCTCGGCGCGTAATCTGGTTGAGCTCTGCTAAACCGCACATATAGGAAACTCCCGACCGAGAGTCTTCCCCACCGTCACCGAGACCACTACCACTGGTACCAAGAAGCGTGCCACCGCCAATACCGGTGCAAAGAGGGGACCAAAGAAGGCTACCACCACCAAGGCTAGCAAACCTGTGGGCGTTACCAAGAAGAAGGCGCCTGCAAAGAAGACATCTGTCGGAACGAAGGTGCATATTTCAGTGGCGCTTTAACATCACAACCACTAACACACTATGTAGGCTAAGGGACTTGTTAAGAAAGCTGAGGGCGCTGTCACTGGCAACCCAGAGAAGAAGGTATGTTGCCATGTCTCTTTGTTATGATCACCCCCCTTACGCGTTCGCTACCCCTGTCTAAGATTTGTCTTCCCCAAACACATTGTAAATCTTCTGCGACCTATCTGAAGTTACTGGCACTGCCCAGAGAGCCTTTTTTTGATCTTCGATGAGCCCCTGCTTGTTATGTGGCTATCCCGAAACACATATAGCCTATTATCACCACCTACTTGAAACAGCCAACTAACATATTTTTCTCCAACAGGCTGCTGGAACCAAGAAGATTAGAGGCACTGATAGCAAGGCCAAAGCCAAGGCTGTTGTTAAGAAGTAGGAGTCTTCGCACGGAAATGACTCTCCAAAGCAAGCATTTCGGACACGCATAGAGCACGTCACCAGTCTACACATCTTCACTGGAATGGCTTGTGCTTTGATACCCCTGTGTTCTTTAATGCTATTGGAAGAGAGATGGCGTTCGAGGAGTTAGCAATGGATGGAGGTTGGGATGGAAGGGTGGAATTTAACGGTATTGACTTATGTCATACTATGTGATGGACAGGCTTTCCTTATTCTCTGTGTTTGTTACCCGGCTCGCGGCAGTATTATAGTTGTTATTATGATCGTTTCCCATGATTCTTAGATATCAAATTAAGAGTTCTTAAACCCGAAGCTTGTTTATGATGTTGCTTTCGCGTGACTCGACTCCTAACGGGACGTGTGGCGCTATGGACAACATGTGATCTAGTCGCTGCATTGTGAGTCCAACACTCGTGGTAACTTCAGCATCAGTACTTAGATTCTCAAGATTCAGAATGTTCTCAGAAAATGATGCCTTGATTCCATAGCTACCTCCTTCCCAAATCTAACTCCCTGACCAACACCATATTCTCCTCTCCCTTCCCCTCCACCCCCTCAACTCCAAAGAATCCTTCCACTACTTTTCCCACCACCCCTTCCCACAGTCCCCCAATCAACCCTCTCAACTCCTCCCCCGTCTGCCTGAAATCTGGAAACGCATTAACCTCCAATAACCACGCGCGTCCCCCCTCATCAACCAAATAATCCAACCCAAAAACCTCAAACGCATTCGGCAACGTCTGAAAATGAACCATCATGCCTTTCGCTGCAGCCTCGAAGATCTCACCCGTAGTCTCACATATCTGGGCAAAGATTGAGGCTTTGAGGGCAGGAGGAAGGTCAAGCGACCAGAATGCGAGGACGGAGCCGTCATGGGAACCGGTTTGGAGACAGGTGTTTGTGAGGTGTGGCAAGAGATCTGGGGTGCTGGTGAGGCAGGACCAGGGGGGAGTGTAGGGGGTTGAAGCGAAGAGGGCGAGCATGGATTTGTAGATGTGTATCTTTAGAGAGTTGGAGGCGAGGACGTAGGTTCTGATGTGGAATTTGCGGGGATCAGAGGGGAGCAGGAGAGGGGGGTGGATGTATGGTTGGGCGATGAAATGACGGAGGTGAGAGGTTACGATGTAATCTCCTTCCCGTTTTTCGTTCGTGGGTTTTGTGACTTGATTGAGAGACTCGGCCTCCTCGCACTCATCATCAGAGTCTGGTTGTTCGGCTTCCCACTCTTCGAAGATAGATTGGAGCTCTTCTTCTGTACTGAAAAGTCGAATCCCCTGCCCTCTATCACTCATCCCGGGCTTCAAGATCCACCACTCCCTCTCATCTGGTTCCCTTCTCTTATTCTTCTGGAAACTGGCTTGTAATTCCCAAGCTTCAACCAGAGCTTCGTCAAGGAATTCAGCGTAATCAAGTTCAAAATCACAAGAAGGCTTTATATTAGTCGCAAGAATAGATGAAGGGTTCTTAGTCACCCAATTGAACGCCGTGTTGCTGAGGTAGTGTTTTCTGATGAGGGCTTTGCGGATGATGTATGCGTTGCAAAGAAAGGTTGTAGGGTGAGACATCATGTGCTCAAAAGGAAGAGATTCATACGCGCCGATCTGCAGTAATGGTGAGGAGGGAGATGGAAGCTCAGACATAGATGATATGAGTCTATATGAATCGGGTGGGAGTCGTGATTTGAGCGCCTCGAGAATTAGGGGTCGAACATATGCATCCTCGTAGTTGATGAGGGCGTAGAAGTGAGGATGTGCCTTAGAGAGTGATAAATTCTCGATGAAAGGTAAATTATCAGAGGGTCTGGAGAGCTACTTGTCAGAAAGAGAACTTGCAGAGTAGGAATATCAACACGGTTTTTTATTGGTCTAGGTCTAATACTCCAGCGCTATGCTAAACCAAACTCACAGCTGCAATTCTCCTTCTGTCGCCGCCGATGCATGCATGAAATTTGCTTTTAAAGGTGTGACACTATCAAGATATTAATATACTGTGCCTCAAGAGTTGACCAAGAGATCTTACCTAGTATAACCCTCCTTCACAGCCCACCCATCATTCCCAGGTCCAGCTTTCTCAACAGATTGGTATACGTCCGTGAATCTCGGCGCCCACTTGAAATGCTTATGCTTATGCCTCGTGACAAGATCCCCATTTGCACCATTCTCCGGCTGGCCCTCCCTCTCCCTGATCTTCTGCTCTTCATCATCTGCATCCCCCTCATCATCCTCCACTTCCTGAAAGCAGCTTCCCGGCCCCCAATAATTCTGCAGCATATTCGTCCACATGACCTTCCTCGTATCCACATTCTCCACCAGCGGTACATTGACCGAATATAAATCCACGTCACCATCCCAATTCTTGTAAAGGTATTCAATAATCTTTAAAGACTGTTTCGAAGCTCCAGCTATAATTTCTGGGTCGTGATTTCGAGAGAAGAATGCATAACTCAGAGCAATAGCTCTCCTCTTGCAAACAGCTGCTTCCAACGCCCCTCCAAGTGTACCGCTGCTCAGACTGAACACTGCTGTTGAATTCCTGCCATAATTGGGTCCGCTAACTACCAAATCGATTGGTCCTCGGTCTTGGAAGTAATGGTAAAGTCCTATTTGCACACAGCTCGCCGGCGTCCCGTCTACTAATACCCATTCTTCTTGCTCTTTTGATCCAGGTGGTAAGGGTCGGGAATGTGTAGTGCCATCATCTTTGTGGAGTGTTCCGGGGCGAAAGTAGGTAGGTTTTACAGTCTGTCCAATTATATGCGCTTTGCCAATCCATGATCTTTGTGTGTGAGGGAGTACGACTGAGACGATATGTCCTGCGGCCTGTAAAGTCTTCACGAGAGAGTGAACGTATGGGGAAGATTGGTTCGAGGGAGGGCCATCGTCGTTCACGATCTATATTTAAACTTAGATTGCATTTTGCTTTAAAAAATTTGGACAATTAGAGAGAAATACGTACGAGGATGTGCATCTTAAAATATGAAAGGAAGAAAAATAAGTCTATATTTCGTAGGTGCTGTTGATATGTAGCAGAGAAGAAGTTATACCCGGCCACGATAATCTTTTTGGGCGCCGGTAACCGCACCGCAGCCTCGTTCGATATTTAAGTCGCCTCGCTGGTCACGCAATTCATATGATAGATTCGCACCTATTGCTATTCTAGGGACATTAAAAGATGTTCTAATCAGTCACAAAATTCGAGTAGAAAGTAAAAGTAGTATAGTTCTACTTGAATTCTTATTCGAAAAACCTAGTAGACCTCATTCGCGATCATAAAGTAGGGTCTCGTGCTATTACAAAGTGTACCTATATCTCCTCAAAACACGAAATGGAGACCGCGCCATGCTAAACACAACCATGTAGAATCTGCAGACGCACTCTTACAAATCGGCTCTACCCTATGTCATAGTTTTCTGGCGTTCTCTGCTTAGGTGCACTGAAGACGGCAAGGGAATTCCAAAGTATCCCTGTCTATTCTCTCAGCCGCGTGTCTTCTTAGCCTTGCCTCCTACTAGAGATTCGCCTTCTCTCTTAGATCCTCCGGAAGTGCTTTTGACTCGTCGCCATCCAAGAAACGGGCTAGAATTGCGAGATGACGAATGGACATGCTCATCATCGCTGGGTAGACCAGCCGGGGAGCTGCTCATTTCTAATTTCTTAGACCTGGTGGTTCGAGCAGTCGTGGGGGGTGAAGCGGGGGCGAATCTAGGAGCCTTGGGAGTGGAAACAATCTCATCGATGTGATATGTCGGTGTTGATACTCCGGGATCTTCGATATCCGTAACCGCCTCCTCTTCGTCCTCAGTAGCTTGCGATCTCATCTCCTTGGCTTTCATCCGCCGAGCGTTGGGGAATAGAAGACGTGGTTTGATGGAAGACCGAGTTAAGGGGCGACTAAGGCTGGCTGGTACAGTTGCGTTGAGCTCAGCGTCATCTTGAGTCCGAGATCCAGTCCCATCCTCGTCCGTGAACTTGCGGAATGTTTTCTTGCCACGACTACAAAATCAACGTTAGTTATGGCTGGATCTGATGAATGATATGACTCACAAGACAACGATCAATCCATCTTCGCGGCGCTCTACTTCCTCAAATGACTGTTCTCCTTCGCCTGGGACTGTGACCTTGCGACGCTTACTCGAGCGCTTGGTTGGTTCTGGTTGGGGAGGCCCGTAGTTACTAATAAATGGGTTTTCTGCACTCAAATCGACCTCAGGAATGCGCTCAGTGGAATCGACGTGGATTGCAATAGGCTCGGGCTTTTCATCACTACCAAAGCTGTAACCAGTGCCAGAATTGCTTTTTCGATTCTTCTTAGGGGATGGCATGAGGTCGTTAATAGTGTCGGCACGACTAGGAAATAGATTGCGCGCAACAGAAGCGATTGCTGGTGCAGTTTCGGATGGGCGTTTCTTTGGAGTTTTTGCGGGAGTGGGAAGCATGCCGTCACGAAGGGTTGTTCTTGATCGATTCGAGTCGATTTTGCTTTCGTTGCGAGGAGCTGGTAAGCCAAGTGCTGCAGCTGCGGAAGCAGTGCTCTTGTGGTCCAATGCGCCAGAAACTCGTCGATCACGCATGGTTGGTGAGCCTTTTGATATTCTCTTTTTCATTGTGGGTGGTGGAGATGATGGAGGTGGGGAAGAAATGCCAATAGATACAGTATTTGCTGATCGTGGTGAATGAGGACTTAAACGAGAATGAGAATAATTTGGGGGTGTTCGTGTAGCTTGCGATCTTTGCGATGAGACTCTCGCAGACTTTCTTCGAGGCGAATAGGGCTCATAATTATCGTCGTAGCCGAATTTTGGGGTTGTTGGAGTTCGAATGGAGGAAGGAGGTGGAGGGGTCGTCATTCTGAGGTTGGTCGCCATAGTTATGTAGAAATTCCTTTCCGTCAAACATACACAATAGCGAAAGCGTACAGAATCTGTTGAGTACAAAGATGGTTTGGTAATTGGCGATAATGGTAACTCGATGGCAAAGGAGTCAAGGGAGTGATCAATGTTCGCAGCCAAGCAACTGAGTGAATCCGATCGACGGTTCGCGAATGGTGAATACTTGTAAGAATGGCTCCAGCTTAGGCAAAAGTAATCTTTCGATAGTAGGATCGTGTTGGGCGATTGCAGAATGCCAGCAATAATTGTGGAGGTTGATGTGTTGTTGAAAATAAATGAGGAGGTTAGATCGGTGGCTGGTAAACAAATTAAGCGGCCCCTGTAAAATGGGACATACTACCTAGTATGAGGCTGAAACTGATTACTGGGATAACAAAACGCGTTCTTTCTAGAGTTTACGCGTCAAACGTCCTAATGGGGATATATTTTGAAACTTAGGTGTTGAGTCTGTAATTCTTCATAAGATGGCTACCCCAGATATCGGAAAATTGGATCTCTCAGATTCAGATACAGAGGATCTTTTCGCCTCGCCCTCTCGCACTGCCAAATCAAAGCAAAAGCCCACTCCCTCAGAGAATACTAATGTTCCTCCGCAACGCAATGCAGAATCGAAATATGATGCCGAACAATCTCGAGACGTTGCTTTGCAGAAGGAACTTGAAGGCGTACGAAGTATCAACGAAGTAATAGAAGGGGTCGTTTCAAGCCTCGAGGCTGCTAAAGGAAATATGGATGTGAGCGTTGTAGATGCAATTTCATAGATTCCAATTACTGACAGATGCAGACCGTTTCGCGCACAGTCACATCAGCATCCACATTGCTGAATACATGGATTCGGATCCTCTCACAAACCGAGCACAATCAACGTTTGATTTTAAATCCTAAATGGCAAGGCGCAAGCCAAGATCTGGCAGATATTGAGAATGATGTTGTAATTAGAGCACAAGAAGCTGAGAGGCAAGCGGCAGCAGCGGAAAGAAGACGAGAAGAGGCGAGGCGAAAGGCGGAGGATGAGGAAAGGCAGCGGCAAGCTGGCACAGCCGTACGAGGGGCAAGGGGCACTAGGGGCAGAGGGAGGGGACTGGGCCGGAGCGGGGGTGTCAGTGGAACTGGTTATGTGGCCAGCGGATCATTATCGGGGGGTCGAGGATCGTCACAAACGACAGGGAGGGGTGGCACGGGAATAGGAAGGGGTATTGTTAGCATAAGAGGTCGAGGACGAGGGGTTCGATAAATACGAATTCATTGCTATCATATCCTACATCCCAACTCCAATGACCAATCTTGATCCAGAGGTCAGTACCCAATCATTAATTAAGCGTATACCGACACAGATCCATCATTTCTTCTTGAAAAAGTCGCTCATCTTCTTCATCCCGCTCGTGTTGACCTTTTGAAGTTTCTTCACCCCTAAACTGACACCAGCCTTCTTCCTCTTTTCCTCTTCATCCTTTTTCCTTTTCTTTTCAGCTCGGATTTCCAAAGTCTCATCGTCTTCGTTCACGGACCTTTTTCTCGAATAATCACCGAACGACCTTGCTGCCAAAGCCTCTTTACGGAGTTTGGTAAGATGTGCTAGGTGGTTGTCGAGAGGCGTGAAATCCGTTGGCGATATCTCGGAAGAGAGCATTTTCGTGAGAGCTTCGTGGAGATGAGGGGCAACATAGTTTGAGCAAATGAAAAAGAAAGCTGTGCGAAGACGCAGCAGGCCCACGACTCCTTCGGGAGCGATGATAGGAGGTAAAGGGCTTGATTTTTGTATTGTGGGTGTCGAGGTTGAACATTCCGAAAAGGATGTAGCTGCCTTTGATACTTCAGAGAAAGAGCTAGCAGCACTATCAATCGTAGTGACGGTAGTGACGGTAGTCTGAGAATCTTGAGAATCCGCGGGTTCTGCAGACGCAACTTCCTCAATGGCCAATTCGTGAGAAGAGCTCTCCCCTCTTTTGATACTGAGAACTGGGACGTCCAGGGCCTTGACAATGAGCTTCTCTTCCATGCTCTTGGGTAAACCCTTTTCCATCATCCTCTTTGCTTTCTGCAGTAACTCTTGCAACAATTTCTCCTCACTCAATCTATACATTGTCTCGTCCCCAGCATCGACCGTCTCACATACCGCTGCCATACGTTTTTGTAATCTCACACGCAGAGATTCTATCCTCAACAATCCAGCCAGTTGGGACGAGGAGGACGTAAAGCTCTCAAGATAGTCATCGCCGGATAGGAACAATTTCTTCGCAGGGTCTGAACCTTTCGATGGAGAGGTCAGAGCTGGGAGAAGAAAGAACAGTGGATCGACGGAAGTAGCAATGAATAAGTTTGCGTCTCGTGTAATATATCCTTTCAGTTCACCTGAGCTCCCTGGACCAATTACACTCTCTTGATTTGGCTCTTCTGGAGAAAGCAGCCAGCTTCGAGGTGTTGTCTTCGGAGCTGAGATCTTTGTAAACTCGTAAAATCCACGTTCAGGGCAGACGATATATCGGCTTTTGCTGGAGTATCTGGGGTTCGTAAGAGATACTATTCGGGCTTCTTTGCATATTTCCTCTGGAAGTATGAAGAGATGAGGAGGATTTGATGATTCGGGCCCTAATTGAACTTTTGGGTTGGTTGATTGTGACGCCTCCTCTGCCTCTGCTATAGTTTTGGTATTTCCTTTGGTTCGGGTCTTCATATTTCCAGAAAATTTTAATTTTATTTGGTGATATTGGAGAATTATCAAGTGCTGGAAGACGCGACTTGGATTTGAAAGACGCGTGAGGCGAGCTTCGAACAACTCCCTGATCAAATACTGTAGCAACGGTACTACAAACCCATGAAAATTAATGCCCAAATCACGCAGAGCAATTAAATACGAATAAAAAGAACCAAACTTCGTAACATCAATTTCGTGGCTAGTCCTGGCCTCGAGTATTGCATAAATTACAGGGTGGATATAGCTTCAATCCTTGTCGGATAAAACAACAACCACGGCGTTTGAGCAAGATGGTAACTTGAATATCTGATGGCTCGACCAAGACCTCACCATGTCACAACGTAGGTAGTTTCACGGACCAGAAGCAACGGTACTGACGAACGTAAAGCGAACGCAAATGACAATTGGCCCCCGAGATCACCACACGACGCCCTCTTAAGCACTCCTGGAGGTCGCGAACGATTGCGCCGGCTTGCAGAACGCGCTTCTCCATCGCCGTCACCTATCAAACGCTCCAAGACAAGCTCATCGTTACGGAATACAGGGAGAGACATTTTGAGGCAAGACAGGGACATGGGAGACTTAGGGGATGAGGACGATGATGAAGAGACGTTACAGTTGCAATTGCAGGAGATCCAGGCGCGGTTGAGACTCAAGAAATTGCAGAAGAAGGCGAAGCAAGGCTCAGACACGGAAAATGATTCCAATCAAGCGGCGTCTGCTCTCTCCAGGGCGAACTCGGCAGCTGCAAGTCGGGCACAATCAAGGATATCAGATCTGCGTGAAGAGCGATTACAGAGGTCGAAATCGCAGACTAGCGTACGTGTGCCAGTATCTCCAGTACGGCGATCTCAGCCTGAGCCGACTCGATCCCCAGGAAGAGTGCTATTGGGAATCGACAAAGGCCTTAAAGGAAGTGACATTTCTCTGAAACGAGCTCCTAGCCTCAGGAGACCTCTAGATCCAGATTTGAAGGGCCCATTCCTCCAACGGCCTGTTTCCCAAGCCAATTCAAGGCCTTCCGGAACGAGAAATACCTCACAACCATTGGGAGAAGAACGTCCAAAAACATTCAGCGAGAGAATGGCCGCTATTAGGGCTCAGGATACTGAAAAAGAGGAGCGAGAATTACGTATCAAGAAGACCAGAAGCCAGGCTTTTGATATAGATCAGGAGAAGATGCAGGACTTCAAGGCCAATGCTGTTGAGCTGCCTCCTGCTCCTCCTGCTGCGCCTGAGTTTAGTAGAGAAGAGGTGCTGAATTCATATAACAAGACGGGTAGCAATTTGGCGCGGAGCAAGACAGTGCCGAGTTTGCGCTCGGTGATGAAAGATACAAGTAATACCGCTTCCCAGAGGTCAGAGTCACGGGCGTCTGTCGATACTGTTATCAAACAA
>Ga0182030_10008771_pt1 | contig 20847 bp, 10 predicted proteins | sample 812S3MmetaG_FD_121299 | JGI IMG/M metagenome (GOLD analysis project Ga0182030, IMG submission 121299) | Permafrost microbial communities from Stordalen Mire, Sweden - 812S3M metaG (Illumina Assembly) | ecosystem: Environmental > Terrestrial > Soil > Wetlands > Permafrost | place: Sweden...
GCCGGGGCGGCGGTCGCCGTCTGGGCGATGGGCAGCGACGCACACCTGGCGGGTGTGCCCAGCGCCGTGGACGCGCTCGTAAGCGTCGTATGGATAGTGGGGGTCACCAACGCCTTCAACCTGCTCGACAACATGGACGGGCTTTCGGCGGGGACGGCCATCATCGCGGCTCTGTCGATATTCGGGATCGCCTTGCTCCAGCAACGGTACCTGGTGGCGGCCCTTGCTCTAGCCCTGGCCGGCTGCGCCACCGGCTTCCTGCGGGCAAACTTCCACCCGGCGAAGATCTACATGGGCGATGCGGGGAGCCTTTTCCTCGGCTTCGTCCTGGCCGTGCTCCTCCTAAAACTGCGGGCCACCGCGCCCACCCGCGTCCCCGTGGCGGTGATCCTGGCCGTCCCCGGCGTAGCTCTCTTCGACACCACGCTCGTTGTCGTCTCCAGGATGGCCCACCGGCGCAGTCCTTTCGCGGGCGGCCAGGACCACACCAGCCATCGCCTCGTGAGGATGGGACTTTCGGTCCGGGGTGCCGTCGTGACCATCTATGGCGCCGGGCTGGTACTGGGAGGGGCAGCGCTGCTGATGTCGCAGCTCGGCTCTTCTGCCCGTGTTGTCGGCGTCGTCGGCCTACTGGTGGCCGCCGCGGCCGTTGTCGTACCTCTGGCCCGCGTGCCTGTCTACAGTGACCGACAGCCATCCATACAGCGCGCGGCACCATCAACCACCGGCGTGAACCCTCCCACCGCTGGTGTACCCGGACAGGCGCCCTGAGACTGGCTGTGGCAAAATCGCTACAGTGTCGGGAGACAGCTTGGGATCGTCGACTGAGGGAGCCGTTACCATTGTCCGGAAAGTGTCGGCCCGCCTCCCATCGCCTACTCCACTTGTCGCACTACCTATCACCAAGAGACCGGGGGACCACAACATCGTCACCGAGCAGAGCCTAACGCTCATGGCACCGTCGGCACGGTCGGCCACGACCTCCTATGATACGGAAGCTCTTTTTGTGGCCCGCAGATGACTACTCCACGTTGGGCGCCTCGGCTGGACGGTGGCGCTGGGCACTTCTTTTTGGTACTGGCCGGAGAAAAGGCATACCGGAACCACCTCCCGATGCCCGGAACTCCTGGCACGCCTCCTCTCCCCGTTGGCGCCGGTGGTGAAGTTGGCTGGGAACTGGGTGCCCAGATCATCCGCGCCGGCGGGTCCGAGGCCGGAAGGCCTACCTTTTTGGCCAGGGAAAAGGTCCGGTGGATGGCCGACGTCCCACCTCGGTGCGCCGTCAGCCCGTCGCTGACGGAGGGAGCAGAGCGTAGGGCTTTTTGCTCGGACGGGAGGAGCGGATTTCGCGGTATCGAAGCGTCACCATCAGAACAGTGGGTCACTGCGAGTCATTTGAGCCCGAACCATGGCTAATGGAGTTTCGGAAGAATCACAGCCTCAGGGCCACAGTGGGAAAAGTCCTATCGGACCGTTGATCGTCATGCCGACCTACCGGGAAGCGGCGAATATACAGCAGGTTCTTCGGGATGTGCGCTCGAGCGAGCCTTCATCGACTGTGCTGGTGGTGGACGATGAGGGTTCCGACGGCACCGCGGACTTAGCTGAGCAGACGGGTTGGGAGATCGGTGGCGTGGAGGTACTGCGACAGCCCCGTAAGGGGGGTCTAGCTCGCGCCTACCGGGCCGGGTTCGCATGGGGCTTGGACCGAGGGTACGGAGTGCTCGTAGGCATGGATGCTGACCTGTCGCATGACCCGATAGCCCTGCCGAGGCTGCTAGAGGCTATTGCCCATGGGGCCGACGTCGCGATTGGTTCACGCTACGTCCAGGGTGGGTCGACGACCAACTGGCCGTTGAGCCGGCGGGCACTGTCCCGGGCGGGAAACTGGTACGCTTCGACGTGCCTGGTCAGCAAGATCTCCGACCTCACCTCGGCATTTCGGGCTTATCGGGCCGAGGCGCTCCGGACGATTGATTTCGACCATCTACGTGCCGATGGCTACGGGTTCCTCATTGAGATGGCGTATTTACTGGAAAAGTCGGGCGTTCAGTTCGTCGAAGTGCCTGTGAACTTCATCAATCGTGCAGAGGGGCGCTCAAAGATGTCTGCCAAGATTGCGGTGGAGTCGTTTCGCGTCGTGACCCTGATGGCTCTGTCTGCCCGCCGAGGCATCAAATCCGGTCTTGCTTCCGATCGACCGTGAAAGGACCAGTTACGTCCCATAAGGCGTCCGGTGCACGCAAGACCTCCGCGACAGCGAAGAGAAAGGCTGGAGTTCAGAGCTCCGGTCGATTGCCGCAACTCGTCGTGCGCATCGTTGTTGCCCTTGTGCCAGTCGCCGCGCTGATGTTCGTGGTGCCCAGCTACGGAAGTACCTGGTACTTTTATGACGAGTGGTCCATGATCACTCGGATTTTAGACACGCCCGACCTGCTGCGCGCCGCATTTGAGCCTTATAACGGTCACCTTTATGCCGTCTGCTATTTCGTCTATCGGCTGCAGGTTAATATCGGCCTAAATGGACACGCCTTAATTTGGGCGGTATTCTGCCTTTCCTTGCTCGCCTGTAATGTGGCTGTGGCTCTTGTGCTTTGGAAATCAGGTGTGCAGCCGCTCGTCGCCGTGATAGCTGGGGCTGTGGTAACTTATCTGGGACCAGCAGCCCAACTTTCTACGTTCGAAATCCTCTTTACATGGGATGGCGCCATTGCCCTCTCCTTCTTTGCGGCCTACCTAGCTATTCGAAGACGGCAGGGGAAGCACGCGCGCACTGCGATCGCCGTGGCTGCTCTCTTAGTCCTTGCCATTGGCTTCGACAGCGCGAGTGCGTACGGTGGGCTTCTTTTTGTGGCCGTCCTCGTCGGTCTAAGATGGCGAGACCGATGGGTTTTGCTGGCACTCGGGCCGCCACTCTTCGCGGCGGCCGTCTTCCAGCTCCGAGGTGGCGGCTCACTCGGCCAGTCGGTATCCGTGAGCCGCGAGATTGTGTTTTTCTTGCGCCTTATCCTGCGATCAGTCGGGGCGTTGGTGGGCGGAGGAGAAGCGGCTGGTGCCGTTGCTATTGTCCTAGCGGCTGCCGCGCTCGTCTGGGGCTTCCTAAGGGGAATGCTATCGGGGACGCCCTCGCATTTGCTAATCGCAGGTTCTCTAGCAGCGGTGGCGCTCGCGGGCAGCGTGGCCGTTACACGTGCTGGAGTAGTAGGTCACGACTTTTGGGACTTCAACAGATATATAGGACTAGTCGGTGTCTATTTCCTTGCTGCGCTTCTTCCGCCGTTGGTCGCAACCTGTGAAGGGTTTCTCGCTCGTTCGCGTAGCGGTGCGGTGGGGACCAGGTGGTTCGCTCCCACCTTGGCCCTGTTGTTAATAGTGGTGTTCTTGCTAAACTTGTCACCATTCACGAAGTACCGCTCCGTTCTGGAGGGCTGGCAACAGGAGACGCACACACTTGTGGCACAGGTGTCCAGTATCGTGGCTCGTGGCTGTGGCGACGGCAGGCATGTTATTGCTGATGCTGAGCCTCTCGGCTCGCTCGACCCGCAGATCTCTGTTGCGCTGGTGAGCCAGCTGGAGGAAGATAAGCACCTCAAACTCGCCGGGAGTGCGAGGAGCGAGTTGCTAACGTACCCCGTTGCCGCCGCCACTCTGGAGTCGCTGCGAGCCTCTATGTGTGTGCGGTAGCGACCGCTTTGAAGGACCCTAAATCAGTTACCCAGGCTCCGTAGCCATTCGGAGTGCGCCAACAAGCGGAACGTCACTCTGGTCCGACCGCTGCGAGAACGATGGGCTGCGACACGCGGTCATACCGTGGGAAGCTGCGACGCACCCCGCTCGGAGCCGTAAAACCAGACGGCTGAGGAGTAAAACTGGATGTCTGAAGACTACATAAGTCATGTTTTCTTTCGTGCAACGACGGCGTATTCGCCCTCAGTCCAGCGGTCGCTCGCCAGGTCGCCAGACCCGTTCGGGAACATCACCAGTGCCTCCTGGAAGCCGGCCTCGGCGCAGTAGACAGTCAACGCCTCTGGATATATTGGGTTCCGGTGCGTTAGATCAGTCCAAAACGCCTTGAAGGCTTGAATTGAATATGGGTTTACCGTCTCCAGTATGAGGACACCCCCGGGACGTAGAGCGCGCTGAGCTTCTAGAAGTAGCCGCAATAGCGCGTCCGGCTGCAGGTGTTCAATGACCTGGGCAGCGAAAACAGCGCCGAGAGAGGCACTGGGCTGCGCCGCCAGGTACTCAACCGCGTCCTGCTGAATGACCTGGTGGCCTTTGCCCTTTGCTCTTTGTACCATCGCCGGGTCGATGTCCACTCCCATAGCATCGATCCCGCTACGCGAAAGAAGGTCGAGCATCTCCCCGCGCCCGCAGCCGACATCCAGCACTGGACTGTGATGAATAAGAAGGGAGATGTAGGGTCGAAGTCGCTCCCGGATCATCTCTTCGGGACCACGGAAGACGTCCTCGAATGATGCATAACCATCGCTTAGTTCGCTGCCCTCACGGTACCCAATGGCGGGGCGCCCGTCGCTACTCGTAGCTAGCAGCATCTCCGGCTTGGTCATGAACGGGATGGCGTGAAGCTGCTCGCTGGTGGCAATCGCCTCTCCGAGCTTGCGCCACCGCTCCGGCGCCTCAAGCCGTTCCAGCCGCTGCTCTTGAGCGTCAAGCCGCGGTTGCTGACTGTCAAGTAGCTCTTGTTGACCTTCAATATCTGCCCGAAGGGCAGTGTGGGCCCTAGTACCTAGCGCTTCAAACCGATCGGACTCGGCCCGCAGGACCGCCATCTCCGTCGATAGCTCGTCTATAGCTCCCGCTAGCTGGACGTGCACCTCACGGTCGTGGTCGTCGTGGGAGCGTAAGGCGCGCCAGACCAGCCTGCGGTATACGCGTGCTGCGTGCGGGTGGTTGCTGGGAACGTCGAGGTCTCGTGGGCGCCTTGCGGTGTCCATTATGGGTGAGGTGGTCACAGCCGCAGCTGAGCTCTCGGTGCGCCCCTTATATCGGTTACGTTCAAGCAGTTGGGCTTGGGCTGCGTCAAACCGCTCGAGTACGAAACTGGCGCGCGTATCGAGCCCGTGGTCCGCGAGGACATGAGGCTTCGCTCGGCGACCTATTTCCGCTGCTAGTAAAGGGTTATTATAAACTTTCCGCATGATCTGAGCAGCTGCGTCGAGATCCGGCTCTGCCCAGCGTGCACCTGCACGGTAAGGACTGCAACCAATTGGGACTTTGCCGGGGGCCCAAGGGACGAGGTAGGAGGTGTCGGCTGTCATGAAATCAAGGTTTCCCGAATAAGCGGTGGCTATGACCGGTTTCCCAAGGGCCATGGCCTCGGCCATCGTCAGGCCAAAACCTTCGCTGCGGTGCAGTGATACGTAGCAGTCGGAAGCCACCATAAGCGCCATATTTGTTTCGGGATCGAGGTACTTGTCCAGAACGATAATATCTGGTCTACGAGATGCCGCTAACTTCAGTCGTTCGAGAGAGCCAGCCTCAAATTGGCCATTAACGGCCTTGATGACGAGTAACGGTCCTTCCCCGGGACGAAAGGCTTTGGAATACGCTTCGATCAGCCCGAGCGGGTTCTTACGCTCGAAGATGCTGAGAAGGTCGAAGCAGAACAGGAACATGAAGCCGTCTGGCAGCCCTAGTTGCGATCTGCCAACGGTCATATCGACTTGGGGCTCAACGATTGGCAGAGGGAAAGCATAGACCGGCTTGGTTGAGATCGTGGCAATGGCCTGCCGGGCGAATTCGCTGATTGACCAAATCTCGTCCACGTAATCGAACGAGGCGGCAAACTTGTGAGGGAATTCCTCGAGTTCCCACGCCCACAGCCCGATCGTATAGTGATCAGTGAAGAAGGCTGGGCCAACGCGGCGTGCGAAGTTCGGCAACTCATCGGCGTTCACGCAGATCAAGTTGACGTTGAGATCGAGCCCAGATGGCTCGAAGGGATGGCGTTGGCGGCTCGGCGCGTTTGTGTCGACATACGACGCTGTCGCTATCCCGGCCTTCTCGACGGTAGCCAATGCCAGGCGTCCTAATTCGCCGACTCCCGACTCGGTTCGCAGGTATCCCGAGACTCGGATGCCGGGTGCCAGCTCTTCCCGCACCGTTCCTTCTGCGGACGGACGTTGGCTTCCTATCTTGACGTTGGGGACGACTGTAAGACGCCGTTGTGCACGGCCGAGCCATTTTGCCAGGTTTAGGCGAACGCGCTCGTTACCCGTTCCGGGTACCGGCACGGCCGCCAATCGCCGCTCCAAACGCCCGAGCGACCTGCTCAGGTTCACCTGCATTCGGTCGGCGCTTGCTGGCAGCGGTGCCGCTGTGACAACGCGGTCTAGGCGTCGTAAGGAGCCGGCCATATTGAGCCGGACCCGCTGGTTCCCGGTGCCCGGCACTGGGACCGCCGTGACTCGGCGTTCGACGCGCGCCAGTTGCATCGCGGCGTTTAGCCTGAGGCGGGTTGGTGACGGGGGCAGCGGCAGATCGGAGAAGCGGGTGTCAAGGCGCCCTTCCTGGACTTCATGGCGGACCCAGGTGGCGAAGCTCTGGAAGTTGGCGCCATCGGGGTCGGGAAATGCCTTTTGAAGGTCGGGGCGTTCGGCGTAGACAGCGGCCAAGTAGCGGTTCAACCGAGCATCGGGTCGCTCATCGGGAGTTTGGAGTAGCCATGCAAGGAAACCGGCCTCATTCCCCGGTGCAAGCGGGTTTGGCGGGAGTGTGGCGCCGGTCCGCTCGGCGTTGAGCAAGGTGGAACGGTAGAGGCGCCTCATGAAGCGGTCCAGGGCCACTCCGTTTGGTAATCGTTTGAACCCATATTCAGTGGTGGCGTCTTCCCCATAACCATTGGCGACGAGATCGGCGCTGTACTCGTCACAAAGGCGTGCAACACTGGGCCGGTCGGAGAGCAGGATGCGCGGCCGTTGACCTTGGTGCTTGCTCAGGAGGTACGGGGCATCAGGGCTGTACCCGCTGAAGTGAAAGAAATGTAGAGGGATTCCATCGACCAGGTAGCCGCTGTCGCGATAGACAAGGTCCCGGTGGTCGAGGTTCCAATAAGCAACATTATAGCTTGGGTCACGAAGGATATCGACTGGATAGAAGCCGGGGACGAAATCCACCCAACGCTGGTCGACGAACCGCATGTTTTGGGGATCGACGATGCACTCACGCTTCAGGCGAATCTTCCAGAACGACAAAAACTCCTGGGCCTTCTTAGATACGGCGACAAAGCCCAAGTTATAGATTCCCGATAACAGCACCTCTGTCTCTGATTTGCTCAGACCGTCACGGGGCATGGGCCGAGTAGCGTGTGGGGTCAGGACAATCCCGTGTCTCGTTGTTGCTGCCTCCACCTGGTCAAGTGACGCATAGACTTTTATGTCCGGGTCGAGGTAAGTGACGGTCGTAGCTCCTCCGTCCAGGAGCGTTTGGAGCAGCCACGGTTTAACGGCCGTACATAGCTCGGTTACGTCGTAGATTGCTGCCATCCGCAGGGCTTCGTCATGATCGATACCGATGTCGTCGAGCCGGAGTACGCGGAAGGGCTCGGTACCTTCGTCGACCTCGGCGTTGATGTCGTCGACGACGAGGGTGGTGAAGTTGCCTCCGGGATTGTGCTGACGGAATGAACGCGCCAGGACCCGGGCAGCGGGGAGGTAATTTCGTGCAATGATCGTACAGGCGTGAAACTCCATTTACGTAACTCCGGGGCTCGCACTTACGGCAAAAGGTTAACACACCACGTCACCAGACTTGGTCGAACAGGGGTAGGACGGTCGCCTAGATACGGTGTAGTGCGTAGAGGGTGCGGAATATGAGGTCGTCGAGCGGGCGCTGGCGGTGGGCAGAACCTCGCGCAGCGTACCGGAGCCGCAGTGGCAATGCCGACTCGGCCCCAAGGAACTCCTCCAGGCAGCGAGAGGTGGCGGTCGGCAGCTGAGGCCCGTAGAGACGCCTGAGCTCTTCAGCCTGTCTTGTCAAGACGCGTTCGCGCCCCTCCCTCAGCTGGCGCGCGGCCCGGCCCGACCACTCCGCCCAAAGGGTCCGGCCGACGCCGATGGCGTTGGAGGCATGGAGGCGGTACAGGACATGGGGGTGGGGATCGTAGACGACGCTCCCACAGCCGGCTACGACGAGGTAGCACCAGGCATCGTGCATGAGGAGCGTTCGGGGGGCCCGAGAGGCGAGGAGTTCGATGGCGGCGCGGTTCAGCACGATGGTGCACCCGGTGGCGATGTTTTCCACCAGGGCGTTCTCGAACGAAGGCCCCCGCACACAAGGCCGGTGGACCTTGATCTCGGAGAGGGATTCGCTGACCAAGCGCACCGCGCAGCAGTACAACCCGGGGCCTTCGACGCCCTGTACCGTATCCACAGCGGACGAAAGTTTCTCCGGCAGCCAGACATCGTCCTGGTCACAGAAGGCGGCATAGTTGGCGTCGGGACTGACCTCTCTCAGAAGGGTCATGAAGCTCTGGGCAGCACCGATGTTGGTGCCCACTGAGAGCCGGTCGTGTGACTTGCCCCTCAGGAGCTGTTCAAGTAGGTGGACGGTGCCGTCACTGCTGCCGTCGTCGCGAACTGAGAGGCGCACGTGAGGGTATTGCTGGGCGCGTACGCTCTCCAGCAGCTCGGTTACGTACTTCTCGCCGTTGTACGTCGACAGCATGACCTCGACCGTTCCGCTCATTGGTGCGCCGCGACTATTAGGGCCGGTGACGTTCGCCATGCCGGACAGCGCCCAGGGAGGCGTAGCCGGGGCCCGACAGCGAGGCCGAGTGCTGTGGCGTTACTCGTCGCCGGTCACAGCGTAGGCCACTCGCTCCGAGCGCACTTCGGCGATGACATCGTCCAGCACCTGGGCCAGGTTGCGCTGGGACCTCCAGCCGGTGAGCTGGCTTATCTTCTCGACGTCGGGTACGCGCCGGGCCATGTCCTCGAAGCCCACCTCGTATGCCACGTCGTAGGGGAGGTAGGTTATCGGCGACGGGCTGGCCGTCCGGGCGATGATCAGTTGAGCCAACTCCTGGATGGAGATCTCCTCTGAGCTGCCAATGTTGAACACGTCTCCTTCGGCGCGCGGCTCATTGAGGAGCCTGATCAGGGCATCGACCACGTCGGCCACGTGGCAGAAGCAGCGCGTCTGGCTGCCGTCCCCGTACACCGTGAGCGGCTCTCCGGCCAGGGCTTGGCGCACAAGGCGCGGGATCACCATCCCGTAAGCAGGGCTCTGGCGCCGTCCCACCGTGTTGAACATGCGCACGACGATCGTCGGCAGGCCGCGTTCGTGGTGGTAGGCGTACGCCAGGATCTCGTCGACGGCTTTGGACGTTGAGTACGCCCAGCGGGCCACCGCTGGCGAGCCCAGGATGCGGTCGGACTGTTCATTGAGCGACCCAGAGTTGTTCTTCCCGTAGATCTCAGAACTGCTGGCGACCATCACCTTTCGCCGGTACCGGTGAGCGGCTTCGAGCACCGTTATTGCACCTTTGATGTTGGTGGTGAGGGAGTACAAGGGCTGCTCAACGATGAGCTTGACGCCGACGGCGGCAGCGAGGTGCACGACAACGTCACAAGTCCGGACAGCCTGGTCTACGGCCAATTCGTCTAGGACCGACCCCTGCCAGAAGGTGAAGCGAGTGTCGTCACGCACGGCGCCCAGGTTGGAGAGGCGCCCAGTAGACAGGGAGTCGAGCACGGAGACCTCGTTGCCATCGGCCAGCAAGGCTTCGACCAGGTGAGACCCAATGAACCCCGCCCCACCAGTAATCAGGAAACGAGCCATTAGGACGAGGCTACACCGGGCCGCGTGACGCAGAAACGCCGCCATACCGCCTCGTCGCCGATCCAGCTGTGGCGAGCTAAGCGCGGCCGGCGACCTGATCTGCAGTGGTGCCAGGTGTTCGGTTCACGGAGCGACAGGTGGTGCAGCCACTCTGTGAGGTGATAGGGCCACTATATGCGGGGCATCCAGGGGAACAAGACCTAGCGAAGACGGCGGTGCTCGCTAACCACCCCCCCAGACATGGGACCGAGCCATTTCGTGAGGCTGGCCACGGCTCTTTTGTTTCTGGACAAAGATCCTTCAAAGCCTCTGGCCTACATCTAGTGCGGTAGGGCTGTAAGCGGGTGACACCTGTGGTTAAGGGCTAAGTTGGCGTGATCCCGGGCACTGAGATGGACGATCGACGAAAGCCAACCGTGAGCCGTGGTCGAGATGTGGCAAGGCTGTTGAAGGAGGGGTGTGCCGCGGCGGGGCGTTGGGCCGCGAAGGCCGGGTCGGGCCGGGACTTGGGCCGCAGAGACCGAGGCATCGTCGCCCAGCCCGAGGGGGCGATGGGCCTTGCTCGCGTACCTCATGACGCCGACGTACAGCAGCTGGAGGCGCTCAGTCAGGAAATTCTCGCCAGGGTAAACGCCCTGGACAAACTGGTCCGAGAGCATCAGCCCATCTGGGACTCGGATCATCGGCTCCACGACACCCTGCTCCGGCGGTTGGCCATTATCGAGCGGTCGACGCGACCGGCCGAGATGGTCGTTGCTTCCACCGAGGTCAACGTGGCCACGATGGCGACGAAGTTGCGTGACTTCCTCGGAATCGCGGGCGCCGACGATCCAGAGTCGACGACGATGAGCATTGGAACGCGTGAGATCGAGATTCCAGCCTGGGACACCGTCATTCTTCCTTGGGTGCGCGCCTACGGAGAGTGGGAGCCAGCGGTAGGAAAGCTCTTAGAAGAAGTTGTCACGCCGGGCGCAGTCGTTATCGAGGTCGGCGCTCACGTGGGTATCTTCACGCTGGAGCTCTCGAAGCGGGTCGGTGCTCGGGGCCGGGTCGTTGCCGTGGAGGCCGACCCAATCAATGCACGGTTCCTGCGTCGGAACGTCATGAAGTCGCATTGCAACAACGTGATGGTGCTGGAGGTTGCCGCCACGGACCGAACTGGGACAGTAAAACTGTCCAGATCCATCGAAGACAACACCGGTGACTCCCGGGCCTTCGACATCCCGACGGCCGCAGAAGTCCTCGAAGTCCCCGGACTGGCCCTCGACGAAGTTATCGTCGGGCCAGTCCATTTCGTGAAGATGGACCTCCAAGGGACTGACCACGTGGCCATGCGGGGTATTTCGCGCACCATCGATGAATACCGGCCTGTGATCCTGACGGAGTTCTGGCCTGCAGGTATTCGGGAATACGGAGACGATCCGGTCCAAGTGCTCGCCTGGTTCCGGGAACTCGGGTACTCATGGAGCGCCATTGAGGTCCCAGAGCTCACCGACGCCAAGTCCGACGAGGAGATATGCGCCGCCGCGGAAGCGCTACCTACCGGCTTCTGCGACCTAATGCTGCGAGCCCGGAGGCTCTAGCCCTTCGGACGCAGGCACGCGGCCACGACGAGATGGCGTCCTCGCTTCTAACGGCTCGGTCAGGACTTCGTCGCCGCCTTACGTTCAGCCGCCAGGGCCTGGGTCAGCAACTGGTGGTAGGTGGAGTCCCGGGGGTTGTCCTTTATCGCCTTATGGAGGAGGGAGACGGCTTCGCTCAGTTCTGCTGTGGTGCTCGAAGACGGCAGAGTGGCCAGCTCCATGTCCACTCGCGCCTCACTGGCCGAGTCAGGACCCCATAGGGGGCTGTCGGCCACCGATTTGACCAGGAGACTGCGCGCTCGGACCAGGTCGCTCGAGGCATCGGAGGTGTTGGGCGCATGCTCTGCTGCACTGGCCAGGATCGTCGCTTCGGCTGCGGGGTAGGTGGGTTCCCACGGGTTGAGAGACATGGCGTGCTGCATGTCGGTGAAATAGATCGGGCCCACCGAGGTGGGCGCGTTTGCCGCTCCTGTCGAGGTGCTGGGTTGCTCCAGGCTGGTGGCGGCGGCCCAATAATCGTGGTCCGCCCTATAAGGACCGTCCGCGCCCAGAGCGAGCAGCACCACCACGACGGTGACCCCCATGGCCGTGAGGACCGTTGGCCACGGCACCTCGTTCCGGCCGCCGCCACGTCGCCTCCCAACGCCCTGCGACCTCGGTGCCCGTACACCGTTGCCGCGTTGGACAGCTACGGTGCCGGTCACCTGGTCGCTGGTCACAATTGTCTTGAACAGGACCGTTCCGGGCCGGAGGCTATCGGGCACTCCGGCCGCCAGGGAAAGCGCGGCCAGCATCCCGACCAGTACCCAGAAGAGGAATGAGAGGCCCACCTGCTGGACGTTGAAGATGGCCTGTACGACATAGGCGGTGATGGACGCGCTCACGACCGCGAGACAGGCTCGGTGCGCCTGGGCATGGTGCCTCAGTTCAGGGCCGTTGCTTTCGTCTTGCTCGACCCCGCGCAGGCGTCGCCACGTACCGGCGGCCCGCAAACCGATGAACACGAGGAGCACCAAGAAGAGAGCAAGGCCCACGAAGCCCTGGTCGGCGAGAAAGTTCATGAAGATGTCGTGCGCCCCATTGACGAGGTAGGTGGGCCCTAACCCGGCGACCCAAGCGGCGCTTTCGTACCGGGGATAGATCAGGGCGAAGGTGTCGGGCCCTATCCCCGTTATGGGGTGGTCCAGTGCTATGCGGAACGCTGCCTTCCAGATTTCTAGACGCTGCTCGACCGAGGTGTTGCCCCCTGACTGGAACAGGGCCGAGAGGGGTTCCGCCAGGAAGCGTTTCCCGTCCAGCGCCATGCCCGCGGCGGCAACGGCGACGACGCCGGCGACGGCGCTCCCCGTCAACACGGCCCGGCGCTTGAGTTCGGGAGCCAGCGCCACCGCCAACACCACCAGCGCCGCTATAGCTCCAAGCCAAGCGCCGCGTGCCGAAGTCTTGAGCAGCTCGGTGAGAACGGCCAGCGCAAACAGCCCAGAGGCGGCTCGCCACGCCCAGTGCTTGGTACCCAGTCCCAGTACCAGGACGGCGGGGAGAAGCATGGCCAGGTAGCCGCCCAGGTGGTTGGGGTTGCCGAAGGTGGAGAAGAAGTCCTGGGCGAAGGAGCCCGACCTCCAGGTGATGAAGTCCCATTTAGGACCGCTCACCTCGACGTCGTGGAGCTGTATGAGCCCGTAGACCACGACCACCGCGCCGCCGCAGAAAGCGAACGTACCAAGCGCCCGACGGACATCGTCCGCATCGAAGGCCTCGGCCGCGGTCATCGCCACGAGGCCGAAGCAGGCGGCTGAGAAGAGACCGTCGTACGAGCCGTAGTTGCCGAGCAGACCGACGTGGACGTCCATACCGGTCAAGGCCGCGACGGCTGTCCAGGCCACCAGGGCGGCTACGACCCATTGCAAGCCGTTGCGCCAGGTGGGGACGGCCCTGTTGTGCACGCTCGCCACGACCCACAAGCCCACGAGCACCAACGCTCCGATGACCACCACCGTGTACTTCGGGATGTTGAACACGTCCCCGGTGTGCGGGTCGAAAACCGCAGGCACTGTCGCAATAAGCACTAGCAGCAGGGCCGTTCTGGCGGCACGCAGCGGCTGCTTGGCCTTGGCGGCCGCGGCGACGAGATAGCCGGTGCCTACGGCCCCGGTGAGGACCGTTCCCAGAAAAACGGCAAAGCCTCCCTTTACAGCGTCGGTGGCCCACAAGAGGAGCGCCACGACCCAGAAGGCAAGTCCAAGAACCAGGGCCAAAGCGGGCAGGCCGGTCTTGTCCCGAAGGCGCCGCATGTTCGGCGACGAAAGCCACTGGGCGGCCGAGGAGGTGGCAGCACGTTGGCGTTGGCGTGACGCGGACGGTCCTGGGCGACCCGCAACGGGCGAACGGCGGGGCCGCCCACCCCCAGGCGTCGACCGTCGCCGACGGCTGCCACTACGACTTGCCATTGGCAGATGAGCCTAGCGGGGTGCATTTGGGGTCACAGGGAGGGGAAGGCCGCCATTCGCTAGACCTCAAGTTCAGCTTTATTGTGGCGAGGCGGTCCCGCTGCCACCAGGTCTTTCGCCTCCGCGGAGCCAGATGCTCAACCGAGGGCCGACTACGCTCGTCCGAAGTGGCCCGGTTACCCTGGAGGGGCCCAGCGTCGGACGACGCAAGTTCCCTCCGCTCTGAACCAATCACGCAACCCGTGCCGGTGGTGGAAGGGCCCGTGCCGACCGCAGGCGTGCCTGTGGCCGGCGGGCCCATCCGAGCGGAGCATTCAAGTCGTAGTGACGAGCACAATGGGAGCGCACCTGGCCGCGCAAAGCGCGCCCTATCGGCGGATCCGGTACCGGAGGTGACGAACGGCCCCCTCGTTCGTCATTCAACAAAGCCGATCAAACCAGAAGGTCAAGAAACAAGACCGGCCAGCGCGGTGCCTCCGCTCGACGACGTTGCTGTAGACGCCGCCAGGCGGGGCGAACCCTCCTCGTGGGAGGCCGCTTACCTGGCTTACGGGGGAGCGTTGATGGGGTACCTGATGTTGAGGCTCGACAACCGGGACGACGCCGGTGAGGCTCTGTCGGAAACCTTCGCGCGCGCCATCGACAAGAGCTCCTCGTTCCGGGGGGACGCCTACGCCTTCCGGGCCTGGTTGTTCAGGATCGCCCGCAACGTGTCAACCGACCAGCACCGCCACCGCGCCCGCCTGGTCGTCGTGCCCGACCAACCCGAGTCGGCCGACCGGCCTGAACCCTCGGGGGAGGAGATCACCATCCACCGCGAGGACGTGGCCGAGGTGCGGCGTGGGTTCGGTCGGCTCCCCCAGCCCGACCAGGAGGTGCTTTGGCTGCGGGTGTGCTCCGGCCTTTCAGCGGCTGAGGTCGGTGCCTTGCTCGACAAGAAGCCCGGTACCGTGCGCATGCAGCAGCTCAGGGCGCTAGAAGCCTTGCGGGGCGAGGTGAGGCTGTGACCACGTCGCGCCCGCAATGGGACGACCACCTGTTGGCCCAGCTGCTCGACGCCGCCCTCGACGCCGAGCACAGGTCTCCCGTACCGCCCGGCACTGGTGGAGAGGTCGAAGAGCTGGCCGACCTGGCGGACACCCTCCGGGTGGCGCTGGTCTTGCCCGCCCTGCCCGCCGGAGGCCACTCCGAGGTGCGCGCCGCCGCCCTCGCCGTCCGGGTCGCCCGCCGGCCCTTCCGGGCCCGGCTCCTCGTTGTTGCGGCGGTCATAACGTTGCTCGTGGGAGCGGTCATCGGCGGGGCTTTGGGTAACGCCTTCCAGCAGCCGGCCCCGGCCCGGGCCCGTTTCGCCGCGCTGGAACTGGCCGACCAGTCGCTTCACGAGGCCACCAAGGCTTTGTCGGCCCACCAGCCCGCCAAAGCTCTCACGGACATCAACCAAGCGGCGAAGGTCCTACAGTCCCAGGCAGGGACCGCCGCGGTCGTTACCACGGTCCCCGCCACGGCCAGCCAGAACGCTGAGCAAGCGGCCATCGTGACGCTGCAGGAACAAGTGGCGGCCCTCCAGGCCGACAATCAGCAGCTCAAGCAGCGGTTGGCGTCCGCAGGCACGACCGTCAAGAAGATCCGCCAAGTCTCAACCTCGACCTCAAGCTTAAGTACTACTTCGACCACGGTGGCTCCCTCGACCAGCGTCCCCACGACCAGGTACGTCGTGCCTGCCACCTCTCCTCCTACGACCATGCGCCAGACGACTGTGCCCCGCAGCACCGTGCCGTCCTCCACCACGCCGCGTACCACGGTCCCGCCGCCTCCAACTGTGCCGCCGACAACTGCGTCGCCCTCCACCACCCGTACGACGGTCCCTCGGGTCACGACGGTGGTCCCTCGGGTCACGACGGTGCCATCCACGACCGTGCCGGTGACGACAGTGGCACCCACGACAGTGGCACCCACGACAGTGGCACCCACGACAGTGGCACCCACGACAGTGGCACCCACGACAGTGGCACCCACGACATTTGCCCGTACGACGGTCGTGCCCACCACCAGGGCAACTACCTCGACCGTGCCGCCGACCACCGCCTTTTCGACAGGGCCGCCGCCCCCCACGGCGCCGCCGCGCTCCATCAGTGTCGGGCCCACCGTGCCCTGCTGCGCCGTTGCCACAACGCTGCCGGCAACGACGACGACTACTAGGGCCGCTCGGACGACGACGACCACGACCCGCCCGACTTCGACTACCACTACTACGGTCCCACCGTCGACCAGCACCACCGCGTCCACCAGCACGACGACCACTTCGACCACTACGACGACCACCACATTGCCAACGACCACGGTGCCGACGACCACGACCACCGCGGCGACCGTGACCACCACGTCGACGGACACGTCGGGCGGCTCGAGCCCGGGGACCACTTAGGTCGAGGCTGGGGGTCCCTTCTCAGGTTCTTAGGCAGGTTTCAGGGACAAAACCTGTGACGAGGTAGGTTTTGAGTCGTCATACTCCCGGCCTGTCTCGAGCAAGCCAGAAGTAGCACGGCACCCATGGTCCACCATCAGGGAACCGTGGCTGGGGTAGAGTACCTGGTCAGCCATGTTCCTGATGGGCCCAAGGGTGCACGGCACAGAAAGCGCCGCTCAGGGCGAGAGGCGCAAATGTTAACCCTACCTAGGAGGGAAACAAGCTAAATGCAAGAACCAATTGCTTCGGCAAAGACGCCGAGCGGGAGGAGACGTGCCAGGCTGCTCGCGGGCACCCTTGCGCTTACCATGGTCAGCTTCGGAGCTGCGGTAGGAATATCGGCCGCACCCGCGTTCGCCGATTTCACGTCCAACAGCTACACGATCGGTACGCCGGGATCGGCCTTTACCGCCGTGTCCGCCACGCCGACCGCGGCGACCGCGAACTCATCGCAATCCTACGTGATCACCGCGACGGCGCCCAGTGCCATCCCCAATGGCGACCACATCACGGTTACCGACAGTGCCGGCAACGTGCCAGTGTCCCAGGCGACCGCCGTCTCGCTCGTTGACGAGAACGCAGCCAACTGCCTCCAGTCCGGCACCGACGGAGGCACGGGATCCACATCCGGTGGTCTTGTCATCAACCTTGACGGCACTTGTAATATTGCCGCTGGGGACACGATAAAGATCGGGCTGACGGTCATTGACCCGGGGTCGAACTTCTATTTCACTGTGTCGTCGACGGTTAACGGCACCCCGGTGGACTCCAACACGGTGACGATCAATGCAGTTCCGCCGACGATAACGCCTTCCCCGGTGACCGTTGGTTACGGAGCGACCTATACGATCGCCGGAATTGGCGGGTCCACGCTTGCTTCGAGCGGACCAGCCTGGACCGCGTCGGACCTTACCGGCACTGGGACCACCATCGAGTCCACTACGAGCCTGATAGTGACGTCCGTGCTGACCCCCACTACACCTACGGTCCCTACGACGTCCAATAGCATCGGTTGGTACGCCAGCTCGAACGGTGCCGGGTACTCGGTCACGTATACTCCTCCCGGGAGTTCCCCGGTAACGGACGCCGTCGATTCCGCCACGGTTGACCCATGCCTCTCTACCGCCACGTTCTGTGGCGCCACTCCGGCTACCGGTGTGGGGGACACGAACAACCAAGTGCTGGTTCAATTGGCCTCAGGTATCACTCCGGGTTCGACGATTACCCTCAACGCGGAGGGCCTCAACCCCTCGGCCGACGGACTCTACACGGTCGATATCACGCCAGAGTGGACCAACCCTCCGACGAGCGTGCCCGCCGTTGCCCTCCAGACGCCTTACGAGACTGTTCTGACTGAGAACGGTTCCGTCAACTTCGGGACTTCGGTGACCGGCGTGACCGTTACCCCCTCCCCGACGCTGGCCAGCACGTCGGCGTCGTACACGGTCGGGTTCAAAGCGGACAGTGCTGTTCCTTCTAATGGTTACATCTGCCTGGCGGAGCCGAGCACTAGCTTCGCAAACGCTTACCCCAGCACTTCCATTGCCAGCGCGAGCTTGTCTGCCCTGGTGACCGATACCACCTCGGGGACCCAGTTCGTGGTATCTCCTAGTACGGTCACCAATACTGATGGAGCCACGGACGTATCCTGCGGCACGAGCACGCTCAATGCCAATGCCAACTCGTTGCAGATCACGGTGCCTTCCGTCGACACCATTAACGCCGGTGACCAGGTCACCGTCACGGTCATCAACGTGACAAGCCCGGCCGTTGGGACGTACAGCGACTTCGCCGTGTCCACCTCAGCGGACAAGGTTGCCGTCGACGCTCCCGCCTACCAGATCGGTGTCAGCTCGAACGTGGGCGTTAACGTGGTGGTGAGCCCGACTACCCCGGGTTCGCTGGCCACCTACACCATCTCGGGCGAGCATGCCAGTGGCGCCATCCAGGCCGGTGCCGAACTAACCATAACGGTACCCGCAGGGACCGTGTTGCCCGACAACGGCGCCGACTATACGTTGACGGACGCCACGACGACCACGGGCTCGGGCGGTCTGAAGCTGCTGGATTACCTCTCTGACACCTCCGTCGAGCTTACGGTGCCTAACGCCATCAATAGTGGCGACATGCTGACCATCACGGTCGATGGTGTGATCAACCCGCCGTTGTCGGGGAGCTACAGCTTGTCAGTCGCCAACGCGGACATCGCTCAGCCGGCCGTTACCGCTCCCGTTTTCCCGCAAGCCAACACGGCTTATCCGGACGCGGGGCTGGTCAACTTCTCTGGCACCGTCTATCTGTTTGCCGGTGGGCATCCCTTTGGCATCCCGACGCCGGCAGTGCTAGCCAGTGTGCAGGTAAATGACCATGCAACCGTAGTTAGTGCGCCTACCGGTGCCACCGTGCCCAACGCGGCCCCGGCTGTCGGAACGGTGATCTTCACCTATAACAACCCGACCATCTACGTGGTAGGTGCCGACGGCGACCTGCACGGTTTCGCCACCCCCGCCCAGTTCCTGGGCGATGGTTACGACCCGGCTGACGTCATCACGGTGCCCAACCTCAACGGCATCACCCTTGGTGCCACCGCCGGTAGCGAAGGCACGGCTGTGACAGCTCTGGCCACCTCGGCCAACGGTGCCATCGTCGACTCCTCCGGCACGTACTATGTGTTCGCCGGTGGTAAGGCGTTCGGCATCCCGACCCCGGCTCGGCTGGCTGCTGTCCAGGCCGGCGATACCGCCACCCCGCTGTCTGGCACAGTTACGGCGGCGCAGACCGGTGCGACCATCCGCAGCGGCACCGTCGTCACGCTCAACAGCGCGGTGTGGGTCGCCAACGCCGGGGCCCTCTATGCCTTCAAGTCCGTCGCCCAGCTGCAATCTGACGGCTACGGTGGCACTCCTTCCATCGTTATCCCCAATGTTGGTGGGCTCTCCGCCGTTAGTACCTACACGGGGTCCTGAGCTACCAGCAGTACATTGCGGCAGGTAACACCTTGTCGTTGACAAGTAGAGGATAAATAAGGAGGGCGGCCCGTCGGGCCGCCCTCCTGCTTGTTTGGTTCGGACTGATCGAAGTTGCCATTGTGCCCGGGCACGGCTTGATGTGGGGGATAGCATGCCGCTAATGCCGAGAGCCCAGCTTTTGACCAGAAAATGGCGGAACATGCCGAGAAGGCTGTGGATGGTGGCGGCTGTCGTCGCTATCACGGGCACCGCCCTGGGGGCCGTGGATGCCCTCCCGGCTGGACCGGCGTACGCCGACGTCGTCACCAACGGCTACACGATCGGGACGGCTTCGAGTGCTGTCGGCACCGTCAGCGCCGATCCCCCTGATGTCAGTGCAGGGACTCCGACAAAGTTCGAAGTCCATTTTGTGGCCGCATCGGCACTGTCGAGCGGGAGCACGATCAGCATCGGCGACTCGACGACGAATGATTCAGTAACTGCCGGAGCCACTCAAGTGCAGGTGCTGGACGGAGCGGCCACATGCCTGGAGCCCTTGCCAACTTATTCGGCCCAAACCGGCATCGGCTTGGAGGTCACCCTGAGCGGATCGTGCAGCATGGCGGTGGGCGACCAGGCGGAGGTCGACTTCACCTCGTCGGCGGCCGCCTCGCCCGACTTGTTCACCTTTGACGTTGTCACCAGTGCCAACGGGGCGCCCTCCATTTCCAACGCCATCACCGTCAGTTCGGCACCTCCGACCGCCTCGACTGGTTCGGCCGCGTCCGGGGCCAACACTGTCTACACGATTAATGACGTGCCCGTGAAGGCGTTGAGCTCAGATGGTGACTCGCTCGTGCTGGTGGCCAATGCGGTAAGTGGCACCGGTACGGTGGCGTGGTACGACGGTGCTTCGGGCTACACGGTCGCCTACGTGCCCCCAAACGGGGCTACCGTGACTGTCGCCGTGACCGGCGTGACCGTGCTCAGCGCGGTCAAGGCCGACGATACGGTCATCATCGCCCTGGGCTCGGGACTCGTCACCAACGACAACGTGGACATAACCGCCGAGGGGACCAACCCGGTGACTGTCAGCACGGACAGCTTCACCGTTACCCCAGGCAACGGCACACCGGAGACGACGACCAACGCGATCGCCTTCGGGAGCTCAGTTACCAGCGTGGATGTAACCGCTGCGCCGGCCGTAGCCGGGTCCTCCGCCATCTACACCGTCAGTTTTCGGGCGACGACGGCGACACCGGCTGGAGGCGACATTTTCATTTCTGAACCGGAGACCGACTTCTCTCACGTGACCGGCATCCTGGTCTCCGATGCCAACCAGGGCTGGCACTTCGTGCCCTCAGCGGCGACGCTGTCCTCCGGTGGTGCCACTGTGCCGCTCAGCCAAGGCATCTCGGCCCAGGACACGGTGACCCTCACACTCGTCAACGTCATCAACCCGGTGGCGGGCAACGTCAGCGACTTCCAAGTCTGGACCACGGCCGACACTGTGCCGGCGCTGGCCCCGACGTATACGGTCGGCGCCAGTGCGGGTTCGGGGGTGACCGTTGCCGTCAACCCGGCTGCGCCTGCAGACC
>Ga0182030_10008772_pt1 | contig 20847 bp, 31 predicted proteins | sample 812S3MmetaG_FD_121299 | JGI IMG/M metagenome (GOLD analysis project Ga0182030, IMG submission 121299) | Permafrost microbial communities from Stordalen Mire, Sweden - 812S3M metaG (Illumina Assembly) | ecosystem: Environmental > Terrestrial > Soil > Wetlands > Permafrost | place: Sweden...
GCCCGGGCCCCAGACCTCCGCCAGGCGCCGGGCCAGAGCATCGGCGTCCGCGAACTTTCCACCGCCCTGCCCGTCCACGCCGACGAAATCCGTATCGCAGAAATCGCAGGTCGCGGTCGCGCGGTCTTGCTCGCGCCCGCTCCACAAGTTGCAGCCGGCGAAGCGGCAGAACACGGCGGCGCGGCCGGCCTGGCCGCCCTCGCCCTGCAAGGTCAGGAAGATTTCCTTGACGCTGTAAGCCATGAATTTTCAGCAATCCCCTGGAAAGGCGCCGGAAAACACGATTTCCGCGATTTTCTTCCGTGCATTGGGCTTTTCCATCGCCTGCTTGTCCGGCGAAAGCTGCGAGGCGTCGCCGCGCTTGCTCACGGCGATCATCGCCTCGATCTTGACGCCATCAGGCGCATTCACGCCGACGCGCGCCAGCTCCTTGTCAAAACCCGCCATGGCGCGGGTGGTCCAGCCGAGCAGCGAGGCCTGCAAGGCGAGGCTGGCCCAGGCCGCGCCCGCATCAAAAGACGAGGAACCCGAGACAAGGTCTTTGCCCTGCTGGGAGACAAAGGCGGCCTGGGAGGCGATCAGCACCAGAGCCGAGGCGTCCTTGGCCCAGCTCTGGTTGAATTCGCTGAGGAAGCCGACGAACCGCTCGAATTCCGGCGTGCCGCGCCGTGCGTAGACGAAGCGCCAGGGCTGCGAATTGAAGCTTGAAGGCGCATAGCGCGCCGCTTCGAACAAAGCGAAGAGGATTTCGTCCGGGATCGGCTCGCCAGTCATGGCGCGAGACGACCAGCGTTGCATGAACAGGGCCGAAACGGGCGTTTCGGCGGCGCGGCCATCGACCTCGGAAATCAGCGAAATCAGCTGGGGATCGGGAGCCAGCGAATTTTCAGGATGGGGGTTTTGAGCGTCCATGAGACCTTCCGGTTTTTTCTTGTCGCAATTTGCGCGGGTTGGACCCAAAAGCAAGAAGGGATCGACGCTCTCCCGGCAAGGCGCCGCTTGCGCCCGCGCCTGCGGTGGGACTATAGCCGAGAGCGCCGCAAGGGTGAAATTTTCCGCGGCAGGACTCCGGATTTCAACCTCTTCCGCGCGAGACTCCCGTGACAGCTCTTTTTGTCGGACATTCCTACATCGACATGACCATGCTCACCGAGGTCATGCCCTCCGGCGACGAAAAAGCCGTGGCCAGCGATTACGCCGTTTCCTTCGGCGGAAATGCCGTGACCGCCGCCTTCGCCTGCGCGCGGCTCGGCTTTCCGCCGGATCTCCTCACCACAATGTCGGACGACTGGCTCGGCCAGATGTTCTGGGACATGGCGCGCAAATACCAGATCACGCTTTATCCGAGGAAAGTGGCGCGTTCCTCGCTATCCTTCGTCCTGCCGCAGGGCCACAAGCGCGCCATCCTTCGCGCCCGCGATTCGCATCACCTGCGGCCCTTCATGAAACTTGACGTGGCCACCTACGAGGCGCTGCACCTCGACGGCCACCAGGCCGACGCCTCGCTCTATTACGCCAAGGCGTTTCGTGAAAACGGCCTGCTCACCTCGCTCGACGGCGGCGCCCTGAGGGTCAACACCGAAGAAGTGCTGCACTATATCGACGTCGCAGTGGTGGCCGAGGCCTTCTGCGCCCAGCTGCAACTCACGCCGGTCGAGACGCTCGCCTATCTGAAGGCGCACGGCGTCAAGATCGCCGGGGTGACCGAAGGGGAACGCGGCCTGATCTGGATCGACGAGGACGGCCATATCAAGCGCATGCCCGCACTTGAAGTGCCGTCTGAGAAAGTGATCGATACCTCTGGAGCGGGCGACGTTTTTCACGGCGCCTATCTCGCCTCCTACCTTCGCAACCCCACGGCGCGCTGGGTCGAGCATTTCGATTTCGCCCGTTCGGCCTCCGCCTTCAAGGTGCAGCATCTCGGCAACGAGGCGGGATTGCCCGATATGGCCGATATAGCGGAAACGCGCCGTCTCTATGCAAAACACGACGTATTGGTATAGATTCGCCGGCCTGTGACAAAGAGAGAAGCGCATGACATCGCTCGTTGATATTCCGGTCCAGAAGATCGATGGCTCGAAAGACACATTGAAAGCCTATGCCGGCAAAGTGCTTCTGATCGTCAACGTCGCCTCGAAATGCGGACTGACGCCGCAATATGAAGGACTTGAAAAACTCTACCAGGCGCAGCGCGGGCGCGGATTGGAAATCCTCGGCTTTCCCGCCAATGACTTTCGGGAACAGGAGCCCGGCAGCGACGCGGACATCGCGGCCTTCTGCTCGCTCACCTATGATGTTCATTTCCCGCTCTTTTCGAAGATCACGGTGGTTGGCTCCGGGAAGCACCCGCTTTACGCCGCGCTGACCAAGGCGCAACCGGAAGCAACCGGCGAAGGGCCCATGCGCGAGCGGCTGGCCGGCTTTGGAATCGTCCGGGACGCTCCGCCCGAAGTGCTCTGGAATTTCGAGAAGTTCCTGGTCAATCGCCAAGGCGAGGTCACCGCGCGCTTCGCGCCGGATGTCGCCGCCGACGATCCTCGCCTCCTCGCCGCGATCGAGGCCGAACTCGCGAAATAGAGTCCTGCAAATTGGCCACGGGGGGAACCAATCGCCGTTCCTCCCGTTCATGCCAAGCTTCTCGCTTCAGGAGCGAAAAGGCAGGGCCATGCATAAGCTTCATCTGAACATTTTGCGGCTGGTCTGCGTCCTCGCTCTGGCCGCGCCCAATCTGGCTCGGGCCGACGCCTGCGGCGACGAGATCACCAGGCAGGAGGCAAGACTCAATTCCGCCCGCGCCAGCGGCGGCGGCGAGTCGGACATGCGGGAATCCAATTTCGCCACCATGCACCGGCAACCGACGCCCTCGACCGTCGCGCGGGCCAAGGGCGAATCCGACAGCAAGGCCGCCTCGGCGCTGGAGCGGGCGCGTAAACTGCACGAGGACGGCAGGGAACAAGAGTGTCTGCGCGTGCTGAAAGAGATCGACGCGGAGTGAGGCGCCTACCCCGCCCAGGCCAGCGCGCCGCCGGGCATGGGTTCGTTGACGCCGGTCGTCGTCGGGAAGGTCAGCGGCAGGCCCTTTACCGAGCGCACGCCGAGATAGGCGAAGGCCTGCGCCTCGATCGCCTGGGAGTCCCAGCCGAAATCCTCCGCCGGGCGCACCGGACAGGGCGCCCTCTGCTCCAGCGCCCGCATCAGCGCCGCATTGCGCGCGCCGCCGCCGCAGACCACAATCATCTCCGGCGTTTTCGGCAGGAAACGAAGATGGGCGAGAATGCCTGCCGCCGTGAAGGCGGTCAAAGTCGCCGCCGCATCCGGCAACGACAGCCCCGCGACCGGCGCGGCGGAAAATGTGTTGCGGTCGAGCGATTTCGGCGGCTTCTGCGCGAAATAGGCATGAGCCATCAGGGCGGCCAGAGCCATCTCGTCGACCGCGCCGGACAGAGCGCAGGCCCCGTCCGCGTCCATTGCGCGGCCAGTGCGGGCCAACATCAAATCGTCAATCAGCGCATTGCCCGGCCCGGTGTCGCAGGCGACAGGGTCGTTTTCCGCCTCGACATAGGTCATGTTGGCGACCCCGCCGATATTGACGAACAGCACGGGCATGGCGACGCCGGAAGCCTCCGCCAGGGCGCGATGATAGACCGGCACCAGCGGCGCCCCCTGCCCGCCCGCCGCCATGTCGGCGGCGCGCATGTCATAGGCCACGTCGATGCCAATTTGCCGCGCCAGGCCGGCGCCGTCGCCGAGTTGCACGGTCAGCCCGTGTTCCGGCCGGTGCAGCACCGTCTGGCCGTGAAAGCCGATCAGGTCCACCGCCGAAGCGGCGATGTCATATTGCCTGAGAAAGTCGCCGATGGTCTCGACATGGCGGCGAGTGATCAGCGCTTCCGCTTCGATGAGGGGTTCCGGCCGCTCGTCGCGCCGACCGAGGAATTTGGCGCTCGCCACCGCCTTGCGCAGCAGGTCCCGATCCCCCTCGGAAAAGGGATAGGAAGCGCTGGGACCGAACTTCAGGGTGTTGCGTCCATCGGTTTCGAGATAGGCGAGATCCACGCCGTCCATCGAAGTGCCCGTCATTGCGCCGATGGCGCGGAATATTTTCGGCATTGCAATCCCCAGGGGCCACAAGGGCCCCTATGCTACCTATGTTATGGGTGAAAGCTAACCCGGATTTCTCGAAAGGGCGACCATGATCGAACTGTTTTACTGGCCGACGCCAAACGGCCACAAGATCACGATTTTTCTCGAAGAGGCCGGTCTGCCCTACAAGATCATGCCGATCAACATCGGCAAGGGCGATCAGTTCAAGCCGGATTTCCTCGCCATCGCCCCCAACAACCGGATGCCCGCGATCGTCGACCACGCGCCGGCGGATGGCGGCGGACCGCTTTCGGTCTTCGAATCCGGGGCCATCCTGACCTATCTCGGCGAAAAGACCGGAAAATTCCTCCCCGGGGGTCGCGAGAAATACAAGGTTCTCGAATGGCTGAACTGGCAAATGGGCGGCCTTGGGCCGATGGCCGGGCAGAACCACCATTTCGCGATCTATGCGCCGGAAAAACTTCCCTACGCCATCGACCGCTATGTCAAGGAGACCAACCGGCTCTATGGCGTGCTCGACCGGCAGCTTGCGAAAACTCGCGACCTCGGCGGCTTTGTCGCCGGCGCCTATTCCATCGCCGACATGGCCTGCTATCCCTGGGTGGTCCCGTGGAAGGCGCAAAGCCAGAACATCGAGGATTTCCCCAACCTGCACCGCTGGTTCGAGGCAATCCGCGCGCGTCCGGCCGTCGTCCGCGCCTATGAAATCGGCGACGAGATCAGGCCGCCGCAGACGACCATGAGCGAAGACGACAAGAAGGTTCTGTTCGGCCAGACGGCGGCGAGCTTGCAGCCGAAGATTTAGTTGGCCTCAAGCCGCGCGGTCCATATCCGAAAGGAAGGACTCGATACTGTGGTTCAGCGTCTCCGAAAGGCGCGCCAACTCCACCGCGACCGCGCCGACCTCGTCGGCCGATCCAGCCGTATTTTCGGTCGATGCGTGGACATCCGCGACGCTGGCCGCCAGCTGGTCGGAGCCTTGCGACGCCACGACAATGGAGCGGGCGATTTCGTCCGTCGCCTGTCCCTGCTCGACGACGGCGGCGGAAATGGCCCCGGCGAAGAGGTCGACATCGGAGATGGCGTCGGCAATCTCCGCTATGGCCGCGCTGGCTTCACGGGCCGCGCCCTGCACGGCCGCGACCTGGCTGCGTATGTCGCCGGTCGCCGCCGCCGTCTGGCTGGCGAGCATTTTCACTTCATTGGCCACCACCGCAAAACCCTTGCCCGCCTCGCCCGCTCCCGCCGCCTCGATGGTGGCGTTAAGGGCGAGGAGATTGGTCTTGTTCGCGATATCGTTGATCAGGCCGATCACGCCGCTGATCCTGCTGCTGGCCTCGGCCATCTGCGCGACGATGCCGCGCAGGCTTTCGGTTTTTTTCACGGCTTTCGTTGACGTGTCCGCGGCCGAGCGCACCTGTCCGTTGACCTCGCGCACCGTCGCCGACAATTGTTCCGCCGCCGCCGCCACCGTCTGGACCGAGGAGGCCGCACGCTGCGAAGCCGAAGTGACATCGCCGGCGAGGACACGGCCATTGGCGGCGTTGTTCTTGAGCGAGACAGCCGTCGATTCCATGCGCGCCGCCGCGCGCCCGACGCTTTGCAGCAGTCCGTTGACGGCGCCCCTGAATTCCCCAACGCGACGCTCGGCGGCCTCTTTCTGTTTGATCGCCAACGCCGATTTTTCGTGTTCGGCGCGTCGGCTCGATGCCTCGGCAAGCAGCGCGCCGCGCCAGCCCTCCAGCGCGCGAGCCAGCGGGCCCAACTCGTCGGATCGGCCCTGCTCGGGGACGGCATCCGAGGTTTCGCCCGCACCGAGCCGCATGACGCTGGCTTCAATGTTTTCGAGCGGGACGAGAATGGAACGACGCACCGCCCAGCCGCAAAAGCCTATCGCCCCTACGGAAATCGCCACGACGACGCCGACGAGGATTTCCATGGAGGACGCGCTCGCCGCCGCATTGGCCTCAATCGCCAAATGTTCCGCGTCGATCAGCTTGATCAATTCGACGACCGCAGCGTGATGCCGCTCATAGGCTTCCGTCAGACGCAGAAATGCGGCCCCGGCGCCTGGGCGATCACCTTTTTCGAGCGCCGGAAACAAGTCTCTCTCCGCAATGGCGAAAACCTTTTCGGCGCCATCGTGAACGGGGCCGTTGAGCAGCCCCCTGATCGATGGGTCCAGCGACGGTTCCTGCCAGAACTTGTAACGGTCCTCGAAAGCCTGACGCTGCTCGGCCGCGACGCCCTTCAATCTCGCGACAGAATCGGGGTCGGTGGCCCCAGCCGCCTGCGACAGCGCGAGATAGGCTTCAACGACGAACAGGGCCGGCGGCTCCGCATCATTGGAAAGCACGGAGGAATCGGAAAGCTTTTGATAGACGGGTCCACCGACCCGCAATTGCGCGAAAACGTAAAGCCAGCCAGCAATGACCAGGAACAAGGCGACGAAGCCCATGCCCACGAGAAGCCCCAGCCGCCCGCCGATCGAATCCCCAATTTTGCTCTTCGCCATCGCCCGATCCCTGCGCGCAGGAAAAAGCTGCGCCGGACCCAGCGTTAGCGCGGCAACCTTACGCCAGCCTTGAGCGGCGAGACTCCGTATGTTTATAAATCGTTCTAAATCGTTACGTAATTATCAGCAACTCTTAAGCAACATATCGACCAGCGACCGCTCGCAAGCCTTGAATCCCAAATACATCGCCAGCGCGAAATAGCCGGTCGCCAACAACTGACCGAGTTGCATCAGCGCGCCTTCCATCACCGCCATAATTCCGTGTTCTCCGAGAAAACGAAAATTGGCGGCGAGCATGGTAAAGAGGTCATAGGAGGCGACAGCGCCGAGAAAGGAAAACAATCCCATAAGCAGGAAAGTCGTCGTCCAATGGTAGTTCAGGATTTTTTGGCAGAGCAGCCGCATGAAAATTCCCTTGAATGAATCTACCCGACAGGAAACTATCCCCCAATGACGCTGGTGATGACCTGCCCGCTGCGGTTGATGGAGAGTTTCCAGACATAGGGATGCCCCGCGCAGATCCGTTCGAGATCGTGGGTCGTGGCGACCTTTTCACCGCTCAGCGACAGTACGATGTCGCCTTTCTGGAAGCCGACCACCGCCGCGGTCATCGCCTCGTCCACATCGACCACAGCCACCCCCTCGCGCGCATTGGCGATCGAATAGTCCTCGATCGTCGCGGGGGATATGTTGACCACGCTTGCCCCGGCGAAGGGACAGGCCCCCTTGATCTTCAAGAGGTCGCGCGGCGGCTTTTCCGGCGCGGCGATCAGGTTCAAGGGCACGACGAGCTGCTTGCCGTCGCGCCGCACGGTAAGGGAAGCCACGCCGCCGAGCGGGCGCGCGCCAAGCCGGTAGCCGACGCCGCCGGAATCCAGGACTTCCTGCCCGTCTATGGCGAGGATGAGGTCGCCGCGCTTCAATCCGCCTTGCGCCGCCGGGCCGCCCGGTTCGATTTCCGCGACAAGCGCGCCCGCAGGACGGTCGAGGCCGATCGATTCCGCAATGTCGCGCGAGACATTCTGCAGACTGGCGCCGAGCCAGGGCCGATGGACCTCCTTGCCGCCGGATTTCGCGGCGGCGACGACGTTCTTGACCATATTGACGGGAATGGCGAAGCCAATGCCGACGGAACCGCCAGATTGCGAGAAAATCGCCGAATTGATGCCTATCAGCCGAGCCTGCATGTCGATCAGCGCGCCGCCGGAATTGCCGGGGTTGATCGCCGCGTCGGTCTGGATGAAGAAGCCATAGTCGGAAATGCCGATCTGGGTGCGCGCGAGCGCCGACACTATGCCCTGAGTGACCGTCTGGCCCACGCCGAAGGGATCACCGATGGCCAGCGTGAGGTCGCCGACCTCGATGGCGTCGGAATCGCCCATCTCCAGCACCGGAAAGTCCTTTTCGCCACCCTTGATGCGCAAAATCGCGAGGTCGCTGCGCGGATCGCGCAGGAGGATGTCGGCGGGATATTCGCGCCGATCCGCCAGCACCACCTTCACTTCCGTCATGCCCTCGATCACGTGGTGATTGGTCACAACGAGGCCTGAGGTGTCGACGATGACGCCAGAACCTAGGGATTGCGCCGTGGCGCCGCCGGGCTGCCGTCCCCCGCCGAAAAAGCGCTGGAAGACGGGATCGTCGTAGATCGGGTTGCGCGCCTGTTTCTCGACCCTTTGCGCGTAGACATTCACCACGGCGGGCGCGGCCTTTTTCACGAGTGGCGCGAAACTCAGCGTTTCCGCGCGAGACTGCGGAACTTTTCGCTGGTCTTCCGCCATCGACGGTCCCGCCAGGGTGAGACCCATGAAGGCCAGAGCCAATCCCGCGATGAGTTTTTGTCGCATGCGAATCCCCGGTAATCCCCATGGGGAATATAGGCTCAGCCGTGGCAACGAAAAAGGGCGACCCCGAGGCCGCCCTTTAAAACATATGTGTCCGCTCAAATTATTCCGCGGCTTCGGCAAGCTGGCCGGAGTCCTGGCCCTTGGCCGTAACGTCGCGATCGACGAATTCGATCACCGCCATGGCGGCGTTGTCGCCATAACGGAAGCCGGCCTTGAGCACGCGGCAGTAGCCGCCGTTGCGCTCCTTGTAGCGCGGGCCGAGCACGTCGAAGAGTTTTTTCACGAGCACCGCGTCCTTGATCTGCGCGATGGCCTGGCGGCGGGCGTGCAGGTCGCCGCGCTTGGCGAGGGTCACGAGTTTTTCCACGACCGGACGCAGGTCCTTGGCCTTGGGAAGCGTGGTGACGATCTGCTCATGCTTGATCAGCGCTTGCGACATATTGGCGAACATCGCCTTGCGATGCTCGGCGGTGCGGTTGAAACGACGCTTGGAACGACCATGATACATTTGGCTCTCCTGATGTTTTTACGGCCGCCGTGCCAAGGGTCGTCCGTCTGTGCTTGGCCCCTTTTTGGGGCTTTAGTCCCCTCTCCCCGTAAACCGGAGAGAGGGAGAGATCGTAGCTGTCCTCTAGAGCTCAGTAGTGCTCTTCGAACCGCTTCGCGAGTTCGTCGATGTTTTCCGGCGGCCATCCCGTGACTTCCATCCCGAGATGCAGGCCCATCTGCGCCAGCACTTCTTTGATTTCGTTCAGCGACTTGCGTCCGAAATTCGGGGTGCGGAGCATTTCGGCTTCGGTCTTCTGGATGAGGTCGCCGATATAGACGATATTGTCGTTCTTCAGGCAGTTGGCCGAGCGGACCGACAGTTCGAGTTCGTCGACCTTCTTGAGCAGAGCCGGATTGAAGGCCAGTTCCGGGATCGCCGGAGAGGCCTCTTCGCGCTTGGGCTCTTCGAAATTGACGAAGACATTGAGCTGGTCCTGCAGGATGCGCGCGGCGAAGGCCACCGCGTCCTCGGGGCTCAACGAGCCATTGGTCTCGAGCTGCAGCGTCAGCTTGTCATAGTCGAGCACCTGGCCCTCGCGGGTCGGCTCGATCTTGTAGCTGCACTTCTTGACCGGCGAATAGATGGAATCGACCGGGATCAAGCCGATCGGCGCATCTTCGGCGCGGTTGCGGTCAGCGGGGACATAGCCCTTGCCGGTGTTGACGGTGAATTCCATGCGGATTTCGGCGCCGTCGTCGAGCGTGCAGAGCTGCAGCGTCGGGTTGAGCACCGCAATGTCGCCGGTCACCTGGATGTCGCCGGCATAGACCACGCCCGGACCCTGTTTCTTCAGGTTCATGCGCTTCGGGCCATCGCCGTGCATCTTGATCGCCACGTCCTTGATGTTGAGGACAATGTCGGTCACGTCCTCGCGGACGCCGGGGATGGAGGAGAACTCGTGCAGCACGCCGTCGATGTGGACGGAGGTGATGGCGGCGCCCTGGAGCGACGACAGAAGGATGCGACGCAGGGCGTTGCCCAGGGTCAGGCCGAAGCCGCGCTCAAGCGGCTCGGCGACCACGGTGGCGACGCGCTTGGGATCTTCGCCGGGGATGACGTGCAGCTTGTTCGGCTTGATGAGTTCTTGCCAGTTTTTCTGAATCATTTTTAGACCTCTTCCTCGGCGCCGGGCATATCGGTCCGTCGACCATGGCTGCGGCGCCGCTTTACGGAAATACGCGCGAAACCTCCGTCGAGGTTTCACGCGGCAGTGCGGTTAAATTAGACGCGGCGACGCTTGCGCGGACGGCAGCCGTTATGCGGGATCGGCGTCACGTCGCGGATCGAGGTGACGGTAAAGCCCGCCGCCTGGAGAGCGCGCAAAGCCGATTCACGGCCCGAACCGGGACCGGAAACTTCGACTTCCACCGTGCGCATGCCGTGTTCCTGAGCCTTGCGGGCGGCGTCTTCGGCGGCCATCTGGGCGGCGTAGGGCGTCGACTTGCGCGAGCCCTTGAAGCCCATGGTGCCGGCCGAGGACCAGGAGATCGTGTTGCCCTGGGCGTCGGCTATGGTGATCATGGTGTTGTTGAACGAGGAATAGACGTGCGCGACGCCCGAGGCGATGTTCTTGCGCTCCTTGCGGCGGACGCGTGTATTTTCCTTGGCCATTGTTCAATCCTTCTAGCGCGCCCGTAATGCCAGGCGCTGGGGTTAATCTCGCGAATTCAATATAATCGCGAAGGTGGAGCTCACAAAATCCCGATCGAAATGGGTCGGGCTGCGGCGAAAATGGTGATTTCCGAGCACCGAAGCGGAGCGTACGCTAGTACGTGAGCATCGGAGCGCTGGAAAGCGCCATTTGCAGCCCGGCCCCACCCATTTGGGCCGGAATTTTACTTCTTTTTGCCGGCGATCGGCTTGGCCTTGCCCTTGCGGGTGCGGGCGTTGGTATGGGTGCGCTGGCCGCGAACCGGCAGCTGGCGGCGATGACGGAGGCCGCGATAGCAGCCAAGGTCCATCAGGCGCTTGATGTTCATCGCGACTTCGCGGCGAAGGTCGCCTTCCACCATGTAATCGCGGTCGATGGTCTCGCGGATCTGCAGCACTTCGGCGTCGGTCAGCTGGCTGACGCGACGCTCGGCCGGGATGGAAACCTTCTCGCAGATTTCCTCGGCCTTTTGCGCGCCGATGCCGTGGATATATTGCAGCGCGATGACAACGCGCTTGTTGGTCGGAATATTGACGCCGGCTATACGAGCCATCTTCATCTCCATATGCGGGGCGTCAGGTTTTGCCTGCGCCACCTGGGTTATCCTGCGTCCGGTGGAGACCGGCCCATGCAGGCTTATGCGATTTTGACACCGCAAAGAAAAATGACGCCCCTGCTTTTTCAAGCGGGAGCGCTCTATGCCTGTCCCATATAGGGAACTCGGTCCGGCGTCAACCGCCGGACCGAAAAACACGATCCGATCAAACGGTGAGCAGCGAATCAAGCTCCGCCGTCACGGCTTCGATCGGCGCCATGCCGTCGACCGTGCGCAATTCGCCGACCGAGCGGTAATAGTCCGAAACCGGCGCGGTCAAATCATGATATTGCGCCAGGCGCTTCTTGAAGCTCTCCGGATTGTCGTCGGCGCGAACGGCTCCGCCGGCGGCGACCGTATCCTTCGCGCGTCCCTCGATGCGCGACAGCAGGATCTTGTCGTCAACGACGAGTTCGATCACCGCGTCCAATTCCTTGTGATGACGCGTAAGCATCTCGTCGAGCGCCTTGGCCTGGGCCACGGTGCGCGGGAAACCGTCGAGAATGAACCCCTTGGCGCAATCCGCCTCTTCGATTCGCGCTTCGATGATGCCGATCACGATCTCGTCGGAAACGAGACCGCCCGCATCCATCACTGCCTTAGCCTGCAGGCCGACCGGCGTTCCAGCCTTCACCGCCGCGCGAAGCATGTCGCCGGTGGAAAGCTGGGGAATGCCGTATTTCTGTTCCAGGCGCGCCGATTGGGTTCCCTTGCCCGCACCCGGCGGTCCAAGCAGAATCAGCCTCATTTCTTCTTCCCCCTGAGCTTGGCCTTTTTCACCAGGCCTTCGTATTGCTGCGCCTGCAGATGACCGTGCACCTGCGCGACCGTATCCATGGTCACGCTGACGACGATCAAAAGCGACGTGCCTCCGAAATAGAACGGCAAGTTGAATTGGGAAATGAGCATTTCGGGTAGGAGGCAGATGATCGCGAGATAGCCGGCGCCCAAAACCGTGATCCGCGTCAGCACGTAATCGATGAATTGCGCGGTGCGCTCGCCCGGACGGATTCCGGGAACAAAGCCGCCGTGCTTCTTGAGATTGTCCGCAGTTTCAACGGGATCGAAGACGATCGCCGTATAAAAGAAGGCGAAAAATACGATCAGGGCGATGTAGCAGACGATATAGGCGGGCCTTCCGTGGCCGAGATAGGTCGCCAGGAAGCCGAGCACGCCACCCGCACCGCCATTGGCCGAAAAATTGGCGATGGTCGTCGGCAGCAACAGCAGCGACGAGGCGAAGATCGGCGGAATGACGCCGGAGGTGTTGAGCTTCAGAGGCAGGAACGAGGTCTGGCCCTCATAAACCCGATTGCCCTGCTGCCGCTTGGGATAAGTGATCAGCAGCCGGCGCTGCGCCCGCTCCATGAAGACGATGAAGGCGATGACGCCGAAGGACATGACAATCAGCGTCAGCAGAACCAGCGGCGAGATCGCTCCCTGGCGCGACAGTTCCAGCGTATTGGCGATGGCCGATGGGAAAGCCGCGACAATGCCTGCGAAAATGATCAGCGAAGACCCGTTTCCAATGCCCCGCGAGGTAATCTGCTCGCCGAGCCACATCAGGAACAGTGTGCCGCCCATCAGCGTCAGCACGGTGGAGACGCGGAAGAACCAGCCGGGATCGCTGACCACATTGGATTGTCCCTCGAGGCCCACCGCAATGCCATAGGCCTGGAAGGCGGCGATCACCACGGTGAGGTAGCGCGTGTATTGGTTGATGACCTTCCGGCCCTGTTCGCCCTCCTTCTTGAGCGACTCGAGAGAGGGAATCACCGAGCTCATCAGCTGGACGATGATCGACGCGGAAATATAGGGCATGATGTTGAGCGCGAAGATCGCCATGCGCTGCACGGCGCCGCCAGCGAACATGTTGAACAGTTCGAGCACGCCCTGCTGCTTGCCGTGGAAATTCGCCTCGAAGGCCGCGGACGAGATGCCCGGCAGCGGAATATAGGTGCCGAGGCGATAGACGATCAAAGCCCCAAGGGTGAACCATATCCGCTTCTTCAGCTCTTCGGCCTTGCCGAAAGCCGAGAAATTAAGGTTAGCCGCGAGCTGTTCAGCTGCCGATGCCATGGATGTCGCTCCGGGCCGCGCGCATTTTCCGCGCGTTCACGTTGAGTAAAAAAACGGGGCGGAGACATTCTGTCCGCCGCCCCGTATTAATCTCTCGTCGCGGCAAAATCACGCCCTTTGGCGCATCGTGCCGCGAAAAGTTTTCAGGAAACCTAGGCCTCGACGGCTTCGGCAGCGGCGACCAGCAGGCTGACCGCGCCGCCAAGCTTTTCGATCGCCGCGACAGCCGACTTGGAGGCGGCGGCGACTTCGAAGTTCAGTTTGGTCGTCAATTCGCCCTGCCCCAGAATCTTCACGCCGTCGCGCGGCTTGGAGATCACGCCGGCGGCGATCAGCGATTCGATCGTCACGGGTGCGGAGGCGTCGAGCTTGCCCGCCTCGACCGCAAGCTGGATGCGGCCGAGATTGACTTCATTGTAATTGGTCGAGAAGGGGTTCCAGAAGCCGCGCTTCGGGAGACGACGATGCAGAGGCATCTGGCCGCCTTCGAAACCCTTGATGGCGACGCCGGTGCGGGCCTTCTGACCCTTGACGCCGCGACCGCCGGTCTTGCCCTTGCCGGAGCCGATGCCGCGGCCGACGCGCATGCGCTCCTTGGAGGAGCCTGGATTGTCGGAAATGCCGTTGAGTTTCATGGTCTGGATCCTCAATTGGCTTCGACGACGCGCACGAGATGCGCGACTTTCGCGATCATGCCACGCACTGCGGGTGTGTCTTCGAGCACCGCCGTACGGCCGATCTTGTTGAGCTTGAGCCCGACGAGGGTCTGGCGCTGATAGGCCGGACGGCCAATGGCGCTGCCGGTCTGGAGCACGGTGACTTTGGTTTTAGCAGTCATGTCGTCCTCCCTCAGCCTTCGGTGGTGGTTTCAGAATCGCCGCCGGGGCGACGCGCTTGCAGCACTGAAACTTTCAGCGAGCGGCGCGCGGCGACGGAACGTGGCGAGTCTTCGGCCTTGAGCGCGTCGAACGTCGCTCGGACCATGTTGTAGGGATTGGACGAGCCCTGCGACTTGGCGACGACGTCATGCACGCCGAGCGTCTCGAAAACAGCGCGCATCGGGCCGCCAGCGATGATTCCCGTACCGGCGGGCGCCGCGCGGAGAATCACGCGGCCGGCGCCGTGGCGGCCGTTCACGTCATGATGAAGGGTGCGGCCTTCGCGCAGCGGAACGCGGATCAGCGAACGCTTGGCGGATTCGGTCGCCTTGCGGATCGCTTCCGGCACTTCGCGCGCCTTGCCGTGACCAAAGCCGACGCGACCCTTCTGGTCGCCAACGACAACGAGGGCGGCAAAGCCGAAACGACGGCCGCCCTTCACAACCTTGGCGACGCGATTGATGTGGACCAGACGGTCCACGAATTCGCTGTCGCGCTCTTCATCCTTGCGATCGCGGCCGCGGCCGCCTTCTTCACGAGCCATTTGTTGTTCCGTCACTTGCGCGGAACGCCCCGTTCGGCGCCCGCTCGCTTCGAGTTGTTCCCAAAACTACTACCCGGAGCGCGACGCACGCGATCCGGGCGGAGTTTCAGGTTTTTCGACCTCCGGGAGACCCGAAAATCAGAACTGCAAGCCGCCCTCGCGGGCGCCTTCGGCCAGGGCCTTGACCCGGCCATGATACATATAGGCGCCGCGGTCGAATACGACTTCCTTGACGCCAGCCGCGACAGCGCGTTCGGCGATCAGCTTGCCGATCTCCTTGGCGGCGTCGACATTCGCGCCGGTCTTGAGATCGTCGCGTTTGACCTTTTCCAGCGAAGAGGCGGAAGCAAGCGTGCGGCCGTTCTCGTCGTCGATGATCTGCGCGTAAATCTGCTTCGACGAGCGAAACACGGACAGACGCGGCTTGCCGTAAGCGCGGGCGCGAATGCTGCGGCGAACGCGCGCCTTGCGCCGGTCGGTGGATTGTTCCTTGGCCATGACGCCGTTCCCTTACTTCTTCTTGCCTTCCTTGCGGAAGATAAATTCGCCGGCATATTTGACGCCCTTGCCCTTGTAGGGCTCGGGACCGCGATAGTCGCGGATCTCGGCGGCCACCTGGCCAACTTGACGCTTGTCGATGCCGGTAATGGTGATTTCCGTTGGCTTGGGCGTCACGATGGCGATGCCGGCCGGGATCGGATAGGTGATGTCGTGGCTGTAGCCCAGCGACAATTGCAGGTTCTTGCCCGCGACCGCCGCCTTGTAGCCAACGCCGGTGATTTCGAGCTTCTTTTCGAAGCCCGCGGTCACACCGACGACCAGATTGTTGATCTGAGCCCGCGACGTTCCCCACAGCGCGCGCGCGCGCTTGGTTTCGTTCTTGGGATCGACCTTGATGCCATTGTCGTTAAGGACGACGATGACGTCTTCCGGAACGACGAAGAACAGTTCGCCCTTGGCGCCCTTGACGGACACTTTCTGGCCTTCGACCTTGGCGGTGACGCCGGCCGGGACGGCCACGGGCCTCTTACCGATACGAGACATGGAATACTCCTCAGGGTCTCAGGTCAGAAGACCTTGGCGAGCACTTCGCCGCCGACATTGGCTTCGCGCGCAGCATGATCCGCCAATACGCCCTTGGGCGTCGAGATGATCGCGATGCCCAGGCCGTTGGCGACGCGCGGGATAGCGTCCACCGCCGCGTAAACGCGACGTCCGGGCTTCGACACCCGGGCGATCTCTCGGATCACCGGCTGGCCGTCGAAATATTTCAGCTCGATTTCGAAATCGGTGCGTCCGTTGCCGTATTCCGTAACGGAATAGCCGCGGATGTAGCCCTCTTCCTTCAGCACGTCGAGGACGTTCGCGCGGAGGCGCGAACCCGGCGTGGAAACCGAATTCTTGCGGCGCATCTGGGCATTGCGGATGCGGGTGAGCAGATCGCCCAATGGATCGTTGATCGCCATGAGTTCTCTCCTTACCAGCTCGACTTGACGAGGCCGGGGATCAGACCCGCGGAGCCCAGTTCACGCAGAGCGATACGCGACATCTTCAGCTTGCGATTGTAGGCGCGCGGGCGACCCGTCACTTCGCAGCGGTTACGCACGCGATTGATGCAGGAGTTGCGCGGAACTTCGGCAAGCTTGATCGTCGCTTCGAAGCGTTCCTCGACGGTCAGCGAACGGTCCCTGGCGATCGCGCGCAGGCGGGCGCGCTTGGCGCTCTTCTGCACAGCGAGCTTGGCGCGCCGATTGTTGTTTTCTATAGCACTTTTCTTTGCCATGGTTACCTCTGGTCTCCGCGTTTGAAGCCGTTAGGCCTCACTGCCGGAACGGGAAGTTGAACGCGCGCAGCAATGCGCGAGCTTCGTCGTCGGTCTTGGCGGTGGTGCAGACGATGACGTCCATGCCAAGAACCGTGTCGACCTTGTCGTAATCGATTTCCGGGAACACCAGGTGCTCCTTGATGCCCATGGCGAAGTTGCCACGACCGTCAAACGATTTCGGATTCAGGCCGCGGAAATCTCTTACGCGCGGCAGAGCCACCGTAACGAGGCGGTCCAGAAATTCGTACATGCGGGTCTTGCGCAAGGTCACCTTGGCGCCGATCGGCATGTTCTCGCGCACCTTGAACGTCGAGATGGCGTTCCGGGCGCGGGTGATGACCGGCTTCTGGCCGGCGATCAGCGCGAGATCGGCAGCGGCGACCGTCACCTTCTTGGTGTCGTTCACGGCGTCGCCGACGCCCATGTTCAGCACGATCTTGGTGATCGCCGGAACTTCGAGCGGGTTCTTGTAGCCGAATTCCTCAATCAGCTTCGGACGCACCACTTCGTCATAGTGCTTCCGCATGCGGGCCTGGTAGCCCTCGGGAATCGCGGAAACCGCGCCGGCGTGAGCGACGGACTCGGAGCCCTTGCCCTTGCCGGTCGCCTTTTCCTTCGCAGGCGCCTTGTCGGCGGCCTTCTTGGAAGTCTTGCCCTCTTTGGGGGTTTTGGCCTCAGCCATCGATCAGGTCTCCGGAGCGCTTGGCGACGCGGACCTTGCGGCCGTCGTCGAGTATCTTGAAGCCGACGCGCGTGGCCTTGCCGTCCTTGGGATCGACAATGGCGATGTTCGACAGCTGGATCGCGGCTTCCTTGGAGATGATGCCGCCCTCGGTGGTCTGGGTCTGCTTCTGGTGACGCTTCACCAGGTTGATGCCCGAAACCAGAGCCTTGCCTTCCTTCGGCATGACCATTGACACTTCGCCCTTGCGGCCCTTGTCACGGCCGGTGAGCACGACGACCTTGTCGCCCTTCTTGATCTTGGCGGCCATTACAGCACCTCCGGCGCGAGCGAGATGATCTTCATGTGGTTCTTGGCGCGAAGCTCGCGCGGAACCGGTCCGAAAATACGGGTGCCCACCGGCTCCTTCTGATTGTTGATCAGAACAGCCGCATTCGAGTCGAAACGGATCACCGATCCGTCGGCGCGCTTGATGTCCTTGGCTGTGCGAACGACAACCGCCTTCATCACGTCGCCTTTTTTTACGCGACCGCGAGGAATGGCTTCCTTCACGGACACGACAATAATATCACCCACGCCTGCATATTTGCGCTTGGAACCACCAAGCACCTTGATGCACATCACGCGGCGCGCGCCGGAGTTGTCGGCCACGTCGAGGTTGGTCTGCATCTGAATCATGGCTTTAAGCCTTTCATCTCAGATCGGTTTCCGTTCGGGAACCACCCCGTTCGGACTACGCCTGAAGGAAGCGAGCTTCCTCGTTCATTTCGATTGAAAAATCAAGCCTTGGTTTCGTCTTTCAGGACGATCCAGCGCTTTAATTTGGAAATCGGCTTCGTCTCCTCGATGGAGACAGCGTCGCCAACCTTGAAATCACCCGCTTCGTCATGCGCGTGATAGTTCTTGGTGCGGCGGACGGTCTTCTTCAGCAGCGGATGGGTGAAGCGACGCTCCACCTTCACCACCACGGTCTTTTCCTGCTTGTCGCTGACGACGACGCCCTGGAGTACGCGCTTCGGCATTGTTCGGACCTTATTTCTTGGCGCCGGCGCGCTTTTTCTGCGCGGCGACAGTCTTGATGCGGGCGACGTCACGACGCACGATGCGCACGCGCGACGTATTTTCGAGTTGCCCGGTGGCGCGCTGGAAGCGCAGGTTGAACTGCTCCTTCTTCAGCTTGAGCAATTCGTCGTTGAGCTGATCGTCCGACATAGCCTTGAAGTCGGACAGGCGCTGATTGTCTTTCATCCAGTCCTCCTGTTATTCGGCGATGCGTTCGATGAAACGGGTCTTGATCGGCAACTTCGCCGCGGCGAGCTCGAAAGCTTCCTTGGCGATGTTCAGAGGAACGCCGTCGATCTCGAACATGATGCGGCCGGGGGCGACGCGAGCCGCCCAGAATTCCGGCGCGCCCTTGCCCTTGCCCATACGCACTTCAGTCGGCTTCTTGGACACGGGAACATCCGGGAAGATGCGGATCCACACGCGACCGGCGCGCTTCATGTGACGGGTCAGGGCGCGGCGGGCCGCTTCGATCTGGCGCGCGGTGACGCGCTCAGGCTCAAGGGCTTTCAAGCCGTACTGACCGAAGGACAGCGTGAATCCGGCCTTGGATTCGCCCTTGATGCGGCCTTTGAAGGCCTTGCGGAATTGTGTGCGCTTGGGTTGCAGCATTTTTTCAGACTCTCAAGCTCAAGCTTCAGTTGGCGCCGCGCGGTTCGCGCGGCTCACGCCGTTCGCGCCGCTCGCGCCGCTCGTGGTGGTGATCGCCGCCGCCGCCAACCTCGTTCTGACGACGCTCATGCGCCATCGGATCGTGTTCGAGGATTTCGCCCTTGAAGATCCACACCTTGATGCCGCACGCGCCATAGGCGGTGTGGGCGGTGGCGACGCCGTAATCGACGTCTGCGCGCAGCGTATGCAGCGGCACGCGTCCCTCACGATACCATTCCAGGCGGGCGATTTCCGCGCCGCCGAGACGGCCCGAACAATTGATGCGGATGCCTTCCGCGCCCAGACGCATCGCCGATTGAACGGCGCGCTTCATGGCGCGGCGGAAGGCCACGCGACGTTCGAGCTGCTGGGCGATCGAATCGGCGACGAGCGTCGCGTCGATTTCCGGCTTGCGCACCTCGACGATGTTGATGGCGACTTCCGACGCCGTCAGCTTGGCGACGAGCTTGCGGATCTTATCGATATCCGCGCCCTTCTTGCCGATGACCACGCCGGGACGCGCCGAATGAACGGTGACGCGGCATTTCTTGTGCGGACGCTCGATGACGATCGACGACACCGCCGCCTGCTTCAGCGTCTTCATCAGGGCCGCGCGAATGGCGAAGTCCTCATGCAGCAGCTTGCCATATTCGCCCTTGTTGGCGAACCAGCGCGAGTCCCACGTCCGGTTCACGCCCAGGCGAAGACCGATCGGATTAACTTTCTGTCCCATCTGGTACTCCTCAGGCCTTAGCCGCGGCGGCTTCGACTTCGCGAACGACGATCGTCAGATTCGAGAAGGGCTTTTCCACCCGGCTGGCGCGACCGCGGGCACGGGCGTGAAAACGCTTCATGACAAGAGCCTTGCCGACGAAAGCTTCGGCGACGACGAGATCGTCGACGTCGAGGCTGTGATTGTTTTCCGCATTCGCAATGGCGCTTTCGAGCGTCTTCTTGACGTCGACGGCGATGCGCTTGTGCGAGAAGGTCAGGTCGGCGAGCGCGCGATCGACTTTCTTGCCGCGGATGAGCTGGGCGACCAGGTTGAGCTTCTGCGGGCTGACGCGGATCATGCGGCAGACGGCCTTGGCTTCATTGTCCTTGAGCGCGCGGGGATTTTTTTCCTGCGACATATCAGCCCCTCTTAGCCTTCTTGTCAGCCGCGTGGCCGTGGAAGGTCCGTGTCGGCGAGAATTCACCGAACTTGTGACCGATCATGTCTTCAGTGACGTTCACCGGCACATGCTTGTGGCCGTTGTAGACGCCGAAGGTGAGGCCGACAAATTGCGGCAGGATGGTCGAGCGGCGGCTCCAGATCTTGATGACCTCGGAGCGCGTGGCGGCGCGAGCCGTCTCCGCCTTCTTGAGCAGGTAGCCGTCGACAAACGGACCTTTCCAGATCGAACGAGACATGGAGATCAGCCCTTCTTCTTGGCTTTGTGACGCGAGGTCACAATGAACTTGGTGGTGGACTTGTTCGACCGGGTCTTGGCGCCCTTGGTCGGCTTGCCCCAGGGAGTGACCGGATGACGGCCGCCCGATGTGCGGCCTTCGCCGCCGCCGTGCGGATGGTCGACCGGGTTCATGACGACGCCGCGATTGTGGGGCATGCGACCCAGCCAACGCTGGCGCCCGGCCTTGCCGATCGAGGTGTTCATGTGGTCCGGGTTCGACACCGCGCCAACCGTGCCGTAGCACTGGCCGTGAACCAGCCGTTGCTCACCCGAATTCAGGCGAACGATGACATAGCCCTGGTCGCGGCCGACGATCTGCGCGTAAGAGCCGGCGGAACGGGCGATCGCGCCGCCCTTGCCGATCTTCAATTCGACATTATGGACGATCGTGCCAACCGGGATCGCCGCCA
>Ga0182030_10008773_pt1 | contig 20846 bp, 15 predicted proteins | sample 812S3MmetaG_FD_121299 | JGI IMG/M metagenome (GOLD analysis project Ga0182030, IMG submission 121299) | Permafrost microbial communities from Stordalen Mire, Sweden - 812S3M metaG (Illumina Assembly) | ecosystem: Environmental > Terrestrial > Soil > Wetlands > Permafrost | place: Sweden...
ACCGTTGATACCGCGCACTCGTTCGCGAGTCCCACCACCACCCGCGAAGTGCTGTACGTGTCACTTACTCGAGGCTCAGAGTCCAACCATCTCTACGTGGACACCCACTACGACCCCGATCCATCTACCGGCCACGACGGGCTGAACGAAATTCCGAGCGCTCTAGAGGTGCTCGCTGGCGTGTTGCGCCACGAGGGCGCCGATGTGTCGGCTACCGACATGATCAGTCTTTCCCAGACCCAGTCCATCGCCGCTCTCGTTGCCGAGTACGACACCATAGTCGCCCTGGCCGATGGTGGACGCTGGGAGACAGTACTGAGCGAGTCGGGACTCAGCGACGCCGAGCTCGCCCGGGCCCAGGCGTCTCCCGCCTACACAGCGCTGCTTGCACAGCTACGGGACGCGGAGAGTCGAAACTTCGACATTGACACCGAACTACCAATGCTGGTCATGGGTCGTTCATTCGATGACGCCGAGGACGTCGCCGATGTCCTGCACTACCGCATTGACCGCTACGTGACCGGCGTCGGCTACTCTGGCGCGACGGCGAACGAACTTGTAGCTGGAATCTTCCCCCGGCCCACCGGAATTTCCGACTTCGACGTGTTGCTAGCGCTGAGCGATCGTGCCGACGCCATCGAGCAACGAGCCCGCGAACTCGCTACGATCGCCATCGAGCGCGGCGATGCGTGGGTGCAAGACTTCGGCAAGGCCCCCGATACGAACGAACTCTACGAGCAGTGGGTCCTGGAAGTTGCGATCGGCGCTGCCTACTTAGACCGCTGGGGTATTGACAACCATGACACCATCGTCAACGATGTAACTGTTAGCCACGAACATGAGACTCAGCGAGGTCGCGTCCTTAGCGCCGCTCGGAGAGCCTGCGCACTCACTGTGGCAGAGACTGCGCCGACGAAGGCTGCATATGTGTTTCCCAACGACGACCTCTTGGTGCCGCTCAACCAAGATTTCGGACTCAACTTGTAGCCGTGCACGTGGGCCTCATAGGCGACGCCCAACGCTGCGGAGGCTTTGAGCCTTAGTGCAAGGCAGAACTGCGAACTGGATGTCATTTGAAGTTAGGAATTCCGCTTCGCAAAAATCGATATGCGCGGCTGTCGGGTCATGAGATCGATGCCGTTCGTCTACACGGTTTTACGCAGTCATCCGCCTTCGCCTGGCTGCGCCCCGGGAGTGGAGCAACGCTCCAGCCGTTCCATCGCTGGACCATGCTGGTGCCACGGGCGAACCGCAATCCGATTATAGGGATGATTGCCGGTGAGTTGGATAGTTCACAGTTTTTGAGGTGGCGCTCTCAGCCGGTGGACGCGTTTCAATGCATCGCTCGCCATTGAGACAACCCTGTCGTACCATCAACTCATGACAAGTTGGTATCCCCGAAAATGAGAGACTCTTCGGCCCTCCCCAAGGAGTTCGAGTCACTCAAGCATCAAATAAATCCACATCGACGTGGGTACGACTTCCAGCCATTCGTTGGACGGCTGTTTCAGGCTCAGCATTTCAAAGTCGAGAAGAAGCCAAGAGCTGCAAAGCCACGCCAGGTCGATCTCTTTGCGTCTCGGGGGACCGAGGTATACCTCATCGAAACGAAGTGGCGTGTAGACCCCGCGAACATCGATGATATCGATTCACTCATTACCCGCCTTGCAGCGGTACCATCGTCAGTAACGGGCATCCTGGTGAGCTACATGGGCTTTACTAAGGAAGTAGTCGCACAAGTCAAAAACAAGTCAGATCGTCCGGTCCTCCTGGTGTCGGGTCTTGAAATCGAGAACGCACTCGGATGGAGCGGTAATTTTCTCAAACTTCTACACGACAAGAAGCAGGCTCTCTTGGTAAATCGTGAAGTACTTCTCGATGACGCCCCAAAGGGTCGAGCCAGCATCAAGAAAGTTAAGGCGAGCGACTTGCCCTCATCGGCAACTGAGTTTCTTTATCCGGACGGGCACAGATCCTCGTCGTTCACTTCTGGAGGCGGTTTCGGGATGTTTACATTTGTTCCGGAAATGCCAGACATTGACTGGGTCTCTGCTGGAGGTTCAGGAGTGTCGGTTGACATCGAAGTATCAGTTGACGGTCAGAATGGATTGCTCGAAGTCATTCATCAAATGGCTGAGATGGGCTGGGTGAGTACGAATGGAAGTTGGAGTATTCAACAGGCCACTGCCAATTGGCACGGCTTTGGAACGCAAACCCTGTGCGATGCACTCCAAAGTTGGGCAACTCGATACGAAGGGCTAGAGACCCACCATTCCGAAGAGCTGTGTTACTTCGATGAAATAGAGGATGGCTTCTACACGCTAACTGCCTCTATCTCGGCAGACAAGAGACGCTCCATCTGGCATGCCGAACTTTCATTTCAACTGGTAGGGATACCACTTGATCTCAATCCCCTCCGAGAGCTTTGCGACCGACTCGGAGTTCACGAACGTATTCATTTTCGCCCGAGGGGTGAACTTTCAGTAGATCGCGGACATCCAAAGAGGGGGGGCACGAAGCTGCGTGCGGTTGTTCCGGTCGCTTTCGTCGTTGCGTCGCCAGATTCGGAAATCCTTGGAGATTCAGAATGGGTTATCGGCATAGTCGTGAAGAATCCATTCAGACTCAGACATGGATCCAAAAGCAAAACGATGCCAACATGGATCCCCCACATGCTCAGTGATACGCAGTACCTCGTCTGTGGCTTGCGCTCGTGGCACGCGGTTGACAGCCACAAATCCGCATATGACCTATGGATGATTGAATCGGCTTGGACATCCGATGCGCTAATTGTCCGTGCAATTGCTGATTGGAGAAGTGACGATGGAGACGTAGAGATGATTCCCCAGCTCTACGGTGATGTCGCCCTTGAGACGGACGACAATGGTGTGATTCGTGTCACGCCCGTTGACGCCAAGAGCGCTCAGTCCTCGTAAGGGCCGAGGAAGCGCTCACCGTTGAAGTGAATGAGGTGCGTTGGATTGTCTGCGCACCAGACTTCAGTTTCCCAGGCAATCTGGTGCAAGTACTTCCGCATCTCATCACGAGATGGAAAGCATGAAACGTAGACAAGCCCAGCCGTTGAGCCGTCAAAAAGATTTTGCAGTTCTCCGCGTCGCTTACCGTCTACAGGACCGTGGGACGATGCGGCCTCAAGCAGCACGAGCCAGTTGCGGTCGAGAAGATACACGACAAGATCTGGCATCTTCCCGTGCGACTTCACACTGACTCCAAGTTCAGCGAACCGCTCTTCTTCGAATATCATCCACTTTTCGTCGGCATCGCCCACGTACCAGACCTGACCTCCGGGTGTGAAGTAGCCGCAGAAGTCCTCGATCATTTGTTTGATGAGAACGTTTTGCCCGCCTGGACTCAGTGTTTCTGTGGATCCATCCGGCAATGTGACAGGTATCCGGTGCATGTCACGCGCACGGTCATATGCAGCCTTAAGACCTGGGACTTCTGCGAGATATTCGCGAAGCCGAGTCTCGAACCGAGATGTTCCGTACTCTCTCAAGACCTGGAGGGCACGAGGAGCAATCTGATAGCACCACTTTGGTGAATTAACGGCCCGATCTGGCTCGTCCGGATTCTGGAGTACAAGAGCACCTTCAGCAAATTGGTGGAGTGTTTGCCGACGAACAGTCTCTCTGGTGTTGGGTTTGTAGTCCTTGTCGTAGGTCTCTCGAAGCCAATCCATGATGGGCGTCACGCCGATCATCGGGTTCGTTGCGTCCGCCCACGAACGAACAGGCGGCAGGTCAAGAAGAGCAAGGAAAACGAGAGCCGACCGCTCGTTATAGCGCTCTCGATCGAAGTTGAGGGCTCGCAAGACCTCCTGGGCTTCTGCAATCCGTTGTTCTCGATCCGTCATGCGGCGACCAAACTCCGAAGCTCCTTCACGTGATCCGACACAAGCGCATCAATCTTGTCCTGGTTTGCGCTTGCCGATACTCCAATGGCTACTCCGAGACGTTGGAGCTCCTCGGTGGATGGGAACGGAAGTCGGCGAAGGTCGGTCGCATTGATTTGCGTGTGCCCATTGAAGCACCGCACAAAACGGTCAATGACCGTTGAGTTGAGCCATGCCGCTAGACCGTGGGCGATGTCCGGCGGCAATCCGTGACCTTTGACATGAAACACATTCAAGTGGTTCTCAAAGGCAACGACTTTTGAAGAAATGTCGGAAGGGTCAAAGACTGAGGCCACCACTCTGCGGCGCTCCTCTTTCGCTGTGAATCTCTTAACGATGACGTACGTCTCAGAAGGAAGTAGCAATGGAGCGGTTGCCACACAATCAACAATCCAACTTGGCTTCTTTCGAAGATTGCCCGGCCAATCAATTCCTCCATCTCGAAGATGACCTGGATAGATCAAGGGAATGGTTCCCTGCTGTGACTCGAAGCGAAGATGCTCTGTCGCCCGAAAGTCCACAACCCTTCCTGTGGATACTTCAACACCAAGGGTCGTTATTCGCGATGGCATCGTCACGAGCAACCGGCCAAGCTCAGCGTCGGCATCATCAGTTGCTACGTGTACGAATCGCTCCGGATCATCGGGCCCGACAATCTCTGAGTGCAAAACCTCTCTCAAGCTATGCGTATCTCCGGGCCCTTTACTTGTGGAGACGGTGACAAAAGAATCACTCTCGTCCGTGTGGCGGCGGTGGGCATCAAAAATAATGTTCTCCTGAAGTACATCGTCCTCGGCAAAGGCTTTGGACCGAGATTCATAAATGTGGATTCGGTCGAAAATCATCTTGTCGAAGAAGTAACGCCGAAACGAACGAAAGTACGGGCCGTTTGTGAAACTCCGAGGAGTGATGGCGGCAATTTGTCCATCCTTGTCAAGTAGCGCTACGGACATGGCTAGGAAGGCAACATACAGATTCGTTATTTCGACGTTGATGCGATGGAGTGCCAGCCGTTCGCTAGCGGTTACGTTTACCTTCCGGTAGGGCGGATTCACAATGACGACATCGAACGTCTCTCGGCTGGTATTGACCGGGAGATCACAGATTGACGTTGCTGCCCATTCGAGAAAGTCCTCGACCATAATTCGGGATGTCATTGAGCATCCCGAAACCTTGGCCAACTGGTGACATTCGTCGAGGGTCAACTTCAGCTCGGGACGCAACATCTCGTCGATCTCGAAGGCTGTCACAGCAATCTCAAGATCTGGTCGTTCGAAGATGATCCTGACAACTAGAGCTGCGGTCAATGATCCGTTCCCTGCTCCCGGATCAAGGATTCGAACTCGACCCGACTGTGGGAGAGTCGGCAGTGAGGCAATGAACTTGGCGACCGAAGTGGGTGTGAAAAACTGACCTAAACGTGCTCGCTCCTTGGGATCGAGCTGGTCCGAGATCACCCGGCGACGCTCGTCTACGGATCTGAGCAGATTATTCGCAGTCACAGTTAGGTCCATGGCATAGCGTACGGCACGCTAGTAACAATCTCATGGAACGAGCCGCTTGGCGACCACAAAGGCTCCTCGAAGCAATCGAACGTGGAATCATTCGGCAAAGTATTGGTCTTGAACTGGGGCTGCTCCCCCGAGATTCAACCTATTGAGAGGTGTAGGGAGCAGGTGTGACCTACGACATCGGGGTCATTCTTAACTGCATGACTCGAATCCGCGTGGTGGGCCGTTCCTGAAAGACATCGTTTTGCAATCGATGCTTACTCTTCGTCCCCATCACCAAGCTCCAAGGGTTCAAGTCCCTTAATTTTCGGCATTGAAGCCTGCCCTACGTGTCCTTGCATGCTTCCAATGATGTTTGCCGTGCCCACCAGTAGTCGCTGAGCTTGAGCTTCACGTTCGGCCCAGAACTTTGTGAAATAAGTGCGCTCCTTGGAGATCTGGTTCGCCATTTCTTGATAAGTCTCAACCATCGCTTCAATTTGCTGAACGAATTCATGACTTGTCACGAAGTTATATAAAGCATCCGCCTTTGTGCCTCTGTCTTCAGCGAGGGCTTTCTGCAAGCCTGAATCCAAAAGACTCTTCCTAAGTAGCATTGCCAGAACAACCGCCATGTTTGGCGTGCAGATCCACACACCTTTCACGATTCCGATGCCTTCTGTCACTGACTTCGGCATTGCCTCAGTAACGATGATTGGAATATTGGCCTTCTCATTCCGCAAGTCCTCTTTCAGCTTTGGAATCCATCCTTCAACCCAATTCTTCGTTCTCTTCACTTCCCATAACATGACTCCACACGGAGCTCCCCGCGGACTCTTAACGGTTTGAAGAATGTCGCCGCCCCTAACACCCTTGGCCACGGGAAGAATGTCATCATCTCGAAATGTGGCAGCTAGCTCTGTTTCCAAGTCGAGTTCCATGATCTCGCCCTGCATTTGTTGGGATCCTTGAGCTGCCTTACGCTGCGCCTCGCTAAGAGATTTCTGCAAATCCGCGATTGTCTTATCGCGAGCAGCAAGATTCAACCGCTGTTTCTCATCAGCTGACTTCTCGGCTTCTTCTCTTATCTTCGCTTCTTCCACAGCAAGCCTCTTCTGCATTTCAAGCTCGGCGCCCTCCCTTGCTTTATTTGCTTCACGAAGTAGCTGCGAAGTCTGGAGAAGCTGATCTCGAAGTTCCTGCTTGTCCTTCTTGCTTTCCTCAGACTCTTCCTGAAGCTCCTTGATCTTTAGGCCAAATCTCTCTTGAGCCTGTTCGGAAGCCCTTTTCTTCGCCTCTTCAACTTGCTCCTGCGCATTCGTATCGGCCTCGGCGCGTATCTTCTCAATCTCCGCAAGATGCTTTTTATGCTCTGCCTCCAAAACGCTCGATTCAATATCCTTCGTCAAGGCTTCCGAAAGTTCGATTTCTTTACCGCAGTGCGTGCATCTGATCGTGTTCACATTTACTCCTTTCCGACTGCCTCAAGGTATTTCTTGTAGCGGCGCCTACTATCACTGATCAAGTCCGTATAAGTTCCCTCCTGAAAACGATTACTGCCTCGGACTCTCAACGTCTTCGTCAACTCATCGGACTGCTTGCCTTCAACCAGGAGAGCTTCGAACGACACATCCCTCCCAACTATTGCGTCCTGAAGTGGTAGTTGGGCTTAATCTCTCGATTGAGATAACTTCCCTTAGAAGGTGACGACATGAGTTCGTCATATGTTGATTGCGGTACACCTTCATATATGTAAAGCGGTGGGCCCGACTTAAAACTCACATGAAGTTCTTGTGTCTCGGCCTCGTAGCCGATGCTCTCCACATTTGAAGATTCAACCCAATGCATCTCTGGTTCTGTCATGACAGTTCTCCTCTTTCCGTTCGTACTCCCGCTGCTGATTGAGCCCTCCAATTACGCACTGCTTCGCGGTAGTGGCGAACGTCCGGACGGGGACTTTGGCGCCAGGCATCGGGAAGGATCGGATCTTCGCCGATCGGCTTGCGTCTCGCCTTCTGAATTCGAATCCGTGATGGGACTTGTAACGCATCCCCCAGAACAAGAACTTCGCCAGTTCTCAAGGATGGCAAAAGTTCGGTGAGTCCACCTAGATCATCGGGAATTGAAGACGAAACTGCGCTACGGTCGTTCGGATTACTAACCCTCAGAGCCAGCATCGTTCCGCATTGACTCAGTACCGAATTGTCGACGTCGGATGGCCGTTGAGTGACCACCATAAGTCCCACGCCATACTTACGGCCCTCCTTCGCAATTCGCCCAACGATCCTGTGAGTTGCCGAATCACTACCCGCAGGAAGAAATCTGTGTGCTTCATCTAACACGATAAGCAAAGGTTGGCGACGTCCTCCAACAGGAAGCTCCATTGCCCAGTAAAGCGCTCCATATACTATCTCGAGCATTGTTCCGACTACGGTGCTCAAGACCTCGGGGGGCAATCCACTCACGTCAAGCACCGACACTGGCTCAGGTCCGCCAATCCACTCCGCCAATACCTCGTTGAGATCCTTTTCAACGCGACCGGCAAGGTCTGGATGAAGCTTGTCGTCATCAGCAAACATAAACGCGTATCGCGAGTCCGTCATCCTGGACCTTAGAAGATCGAGCTGGCGCCGTAGTCCCCATTTCTGACGATTGGGATACGGCACGGTGTTTGTCGAGGTGGCCGGCGGATATGTGGGCGCAATAAGAAGCTCCACGTCGCCTTCAGAAATTCGATCACATCTCGTCGTGTCGGTTTGGTCATTCGAAGAGTTGAAGGTGTGTCTTTCAAAATCTTCTAGTTCGTACCAAAGTTTCTTCATGCTGAAAGGGATCGGCGAATCAGCGGTGACGGAGCCTTCGGGCGGCGGATCTGCCATTAATAGAGACGCCTCCGTTTTCATATCCCGGACGCGCTCCCTTAACTTCTCGAGAGTAACGTCGGGCATCTTGCCCATGGTCATGTCGATCAATTCATCAAACGACAAGGCCCAGTACGGGACTCGAAGTCTCTTAGAGTCCGAGGAAGAACTTGGACCGGTCGTAATCACCTTGGCCTTGCTTCCCATCGCCGAGGCATACTCGCCGTGAGGATCAATTACTAGCAGACGTGCACTCGGGTAATCGTCGCCGGTCAGAGCATCCAATACCACCGCGACGAGATTTGATTTACCCGACCCCGTCGAACCAATGATGCACGAATGGCGACTCACAAGCGCTGAAACGTCCAGTCGAGCGGGCAATCCGGCCGATCCGGCGATCTGGCCTATAGAGATCGAATTCCCCGGATTCTGATCTCGATAGATGACAGAAAGGTCTTTCGGCGTTACCAAATGAACGACATCGCCCACTGTTGGATAGACACCGACTCCTCTATCAAACTCGCCACCAAGAGACTCCCCGAAAAGCACGAGTGAAAGCCATCGGTAACCCGTGAGAACGTCAACTTCTTCGGAATGAAGAATCTCTATCTCGCGGGGGTCAGACTCAGGGGGTGCAGCGTCCGCACCGACCTGGGTACAAACTCCGTATAACTGCGTGTATCCAAGGGGAATACGCAAGAACGCGCCAATTTGACCAACTCGATATGACTGACCCTCAACCATAACCAGCGTGGTTGGCAAGTCCTCGAGTTTGACCCTCACGATTCCGCCACGCACGGAAGCGACTTGACCGATGAAGGTCGCTTGGTCACTTCCGCCGCGCGTCATGACTATTCAGTCCCAGAGATTTGGTCGAGGAATCGTGCGAACCAATTAAAATCACCGAGTCGAAATCTTCCGGTGAGTGACGTACTCTCCATCTCGGGACTGAAATCGGAATCGAAAGGGACATCAAGAAGTCCGGCGGTTCGCCGGTCCACCGGATCTGACAATCTCCATTCGAGCCGTTCTCCACCAACGACTCCGAACCGCGGACCATACACAATCAGATTTCGGTGATTGTTACAGTGCCTCACCAGTTCCGAATCTTCACCCAGATCCTCGTACATGAGGGCAATGACGTGAACTCGGTCGTGAACTCGAAGAGATTCAAATATCGATTCGTTGATGTGCTGATCACCGAAGCTATACCCGACAATCAACAGCAATGAGTCTTGGCGTTTGACCAGAAACCGACCGAGATTGTCAAGAATTGCCACGTAGGGTAACTTCCGTGACTCGTCGTACTTTCGTGCTGACGGAAGTATCAGTTCACCGTCGTCACGCTCTTCACCACGAATGTAGCGATTGCCTTCACGACGCCAGTTGACTGAACCATGGATCTTCCAAAGCCTCGCCCAAGAATTACCGGGAGCAAAATCTCGATCCACGAGGCTTGAACTATTAAAGAATGGACGCCGACTACCTACGAAGCCGTCGAAAACTGGAACTTCTGCATTCTCCATTCCCCTTTCAATGAGAGTGTCATAATTCGTCGTAAAGACTTCAATCGGCCATTCGCGATTGATTCGGGCAATCCATCTCCCAAGAGAGTTCTGAGGAATGAAATCTGGGATTCGCGCTTCGTCCGGCCGAGCAACTGAAGCGATGGTCGTCCTGATGGTCTTCTCAACGGTCTCCATCTCGTCTCTCGTTAAACCCCTGAGCTCATCGCCTTGACTCATCGCTTGAATCAACAAACTGACCTCAGAGAGAACGTCTTCAATGTTGACCTCGCGTTGCACGTCTGCTTCTAAGAAGCCTTCCCAGATCCGTTCGCGAATCTCTGCAATCGCCAGTCCAAACTTCTCGCCAAGTGCGTCTATCTTCTCCGTGACTAGTTCAGTGAGACCTGATACGGCCGGAATCAGTGGGAGGCCATCCCTACCCAACGACGCGCAAGAAGTTCCAGCCCCAAATAGAAACGCCAAGGGCTTGTCGTGGGCAGCAAGTTGGTCGCGCAATTTTTCAATTTCGCGCCGCGGATCCAAGTAGTGCGTATCGGACCAACTCAAACTGGTACCTGATTGAATATCCGACATTTCACCCCTCCGGAAAGACGTACGCGGTGGTTCTTCACAAGGTCCAGCTACTTCGAAAGTCTATCCAAGGGTGTTTACAATCTCTAAGTGTCTTGGGCAGCGCGCAAGTTTCCGACGGCTTCGTAGTTTTTCGGCGCGTTGATTTAATTAGAAGAATACGTCGAGACCGGACGACCTGGCGACCCCTCTATTTCACGGGACGCAAAGGTTGAAAAGCAAGGGATCGTTTCGGAAATTTCTTAAGCAATACCGGAAACAATTGACATGAGCTTTGGTGATTGGCCATGAACGCGAAACCCTTATCTCCAAACGAATCCGATTGCCAGCAGCTGGCGCCGAACGGTATTGGGCGCCATGACATGGAAGCGGTCACTAAGCGACTCCGCCCGGTATTCCTGGAACCAGCAATGCGCAGGGGATCGAGACTCTGGCTACTTCCCAAGTGCCATCAGGCGCATCTTTTGGAAAGCGCATCGAGAGTTCACGAGCTGTACTCCACCCCTTGATTTCACCCTCCCGATTTTCAACGCTGCTGACGTGGCAAACGACGAGTGACCAGTCACCCCGTAGATTTCCTGTGTCTGCTTCGTTTCGCGAAACATGAATGGAAATCGGATCCTCATCGCGCGTCGTGGCCTTGACTTCGAGGAGTCTCTCTCCTCCACCAATGCTCGGCGCCCATATGTCATATCCTGCTGTGTCATCAAAGAGGCTGACGCGCACGACCTTCGCAGCTAAGTGCGGATATCCCAATACCACAAGCTCTTCTTTCATTCGCGCTTCTACAATCTCTTCTCCAATGTCGCCGATCTCCTTAAGTACTACGTCATCAAAGAGATGCAACAAACCTCGCATAATTCGCTCGCGTCTGGTTCCGTCAGGCACCAAACCGGCGAGTTCGGTCAAGAATGTGTTGGTCTCAATTTCAGCGGTTGCCAAGACCGCTACGCCACGAAGACAGAGATACGCGGTTAATTCATCGGCGTCCGATGCAACAAGGTCGACGAGTTGGCCGGTCACGACAAGGTCGTCTCCATGCAGCTCGATAAGGTTACAGGCGAGCAGAAGTTCCTCACCGATCCGTAGGTCGGCCGGACTAAGCGATCCGCCGAGTGCGCGTCGCCAATACGATTCACGGGTATCGACGAGTCGAGCTCGGCTGGACCCAATTACACGAGCGACGTGAACAGCCGCCTCGATCGAATGTTTCGTGGGCAAGCCCGTGCCAGATGCCCATCCCGACGAGTTAGTCGTCATCAGCTAAGTGCGCGAACAATGCGCCAACGTCTTCATCGTCAATCCAGTTGCCATACGACTCTTCGTCGGGAAGGGCCATCGTCACCAAGTTCGGGTCCGAAAGCATCAAGCTAAGTCGTTCCGCCTTGATGCGCACCCGTAAATCAACTGCCTCATCGATTGTGCCTTCGCTGACAAGGAAAGTCATTCGTGTCCGCGTACCAGGTGGCAGACCGAGTCGATGAATGCGGTCCAGTGACTGCAGGTATTGACCAGCATTGAAAGTTCTCTCAACGTAGATCGCTTCATGGCATGTGTGGTGAAGACTGACTCCTTCGGACATCGCCGCTGGATTCGCAACAAGAACCATACATGTGTCGTCGTGTCGGAATCGCGCGAGCTCGTGCTCGCGACTACCAAGTGCACCGTCAGCCATTGACGGAATTGATCCATGAACGACCGCGGGATTGTGTGGTGCGAGTATTCGCTCACTGATTTCGTGAATGTTCGTCACAAAGTTCGACCATACAAGCGTCTTTCTGCCTTCGACAGCGTTGGCCGCGACAAGCGTCGCTAGCTTCTCAAACTTTTTTGGAATCTCATATTGTGCGTACGAGAGAATCTGCTCCGAAAGTTGTGTCCCGACGGGAACTGGATTCGGCGGCCATTTTGTTTCTTGAGCTTCACCACCAATCGCGGACGCCAAGAGTCCCGGGTTCGTTGCCGCCTCAAGCAGGTACATCACGACTTCGCCAAGACCGTGTATCAAATTTTGGTCACTCGTGTGCCCCACTAAAGAGCGACGCATCCTCTGACGCATCGAGGCATAGATCTCAGCCTGGATCGGCTTCATTTCAACTAGCTCAACGCGCAGCTCCGGTGGCTCCAGACCGAGTTCGTCTTTGCGAGTCCGCACAAAAAACGGATCGAGGCGCCGAGACACTTCAGTCATTGCTCCATCTCGGGGGATCGGAACCAGAGCCGCGGCGGGCATGATTCTCGTCGCACGATGCGGCCATAGGAAATTCAGGAGGGCGACGAAGTCGGACGGATGTTGGGGCGCGGGCGTTCCTGTAAGAATGTCACGCCTCACAGCTATCTGAGAAAGATTGAGACAAGCTGTACCCCACTCGCCTTCGCGTCCGCGTTTCATCCGATGAGCCTCATCAAGAACCACATGACAGCGATGTCTGGCAACCCACTCTGCGATCTCACGGTAACGGCTCGCAAGGCGTTGGTAGTTGATCAGGACAACCTCGGCTGCCGTTGGTATCCGATCTTCGAATCTCCCGATAATTGGTGGTGGAATCAGCGATGCAATTGACTCTTCAAACCATGCATCGAACGCCGACAGTGGCGCCACAACAAGCAAGCGATCTACGCGACCGCGGATACGCTCTGCCTCGTACACGGCATAGGTAACAGTTGTCTTTCCCGATCCGGGAACTGAAAAATTCGCCCCATGGGAGAGAGAAATAATCTTCGCCAAGTCACGTAGCTGGAAATCACGAAGCTCGCGTTGAAAGCGAGATCTCGCTAAGAGTTCTCGCAACTCTTCGTCGAACATCGGATCGATGAGGTCATCGAGTGCAGCCTCAACCTCGCGGCCTTCGGCATCGGAGCGGGCCAGAATCGCTTGCGTAGCCTCATCAAATTCAATGTCGCAGTGATATGCAACAAGTGTTTGTCCCAACCAAGTCCTCGCAGCGAGAAATCGGTCGACTGGAATCGTGATTGCGGTGGCATCAGAGCGCGTAATATTGCCCTGCACCATGTTGCGACCGATAGAGCTCCACAGCTCGCTGGGTACTTCACGCGAACGTACTATCAGTACCAGGGACGGATCCTCTTGTAACGAGACGCTCAACACGCGGTGGTAACGGCTACGAGCCGAGCACTCCGGCCTTGGTTAGGGCAGTTTCCAGTGAGCGAAGTGTCCTCGCCAACTTCTTATAACTTGCTTCGAGTGATTTGCGATGCGTCGTGCCAAATTCAGCATCTCCGAGTGCCAGTTTCAACGTTTCGTTGGCCTTCGCGACCTCTCGCGTCGCGTTCTTGACCGCTTCAAGGGGAGCTTCAAGTCGATTGGACTCACGTTCGTCACGCTTCTTGTACTTGATGCCAGTTACGTAGGCATCTCGCACCACTGAAATAATGTCCTTCTGGTCGAGTACGAAATTGGAACCAGGCACCTTGACGTCGTGATCACGTCCGGAGACTGCGTTAATCAGGCTGACCACATTGGGTGCCCCTGAATCGGCTACCGCGCCGTCACCAAGAAGAAATTTGGCACCCTTTGGCGCTGTTGCGATAGGGACCTCTGAAGCGGCAATTTGTGCCGCTTGCTGACCGATAATCTCATCTTCTTCCAATGAAGGCAGCATGTAAGTCGCAACAAATTCGGGATCAATCTCCCGAATCTGATGAACGGCTACGACACCAACGAGAACCGATAGGAGAAAGTTTTCAAGATAAGAAGTGGCTTGTGTCGGGTCTTGTTCCAGAAGGCGCTCATGCGTGGCGTAAACATCTCGCATGTGTTGCAACTTGAGGTCATCGAAGTCCTTAAGTTTCAGAGGCACCTTCGGTATCCGCTGCATTATCCGCAACAAATCTAAGTACTTGAGTCGGACTGGAACTTCCTTCACTCCCTTCTTTGGATCCTCCGGAAACATCTCCTTCGCGATTGCAGCGTCTGACATACCTCGTTCGACGGAAAGCTCCTCTATGAACAGAAGGTGGTTCGTCAACGAGTACTCGACCTTGAGCTCCTTTTGCATCTGAAGGCGAAGTTCAAGGAGACCGATCTCGTCCGGCTGAATTGTTCGGGGAAGAACAGCTACACGAAGATTCCGCTTGTCGGGATCATCCATGTCCCGCATGGCGACGGCCCGAGTGTTCGCATTGACGAGTACACCGTCTTGAGTGATCACTCCAGGCTCTGCTTGACCTACCTTTTGCAATGACTCTTTGAGTTCATTGAACTCTTGTTCAGTCCGTGCATTGCGTACGTGATATTCAATGACGCGTTGGGCACCTTCACTCGTGGGGTCAGATTTCAGGGCTTCCCACTCTGGGTCACCTTCGAGCTGAGATCGAATTCGATGGGAGCGATGGTTGAGGAGGACCTCATCCGCTTTCATTTGAATGACATCGCAGTACGTCGGCCCGGTTGTGAGGTGGACGAGTCGAGTTTCATGCCGCTCCGGAGGCATTTTGTTGATTTCGCTCAGTAACTCTTGAACGCGCTGGGTTCGCTGTTGAGCAGTTATCTGAGACACAAACACTCCTTCGGTCGACGCGGCGCTAGTTGCATTTCTACCAGCCCAATGTAACTTTGGCTCGATGAGCTAATTCACAGACCGTGTAACGGGTGTGGCCTAGATTTGAAGTGTGCCGGCCGAATCACCACCCGTAGAGGAGTTGCTCCTTCGATTGGGTTCGACACAGCACCAACGAGGTTCGCATTCATCGCGCATTGCGTTCTCAAAGGCACTTGTTGGGCTCGACGAATACATTGGCAATCCGGCATGGACCGACGGGAAAGACGTCATCGGATCAGCGTTTCAACGCGCAATCAGCGGGAGCGACCGAAGGCGGCTCGGGCAGTTCATCACTCCCATCAGGGTTGGACGGGTAATGGCTCGGTGGCTTCTAGAGAGAGAACCCGAAGTGTTGTTTGATCCTGGATGCGGATCAGGCTCACTATTAATCGCTGCAACACATGAGGGTGTTGGTCAATCACGGTTGATTGGAGTAGACGTCGATCCTCTTGCAGTTGAAATGGCGAAATGTAACGTTCAGATTCGGTCGATGAGCAACGTCGAAATTCGGCTATCGGACTTTCTGTTCGAGGATCCTCCGGATCGACCGGACGCAATCATCTGTAACCCTCCGTACACGCGACATCATGACATCGATGCAACACGAAAGAGTGCAATCCATCGAGGTATCACCGAGCGACTGGGCCTAGATCTCCATCGAACTGCGTCGTTGCATGTGTTATTCCTGGTCCGCGCGATTGAGATCAGCGCACCGGAAGCGCGATTGGCGTTCATTACCCCCTCAAACTGGCTCGACAAGAGTTACGCAGCAGCAGTCAAGCGATTCGTGCTTGATGAGGCCCACGTCAAGTCGATCATCAACCTGCCGGTTCGCGAGCTCATCTTCGATCGCGCTATTACGACGGCATCAATAACCCTCATCGAAAAAGGAGCGAAGCGACGATCGACGAGGATTGTCCAGTCTCCCTCTTCGAAACGATCGGAGCTTCACAAGGCTGTCAATAGTGGTGGTGCGCAATTCGTGTTGAAGAGCGAAGACAAATGGAGTCGTCCTACGACGAAGCAGGTTTTCAGCGGCGTACGTCTGAGCGAATTGGCAAATGTTCATCGTGGAATTGCCACAGGATGCAACGCCTTCTTCGTTTTGAGCGAGAAGCGACGCAGAGAACTGAGCATTGCGCTCTGCTCAGTTCGCCCATGCCTGGCCTCGCCAAAACAATTGGCAAGCCCAGTCGTAACTGAGGCGACCCTTCGAGCACTTCCAAATGACGCCAGGCGTTGGCTCTTCACGCCATCGAAGGTTCGTACTCGAGGTCCAATTGCTGACTACCTCTCAAGCGGTCTCGATGACTATGGCGTGCTGACGCGTACCCTGGTTCGGCAGCGAGAACAAGCTGGGCGCAAGTGGTATCAACTTCCAACAGATGTGCCCGCGCCAATCGTCGTCACGTACATCAATCAAGGCGACGCTCGCTTTGTGCGGAACGACGCAAGTGCGATTCCTTTAAACAATTGGTTAAGGATCGTTCCGAAACCTGGTGTCGACGTGGACAAGCTGTTGTTCGAACTCACGCGACCAGAGGTGAGTAGGGAGATTCGAAGTCGTGGACGCGAATACGGTAACGGGATGTGGAAGCTCGAACCATCGGACCTCTTGGGTGTGCACGTTCTGAATCTGGACATCTAATTGAAAGTGAACCAAGGCGGTTACAACTACTCCACGTTCAGCAAGGCTGGTTTCGGCAATCCTCCGCAACAACTGTGAGCACGCTTCGCTGTGTGGTTCTGGAGCCTGGCCATCGGCGGCACGGACTTCATCACAGAACCTCGAGTAGATACAGTCTCCATGATTGCGCGCAAGTCGTTCTAGGAACGTGAGACCGACGTTCACCATCCCGTCCCATACCTGGTCATCAAATCCGTAAGGCATGGTGCATCCTCATCGGCAGAGTTGACGACACCTCTCACAGACGGTACCCCACGGATTGGGGCTTCTCCCTCTTCGCGGCTCGTAGATTTATTGAATGAGTTTTGGAGCGGAGGGCGATGCCTTCGACTGGTGCCGCCACTGCGGGGTGCTCGGTCAATTGACCGCCGAACACATTCCTCCGCGTAGCACCAACAATGATTCACCGATAGGTCGAGTGGTTAACCCATTCAAACTCGATGCTGTCGTGCGAGAAGTTGCAGCCTGGGACGAAGGTCACGTCGTGAAAACACTCGACCCCGTTTGCAATCATCGGGCGAGCACGTGGGGATATGTTAAAGAATTTCGTCGCTGGTTCCATTTGTTCGAGGAACGCGCAAGATCAATCGCCGAACAAACTCACGTTGATCCTCTGCGGGGCACTGAGCCATTCGAAATACAATTACCATACGACGTCCAACCCGCTCGATTCGCGCGACAAGTGCTTGGTATGTTTCTCGCTGTTCAGGAGACAAGAGACCTCTTCGCTGCCCACTCAACGCTGTCCGAATTGTTTGGACCTGATCCGTCGGACGAATTGAAGCGACGTTTAGCAGGACTCGACATCGCTCCACTTCATCTCTATCTAAGTATTTACAACGCTAACTGGAAATACCTAAGTCAACCGATGCTGACCGTCGAAACAAGCCTCGGCAGAGACGGCCGACTCTTGCCGACCTCACCACAGTCAGTGCAGCCACTCCTCGACGAAACTTTCATCCTGTGCCTATCCTCCTGCGCCTTTGTTCTCACGACGAGAAACACGCACGACCAGGGCGACGAGATTGGCGATTGGACAAAGTGGTCGGTTGACCAGCGTTTCCGCAAGAACCAACTCCTCCTTGTTCTGCCAACGGCCGATCGACTGCACAGTTCGTTGAGGGCCATGGTTTACCCTGATGAATACGTGATTCACTGACGAATCCGAGCGAGTGTCGCAGCCCCGGCCTTGGCCGAATTCTGCCGGTCGGACTAGGACCAGACCACTAGTCGAGATACTCGGAAATGATCGCCAGAACATAGTCCCCGTACTTGTCGACCTTGACGGGTCCAAACCCCTTCACCTGTCGGAGATCCGGAAGAGTTCGCGGGAGTTTCTCGCAAAGCTCGTCAAGTGTGCTGTCGTAGAAGATGATGAACGCCGGGACTCTTTCAGTTGAGGCCTGCTCGAGTCGCCACGTCCTCAATGCTTCGCGGAGAGAGGCATTGACTGAGTACGACTCAGTCGGTGTGGCCTTCGGAGGCACTGGAACGACAGCGCCCCCAAGAGACACCAGCGTCCGATAGCTACCCCGAATAACAATTCGTTCTCCGAACTCAACGGTGAGTCGGTTCGCTCCAATGAGAACGACTGCGCCCGCGTCGTTCACTTCATCGACAACACAGTCGTAGCCTCCCCAGCGAAAAGCCAGACCGACTTTGGCTTCAACTGACTCGGGTAGGCGCGGGGGCCGACGAGGTGGGAAGGAGCCTCGGAGCGACGACTTCGTTACGCGAGTCGACGGTGCCGGTCTGCTGGTCACTGGAAACGGAGACGGCTGTGCTAGCGCACTTGCCGGTGATTTCATTTCAGAGAGGAAGACCGAAGGTGATGACGGGTCGGCGGTGATCAGCAGTGAGGCCTGACAGCGAGTAATGGCAACATGGAAGATGCGGCGTTCTTCCTCGAGATCCTTACTGAGCCGATGCGGAAAGACATCCTCACTCGCGTCGTAGACAATGACGTGCGGCCATTCCAGTCCCTTCATCTTGTGCACAGTGGATAGAACGACACCGTCTCCATCCTGAGCTGACGACAGCATCTCGCGCAACCACATCTCGAATGTGGAGGCGTCAGAGTGAAGTCGAGCCAGGGCCATGAGACTTCGCACGCCGTCTGAGTTGGCGGCCTTGACACCAGCTGGGCGATTTGCATCAAGGCTTGCCAGCACTCCATTGAGTCCAATCTGCTCGCATAGGAGGGTCAGGGCCGACAACGTGGTACCGGTCATTGCCTCCGAGACGAGTCTCTCGAGATCGTCAATGAATGCGCCAACCTTGCTTGCCGCAGGTTCCTGCAACTCCGCATGCATCGCGTGCAACCTGTCCAGTGAGCGTTGCTGACCGAGCCATTTGAGAATCGCAGGGTGAATCCCTCGTCCGGGACGTCGCGCGGCGAGTGTTAGGTCGCCGACTGAGAATGAATCTGACTTCGTGGCGAGTCGCAGCCACGCGAGGATCGCATCAATACCCGACCCGCTCAAGAGGTTCTCGCTATCGCGGAAGTCGACTGGGATTCCGGCCTGGAGGAGGGCAATTAGTGGTGGCAGGAGCCCAACGTTCACCCGCGAGAGGATTGCAATCTCACCTGGCTTCGCCCCGATGTTGAACAGCGACCTGACGCGGTCGGTCACTACTGCGGTTTGGTTCGCCGACTTGATGACGGCTAGAGACTCCGGTTCAGTGACATTGAGGGGACCGGGTCGCACCTGCTTCTCAACGCGAAAGGCGTTATGCGAGAGGAGGTTCGACACCGCCCTCACCACTGGCGCTGGACAGCGGTAGTTCACTTCGAGTGCGTGGTGAACGGCGTGGGGAACGTGTTCGTGGAAGTTCACGAGCCACTCTGGAGAAGCTCCGTTGAAGCCGTAGATCGTCTGGTCGTCATCTCCGACCGCGAACACCGAGAGGGTCGGGCCGGCCAGAAGTCGCAGGAGCAACATGTGGGCGGGGGTGAGATCCTGGAACTCATCGACCAGGAGTACTTCGGCCTTGCGTTCGGCCGAGAATCGAGCTTGCGGCTCGCGCAAGAGCCGTTCGACCGCCAGTACGACGAACTCATTGAAGTCGGCCAGATGATGCTCTCTGAGATGCGCGCGGAACTTTGGAAAGAACTCCGCGAACCCATCGACGTCACCCAGGTAGGACTCCTCAACTTCTTCGGGAGACTCAAGTCCTAGTCGAGCCTGTGTGAGGGCGCTGATCCAGGGCGCGACCGGATCCACATTGGTCTTTCGAGGGAATGTGACGAGTTGAGAGATCAAGCTGCGAACTTCATGTTCTTGTATGAGCTGTCGCGGATCCTTGGCCTCGTAGAACCCCCGAGTTCCGTTGACTATCGCCAGAACGAGGGCGTCGATGGTGCGAATCTCGAGACCCGCGAGGTCACTGGTCCGTGCGCGCATCTCCTCCTCGGCCTTCTTGTTGTAGGCCATCAAGATAAGAGACCCAGTGGGAACGCCACTGTTGACGAGATGACGCACACGTTCTGAGAGAACCCTGGTCTTGCCTGAACCTGCTGGGGCGATGATTCGTGCGCGAATGGCGGGGTCGGCCACAGCGGCCATTTGGTCTGACGCGAGATCAGAGGTCACCGGTTGGTTGCAGATGGGAGAAAGAACTCCTTGGCGAATGGCGAGACGTGAAGTCGCTGACTGGCCCCCAAGACGCTGGTCGTTGATCTCCCAGAGGAAGACAGGGCCGCCGTCGCACCAGGCCGCTGACCCGCCTGGCAGGATGACATCAGCAGTTGAATCGTGGCAAAGTTGTGCTCCAAGTGCAACCGCTCGTGCGAGCAGGGGAAATCTCGGTTCGAGCGGTCCGCGGGCATCGACACTATTCATCGTTGCAAGTCGCCAAGTTGCTTCGGCGACGAAATCGAAATTGACCTGGACGTCCCAGAGGTCCTCCGTGTTCACACCAGAATCAGGTTTGGTGAATCCCTTGGGTACTTCAAGCACGTATCGAGTGCGTGTGAGATAGGCGCGGCGAACGATCTCAAGAGTGTGCGACTCGGCGATGGACTGTTCGTTGAGAACCAGACGGGGGCATTCCATCCATGGGCGCGGTACGGGCAACCCTGATTCGATGAGGACTGATCGTCCGAGCGCGACGGGACCGGCGAGGTACGACCAATGCTCTGATGTTATGTCGACGGGATCCATCAGACAATTTAGGTTAGATCAACCGGCCGAAACGACGGAACACGAAGTCGATGTGTGGAAGCTGTTACTGG
>Ga0182030_10008774_pt1 | contig 20844 bp, 21 predicted proteins | sample 812S3MmetaG_FD_121299 | JGI IMG/M metagenome (GOLD analysis project Ga0182030, IMG submission 121299) | Permafrost microbial communities from Stordalen Mire, Sweden - 812S3M metaG (Illumina Assembly) | ecosystem: Environmental > Terrestrial > Soil > Wetlands > Permafrost | place: Sweden...
GGCGGCATCGAAGTCCGCGTCTTGCTTGAGCTGCTTCACTTTTTCTTCCGACTCGCCGTCACTCATGGCCTGCTTGAAGCCTTTGACGGCCGCGCCGAGATCGGTTCCGATGGTGCGGAGGCGCTTGGTGCCGAATATCACCAAGGCGATCGCCAAGATGACCAATAGCATTTTTGAATCGAACATGTCGCTTCTCCGATCCGGGGTAAACCGTTAGGGCGCCAATAATACGCCAAAGACATTATGACGTATGACCTCGCCACATCGCTGCGTGTTCGGTCGCATTTGGTATTTTGGCGTGAATTTAACTCTCGAGCCAGAAGGTCACCGGCCCGTCGTTGGTCAGCGACACCCGCATATGGGCGCCGAATACGCCCGTTTCGACGCGCGGATGCTGCTGGCGGGCTGCCTGTACCAAGGCGTCGAACAAATACCGCCCCTGCTCCGGGGGTGCTGCGGTGGAGAAGCCGGGGCGCAGCCCCCTGCCGGTATCCGCGGCCAGGGTGAATTGCGGCACCAGCAGCAGATCGCCCTGGGTTTGCGTCAGGCTGAGGTTCATTTTGTCGGCCGCGTCGGCGAATACCCGGTATTGAAGCAGCCGGGTGATCAAACGCAGCGCCGAAGCCTCATCGTCCGCGGGGCGGACTGCGACCAAGACCAGAAGCCCGGGTCCAATCGAGGCCACCCTTTGGCCTGCGACATCGATACTGGCTCCCACTACACGCTGCAATAGGGCAATCATAAGAAAACAAAGCCCACTTTTAACGAATTAAGCAGCAAATGGGAAATCCAATAAGAATACAGCCGGAATTGCGGATCATCAGGATTGACGCGGCCAAAATTAGCTCATTTCCGCCACAATGTGGGAGTAAATAGCACCAAAATGGTGAAAACCTCCAGTCGCCCCAGCAGCATCGCCGCCGAGCACACCCAGGTCTGGAAATCGCTCAACACCCCATAGTTGCTGCCCGGCCCCACCAGTCCCAACCCCGGGCCGGCGTTGTTGATGCAGGCGATGATGGACGACAGCGAGGTCATGAAGTCCAGGCCGCTCGCCAGCTGCACGAAAATCAGCGTCACGATGCTCATGAAGTAGAGGAACACGAAGGCCAGCACCGCAAACACAACCCGGTTGGCGATCACCGTGCCGCCGACCTTGAGCGGACGCACCATGTTCGGATGCACCAGCTGGTTGAGTTCCCGATGCGCCTGCTTGGCGAGCACCAGCGTGCGTATCATCTTGATTCCGCCGCCGGTCGATCCTGAGCTCGCCACGATGCAGCTCAGGAACATCATCCACATGGGCGCGAAAATCGGCCAACGCGAATAGTCCTCGGTGTGCAGGCCGCTGTCCGTGGCGATCGACACTAGGTTGAACGTGGTGTGCCGGAGTGCGGTCGGGAAGTCGGCGTAGCTGCCCTTGAAATACAGGAACAAGGATATGCCGATGCAGCTCGCGACGAGCACGCCGAGAATCGCCTTCGCCTCCGCGTCCCTGAAATAGGCTCTCACCCCGCGCTGGCTCCAGGCGAGATAGTGCGTCGCGAAATTCAAGGCCGCCAGCACCTGGAATACGGTCAGCACCATCTCGATGGGAAGGGAATTGAAATGCCCGATGCTGGCGTCGTAGGTCGAGAATCCGCCGAGCGCCAGCGCCGAAAATCCATGGCAGACGGCGTCGAACCAATTCATCCCGGCGAGTTTCAGGCAGCCGATGCATGCGGCCGTCAGCCCCGCATACACCGCCCACAGCAGCTTGGCGGTCTGCCCGATGCGCGGCGTGAGTTTGCTGTCCTTCATCGGACCGGGCATTTCGGCGCGGTAGATCTGCATGCCGCCGACGCCGAGCATGGGCAGTATGGCCACCGCCAGCACGATGATGCCCATGCCGCCGAGCCAGCTGAGCAAATGGCGCCACAGATTGATCGAGCGCGGCAGGAACTCGAGGCCGGACAGCACCGTGCCGCCGGTGGTCGTCAACCCCGAGGCGGCTTCGAAGTAGGCATCGGTGAAATTGATGGGCAGAAAGTGCCACAAGGGAAAACCTGCGACCGCGGGCAGCGCCACCCACGTCAAGGCCACCAGCATCAAGCCGTCGCGCGTCTTGAGCTCGCGCTTGAAGCGCCGGGTCGCCAGCCACAGCAGCGCACCGAGCATGAACGTCGCCAGCGCCGAGATGACGAACGACCAGAGCGCCGGATCGAGTCCCCACACCGCCATGACCAGCGGCGCCAGCATGGTCACGGCGAACACCATCATGACGAGGGCGAATACGTGCGCGACCGGCAGTAAAATGTCTTTCACAAGAAGGAAGCGGAGCCTTGAAAGAGTTTCTCCACCGCTTCGATGTGGCGCCGATCGGTCAAAAACAGGATCAAATGATCGTCGGGCTGCACCGTGGTGTCGTGGTGCGCGATGATGACGTCCTCGCCGCGGACCACGGCTCCCAAGGTCGTTCCCTCGGGCAGGGCGATGTCCTCGATGCGGCGTCCGATCACCTTGGAGCTGTCGGCATCGCCGTGCACCACCACCTCGAGCGCCTCGGCCGCGCCGCGCCGCAGGGAATGCACGCGCACCACATCGCCGCGCCGCACGTGCGCGAGCAGCGAGCCGATGGTGACCGTCTGCGGCGATATGGCGACGTCGATCGAACCGCTTTCGATCAATTCGGCGTACGAAGGCTTGTTGATCAAGGCCATGACCTTGTGCGCGCCCAGGCGCTTGGCGAGCATGGCCGACAAAATGTTGGCCTCCTCGGAATTGGTGAGGGCGGCGAAGACGTCCGCGCTGTCGATGTTCTCTTCGAGCAGCAATTCCTCATCGGCGGCATCGCCGTGCAGCACCGTGGTGCTCTTCAATTGCTCGGAGACCTTGCGGGCGCGCTTGCCGTCGCGCTCGATGAGCTTCACCTGATTCTTGTCCTCGAGCTCGCTGGCGAGGCGCACGCCAATGTTGCCGCCGCCCGCGATGACCACGCGGCGCGCCGGCTTTTCTTCGCGGCGCATCTCCTTCATGACGACGCGGATGTCCTCGCGCGCGGCAAGAAAAAACACTTCATCGCCGTCCTCGATGACGGTGTCGCCCTCGGGCTTGACGCTCTTGCCCGCACGGTAGATGGCGGCGACCCGGGCGTCGGCCGTCGGGATGTGCTCGCGCAAGGTGCGCAAGGCCTGGCCCACCAAGGGGCCGCCCTGCAGCGCGCGGATGCCCACCAACCGCACGCGGCCGTCCGCGAAATCCAGCACCTGCAATGCGCCGGGATAGCGGATCAGCCGCGCCACGTATTCGGTGACCAGCTGCTCGGGGCTGATCCACACATCGACGGCCACCGCGTTCTCGCCGAACAGCTTCTCGCGTTCGGTGAAATCGGCGGAGCGGACGCGCGCGATTTTCTTCGGCGTGCGGTACAGCGTCCACGCGATTTGGCAGGCCAGCATGTTGACCTCGTCGCTGTTGGTCAGTGCGACGAGAATATCGGTGGCGGCGATGCCCGCCGCTTCGAGTACGCGCGGACTTGCCGCATTGCCGTTCACCGTGCGTATGTCGAGACGGTCCTGCAGGTCGCGCAGGATGTCTTCGTTGATGTCGATGACGGTCACGTCGTTCGCTTCTTCGCGAGAGAGATGGTAAGCAGCCGTGCGGCCGACTTGCCCTGCGCCTAAAATGATGATTTTCACAGCGTAAGGTTACTCTACACGAACGAGATTGGCGTACGACAGCATCAGCCACTTCGTGCCCTGGCTCTCGAAATTGACCTGGATCCGGGCATGGGGTCCATTGCCCTCGAAGTTGAGCACCACCCCGTCGCCGAACTTGGAATGCCGCACGCGGCTGCCCATCCGCATGGACGGGCTGGGCGATTCTTCCAGGCTGCCGCCGCGCTTGATGAAGGCGGGCCTCGACACCTGCAGGCGCGGCCGGATTTCCTCCACCAGTTCGGCGGGCAGCTCGCCGATGAAGCGGGAGGGCTGGCCGTAGGTGTCCACCCCGTACAGGCGGCGCTGCTCGGCATACGTTATGTATAGCTGGCGCATGGCCCGGGTCGCGCCCACATAGCAGAGGCGGCGCTCTTCCTCCAGGCCGGCCAAGTCGGCGACCGAACGCTGGTGCGGAAACAGGCCGTCTTCCATGCCGGCCAGGAACACCACCGGGAACTCCAGGCCCTTGGCCGAATGCAGCGTCATCATCTGAACGCAGTCGTCATAGGGGTCGGCCTGGCCTTCGCCGGATTCCAGCACCGCATGCGCCAGGAAGGATTCGAGCGGCGACAATTCCGACTCGGCTTCCGTTTCCGGAGAAAATCCCCGGGCCGCGCTCACCAGTTCCAGCAAATTCTCGATCCGCCCCTCGCCGCGCTCGCCCTTCTCCTTCTTGAAGTGCTCGATGAGACCGCTCATTTGGATGACGTGATCGACCTGCTCATGAAGTTCGAGACCCTGAACTTCCCGCGCCAGTTTGTCGATCAAAGCCAGGAAGGCTTGCAGCGCCAGCGCGGCCCGCTGCGGGAGACCGCTTTGCACGCAGGCCTGCGCGCCATTCCATAGCGATGTCGCCTCGCCGCGCGAATAATCGCGCACCGTGTCCATGGTTTTCGCGCCGATGCCGCGGACGGGCAGGTTTACGACCCGCTCGAAGGAGGTGTCGTCCGCCCGGCTCGAGATCAGACGCAGGTACGCGAGCGCGTCCTTGATTTCCGCGCGTTCGAAAAAGCGCAGGCCGCCGTACACGCGGTACGGCATGCGCGCATTCAAGAATGCCTCTTCGAAGACACGCGATTGCGCGTTGGAGCGGTACAGCACCGCCGCTTCGCGCCGCGCGCCGCCGTGCGAGACCCATTCGCGGATGCGGTTCACGACGAAGTCGGCCTCATCGCGTTCATTGAAGGCCGCGTAGAGTTTGACGCGATCCCCATCCTCGCCGCTGGTCCACAGGGTCTTGCCGAGCCGCCCGCCATTGTTCGAAATGAGCGCGTTCGCCGCCTTCAGAATGGTGCCGGTGGACCGGTAATTCTGTTCCAGCTTGTAGAGCACGGCCTGCGGAAAATCCCGGCGGAACTGCTGCAGGTTTTCCACGCGCGCGCCGCGCCAGCGATAGATGGATTGATCGTCGTCGCCGACGACGAAGGGCAGGCCGGCGGGGCCGGCAAGCAGCATCAGCCATTTGTACTGGATGGCATTGGTGTCTTGGAACTCATCGACCAGGACGTGGCGGAAGCGGGTGCGGTAGTGCTGCAGCAGCGAAGCGTCGTCGCGCCACAGTTCATAGGCCCGCAGCAGCAGTTCGGCGAAATCCACGACGCCGGCCCGTTGACACGCCTCTTCGTAGGCCTGGTAGATCTTGATCAGTTGACGGCGGGTCGGATCGCCGTCGTCCTTGATGTGCTTGGCCCTGTGGCCTTCGTCCTTCTGCGCATTGATGAACCACTGGATCTCGCGCGGTACCCATCGTGTTTCATCCAGCTCGAGCGCCTTCAGTACCTTGCGCAAAACCCGTGCTTGGTCCTCGGAATCCAAAATCTGGAAGCTCTGCGGCAGGCCGGCCTCGCGCCAGTGAATGCGCAGCAATCGATGTGCCAGGCCATGGAAAGTTCCGAGCCACATGGCGCCGCTCGGCAATCCCAGCAGGGTCTCGATGCGGTTCCGCATTTCAGCCGCGGCCTTGTTGGTGAAGGTGACCGCGAGAATGCTGTTCGGCGAGGCCCCCTCGACCTGGATCAGCCAGGCGACCCGGTGAACCAGTACCCGGGTTTTGCCGCTGCCGGCGCCGGCCAGCACCAGGGCGGCTCCCAGCGGCGAGGCAACGGCCTGCCTTTGATCGTCGTTGAGGCCGTCGAGAAGATGAGATACGTCCATAAGGGCGCGGATTGTACTGTAGCTTCAAGCCGGCGCAGCGCCTTTAGGCCCACGCGGCGCCGAGCGCAACGCCGAGGCGGCTCAGGACCTTTGCGGGCGGCTTTCCTCGGCAAATTCGATCAGGGCGAGCGCCAGGGAGAGCACCACGGGGCCGACGAAGAGGCCGATGGTTCCGAAGGCCGGTATCCCGCCCAGCACGCCGATGAAAACGGCCAGCGCCGAGATCCTGGCGCGGCCGGAAATGAGCACGGGCCGGAGGATGTTGTCCAGGCCTCCGAGAAGCAGACCCCACCCCAGCATGAACAGGCCGAAGCCCCAACGCCCGTCGAAAAACAGCCAAATTGCGGCCGGGCCCCAGACGAATGCCGCACCCCCCACGGGCAGCATCGAAAAGAGCGCGGCCATCACGCCGAAAACCAAGGGCGAGGGCAGGCCGGCAATCCTGAAGCCGATGCCGATTAGTACTCCCTGCAGCGCAGCCGTTACGGTGGTGCCGACGACGATGGCGCGCGTGACGCCGCCCAGTTGCCGGAAGAGGCGCTCCTTGCGAATCTCGTCGAGGGGAATCAGGCGCCGCGCGCGGACCAGCATCACATCCCCGTCGCGCAGAAAGAAGAACAGCAGAAACAGCGTGATCGCGAATCCCAGCAGCGAACCCAGCGCGCCCAGAAAAAACGATCCGCCCAGGCTCGCCGCTCGCTGCAAGACTTCGCGGGTTCCGGCAATCAGCCAGGATTGAATTTGCGCCGCCGATATCCCCGAATGAGATTCCAGCCAGGTGTTGATCCGGGCAATCCACGGGAACTGCTGCAGATCCGATAAGGACTTGATGTCCAGGGCCGCCGCGGACCTCTGCAGTTTCTGCAGCAAGGTTGAAATCTGCGCGACGAAATCGAGCGACAGGGCGCTCAACGGAAGGAGGATCGCGACCGGCGCCAAAAGCGTCAGCATGCCGGCCGCTGCCGACCTGCCCGCGAGACGCCGCCGCAGCGTGAGATTCAACGGAAATAATAGGAATGCCAGGAAGGCCGCCCAGGTCATCGACAGCGCGAACGGCGCGAAAATGCGCAGCAGCGCATAGCCTAAGACAGCCGCTACCAGAAGCGCAAAAATGCGCGGATAAAAACTCGAAGGGGTCGCCACCGCGCCATCCTAGCACTCGATTTGGCCCGTCACCCAGTGCGCCCCAAGGCTGCCGCGCGCGCGCTCCACGCGCCCTGCAAAACAGCCGGTAATCCGCGTAACATGGGCGGCGAGAGCCTCGGCAAAGGGACCGCAATGACGACAATTACCGTCAACAATCAAACAGTTAACGTTGATGCCGCGCCGGACACACCGCTGTTGTGGGTGCTGCGCGACCATCTTGGAATGACGGGCACCAAGTTCGGCTGCGGCATGGCATTGTGCGGCGCCTGCATGGTGCACATCGACGGCGCCGCGACCCGCTCCTGCGTGCTGCCGCTCCGCGCGGTCGAGGGAAAGTTCATTACGACCATCGAAGGGCTGTCCCAGGATCGGAGCCACGTCGTACAAAAAGCATGGCTGGAAATCGATGTGCCCCAGTGCGGCTATTGCCAGTCCGGACAAATCATGTCCGCGGCGGCGCTTCTGAAAACGATTCCGAATCCCACCGATGACGACATCGATGCGGCAATGTCCGGAAATATCTGCCGCTGCGGCACGTATCCCAGAATCCGCAAGGCCATTCACCGCGCCGCGAAATTGCTTCAGCCGGGAAGAGATCAATGAAAGCGGTTTCCGGCTTGACCCGCCGCGGCTTCCTGGGCGCCGCGGCCACCACGGGCGGCGGGCTGATACTGGCGCTGACCCTGCCCGGGCGCGGCGGCCTCAACTCCGCAGCCGCGGCGGCGCGCGGGTCCGGCGCGGACCCTCGCCGAACCGGCGGCCAATTGAACGCATGGCTGAAAATAGCGGGCGACAATTCCATCACCGTGATCGTCGATCGCTCCGAAATGGGCCAGGGCGTGTATACCGCGCTGCCCATGCTGCTGGCCGAGGAACTGAACATCGATCTTGATGTGATTCAAATCGCGGCTGCGCCGGTGGGCGATGCGTACATCAACCCGGGAAACGGCGGACAGGTCACCGGAACCAGCAACAGCGTACAGGACGCCTGGGACAAACTACGGATGGCCGGTGCGACGGCGCGCACCATGCTGATCTCGGCCGCCGCGAAACGCTGGGGCGTGGATGCGGCAGGCTGCCATGCCAGCAATGGCACGGTCGTCAGCGCTTCGGGCAAGGTGCTCACCTACGGCGAGCTCGCCGACGCGGCTGCGAAGGAACCGCTGCCCAAGAACGTTAAATTGAAGCCCAAGAGCGGCTTTCAGATCATCGGCAAGTCCCGGCCGCGCATCGACACGCCCGGCAAAGTCGACGGCAGCGCCGAATTCGGTCTCGACGTCAAACTGCCCGGAATGCTGTACGCCGTTCTTGCCCAGAGTCCTGTCCTGGGCGGCAAGGTGAAGTCTCTGGATTCGGCCGCCGCCGGGAAAATGGCCGGCGTCCGCAAGGTATTCCGCACCTCCAGCGGCGTGGTGGTGGTGGCGGATCATTTCTGGCAGGCGTTGAAGGCCCGCAATGCGCTGGTCATTGACTGGGATCCCGGTGCCAACTCGACCCTCGACAACGCCGCAATCGGCGCTCTCTTGAAGAAGACCGCGGCGGCGGGAGCCGGATTGTCGGCGCGCGCCAATGGCGATGCGTCGGCCGCGCTCAAGTCCGCACAACTGCACATCGACGCCGCCTACTATTTACCGCTCCTGGCGCACGCCACCATGGAGCCCATGAATTGCACGGCCGACGTCAAAGCCGACGGCTGCGACTTGTACGTGGGAACGCAGGTTCAGCAAGTTGCGCAGACGACGGCCGCGGCCGCCGCGGGGCTGTTGCCCGCCCAGGTGCGGGTCCATACCACCCTGCTCGGCGGTGGCTTCGGCAGGCGCCTCGACATCGACTTCATCCCCGCGGCGGTCGAAGCTTCGAAGGCGGTCGGGGCGCCGGTCAAGATGATTTGGACGCGCGAAGACGACATGACGCACGACACCTATCGGCCGCCCGCGTACGAAGAGGTCAGCGGCGGACTCGACGCGGCGGGGAAACTGGTCGCATGGAAATTGCACATCATCAGCCCGTCGATCACCGCCCGCATGTTCCCGCCCGTCAAGGGAGTGGATGACTCGGTGATCGAGGCCGCCGTCAACAATCTTTACGATGTCCCGAATTTGTCGGTGAGCTATTCGCGCCAGGAAATCGGCATCGACGTCGGTTACATGCGCTCGGTGAGCCACGCGCCGAACTGCTTCGTGATCGAAAGTTTCATGGACGAACTGGCCGCGGCGGCCGGCAAGAACCCCTACGATTTTCGCCTCGCGCACCTCGCCAGGAAACCGCGGCAGCGCCGGGTACTGCAAATGGCGGCTGAACGCGCCGCCTGGGGCAGGGCGCCGGCGGGCCGCCATCAGGGTATCGCGCTGATGGAGGGGTACAGCACCTGCATTGCCCAGGTCGCGGAAATATCCGTCGAGCGCGGTGAACTCAAGGTGCACAAAATCGTGTGCGTCGTCGACTGTGGCCAGATGGTCCACCCGCGCATCGTCGAATCGCAAATCGAAAGCGGCATCGTGTTCGGTCTGTCGGCCGCGTTGTGGGGAGAGGTGACCCTCGTCAACGGCCGCGTGCAGCAGACCAACTTCAACAGCTACCGCCTATTGCGCAGCAACGAGCTGCCCGAACTCGACGTGCATCTCATCGACAGCGACGAGCCGCCCGGCGGTATCGGCGAGGCCGCCGTGCCCCTGGTGGCGCCTGCGCTGTGCAATGCCATATTCACGGCGACCGGCAAGCGGTTGCGGTCGCTGCCCATCGGCAGTCAGAAACTGCTGTGATCCGAAAGGCCGCTACGGCGGCCGGCCGCCCGGCGCCCAGCCCGGCCTGAAGGATGAATCCGCCAACCAGCGCACCGGCGCCAGCAGCGATTGGATGGCCTCGGTCATATGGCCGAAGTCGATATGCCCGATGTCATCCGACGGCTGATGGTAGTCCGCATGCAATCCGTAACTCGACACGGTTTGCGCGACGACGCCGCGGCGCGCCAGCGTGAAATTATCCGATCGCGTGAAGAATTTTTCCGCCGGGTGCGGATCCGCGACCAGTCTCGCGCCATGGGCAGCCAGCTGCGGTCCGAGATCGGATCGTTCCCACCCGGTCAACCACAGGGTATGCGGCGCAATGCTCGGGTCCGGCCGCCCGATCATCTCGAACTCGAGATTCGCGACGATCTTATCCAAGGGCACGACGGGCTTCTCGACGAAGTACCGGGCGCCGTAGCCGCCCACCTCCTCGCTGCCGAACCAGGCGAACACCAGGGTGCGTTTCAAGCGCGGCCCCTTCGCCAGGGCTTCCGCCAACGTCAGCACGGCGATCGATCCCGATGCGTCATCGTCGGCGCCGTTGTAGATGCGATCCACCCCCGTCTCCCGCGCGCCTAGATGATCCAGATGCGCGCTGAGCAGGATGATGTCGTCCTTTTCGCGGCGGCCGGCGCCCGGCAGACGGCCGACGGCGTTCCAGGTGCGGCCCACGGCTTCACGGGTCTCCGCGGCCACGGTCGCGATCGACCCTTCCGTGATCTGTGCAACGGCCGCATAAGCGTCGGCCGACAAGATGATTCTGGAGGGACCGTTCTGCGCCGCCGCCGGCGAATTGCCGAGCGCCACGATTCGCGGAGCGCCGGCGCTGATTGCGCGCCGCGTCAGATCAGCCCAACGCGCTCGCGTCGGCGCAGTCTCATGCGACAACACGAGGGTGGCAGCCGATACATTGGCATCCGGCACGTTCGTTCCGGGACCGGCATCCTCCGGCATGAGCAGAACGGCGCCGGCTTGGACGGGGACGTTCGCCTTGTACTTCTGCAGCGGGCCGCGCAAGGACGCGCTGTTGAGCCGGGTCACGATCATTTGATCGCCATGAATCAGCGTCGTCGACCCGATGCGCAGGGCCGGCGTGCCCACCACTTCGTTGCGCGCGATCTCGACCGCCTGAACGTAGTCCCCGTCGTCGCCGAGCGGCTGCAGGCCGTATCGGCGCAATTGAGCGGCAATATAAGTCGCAGCGATCCATTCATCCCGGGTGCCGCTGCCGCGCCCGTTCATGGCGTCGCTCGCGAGAAACTCCATGTGCGCGCGCACCGTGGACTCCCGGATCGAGTCGCTGCGATCGACCGGGGCCGCGCAGACGCAGGCAGCCGCCATCAACATCGACACTACGAGCATTCCGCCGAATCGCTTCATATCTCTCCCCTTGGAGCATGACGACTCAGGGCGCGGCCGCGGCCATGTGACATTCCCGCGGAAACGCCGGATGCGATGCTCAGCCCTTTACTCCCGGTCCATACTTGCTGCGCCATTCCTCACGAGCGCGCCGGCGCATTTCCTCGAGACTGACGCTCGACGACTCCTCGCGCATTTTCAGCCACGCCGTTCGTCCCTGGCGGCGTTCTTCTTCCGGGCTAAGCTTCGCAACAGGCTCCATAAAATCGCTTTCGTTGGATTGAACGAAGTCCAACCTTTCCGGCCCGACGACGTCCCCGAATCGCCTCACGGGCAGCGGTGGTGCCGGGTATCGCCCCATTTTTGAATTCCAATAGGCCCACGATCGCGGATCGATGATTCCCGGCGGCGCGCGATCGAGCGCCTCGCGAAAATCGTCATCGGACACATATCGGCGAATCACGCGCATTTCCTCATGCATCGCATAGGTCATGGCGTAGGCCATGAATCGCACCGGATCGGAAAGAGCCTTGTCGGGCGACTCGAACCATATAATCTGTGCCGCGATGGCGGCGGTCTCTTCGTTCAGCGGGATTGATTTCATACACTCAGATCTTGATCCCCGCCGGGGCTTCGGGTCTGATGATCCAGCGCCGGAAGGTTGTCCAGATCGACTTCTCTTGCCGCTACGGCTAGTCGCATTTTCGCATCTTCCGGCAGAGTCGAAAGATCTCCGTCTTTGAAATATGACAGTGCCTTGAGGGTGACATGAGGATTGAAGCCCGCCCCATACAGGACCTGCGCAGCCGCCAATGCCTTCGCAAGACCAAGCCCTCCTTTCGTTATTATGCAGTCTAGGTCGAGATAGTCTTTTGCCTCCGCCCGCAGCTGAATGGTGGCTGCCTTGGTACCCGCGAGGTCAAGCAGGGAAGCGATCTTAAGACCATTGTCATCGCTGACCACCGGCGAAGCCAGGCGCGGCAGTTTCGGTACCCCGAAAAACGATACGGCGACTTGACCTCCGCGCTCCAATATCGCGGTCAGTGTATTTCCTTCACGCTGCCTGATCCTCGCATCCGCTAGAAATGCGATGGCGGATTGCCGTTCCGTCGGATCGAAGGTTCGGCTTCCGAAGAAGTCGAAATCGATCGACGGCCTATGGCCCAGATGCAATGCAATTGCGGTTTCGCCATAGAGTGTGAATTCAGCGGGCACCTGCTCCAATTCCCTCCACAGCCGGCGCTGGGCAGGCGGAAGGATCTCCAAATAGGGTAGGAATTTCTTCATCCCGGCCGCCGCTTCGGCTTGCGGTCGTACGCGATGCGCTCCGCCTGCGCCTCGGCGGTGACCCCGTGGCGCTCGAGCAGCCCGATGAACGATTCCGCGGGGTGATTCGAATGGCCGACGGTAAAAATCTCCTCCCTCACACGCGCCTTCCGCGGAAACTCCGTTCAACCCTTGATGAAGAAATAGTGATCGAAGATCAGCGCCGCAAACAGCAGCATCAAGTAGGTGATCGAAAATCTGAAAGTGCGCATGGGCAGCTCGGGCCGCAGGCCCCGCTGCAGCGCCAGCACGTAATGGAGGAATCGCAGGTTGAGGGCGAGCGCCGAGGCCAGGTAGATGAGGCCGCTCATGCCCGTCAGATACGGCAGCAGCGTCGTCAGCACCAAAAGAATGGTGTAGAGCACGATTTGCAGCCGGGTGTAGGGGATGCCGTGCGTCACGGGCAGCATGGGAATGCCGACTTTCGCATAGTCGTCGCGCCGCGCGATCGCGAGCGCCCAAAAATGCGGCGGGGTCCAGGTGAAAATGATCAGGAACAGCAGCAGCGCGTGCGGATCGATGGTGTTGGTGACGGCGGCCCAGCCCAGCACCGGCGGCGCGGCGCCGGCGGCGCCGCCGATCACGATGTTCTGCGGCGTCGCCCGCTTCAGCCACATCGTATAGACCATGGCATAGCCGATCAGCGAGCAGAAGGTCAGCGCCGCGGTGAGCCCGTTGACCAATCCCCACAGGATCAGCATGGATGCCGCCCCGAGCAGCGTGGCGAACCATACGGCATGCCGCTTCTGCAGATGGCCGGTGGGCAGCGGCCTGCCGCGGGTTCGGGCCATCTGCTCATCGATGCGCCGGTCCAGCACATGATTGAACGCCGCCGCCGAGCCCGATGCCAGCGCGATGCCCACCGTGCCGAACAGCAGCGCCGGCAGCGGCACCAAGCCGGGGGATGCCAGCACCATGCCGACGACCGCGGTGAACACGATCAACAGGCTGACCTTGGGCTTGGTGAGCTCGAGGAAATCCCGCCATCGGCTGGCGCCGACGAGGGCAACGGGCGGGCTATCGGGGAGGGTCGACACGACGCAAGGGTATCACGGCGATTGCAGCGGGCGGCCCGCGCAGGCCTGCCCGCCGGTGGCCCGCTCGCCGGGCGCCGGCGCACCCGCCTGCGGCCACAGGGCGCGCAGCAAAGTCACCATGCAGATGACCAGGAAAGCGGCGCCTGCATTATGCAAAGTCGCCAGCGGCAGCGGCACGCCCCAGTGGACGGTCGCCATCCCGATGGAAATCTGCATGACGACCGCGACAACCAACAGGCTTCCCGCCCGCGCCAGGCGGCGGCTGCGCGCTCTCGCGGCGCTCAGGATTCCAAGAGTGATCAGGATCGAGCCTGCCGCCACGGCGCCGAGCCGATGGGTGAAGTGAATGGCGACGCGCGCCGGATTCGCCAGCACGCCGCCTTCGTAATCGATGCCGAGACCGCGCCACAGTACGAAGGCGTCGCGATAATCCATGGCCGGCCACCAGGAATGCTGGCAGGTGGGCAGATCCGGGCACGCCACCGCCGCGTAGTTGGTGCTGGTCCATCCGCCGAGGGCGATCTGCACGGCCAGTGCGGCAAGACCCACGAGGGCAAGTCTTCTCAATCCCGCCTCTCTGTCCGCGGGCGGCCCAACCCCGGGCGCCATCGACAGCCACCAGAGAATACCCAGAGTGGTGAGCCCCCCCAACAGGTGCGCGGTGACGATCAGGGGCTTGAGCAGCAGGGTCACCGTCAGGGCCCCCAACGCTCCCTGCAGGCACACGATGAAGAACAACAGCGCGACCGGGATCAGCGGCTGGCCGCGGTCGGCGCGGAAGCGGACCGCCCAGACCAGCAGCACGGCGATGATCAATCCCAAGGTCGAGGCGAAATACCGATGAATCATCTCGTGCAGGGCTTTGGCGAAGTGAAATCCGGAATGCGGCTCGGCCAGTGCCGATTGGGGATAAAGATGTCCGTAGCAGCCGGGCCAGTCCGGGCACCCCAAGCCCGCATCGGTGAGGCGTACCCAGGCGCCGAGCACGACCACACAGGCTGCGAGCAGCGCGCCCGCCAATGCCAGGCACCTGAACCAGGATAATCGTCGCTGTTGATCCGAATGCCGCCGCGATTCCACGGGCTATCCGATGGAGGAAAGGCGCAGCAGGCGTTTCATGTCTTCGAGCATGCCTTTGGGCTTGGCATCCGCGGCATACGACATCATGAGATTGCCCAGGGGGTCGATCACGTAGACGCGCTGCGCACCGAGGGCGGCCGCGGCACCGCCCGGCAGCAGCGCGAGCAGGGGCGCGCCGGCGGAATCCAGGCGGATCGTGGTCAGGTCCGGGTGTTGTTCGTGCAGGAACCGCTCATCGCAGCAATCCCCGCCGGCAATGAACACCCGCTGCACGCGCTTCATGTCGCGATCCAAGGCAAGGCGCACTTGCCGCGTGTCATACAAGTGCGTTTGGCAGGCTTCGGCGCAGGGACCGGACCCGACATAGAGAAACGTCCATTTGCCTTTGAGGAAATTCGGGTCCGTGCTTCCCGAACGGAGCAGAGGCAGGGCGAGCGGCGGCAGCGGCCGCGGCGGGTCGATCAATTCGCCGGCGTTGACGCGTCCGCCCGGATGCCAGGTGCCGTGCCCGTAGTACAAGTAGAACGCGACAGCCAATGGCGCGAAGAACATCAGCGCCAGTCCGATCAGGAGGCGCCGCTGGCGCCGGTCATGGGCGCTGCGCTCGTTCATGCGCGGTGTTCCACTCATGCAGCGCGTCCCTTCCCTGAGATGCGCCGCAGGTTGGTGACGACATAAATGACCAGCAGCGCCAAGGCGAGGCCGAACCATTGAACCGCGTATCCGATGTGCCGCATCGGCGGAAATCCCGGCGGCGTCCAAGTGCGCACATAGCCGTCGGGTTCGGCAGGGTCGAGCAAGATCAGATCGGTAGCGCGGGTCCACGAGGATATTTTCAACAGCTGTGCCAGCTCGTCATGGCTGGGAAAGGCCGCGACTACGGGATAAGGGGCATTCAGGGTCTGTCGTGCGCCGAGCTGAATACCGGGACTCGGCAGGTGATCGGCGCGTCCGCGCACCCGCCTCGCGTCCTCGGAGACCCCGATCGCCGGCCGCTCGGCGCGGCTCGCTCCCAGGGGAACCCAGCCGCGATTGACCAATACCCATCCGCCGCCGGCAAGCGCGAACGGTGTAATCACGAAATATCCGGCCCGGTCGTTGTTGACCATGTTGTCGATCAACACCTGCCGCGCCGAGTCGTAGTGGCCGTCGGCCTCGACGTGCCGATAGCGCGGCACCGCGCCGGTTTCGAGGTCGATCTGCCGGCTGGTGTCCGTGCCGGCCGCGAAGGAGTCGAACAGCATGCGCTTTTCGTCGGCGCGCCGCAGCTGCCAGCGGCCCAGCGACAAGAGCAGCGCCATCACGGCAATCGTCAGCAGCGTCGTGAACACTCGCGGCGCGAAGATGCGGGAACCGATTCTAAATGGCACGATATACTTTGGCCCCTGTTCAACATCGATGGGCGGCGCGTGGTGTTCAAATATCTCGTTGTGGCGATGCTGGCGCTGATCGTCATCAGCCTGGGCAAGGCATTGTTCCACCTGACGAGCACGAAACCCGGCGACGGCGCCAAGATGGTCAAAGCCCTGGCCTGGCGCATCGGCTTGTCAGTGGCGCTGTTCGTGCTGCTGATCGTCGCCTACTACAGCGGCTGGATCGAACCGCAGCACATCGTGCCGGGCTACAGCCAGTAAACGAAGATAAACAGGCCCAGCCACACCACGTCGACGAAGTGCCAGTACCAGGCGACGGCTTCGAAGCCGAAATGCCGCTGCGGCGTGAAATGACCCTTCATCACCCTGAACCAGATGGTGGTCAGCATGATGGCCCCCACGGTGACATGCATGCCGTGAAAGCCGGTCAACATGAAAAACGTCGAGCCGTAGATGCCGGTGCCGAGCTGCAATCCGAGTTCGGTGTACGCCTCATGGTATTCGTAGGCCTGGCAGCCCACGAAGGTGAAGCCCAGCAGGAACGTCAAGGCCAGGAAAATCTTCAGCCGCAGCCGATGCCCCGTGATGAGGGCGTGATGCGCAATCGTTACGGTGACGCTGCTGGTCAGCAGGATCGCGGTGTTGACGGCGGGCAGGCCGATCGCCGGCACCGTTTCGAACGTGCCATTGGCCCGGGGACCGAGCGCGGCGGGGCCGTTGGTCGGCCAGGCGCCGCTGTAGTCGTTCCACAACAGCAGCTTGCTGAAAATCTTCACGCCGTCGCCGGATAGCCAGGGAACGGCCAGGTTGCGCACATAGAACAGGGCGCCGAAGAATGCCGCGAAGAACATCACTTCGGAAAAGATGAACCACATCATTCCCATGCGGAACGACCGGTCCACGGCCATGTTGTACATGCCCTTCTGATTCTCGCCGATGACGGTGTGGAACCAGAATATGAAAAGCAGCGCCAGCATGACGAAGCCCGGAAGCAGCGACCAGGCGGGCAGCCAGTCGTCGAGGGTCGCGACGGCGCCCGACATCAGCGTGAAGAGCGTTATGGATCCATAGATGGGCCACGGGCTGCTGTGAGGAACGTAGTATTTGTCTGCATCCGCGTGCGCTTGCGCCATGATTCGTTCTCTAAACGGTGAAGGAAAACATTAGTTTAAACGAGCTTGCCTAGGGACGTGTTGCGGATTGCGTCGTATCGTAGAACGTATACGCCAACGTGAGCCGGTCCACGTTGGAAGGCAATTGGGGGTCGACGATGAACCGCACCGGCATATCGCGCCCTTCCCCCGCCGCAAATTTCTGCGGACTGAAGCAGAAGCATTCGGTCTTGTGAAAATACTTCGCCGTCCCGGTCGGCGAGATGCTGGGGACCGCCTGGGCCATGGAAGCCTGGCTGGTCAGGTTCTTCGCATAGAAGGTCGTGTCGTAGAGCTTTCCGGGATGAATGCGCATGGAGGCGACCGTCGGCCGGAAGTCGTAGCTGCCCACCTGAGCGGGCTCGGCCATGAATTCGATGGTCACCGTCCGGTTGGGATCGACCGCCTCCCTGGCTTCGGACTTGCCGGCCTTGGCTTCCGCGTTGCCGATGCCCGCGGCCCGGCACAGGACGTCATATAAAGGAATGAGCGCCCAACCGAACGCAAAGGCGCCGGCCGTCATGATCAGGAGCCCTCTGATCAGCTTGCGGTTGGCGCGCTTCAGCCCTTCCTTCGGGTCATCCATCAATGATGGCTGCGGTAAATCAACAACACGATGATCCCAAAATAAAACGCCAGCGCCACCGACATGAGACCCAGGGCCCCGTTGCGGATCCGGCGCCTGACCGAGGGCGGCTTTTGCGTCCCGGCTGCGCTCATGGAATCTCGGGCGCGGTGGTAAAGCTGTGGTACGGCGCGGGCGACGGCAATGTCCATTCCAAGCCGGTGGGATGGGTGCCTTCCCAGACTTCCGAGGTCGCCTTCTTACCGCCGCGCACGCTCTGGATGATCACGACGGCGAACAGGATCTGCGACAGGCCGAAGCCGAAGCCGCCGATCGAGGACACCATGTTCCAGTCGGTGAATTGCACGGCGTAGTCCGGGATGCGCCGCGGCATGCCCGCCAGTCCCAGGAAATGCTGCGGGAAGAACAGCACGTTGACGAAGATCGTCGACAGCCAGAAATGCCACTTGGCCAGCGCCATGCTGTACATGTGGCCGGTCCATTTCGGCAGCCAGTAGTACACCGCGCCCATGATGGCGAAGATCGCGCCGGGCACCAGCACGTAGTGGAAGTGCGCGACGACGAAGTAGGTCTGGTTGTATTGGAAATCGACGGGGACGATGGCGAGCATCACGCCGGAAAAGCCGCCGATGGTGAACAGGAACAGGAATGAAATCGCAAACAGCATGGGCGGTTCGAAAGACAACGAACCCCGCCACATGGTCGCCGTCCAATTGAACACCTTCACGCCGGTCGGTACCGCGATCAGCATGGTCGACATCATGTAGAACACCTGCGCCGCCAGGGGCATGCCGTCCACGAACATGTGGTGGCCCCAGACGATGAACGACAGGAACGCGATCGACGCGATGGCGTAGATCATCGAGGTGGCGCCGAACAGCGGCTTGCGGGAGAAGGTCGGCAGGATCTCGGAGATGATGCCGAAGGCCGGCAGAATCATGATGTACACCTCGGGATGCCCGAAGAACCAGAAGATGTGCTCGAACATCACCGGGTCGCCGCCGCCGGCGGCATTGAAGAAGCTGGTCTTGAAGAAGTGGTCCGTCAGCAGCATGGTCACCGCGCCCGCGAGCACGGGCATCACGGCGATCAGAAGGTAGGCCGTGATGAGCCAGGACCAGCAGAACAGCGGCATTTTCAGCAGATTCATGCCGGGAGCGCGCATGTTCATGATGGTCACGATCACGTTGATGGCGCCCATGATCGAGGAGGCGCCCATCATGTGAATCGCGAAGATCAGCATGGGAAAGCTGTCACCGGTCTGCAGCGACAGCGGCGGGTACAAGGTCCAGCCGCCCGCGGCGGCGCCGCCGGGGACGAACAGCGTCGACAGCAGCAGCGTGAAGGCGAAGGGCAGTATCCAGAAACTGAAGTTATTCATGCGCGGCAGCGCCATGTCGGGCGCGCCGATCTGCATCGGGATCATCCAGTTCGCCAGGCCGACGAAGGCCGGCATGACCGCGCCGAAAATCATGATCAGCGCGTGGTTGGTGGTGAGCTGATTGAAGAACACCGGATCGAACAGCTGCAGTCCGGGCTGGAACAACTCCGCGCGGATGAGCATGGCCATCGAGCCGCCGATGAAAAACATGATCAGGCTGAACACCAGGTACATGGTGCCGATGTCTTTGTGGTTGGTCGCGAACAGCCAACGCTTGATTCCCGTCGCCGGTTGATCGTGGTGGTCGTCGTGGTGGTGAGCGGTGTCGCTTGCTAGGGGCTGGGCCATGGTGCTTAAGCTCTCTCGTGTATTTCGGTGTTCGATGTCGACGCTAGTTCGTCAGGATTTGCGCGGTGCGCGGCGGCAGCGCGGCCGCGGCGGCGGGCGCCGTGGCGGCCACGGGCGCGGCAACCCCCGGGGCGCCGCCCGCGGGCGAGGCCGCCTGCTTCAGCGCCGCCTTCTGCTCTTCGACCCATTTCTTGAACTCGTCCGGAGTTCGCACGTCGACGACGATGGGCATGAAGCCGTGATCCCGGCCACACAGCGAGGTGCACTGGCCGCGGTAGATGCCTTCCTTGCCCGCATCCACCTTGAACCACAATTCATTGACGAATCCGGGTATCGCCGAGCGTTTGGCGCCGAAATCGGGAACCCACCAGGCATGGATCACGTCCTGCGAGGTCAGGAGCAGCCGCACCTTGGTGCCGCTTGGGACGACGAACGGCTTGTCGACTTCCAGGAGGTAATTCGGCACGGTTTTCGGATCGATGCCGGAATGCAGCTGGCGCGCAAAATTCGAGCTCGACGCCAGGGTGGAGAAGAAATCGATCCCTTCGCCCGCGTCCATGTACTGGTATTCCCACTTCCATTGGTAGCCGGTCACCTTGACCGACAGTTCGGAATTGCGAGTGTCCTCCATCTTCAGGATGATTTCGGCGGCCGGGATGGCCATCACCACCAGAATCGCGACGGGAATGATGGTCCAGATGATCTCCACCTTCGTGCTGTGAAGCATGGTGGTGTCCGGAACGGCGCCCTGCGAATGCCGGAATTTCACCAGGGAATAGATCATGGCCCCGAAGACCACGATGGCGATGGCCACGCAGATCCAGAAAACCTCCATGTGCAGCGCGTACATTTCCTGGCTCAGGTCGGTGACGCCGGTCGGCAGGTTGTAGCCGTTCGAGGTGTTGGCCCCGGCGTTGGCCGCGAGCCCAAGCGCGGCCAGGCCGAACGCTCCGGCCAAGGCCCGCCCGAGCGGCCAAAAAGTGCTTTCGTGATTCTCGCCTCTGGTAACACTCATCTAAACGGATCCCCTATATTCGCAACTTCAAGCGGCGGCGACTCATTCATGCCGCCCACCAGACACCGTAAACGCTCTGCCAGGCGGCAGCGATCTTCCTCGGTCAGAAAACTACCCACTTCATAAGCCCGCCCATGGCTCTCGATGGTCAGCCGGCTAGGCGCGAGGCGCCTCGGCGGACTGCGAAGTTTAACCTTCGCCCAATGCCGCGCAAACTCCTGTTTTTGCGCGCCGCGCCGGGAACGCGTCACCAGGCTGATTTTCGACTCCGTGATCAGCACGGTTTGCGTGTACTTCGCGCGGCGCATGCTCGCCTGCAAGGCGAGTCCGAGCGCCAGCATCTCGAGCGCCCAAAACGGCAGCACGGGCCAGAAGCCGTGGACCACGAAGAATAAGGTAAAACC
>Ga0182030_10008775_pt1 | contig 20843 bp, 21 predicted proteins | sample 812S3MmetaG_FD_121299 | JGI IMG/M metagenome (GOLD analysis project Ga0182030, IMG submission 121299) | Permafrost microbial communities from Stordalen Mire, Sweden - 812S3M metaG (Illumina Assembly) | ecosystem: Environmental > Terrestrial > Soil > Wetlands > Permafrost | place: Sweden...
CGAACTTGCATTTTGTTCGATTCGCAGAAAAATCAAGGGTGAGTGCACCTCAAATTGGATGGAGAAGTCGACGCCCACCGAGCGCTTGACGACATCCGATGCTCGGAACACGACACCCAAGATTCCCGAGTCGCAACCGACTTCAGCCACGGAGTCGCTCTTGGTGAGGGGTCAACCGGCTCGGCCAGCGTGAGCGGACTTCGGATCTGGACCAGTCGATCGTCAACACACCGCCCTTTCGGATTGCGACTCTCCGGCAGTCCTGTGGCCCTTCGGTGAATTTGGCCTGACTCGTCGGTACGAAGGTTGTTGCTTCGACGAATGCTGGCCGATCGTCCCCTGCGGCCGCATACCATGCGTGAGTGGCGAATCGGCGACTGGTGGTGGTGCACAACAACATCGACCAACATTCGGCGATTGGGAAGCTCGCCATGTGGGCCACGAAGGTGGCACTCGAAGCCGATTACGACGTCATCGCTGTGGCTAAGGACCTCGATTCGACGCTTGAGGGCGAGGTCCAGTACCGGCCCCTGCACGTTCCTCGTGCAGTGTTCGCCTACCAGTGGGCCCGTGCGCACAGCACGGTGAAGGCGGCACTTTCTTCTGCTTCGTATGACTTGTTCCACACCTTTCAGCCGCAATTGACTGGAATCGCCGACACGTGGCATGTGCAGTTTTTGACCAGATCGGCCGAACAGACAGGATCATTCCCACGCGGCAAGGACGCCCTGGCACGTTGGCGGCGCTCGCAATTGCGAATCGTGGCGCGCATGGAAGATAGGTATCTCAAGAGACTATCCAGCAGTGTCGACGTCCTGTTCCCCAGCCAACTGATGCTTGACGAGTTCACCAAGCATTACGGGCAACCGCCCCGCTATCAATTACTTCCCAATCCGTCCCCTGCGATCGTTCCGCTCACCGCCGAGGACCGGCGCCGGGCCCGGCAGGAGCTGATCGGATCATTCGACGGCACCGTTGTCGGCTATCTCGGAGGCCTTGAGGACCGCAAGGGTTGGCGAGAGCTCGCCGACGGCGTCGCCGCTACGCCCGATGCCTTTTTGCTCTTCGGCGGCCCCGATTCAGTGCGGTTTCGCGATGATCGTTTGTCCGGGCGATGCCACGCCTATGGCTTCGTACATGATCTGACCGGTTTTCTGGCGGCGTGCGATGTGCTGGCGGTACCGAGCAGCTTTGATCCGTGCCCACTCGTCGTCACTGAGGCGGCTTCACGTGGCGTGCCCAGCATCACGACTCCAATGGTGGGAGCTCAGGAACAGGTCATGAAATTCGGGGCAGGAGTGGCTTGGGATGGGCGGGCCGAGACGTTTCCCAACATCGTCAACGATCTTTCGCAAGGTCGAGCGAACTATGAGGCGGGTGCGCTCGCAATGGCGGAAGCTCTGTCCGAAGGACGATTGTCAGAATCACTCCTGCAGTCGTGGTCGCAAGCGCTGGAGCACCGGCTTCGTCGTCAAGCCCCAGCATCCTGATAGGCGGATGCATATTCCTTGGTGATTGTGGACCAGGAGAAGCGATTCGCAGTCGCACGGCCGGACTGACGGAGATCGTCCGCCGTCGCGTTGTCGAGCAGCACCTCGCGTACTCGTGTGGCCAGCGCGTGCTGGTCATTGGCGGGGAAGAGGAATCCGTTTGTGCCGTCGACGATTTCGGGCACACCACCGACGGCACTGGCGATCACCGGTGTGCCGACGGCCATTGCCTCCAGTACGACAATTCCCTGGGGCTCGTGGGTCGAACAGAGGACAAAAGCCGACGCACCCGCCATGAGCTCCAGCGCCTCACGGTGTTCGACCAACCCAGTGAAGTGCGTTCGTGATCCCAGCTGGCGATCATCTACAAGCTTCATCAGTCGCGCCCTTTCCGGACCGTCACCAGCGATGACGAGTTCATGGTCCAACAGGTCCGGGGCCAGCGACTCGAAGGCACGAATGAGCACGTCAAAACCCTTTTGAGGGACGAGTCGACCCAATCCCAGGACATACGGCCGACCTCTCGATGCAGGAATGGCATTCGAGCATTCCTCCACATCAATCCCATTGGAGATCACGCGCGCCTTTGCCGCGAATTTGCCGGCCGTGAAGTGATTGATTTCGTCGATCACAAACTGAGAGCAACCGGTGATGACGTCGGCACGAGCTAACGCCCGGCGCATCATGGAGCGCGCCAAAGCTGACCTTTCGAATGTGTGGTTGGCATCCATCGAAAGCTCACCCTGGCTCGAGACAACCAATGGCAGGTCCAGGGTCTGGCTGGCTCGACCGGCAAATGGAGCGTTGCTGCTGACACATTGCACGTGCACCAGATCGGCTTTCCATTCACGCAAGAGTTCCGTTGTCCGACCATGCGTTCTCGTCGCATGCACAGCCCATCCCGCCAGATGTCTCGGCCGCAGACCGAGAGTTCGAAATGGCAATCGCCGAACGGGCAAGCCATCGACTCTGTCGGTGACTGGCAATTCGCGAGGCCATTGGTTGGCAACTACGAGTGGCTGCATTCCCACGCGCACTTGTTCCAGTGCCAGTTGTCGCGTCAGCTCTTCGACTCCGCCCACGTGCGGATGAAATGCGCTCGGGAAGAGTGCCGGTCGACTGACGGTCATCCCAATACCTCGCGGTAAATCTCCAGTAGCTCATCGGTGTGAGATTCGATATTGAACATCGCCTGCTGACGTGAGCGAAGTTGGCTTCCGTACAAATGGGTGTCCCTCTTCTCCACATCGTCGAGCAGTTGTGCGCAGGCATCGACATCGTCCACTGGGAAGAGCCAGCCGTCCTCTCCGATCGTTTCTCGATGTGCCCCACCGTCGGCCGCCGCCACGGGGGTGGCCCGCGCCATGGCTTCAGCGACCGTCAAGCCGAAGGGTTCGGCGGGAGCCGTGGCGAGCAGGAGCCCTGCCCGAGAGAGCATCTCGGCGGGGTTGTCGACGAATCCCAACCAGCGGACGGATTCCTCCAGGCCCAGTGCAGACGCTTGGCGTTGCAGTTCGATCAGCTTTGAGCCGCGGCCTGCTATCTCGAGGCGCCATCCTGAGTGGCGTAATTGGCTGGACGCCCACGCCAATAGGGCAATGTCGGTGTGCTTTTCCGCCTCAAGTCTCTGCATTACCAATATGGTGCGCTGGCGCACCTGCGGTCCAGCGTCGGCCGATTCCACGCCATTGTGGAGTACTCGCGTTGAGGGGGTGACCGAAGCGACAAAATTGCTGATCGCAATCTGCTCATCCATCGCTCGGCCAAGGAGCCGGAGCGGAGCCCGCAGCTTGGTGGAGCCTCGTTGCGATGCAAAATGGAGAGTCGACAACAGGCGAGCATGAGTCAATGGCTTGGTGAGCACCGAAGCAATGTCCGCCGCCGTCATATGTGAGTGGACAAGGTCTGCGCCACCCAAACGAGCCAGTCGTGATGCGGCGGACAGAGTCGAATTCGCCGGCTGCCAGTGCACGTCATCGACAGCGTGTCTCATCCGAGATTGATCGCCCCCGACGACCGTCACCTCGACTCCACGTCGAGCCAGGCGAGGGGCAATCAGGCTGACATACCGCTCAACTCCGGCGAAGGAGTCCGTGCAGACCACGTGGGTGACTTTCACTCACCAACCTTGGATGCGTCGAGACTGGCGACTGGGCCGCGGAAGAAGTTCATCATCGCCCTGCGCTGCGTGAGTCTGGTGTCCTCGTCACGGGTGGAGACCAGCCGGCGCAATGCGGCCAAAATGGACGCCATTCGGAGCACCTGCCAGCCGAAGTTTCCGTACCATTTGCGGGTGAAGCGCTCCGCGGAAGCGTCGAAGAGAAGCTGCCTGCGGGCGGGGTCGGCACTGGTTCCGCCTCCAACATGGACGGCAACGGCGTCCTGGACTACGGCTACACGCCAGCCGGCCTGAATGGCGCGCAATTGCCAGTCGGTCTCTTCGGCATAGAGGAAAAATTGCTCATCGAACAATCCAACCTGGTCGAGCGCGTCCCCTCGAAGCAGCAACACGGCCCCGCTGATGAACTGGCGACGGCTCACGGCGTCAGCTGCTCCGACTACCGACGCCAGTGCCGTCCAGGGCGAGGGGATCGGCCAGAGTACTTTTTGCTCGGATCCGTCCGGATTGACGAGACGGGGACCGACAGCGGCCAAATCTCCGGATCGGTGAAGTCCGGCCCGTAGGAGAGACAGGTCCTCGGACCCGAGGCGAGCGTCGGGGTTCAACAACAAGACATCACTCCCCGCGGTCCGCCGCGTCCGCAGCGCTACATTGACAGCAGCGGCGAAACCAATGTTCGAATCGGTGCGGACATAGTCGGCTCCTCCGGCCAGGCACACTTGGCGGGCCTCTTCTGTGTGACCGTTGTCAATCACGACGACCCGCGTTGCGTTCCCTAGCGCATCAAGGCACTCGGCGAGCTCTTCTTCAGATCCGTAAGCGACCACCACCACCAAGATCGGGTGATCCGAAGGAACTTTCTCTAGACCGGCCGAACTCATTGTTCTCACTCGTCCTCAAGCTCCGAGAATGTGCGAACAGGCGCGCACCTGTTGTTGAGGTCAAACCCGCTGCTCACCACCCTCAAGGAGGCTACTCGGAGAGATCGGCGCCACCGCTACAGCCGAATGATCGATTGGGCTCGTGGAATGTGAGGCAATTTCTCAAAATGAAAACACCGCAGCGCCCTCAGCGGTGGGAATATGGAGTACCTTCTGGGAGGCCAGCTGACCTGCTGAAAGACCACTTATGTTGCTCTCAACTCGCAGGAATCGCACCAACCGAGGCATCGCTGCCCCTCTGGTCTGCGCTGCCTTGGGATTGTTGGTCGGGTACTTGTCGGTTCATCAACCCAAGCTGGCGGTGGCATTGCTCGGCGTTGGCATCGTGGCGGGAATCGTCGCGCGATCGCCGGTGTCCATCGCAGTACTTGCACTGCCGGTTTCATTCAATACTGGCCGGCTGTCGATCGGGCATGGTATTGCCCTCCCAGACATCGTCCTCCTCCTCGCCACCATCCTGAGTCTTCCGGCATTAGCCCGGCTCGGAACGCCTCAGGGGGTCACATATATTCGACGCTGGTTTGCTGTGTATGGCGTGGCCATGGCCGTCATCGTTGTGTTGCACCCGTCGGGCCGAAGTATCGAAGAAGCGTTCCACCGGACAATTCTCGTCGTCGGCGCACTGAATGTCGGGGCGTGGATCTACCTCGAGGGCAAGTCAAAAGTTGCCCTGCGCCTATTGCTCGTCGTGGCTTCAGTGGTTGGGCTGATTTGCATTATTGCGGGCGCAGCACACGGATTTCATGATCCTGCTCAACCTCTGTCCCTCAATAAAAACTACGTGGGGTCGGTTCTCGGGCTGACGCTCCTCGTGGTCTTGGCTGCACCCGATGACATTGATGTGCCTCCAAAATGGCGCTATCTGGCCATGTTGCTGATGGGCGGGGGCTTAGTCGCAACTCACTCGAGGGCCGCCATGCTTGCTCTCGTCATCGGAATCCTGGTGTGGTTCTTCAGGACTCACTCGAACTACCGCAAGCGCAGTTTCATCATTGCAGTCATCATCGCCGCCGCAGTCTTGACCTACGCGGCGTATCTGCTCAAGGCAGAGGTGGCGAACAAGGTGGCAACTCAAAACACAAACTCGGTCGCCGTGCGTAACAAAACAGAATCCGCCACGATCGCGCTTTGGCGGACCTCGCCGATTGTCGGCGTCGGGATCTATTACTACAACGATCCCGCGTACCAGGAGATGAACAAATTTCTGGTCGCACCGACCAATCTTTTTGTAGAAGCGTTGGCCGAAGGCGGCATCGTCCTTTTCATCGGATTGGCGGTATTCAACGTCGGAGCTCTGTCGGTGCTGTTCCGGTACAGAAACCCGCTAGCCGTGGCCGGTTTGGCCCTTGTGGCGGACCGACTTGCCCATGGGTTGGCGGACATTTTTTGGACCGCGGGCGATGCCTCACTCCCGTGGATCATTGTAGGCATGGGACTGGCTCAAGCTGCAGTGAGTGGACGTGATGCGGACCCGGCTTCGCACGTCCTGAGTCCTGACCTTCCGTCTGCGCCAGTCTCCCGCTAACTCGGTGGCGGAGCCCTCCTCCCGGCACCAACTGTGACGAATAATGGTGAGAACTTTGCATAGGCCGTGTCGACTTCGTCTCAACAGACGGCCGAGCGATTCCAGCTGGGGCAAAGAATCGAACCCGAGCATTGCTGTGCGATCCTTCATTCACCCCTTATGACCGAAAAGTCACCGGTACTTCTCCGGCTCACCTCATTGAGAGCGTTTGCCGCCCTGCTCGTCTTCCTGTTTCACGTGAGGTACGACGGAGTCTTTGCGGTACCGGGCGTTGCAATGGGATACACAGGTGTCGCCTTCTTCTTTGTGCTCTCGGGGTTCGTCCTGACGTGGAGCATCCCAGCGAGCATGTCAAAGCGAACCTTCCTACGAAATCGCTTTGCCAGGATCTATCCGGCCGCCACCGTCCTTGCGGTGTGTTCTTTCCTGCTGCCTATCCCGGGATTTGGCCAGGGCATCGGTGGGGCACTGTTGAGGTTTCTTCTTCTGCAGGCGTGGGTGCCCATTAACTCGGTGGCGTTCGGCGGCAACAGCCCAACCTGGTCGCTCTCGTGCGAGGTGGCCTTCTACGTCGCTCTCCCTTTCCTGCTGCTCTTTCTCCACCGCATTGGCTGGACGATCAAGGTCATCGTGTCCGTGGCTTACTTCCTGTTGGCGTCAAGCTTTGTGGCCGTCGTTGCTCTGCACGGCTTGACGGCACCCTGGCTGGCCGTCTTCGCTTATGCGAACCCACTCGTGCGCTTTGGCGAATTTCTGCTCGGTGTGGTGGCTGCACTTGCGATAAAAAACGGATGGATTATGAAGGTGCCGCTTGCCGCGGTCCTCATCGGTCTATCGGTGCTCGGACTGGCGCTGACACGGGCCTATCCGCTTCCTGACGCCATCTTGACGCCTTTGTTTCTGGCCGTCATCGTCCTGGCGGCCCAGCGAGACCTGCAACGCCCGAAGGGCCTGCTCGCCTCTCGTTGGATGGTCTATGCCGGTGAAGTGTCCTTCTCCTTCTATCTGGTCCACCAGCTAGTAATTGAAAACGTGGGACATCTGATAGGGCACGGCGGTCTGCCGGTCGCAGCCGTGGATTTCCTCGTTTCCGTTTTGGCCGCGGTGTTGGTTCATCACGCAGTGGAAGTGCCTTGCCAGGCCCTGATCAGGGGCAGGCTTTCGGCAGCCCGATCGATCGCCGTCCATCCGGAGGCACTCGCTGACTGATGGCCTCCAAGGGGCGCCCGATAGACCCTGTCTGGCACTCGGTAGACTTGAGTGCCAAGCCCATGACCACTGATGCCGAAAAAGTTGCCTCCGATGCTGCTGATGGGGACGCGGCTGCCCTGAACCATCGCCAGGCGTCCATTTTGGAGGCCGTGGTCACCGAGTACATCGGTACGGCGGAGCCGGTCGGTTCATCCCATGTGGCCAGTGCACCGGGGGTCCAGGTGTCCTCGGCCACCGTGCGCTCGGAAATGGTGGCCCTAGAGCGGGACGGCTACTTGGTCCAGCCCCACACCAGCGCCGGGCGGATCCCCACCGACAAGGGGTATCGATTCTTTGTCGACCACCTGACCGAGCCGGGGGTCCTCGGTCCGACCCAGCACCAGGCGGTCAGCACGTTCTTCGATCAGGTGCACGTCGAGATGGAGACCATGCTTGAGCGGGCCACTGGCCTGCTCACGGAGCTGACCTCGTATGCGGCCGTCGTGGTCGGGCCGTCGCACGACAGCGCCACCATCCGTTCCATTCAGGTCGTGGGGCTCGGACCGCTGGTCGCCCTATTGGTCGTGGTGCTTTCCGACGGCGCAGTCGAAAAGCGGACCATCGAATTCGAGACCGAAATATCAGACGACACCTTGGCCCGCTGCGGCGCGCTTCTGAACACGCACCTGGTTGGGCGCACCTCATCCTCGACCTGGTCCGTACCGAGTAGTGGCGACGACGATGTCGACCGAGCCGTTGCTGCCGCCGGCGTCGCCTTCGATCTCATGGAGCGTTCCATGGAGTCGGATCAAGTCTTTGTGGGAGGTCCGTCTCGCCTGGCTGAGTCGTTCGATGCTGTGGAGACCGTGCGTTCGGTCCTGGGGATTTTGGAGCAGCAGCTGGTCGTCGTTACCTTGCTCCGCGATGTGCTTGGCCGAGGACTGTCGGTATCGATCGGTACCGAGCACGGGTACGAACCACTTGCGTCCTGCGCAGTCGTCGTTGCTCCTGTTTCTGTTGACGGTCAGGAACTCGGTGCCGTGGGGCTTCTGGGTCCGACCCGCATGAACTATCCGGGAGCATTGGCGGCGGCTCACGTGGTGGGTGAGCGACTTGGTGAACGTTTAGGCGGACGCGGCGGCGTTTCCGGTGATCAGAGGAGTGACGATGGCCGGCATTGACGGGCTGGGCGACCTGTATGAGTTGTTGGGCGTGCATCCCTCGGCCACCGACGACGAGATAAAGAAGGCCTACCGGGCCCGGGCGCGCGAGCTGCATCCCGACACCAATCCCGGGGACGCCGTCGCTGAGGCCAAATTCAAAGAGGTATCCGTGGCCTACGAAGTATTGCGTGACCCCGAACGTAGGGCTCGCTACGACCGCTTCGGCCCCGAGGGAGTGTTCGGCGCCCAAGGTGGTGGGGGAGGATTCGGATTTGAAGGTGGCATTGGCGACATTTTCGATGCCTTCTTTGGCCAAATGCAGGGTGGAGGCGCCCGGCGACGCGGTCCGGCACACGGCTCCGACGCCGAGGTGCGGTTGAACCTGGAGTTTTCCGAAGCCGTCTTTGGTGTCCACAAGGAACTCACGGTCCACCTTCCCGTGACCTGTGTCACGTGTTCTGGTCGAGGCACCGCTCCGGGGACCGATCCAATTACCTGTGTCGAGTGTGCCGGGGCTGGCGAATTGCGGCGGGTGCGCCAGTCGTTGCTGGGCCAGGTCGTCACGAGCGTGGCTTGCTCTCGTTGTGCCGGCACGGGTGAGGTCATCCCCAGTCCGTGCCCGGATTGTCGGGGCGAGGGACGTCGAAATGAGGAGCGGACACTCGTGGTCGATGTACCGGCCGGAGTGGAGGAAGGCTCGACCCTGCGGCTGGCCGACCACGGGGCGGCGGGCCAGCGCGGTGCGCCGAACGGATCCCTCTTCGTGCATTTGGCCATCACACCGGACCCTCGATTCGAGCGCCACGGGGACGACTTGCACACCACGGTGACCATCGGATTGGCCCAAGCGGCTCTCGGAACCGAATGTGAGGTCGAGACCCTCGAAGGAACCCAAAGCGTCATGGTGGACCCAGGCACCCAATATGGCCACATCCACAAAATTCGAGGCGAAGGTGTGCCGCACCTGCGCGGGCGAGGTCGAGGTGACCTGTTCGTGCACATGCTGGTGGAAACCCCGGACGATCTGACGGAAGCGCAAGACGACCTGATGCGCCAATACGCGGCCGCTCGCGGGGAGACCGTCTCGCCTCCGGGCACTGGTGGCAGTGGGGGCGAAGGCATGTTCTCCCGCATCAAGTCCGCCTTCGGCTAACGGCATGCGAGCTGACCACGCCGGCATCGGCGTTCGTGCGGCGGCGACCGCTCAGGTCTTTGTTGCCGACCCCCAGAATCCCATCCTTGAACCTGAGGATGCCCACCACCTCTCTCGCGTCCTGCGACTCCGCACCGGTGAGGAGCTCATCGTGTCTGACGGGGCGGGGAGTTGGGCCCGCATGGTGTGGATGGCGGCGCGAGGTGAACCGCCGATGCTCGAACCGCTTAGTGGTGGTTCTGGCCCGGGGGGAGATGGCGCAGTCCAGTTCGAAGATCCCCCCACGCCAGCTCTCACCGTGGCGTTCGCCCCGACCAAGGGCGAGCGTCCGGAATGGGTAGTGCAGAAGTTGACCGAGCTGGGCGTGGATCGCATTGTGCCAATGATCAGTGAACGCAGTGTGGTTCGCTGGGAAGGCAAACGAGGACCGAGTGCCGTGGATCGTCTGCGCCGGGTGGCCCATGAGGCGGCGGCGCAATGTCGGCGAGTCTGGCTACCCCAGATCGGCGAAGTGATGAGTTTTCGTGATCTGGCTGGTCTGGCCGATCCGGGAGCAGTGGTGCTGGCCCAATTGAGCGGCGATCGCCCCAATGCCCAACACACGGTGGTGGCCGTCGGACCTGAAGGAGGCTGGAGTATCGACGAGTTGGCCTCGGGCCTGCCCACGGTGGGCTTCGGTCTCAGTGTCTTGCGGGCTGAAACAGCGGCTGTCATGGCCGGAGCGCTGATGGTCTCATTACGCACCGGTACGGTGGCCTCAGTGGGAGAATCGGACCAATGACCGACGCGTCGGGCTGGCTCAGCACCAAGGAAGCGGCGGCCCGATTGGGGATGACTCTGCGCAGTCTCTATCGATTCATTGACGAAGGTGACCTGGCGGCCTATAAGTTCGGACGGGTGATCCGGCTCAAGGATGAAGACGTCACTCGCTACATTGAGAACTGCCGGATTCAACCGGGCCAACTCGAGCATCTCTACCCACCATTGAAGGGCGGCGACACCGACGCATGAGCGATTGTCTCTTTTGCGACATTGTGGCTGGCGACGAGCCGGCCGAGATTGTGCACCAAACCGACACGACCGTGGCCTTTAAGGATATTTTTCCGGCTGCGCCACTGCATGTCCTCATCGTGCCTCGACGTCATATTGCCGATGCCTCGGTGATTGAGGCGAGCGACGGTGACGTGTTGGCCGACATGCTCATGGCGGCCCGTGTCGTGGCCGAGGATGCTGGGGTGGCCGGACCGGACCGGGGGTACCGCCTGATGTTCAACGTTGGACCTGATGCCATGAACTCAGTGGCGCACCTGCACCTCCATGTCATCGGCGGCAAATCGCTCGGCGGGCACGGGATCGCATGACGACCGCCACCCACGCCGAATGCCTGGTGCCGGGCAACCATCTGATGGCCGGATTGCTCGGGACCCGGGACGAACTGTTGCGTCAGGTTGAACATGCCTTTCCGGATGAGCAGATCTCGGTGCAAGGGAACCGGATCTCGGTCGATGGTCCGGGGGCCGATCAAGTGGTTCGTCTCTTTGATGAACTCGTACTGTTGCTCCAAGCTGGCCAAGGACTCGACTCGGCCATCTTGTCCCGCACCATCGACATGGTTCGGGATGACATTCGACCGAGTGAAGTGCTCTCGGCTGAAGTAGTGCGGGGAGCCGGTGGCAAGACCATCCGTCCCAACACGGCGGGTCAGAAGCGATACACCGACGCCATCTCGCAGAACATCATCACCTTCGGGATCGGACCAGCGGGCACCGGGAAGTCGTACTTGGCTGTGGCCCAAGCGGTCCACTCACTCCAGTCGCGCCAAGTGGCCCGCATCATCTTGACCCGACCGGCGGTGGAAGCCGGAGAGCGCCTGGGATTCCTGCCCGGTGACCTGATGGCCAAGGTGGATCCATATTTGCGACCTCTCTATGACGCCTTGTACGACCTGTTGGAACCAGAGGGAGCGCAACGCCTTTTGGACCGCGGCACCATTGAGGTGGCGCCACTCGCTTTCATGCGCGGTCGAACGCTCAACAACTCATTCATCATTCTCGATGAAGCCCAGAACACCACGCCCGAACAGATGAAGATGTTCTTGACCCGCATCGGGTTTGGTTCGAAGTGCGTCGTCACGGGTGACGTGACGCAGATCGATGTGCAGGGCGGTCGTTCGGGGCTGCTCGGTCTGGAGCCGGTGCTGGGCGCGGTCGAGGACATCGCCTTCGTGCATCTCACTCGGCGAGACGTGGTTCGTCATAAAATTGTGGCTGACATTGTCGACGCCTACGAAATTGCGGAAGGGCGGGCGGGGTCGACCCAGTGACCATTGACGTTTTTGCCGCCGACGAGCAGGAAGAGCACCCCATTGCCGTAGCTCGCTGGAGCACGCTGGCCCGCAACGTCTTGACGGCGCGCCGAGTGAAGGGCGAGGTCGAGGTATCCCTCCTGTTTGTGGACGAGGATGCCATTGCCGCCCTGAATCAGCAGTTCCTGGGGAAGAGCGGTCCGACCGATGTGCTGTCATTTCCTATCGAAGACGAACCGGGACCAACCGGGCGCTCGCCCGATTTGGGGGGAAGCGGTCCCGGTGTCTCTCCCGACGAAGGCACGCTGACGCTGTTGGGTGACGTAGTGATCTGCCCGTCAGTTGCGGCTCGCAATGCGGTCGAGCACGAGGTCTCGTTGGACGACGAGATTGCCTTACTAGTCGTCCACGGCCTCTTGCATCTTCTCGGCCTGGATCACGAGAAGGAAGCCGAGGCCGAGCGGATGGAGGCGCTTGAGCAGCAACTGCTCACGCGCTTCTACCGCACGCAGGCTGCCACGCCTTGATCGCCACCACGGGATTCCATTCCGTCGACCTGGTCTACCTGGTCGTCATCGCCGTCCTTCTCTTCGCCTCGGGTGTCTTGGCCATGGCCGAGACCAGCTTGGTGCGGATGAATCGAATCAAGGCCAAATCGTTGGTGGATGAGAAGCGGCGAGGGGCGCGCCAACTGGCCCGTCTCATTGAGCATCCGGCTCAATTTCTCAACCCGATCCTCTTGTTGGTACTGGTTTGCCAATTGGTATCAGCCACTCTGGTCGGAGTGGTGGCTGAACACGTGCTCGGTGGCATCGGCGTCTTGGTCGGCGCTGTCTTCGAAGTCGTCGTTATTTTTGTCTTCTTCGAAGCCGTGCCCAAGAACTGGGCCGTGCACAATCCCGATCGGGCCGCCCTCTTGAGTGCGCCAATGGTCACTGCGGTCGTCCGCTTTCCCCCGATTCGTATGGTCTCTTCTGTACTGATTGGGCTGGCCAACCTCATCATCGGGGCATCCAACGACAGCGAGGACGGGATTCGACCCTCTTACATCACCGAATCCGAGCTGAAGGCCATGGCCGACATGGCCCATGAAGAGAACGTGATCGAGAAGGAAGAGCGCTCGTTCATTCATTCGATCATCGACTTCGGCGACACGGTGGCGAGAGAGGTCATGGTGCCCCGACCCGACATGGTGACCGTTGAGGCCGACGTCACGGTGACCACGGCACTGGAAGCGGCCCTGGCCGCTGGGTATAGCCGGATGCCGGTCTACGAAAACAAGATCGACGACGTGGTGGGTATCACCTACACCAAGGATCTGATTCGGGCCGAGCGCGTGGGCAAAGGGGAGCTGCCTGTTCGGACGACGTCACGTCCGGCAGTGTTCATTCCCGAGTCCAAGGAAGTGTCCGCGCTTTTGCGCCAAATGCAAGAAGAGAAATTCCACATGGCCATCGTGGTCGACGAATACGGCGGGACGGCCGGTCTGGTCACCTTGGAAGACCTCCTGGAAGAGTTGGTCGGTGAAATCGTCGACGAGTTCGACATCGAGGAACCCAGCGTCGAACGCGGCGCTGACGGCTCGTTCATTGTGAGCGCCATTTACGCCGTCGACGATGCCGATGAATTGTTGGGGGCCGAGCTTCCGCATGGCCCGTGGGACACCGTCGGTGGCCTCATGCTCGACCGGGCGGGCCGAGTGCCCGATGAGGGGGACACGGTCGAAGTGGATGGGTTTCAGTTGACCGCTCTGGATGTTCGGGGCCGCCGCATCGGGCGTGTCAAGATCGTGCCGACCACCTCGCCCGATCCGGAAGGGGGATGACGGCCATGCGTTCTGGATTCGTGGCCGTCGTTGGACGGCCCAACGTGGGCAAGTCGACACTGGTCAACCAGTTGGTGGGTACCAAAGTCTCCATCGTCTCGTCTCGTCCCAACACCACTCGCCACCGGATTTTGGGGGTGTTGCACGAACCCGATGCCCAGGTTGTCTTCGTCGATACGCCCGGCCTTCACCGCCCCCGCAGTACCCTCGGAGCCCGCTTGAACGAGACGGCCACCAGCGCGCTGAGCGATGTCGACATGATCCTCGTCCTGGTCGACGCCACCTCCAAGGTCGGACCGGGTGACCGGACCGTGTTGGAACGTGCACTGCGCGAAGTGCAGAACAGTGACGAGCCACCGGCGCTCAACGTCGTGGTGAACAAGATCGACAAGGCCAACGGTGATCAAATCATCGAACGCCTCGTCACCGTCAAGGCCGCCGTCGAAGCCATCATCCCCTTAGACACGGTGGAGTATTTTCCCGTCTCCGCTCGTAGCGGACGAGGCGTCGACGAGTTACGGACCCACATTGTGAACTCGCTCGAGGAGGGGCCTCCCTTCTTTCCCGACGATGTGGTCACCGATACCCCCGAAGCCCTCTGGGTCTCCGAACTCGTGCGCGAGCAGCTGTTGGCCCGCACCCATGACGAGTTGCCTCATTCCATCTCGTGCCGGGTGACCGAGTGGGAATGGCCTCATATCCGCTGCGACATCATTGTGGAGCGTGACTCCCAAAAGGGGATCGTCATCGGCAAGGGCGGCGAGATCCTCAAAGCGGTCGGCATTGCCGTACGTGAGACCCTTCCCGAAGGCGCCTACCTGGAATTGCATGTCAAGGTCGAGAAGCACTGGCAGGACCGCGACGAGATGCTCAATCGCCTGGGGTATTAAGCCAGCGCCTTTTGGAGGAACTGCTCCACGTCGGAAAACTCGACGGTGCGGCGCATAGGCGGCAACGTCGCCAAAAGGACGCTCCGGTAGCTCGCCGTGGCCAATCGGGAGTCCAGCACGGCGACCACCCCACGATCGTCCGCCGTTCGGATGAGCCGCCCCGACCCTTGTGCCAACAAGGTGGCCGCCCGGGGGAGGTCCACCATGGAGAAGGCGCGACCTCCGGCCCGATCGCGACGGGCTTGGAGGAGTGGATCATCGGGGCGGGGGAACGGCAGGCGATCCAGTGTCACCAATGACAAGGCTCGTCCCGGTATGTCGACCCCTTGCCAAAATCCGAGCGTGGCGAACAGGCACGACGTCTCGTCCGCCGCGAACTCTTCGAGGAGTCGACCTTTGGGCAGGTCACCTTGCCGCAGCAGCGTGTACGGCAAGTCGGGGGCCAAGGCCGTCACGGCTTCCTCGGTGGCGCGGTGACTGGTGAAAAGGGCCAAGGTGCGTCCCCCGGCCGCTCCAATCAGGAGGGCCAACTCTTCATGGAGAGCGGCTTCGGCTTCCGGCGAGCGACGGTCAGGGAGATGGCGGGCCACATACAACAGGGCGTGAGCTCGGTAGTCGAAGGGACTTCCCACATCGAGTTCGGTGGTCTCAAAGGCGCTGAGTCCGACCCGTTCGGCCAGGCGGGGCGGCACCGTGGCGCTGGTGAGCACGGCGGTGACCTCGCCCCACAGCGTGTTGGCCAGGGGTGGTCCCACGTCGACGGGGGAGAGGCGAAGCCGAGGGTTGCGTCGCGAACCGTCCACCCAGGCCACTTCGCCGTCGTTGCGTCCGAGGAGGCGATGCAGATCGTCGGCCAAGTGGGACGCCGCGCCGACAGCTCGGGTCTTGCGACTCCCACGCTCAGCGGTGCCACCTTCACCTGGCAACAGCGACGGCGTGGGGTCACCCCGCCGAAGCGCCTCGGCGGTCCGATTGGCCAGGTCGCTCAGCCGGACCAGCAGCGTGGTCAGTTCGCGATCCAAAATCGGTCGATCGGACGCCTCATGCAGCACACGGGTGCCGACCCGATCGCCCAAAAGAATGCCGAGCTCGTCGCCGGCGCTGGAAAGGCGGGCCAGGGTGTCGTGGTCCTTGTCCTGCACCAGCGAGCGGGCCGACGAGGAGAGGGCTCGAAAACGTCCGGGCGTGAGCTCCGCTCCCAACGCGGAGGTCATCACTTCTTCGAGTTCGTGGGTCTCGTCGAAAATAACCACATCGTGATCAGGGAGGACGGCACCTCCGCTGGCCAAATGGGCGCCGTAGAGATGGGTGTTGACGACGACGACGTCCGATGCAGCCGCATGCTCGCGGGCGGCTTCGGCGAAACAGCGGCCGCCCGAAGGGCAGTTGAACTGACCAGGGCACTCTCGAGGGCCCACACTCACCATGCCCCACGCCTTGGCGCTCGGCTCGAAAGTCAGTTCGGCCCGGTCGCCTGTTCGGGTCGACTCGGACCACCCGATCAACGTCCGCACCTGATCGACCAGTCCTTCGGGAGTCACCGCACCGCTCGACGAGACCTCGTCCGCCAGGTCGGGTTCACTGTCGAAAGACGAGCTATCGCTCAGATCAGGTTGGATCGACCCCTGACCCCCGATCTCGGCTACTCGCTGTCGGCAGATGTAGTTGCTTCGACCCTTGAGTACCGCGAAGGCAACGGGCACCCCCAAGCCCTCGACGACTTGGGGCAGATCCTTCTCGGCCAGCTGATCTTGCAGGGCTTTGGTGGCCGTGGCCACGATCACCTTCTTGCCGCTGAGCACGGCGGGGACCAGATAGGCCAGAGATTTCCCGGTGCCAGTCCCGGCTTGGACAATGAGGTGGGTGCCGGTGACCAGGGCTTCGGCTACGGCAACGCACATCTCTTTTTGCTGAGGCCGCTGCTCGCCGCTGGCCATCTGGGACGTGACCCGCTCCAGCGCCGCAGCAGCGTCTCTCCCCGCACCGAGGGCATCGCTGCCGGCGCCTCGACCGTCGCCCACTTCGGCGATGTCGTCGTCCCAATCCTCGGTCACCCTCAGATCATGCCCGAGCATCGCCACCCCAATGGTCCGTCGCGTCGCCGTCAACAGTCGTGAGCGTTTCTTCATCACCAAGAACGGTCGGCTCCCCACCACGACTAAGACACCGCAGATGGTGAGGCTGCCACCGCCGGAGCGGGTAGGTTCAACTAGTGGCCAATCCAGTCTCCGACCAGGGTGTCGACCCCATCCCCGACGAGCTCGACCGATCTCGGGTTCCGGTCCACGTGGCCTGCGTCATGGATGGCAACGGGAGGTGGGCCAGCGCTCGGGGCCTGCCTCGCACGGAAGGTCATGCTGCCGGTGAGGAGGCCCTACTCGATGTGGTGAATGGCGCCCTCGAGGTCGGCGTCCGTTGGATCACCCTCTACGCCTTCTCGACGGAGAACTGGCGTCGACCACCGGCCGAGGTGCGCTACCTCATGGGCTTCAACGAATCGCTCCTCATGCGGCGCCGGGACGAACTCAACGAGAAGGGCGTGCGCATCCGCTTCGCCGGACGCCGGGACTGGCGGGTACCGAAGCGGGTCTTGCGCCGAATGGATGAGTCGATCGAACTGACCAAGCACAACAACCGCATGACCATGACGATGGCTTTCAATTACGGCGGCCGAGCCGAAATCGTCGATGCCGTGAAGGCCCTCGTCGCCGAAGGCGTCTCCCCGGAGAAGGTCAACGAGAAAGCGATCCGTCGTCACCTCTACTTCCCCGACATGCCCGACCCCGACTTGGTGATCCGCACGTCGGGTGAGACTCGGATCTCCAACTTCTTGCTGTGGGAGATGGCCTACAGCGAGCTGATCTTTCCCGAAGTGCTCTGGCCCGACATGCGCCGGAGTCACCTCTATGAAGCCATCATCGAGTTCCAACGGCGGGTCCGCCGCTTCGGCGACGTCAATCCATGAGGATGACCCGCATCGCCCTCGCCGCTGGCATCGTCGTCATTGTTGGATTGGTCGTGCTCATCGCCGTCGGCGTGCACGGTGCCCTGACCCCGCTGGTCGCCATCGGCGCCCTGGTCTTTCTCATCGGTGGCGGCAATCTCCTCTATGGCAAGAACTCGCACGGAGCCATGGCCCAAGCCCGGGTCCAGCCTGCGCAAGATGCGCAAAATAAAGCCATCGACGACGCCCGCCGCCAAGCAGCCGCGGCCAACGAGGACGCCGAAGGGTGAGCCTGTTTCGAGATACTGGCGTGGTCCTCCACACCTACAAGCTCGGTGAAGCCGACCGCATCATCGTGTTCTTGACTGAGCAGCACGGCAAGGTGCGAGCCGTGGCCAAGGGGGTGCGCAGAACCAAGAGCAAATTCGGCGCCCGGCTTGAGCCGCTGACCCACGTGGACCTCTTGTTGTGGCAGGGGCGAGGCGACCTCGACATCGTCAATCAGGTCGAGGTCATCGACACGTTCCGCACAGTGCGAGAGGAACTGTCACGCCTGTCCAAAGGCATGGCCCTCATCGAAGTGACTGATCAGATGGCCCAGGAACGTCACCCCGACCAACGCCTCTATGCCATGTTGGTCGGAGCACTGCGTGCCCTCTCCGACGTCAGCCGCGACGCCACCCTCTTGGCCCCCTCGTTCTTTCTCAAGGCGCTGGTGCTCGAAGGGGCCGCCCCCATGCTCGATGCCTGCGCGTCGTGCGGCGAACCCGACGGTGAAGTCGAGCTGGTCGCCTTCGACCTGACCGAAGGCGGGACCCTTTGCCGTCGCTGCCGCAGAGGTCGTCCGTTGAGTGCGGCCGCCCTGGCTCTGCTGCGACGCATTCTCGGCGGGGATCTGGCTTCCGTATTGGCCGAACCCCCGGGCCCGGGCGCCGATGAAGTGGCCGAGTTGGCCACCGAAGCGATGGAAGTCCACCTGGACCGTCGCATCCGCTCGGTGCGCTCCGCCGCCGGACTCTGAATCGCCCAACGTGACCGTGACGCCGCACGCCTTTGGGATCTACATCCACGTGCCGTTCTGCCGCGAGCGCTGTGACTACTGCGCCTTTGCCACCTATACCGACCGCGATGAATTGATGGAGCGCTACGCCGCTGCATGCGTCACCGAGCTACAGCGCCTCAACGAAGCGGGCGAGTTTGCCCCGGCCACCAGCGTCTTTTTCGGGGGAGGCACCCCGTCCCGCTTGGCCCCCGAGCTCCTGGTTCAGATTCTCGCCGCCGTCGTTCGCACCTCCGACGCCGAAGTGACGGTCGAATGCAATCCAGAAGACGCTGACGACGCACACCTCGGCGCGTATGTCGCTGTAGGGGTGAACCGCCTCTCCTTCGGCCTGCAATCCACCAATGCCCACGTCTTGGCCGGGTTGGGACGACGAAACGTTCCCGACGCGGCGCAGCGCATTTCCGAGGCCGTGGGCCGAGCCGGATTCTCCACCTGGAACCTCGACCTGATCTTCGGAGGGGCCGGGGAGGACGAAGGGGATTGGCGCCGCACTCTCGAAGACGTCCTTGGGCTGCCCAACCCGCCGCCGCACGTGAGTGCCTATGCCTTGACCATCGAACCCGGCACGCCGCTGGCTCGGGCCATCGAACGTCACCCCGATGACGACGTCTTAGCCCGGCGCTACGAAGTGGCCGATGCGGTGCTGAGCGAAGCTGGCTACCAATGGGAGGAGATCTCCAATTGGGCTCAACCCGGACATCAATGCCGACACAACCATCTCTACTGGGATCAGGGCGACTACCAAGGCATCGGCTCAGCAGCCCACAGCCACCGAGACGGCGAGCGGTGGTGGAATGTCCGTACTCCTGAGCGCTACATCGAGGCCATCGAGGCTGGTCGAACACCTGAGGCCGCCCGGGAAGTGTTGACGCCGTCGCAACGGCGTTTCGAGGAGCTTTCCCTGGCACTGCGCACGCCTCGAGGCGTGCCTTGGGGTGCCATCGATGACACTGGTGACCTGGCTGGACTCGTTGATCGCCGGGGGGACCGGGCCGTCCTGACCGTGCGTGGACGTCTGCTCGCCAATGAGGTGACTGCCCGATTGACGGAGGCCGATAGTCTTCCCCGATGACCGAAGACTCCCAGGCCACGACCGATGACCTGATGGAGAAGGTGGTGCGGCTGTGCCGGCACCGCGGCTTCATCTTTCCTTCCGCCGACATTTACGGCGGGTTTCGCTCCACTTACGACTATGGCCCGCTCGGCGTCAACATGCTGCGCAACGTCAAAAACGCCTGGTGGCGGTCCATGGTGCAGCTCCGCGACGACGTCGTTGGAATAGACGCAGCCATCCTCTCGCCTCCGGCTGTCTGGGCCGCGTCGGGCCACCTGGCCACCTTCACCGACCCCTTGGTTGATTGCAAGAACTGCCACGAGCGCTGGCGTGAGGACAAGATCGACGGCGTCTGTCCCAACTGCGGGTCACACGATCTGACTGAGGCCAGGGCCTTCAACCTCATGTTCAAGACCCACGCTGGTCCGGTGGAAGACGAGGGTCACGTGGCGTACCTGCGCCCCGAAACCGCCCAAGGCATGTTCACCAACTTCGCCAATGTGCTGAACACGACCCGCAAGAAGCCGCCCTTCGGTATCGCTCAGGTGGGTAAGTCCTTCCGCAACGAGATCACGCCGCAGAACTTTGTGTTCCGTACCCGTGAGTTCGAACAGATGGAGATGGAGTACTTCGTTCCTCCGGCCGACAGCCAGCAGTGGCACGAATACTGGTTGGCCGAGCGCTTCCGTTGGTATATCGAACTCGGCATTCCCGAGGAGAAACTTCGACTCCGACACCACGAGCAAAGTGAGCTCTCCCACTACTCCAGCGGCACCGCCGACGTGGAGTTCCTCTTTCCCTGGGGCTGGGACGAACTTGAAGGCATCGCCAACCGCGGTGACTTCGATCTGTTGGCCCACACCAAGGCGTCAGGTGAAAAGCTCGACTTCTTCGACCCGGCGACCAACGAGCGCTACGTCCCCCACGTGATCGAGCCGGCGGCCGGAGCAACGCGCACCATGATGGCGTTTTTGTTGTCGGCCTATGACGAGGACGAAGTGGGAGGCGAAGTTCGCAATGTCCTGCGCCTGCATTGGCGTTTGGCGCCCTACCAAGTAGCAGTGTTGCCACTTTCCAAGAAGGACCCGCTTGAGCCCTTTGCTCGCCAGGTGCTGGCTCGTCTGCAGCCGCACTTCATGTGTGACTACGACACCACCCAAGGCATCGGCAAGCGCTA
>Ga0182030_10008776_pt1 | contig 20843 bp, 12 predicted proteins | sample 812S3MmetaG_FD_121299 | JGI IMG/M metagenome (GOLD analysis project Ga0182030, IMG submission 121299) | Permafrost microbial communities from Stordalen Mire, Sweden - 812S3M metaG (Illumina Assembly) | ecosystem: Environmental > Terrestrial > Soil > Wetlands > Permafrost | place: Sweden...
GTGAACGTGGTGCACAAAGATTTGCCATTCTTAGATCAATCATTGATACCACTACCAAGAACTCCCAAGATATTTTTAAATCGCTCTCCCTTTTAGCTAATTTGGCGCCTGAGTAGTTACGATATTTTTAATACACCAGAAAAAACCAAGAAAGCAGAGAGGGTGGTTTCCACTCTCCTGTTTTCGAGGAATATATTAGCACTAACTGCTACCTACTTGCTCATGCCGGCCCTTCAAATGATTCATAGGAGAGGGTCGACAAGCGAAGCGATGTCGGGGTGAGGCCTGTATTTGGTAATTTTAAACCATCACATTGCGCAAAGGGTTCTTCATCTTTTTAAATATTATATCGCTGGCAGTGCTGTTGCTTTCTTGCCTGGCAGCTTACATTGAACCAACCGAATACTGGCAACTGTCGTTTATCGGCTTTGCTTTTCCTGTGGTGCTTATTGTTAATGTAGCGTTTTTGATGGGTTGGATTTTAGCATGGAACCGGTTTGCCTGGGTGCCGCTTTTGGCTATTGGGCTTTGCTGGGGTTTTATACATAAAACATTTGCATTTAATTTTACCGGGGGAAATAAAGAGCAGGGCATTAAACTGATGACCTGGAACGTAAAGGCCTTTGACTTATACAACTGGAGCCATAATACCGAAACACGGAGCCAGATGATGGCGCTTATTAAGAAAGAGAACCCCGACGTACTTTGTCTGCAGGAGTTTTATACCAACAATCAGCTTTTTCATAATTTGAAATACATACGTGATACATTGGGGTACCGGTACTGCTATTTCCCTCCGGCGGTTGAGTTGCTTAAATATCCTCATTCTCAGCTCCAAAAAACTTTGTGGCGAAGCGGGCCGCTTGACCAGCAATGGGGCGTAGCTACATTTTCAAAATTTCCGATAACCGATACGGGCAGAGTTGATTTTGGTAAAACACTGAGCAACGCGTGTATTTATACCGACCTGAATGTAAAAGGTAAGACCATCAGGCTTTACAACGTGCATTTTCAATCTATTCATTTAGGCAATGAGGACTATGCCACTTTAGATACGCTGGAAGAGAAAAAGGAAACCAACTGGAAATCGCTGAAAAGCATTATGCATAAAATGAAGCTGGCCTACACCCGCCGTTCTATACAGGCTAATGCGGTGGCTAACAACATGCAGAATTTTGAAGGCTCCAAAATTGTTTGCGGCGATTTTAACGATGTGCCGGTTTCATATACCTACCACACAGTAATTGGCGACTTACAGGATGCCTTTGTAGAAAAGGGATTTGGATTCAGCACTACATTTTCAAACAAACTTTCGTTTTTCAGGATTGATTATGCTTTGTTGGACCCAAACCTTCAAATCAATTCGTACCGGGTTGTTCATAAGGAGCTTTCAGATCATTACCCGGTGATTATCACCTTTAATGCAAAGTAGTTTTTCTTTGCACCTTTGCGTCTTAGCGATTAAAAATGTATTAAAAATTAAATTCTTAGTGCTTCTTAGAAGCTGTTTAAAATTAAAGAAAAGAAATACCTGTTAACACAAAGCACACAAAGGTTAATACAAAGAACACCAAAATATACTCCTTTGTGGCCTTTGTATTGGCATTTCCCTTCGTGTTCTTTGTGTTAAATTGCATTTGGATTTAATTTTAAACAGCTTCTTAGTGAACTTAGTGCCTTAGTGGTAAATTTTTCCGTTAACAGCCTTATATTTATCGCATGGAGCATCAGTTGAAAATTTATAATAGTCTTGGCAGAGAGAAGGAATTATTTGTGCCTTTGAACCCACCTTTTGTGGGCATGTACAGTTGCGGGCCTACTGTTTATAATGAAGTTCACTTAGGTAACCTGCGTACCTTTACCACTTTTGATGTGGTTTACCGTTACCTGATGCATATTGGCTATAAAGTGCGCTACGTGCGCAATATTACCGATGCCGGCCACCTTACTAATGATGCGGGTGAAGGAGTTGACCGCATCTCAGATACCGCTAAGCTTGAACATCTGGAGCCTATGGAGGTAGTGCAGAAATACACCAACAGTTTTCATGAGGTATGTGCCATCTTTAACCTGTTGCCACCCAGTATTGAGCCAACCGCCACCGGCCATATTGTTGAGCAAATTGAAATGGTGAAGCAGATATTGAAGAATGGCTATGCCTATGAGTCCAACAACTCTATTTATTTTGATGTGCGCAAATACATGGAGAAATATAAGTATGGAGAGCTAAGCGGCAGAAACGTAGATGACCTGTTAGAAGGGACGCGCGATTTGGATGGACAGGAAGAAAAAAGAAACGCCGCTGATTTCGCTATCTGGAAAAGCGTGGCGCCTAACCACCTGCAGCGATGGGTATCGCCCTGGGGCGAGGGTATACCGGGCTGGCATTTGGAGTGCTCTGCCATGGGCACCAAGTACCTGGGCAAGCAGTTTGATATACACGGCGGCGGTATGGACCTAAAGTTTCCGCACCATGAGTGCGAGATTGCGCAAAGCGTTGGCGCTGATGGCATACAACCGGTGCGTTACTGGATGCATGCCAATATGCTAACCGTTAACGGCGATAAAATGAGCAAGAGCAAAGGCAACTCATTTTTACCCCGCGAACTGTTTAGCGGTAAGCATTCGTTGTTAGAAAAAGCGTATGCGCCGATGGCTGTCCGCTTTTTTATGCTGCAGGCGCATTACCGCAGTACACTTGATTTTACCAATGAAGCGCTGCAAGCCGCCGAAAAAGGTTTTACGCGGATTATGAACGCATACAAAATATTACAGGAGCTTACCTATGTAAACGATGCTGCTAAAAAGAGCGATACTGAAATTGAAGAGGTAAAGAAATTGTGCGTGGATATTTATGAAAAGATGGATGATGATTTCAATACTGCCGAAGCTATTGCGGTGTTGTTTGAACTGGCTAAAAAAATAAACTCGTACAAAGAGGGGCTGATATCGGTTTCAACTTTAGATGAGGAAACTTTTAATACACTTAAAACCACTTTTACAGCTTTTATTAAAGATATACTGGCCATTGATAAGGAAGACAAGAAAGATGATAATACTACTGAAGGACTGATGGAGTTGATACTGGAATTGCGCAAAGATGTGCGCGCCAAAAAAGATTTCGCGGCCTCTGACAAAATACGCGACCAGCTTTTGAAAGTAGGGATACAGGTGAAGGATGGAAAAGAGGGAACGAGCTGGACGAAGAATTAAAAACAAACAAATGTCATTGCGAGGATAATTCCCGTAAATAAATAGGAAAACATTATCCGTGGCAATCTTCCGCTGTGTCTTTCGGGGACTTTTTGCCTTAAAGACACAACGGAAGATTGCCGCAGCCTTTTTTCTAAAATTTATTATTGGAAAAGGCTTCGCAATGACAGCTTCTGTTTTTTAAATACAAATTTTGCCCGCAAGGGCTTTAAACACATAACATGTATAAAAGTCATTTTAAGGTATTCGCTTTTGCCGTAGCAACCTTGCTCCTGGCGTCCTGTAACAACAATAATAAACCCGCTGAACAGACACCGGTAGAGGTTAAAAAGGAAGTGGCCGTTAACGCCCCGGCCTTTAGTAGCGACTCGGCATATAGCTATACGCAGACCCAGTGCAATTTTGGCCCAAGGAATATGAATTCAAAAGCCCATGATAAGTGTGGTAAGTGGCTGATAGCAAAAATTAAAACCCTGGCCGATACAGTTTATGTTCAGAATTTTGATGTGAATGCTTTTGATGGCAAGGTTTTAAAGTGCAGCAACATTATTGCAGTATTTAACCCTAAGGCTACCACCCGCATACTACTTACCTCGCATTGGGACAGCCGCCCCTGGGCCGACCAGGACAAAGTGGATCGTGATAAACCCATCATATCTGCCAGCGACGGGGCCAGTGGTGTTGGCACTTTGATGGAGGTAGCGCGTGCCATGAAAGCAAAACCGTCTTCTATCGGCGTTGACATATTTTTTAATGACGCGGAAGATTACGGCTATACCTCTACACTTTCAGACCTTGTACAAAAGAAAAGCGACGGTGATATGGAAGACACTTACTGCCTGGGCGCACAGTACTGGAGTAAAACCCCGCATGTACCGGGCTATAAAGCCGATTTTGGCGTGCTGCTGGATATGGCCGCCGGTCATAATGCGGTTTTTACCCGTGACGGAACCTCAGCCTTTAATGCCGGCTGGGTGCAGGATTTAATTTGGGGTAATGCCCGGCAAATTGGTTTCAGTAATTATTTCAGCAACCAAAATACCCCCGCCCTTACCGACGACCATTACTATATTAACCAAATTGCCAAAATACCTACGGTTGATATTATTGCTTATGATGGCCAGTCATCTTCTCACCTCTTTCCTGAGTATTGGCACACCCATAATGATAACATGAGTGTGATTGATAAAAGCACGCTGGATGCCGTAGGCAAAACTTTGCTTTATACTATTTATAAGTATGATGCGGAGCATAAGGCGCAGTAGAATTCCCCGTTGAAGTATTGCCTCACATTGAAGGTGACTTAAATTTAGTAACTGAAGACTGACACGTTCTGAAAAAAGTTGACACTTTATATCCCCGCCAATCATAAGCGGGACAAAGCCACGCCTCCCTTAAAGAGCTAATCGTTACCCAAATTTTTAATCCATCTAATTTTGGTATCCGGCTGTATTTTCATCCGGCCTCTAAGCTATTTCCGTTAAGAAAATGATTCATGCATAGCCAAAAGAAAGAAACGCTGTATGAGACCAAAGCACAGTAAACCAGAAGAACCTATAGCCTCACATTAAGTTACCATGACCGCCGGTGCATCGAGTTCGTTTATTTCCTGCGTGGAGAAGCATTTTTAGGAAATTGCTTAGCAGCCTTGATTTTTTGGTTCTTTTGTATCAAGACAAAAGAACGGCAATTGTTGTTATCGGACTAAGTTTGAAATTTGGATAAGGCATAGCTTAAAGAGTGTCGATTGTATTTTCCTTTTGAAAATACAATCGGGGAATTGAGAGACCTTTAGCATAAACAGAAGGCACTTATTTAACGCCTCTCACTGTTTCATTAATAGCATCCGCCACCTGTTGTGGTTCATCCAGGTTACTAAAGTGGCTTGCCTGGTTTACCCATTTCAGCTTAACGTTTTTACACAGCTCCGGTATCTTTTCAAATATCTCACGGGGTTGCGCCGGGTCACTATCAGCCTCCAGTTGCACCACCGGGAAAGAAAAGTTGTTGAAGGCAATTTTAGTAGTCAGCGCATCCAAATCGCGGTTCTTATCCAAAAAATATTTACACACGGATGCCGCTACTCCTGGCCTCGAAAACTCATAAATAAAATAATTCCTTTCATCAGAAGAAAGTGTGGTTAACATCCGTTTGTGGTTGTATGCCGTTTTAATAAACCATTGGGTATGGCTCAGTAATAAGTTTCCTACCCATTCGCTTTTAAACATCACCCATTGGGGCTTTTGGGCATACTTCTTAATTCCTTCTGCCGGTTTAAATATATCGGCCTCCATGCGCACAAAGCTCAATATCCTGTCAGGGTGGTCGCCAACTATCATGCTCGATATAATAGTGCCCCAGTCGTGTCCAACGATGTGAAATTTTTTAATGCCCAGCGTGTCCATCAGCGCCAGCGTTTGGTTGCCCACATTGTGCCATTCGTAATTATTATCATCAGAGGTTGACCTGCCGTAACCTTTCATGTCAATAGCAATAATGCGGTAGTTGGTATCCAGCAGCGGAATTACCTTGTGCCATGAATAATAGCCCTCCGGAAGTCCATGCACCAGCAGTATAACCGGGCCATTGGGATTGCCCGCCTCAATATAATGCCAGTTTACGCCACCGGCCTGCCGGTAAAAATGATGGTATTGCTTATCAATTAAATCATGGATACCCTGCGTTCTCTTCCTGAAATTTTCCTGCCGGGCCAGCAGTTTTTTTGTGTTCCCCGGGAGAATAACAAAGATAAACAACAGGACGATGGCGATAAAAACACCCGCTGCTTTAAGCAGCGTTTTAAATAGTTTATGCATATTTTATACTTGTATCCACCGGTAGGGCGCCATGAAGATAAAAAGAGTATCCATTATTTTTTTGCTTAACGGCATAAGCCCTTGCAAAACCTTTAATTACGGGTATATATTTGTAGCATTCAAACCCCTATAAATGGAATATAAAACAACCGGTCTCTGCGATGAGGATGGCATCATAACCCTGGCAAAAGCCCTTTCGCTGTAAGGCTGAGGAAACTATTTTGCAATCACAACTCTTCTTGTAACCAGGTGCTCATTACACTGCACTTGCAGTAAATAAACTCCGGAGGCCAATGATTGCACCGGTAACTGTATTGTAATGTTATTTGAAGGATTAACCATTGCTTTTTCAATAATAACCTGGCCAATGGCATCGCTCAGTTTAACCGTCAAACCACCACTGCCGTTCAGCCCGTTGATTTGTATGTTTAGAACACCTGATGCAGGGTTAGGATAAATTAAAACATCCTCCGCGCCGTTAATGTTGGCTATGCCCAAATTGTTAACCAGCATTACTGCCGAGGAAATGGAGCATCCTGCATTATCTGTTACTTCAACCGTATAGTTTCCATCCTGTATTATTTCAATAACCTGTGTAATGCTTCCGGCCAGCATCACGCTGTCGCGGTACCACTGGTATGTTGCTGCAACGGACGAGATTAAACTATCGCCGTGCTGGGTAATAGCAGGCGCCACCGGCACATCAACCGTAAGGTTGAGTGTGCGTATACTATCGCAGGTGCTGGCCGCCGAAAACGTGTCAACATAGGTACCGGTAGCCATATGTCCGTCGTAACTCTGGCCCTGGCAAATTATCTGGTCTATAGTGGTGGTTACCGAAGGAATAACCAGCAGGTTAAGCGTACGGATACTATCGCAACCGCCAACAGAGGTCAGTGTATCAACGTAAGTACCCGTTGAGTTGTGCCCCCCATAAGACTGCCCCTGGCAAATACTCTTATTAACCGAGGTAGCAATGTTATTAATTATCGTAAGGTTTAACGTACGCACACTATCGCAACCGCCTATAGCCGTAAAGCTATCAACGAAGGTACCGGTGGCAGAGTAGCCGTCATAACTTTGTCCCTGGCACATGCTTTTGGTAATGGTAGTGGTAATACTGGCCGATACGGTCAGGTTCAGGGTGCGGATACTATCGCAACTGTTTGCCGAGGCAAACGTATCAACATATGTTCCTGTAGTAGTATGCCCGTCATACGATTGGCCCTGGCATATAATCTGGTCAATAGTAGTAGGAACCAATGGTATTACAATCAGGTTAAGGGTGCGGATGCTATCGCAACTGTTAGCGCCCTGCAGCGTGTCAATATAAGTTCCGGTGGTGCTGTGCCCCCCGTAGCTTTGACCATGGCAGATACTTTTGTTAACTGTAGTATTGCTTACCGGCAAAATAGTAAGCAGCAGTGTGCGGATACTGTCGCAGCCGTTAGTAGCCTGCAAGGTATCTATAAAAGTTCCGTTGGTACTGTGGCCTCCATAGCTTTGGCCCTGGCAAATGCTTTGGGTAATGTTAGTGGTAACGGCATTTAAAACGCTAAGGTTTAAGGTGCGGATACTATCGCAGCCGCCCACTGCCTGGAATGTATCAATATAAGTACCGGTTTGGCTATACCCGTCAAACGACTGCCCATGGCAAATGTTTTGATTAATAGTTATACGGATTCCATTGGTTACGGTAAGATTGAGGGTACGAATACTATCACAGGTGTTGGCAGCATTAAAAGTATCAATGTATGTTCCGGTAGCAGTATGCCCATCATACGATTGCCCCAAACAAATGCTTTGAGTCACTGTAGTGCGGCTAACATTCAATATGGTTAAATTTAAGGTGCGGATACTATCGCAGCTATTGGCGGCAGCAAAAGTGTCAATAAAAGTACCGGTTGAGTTATGTCCATCATAAGATAGCCCCTGGCAAATACTTATAGTTACGGTAGTACGGCTAACGTTTAGCACCGTTAAATTCAGGGTACGGATACTATCGCAGCTATTGGCCGCCTGCAGGGTATCAACAAAAGTTCCGGTGGTGCTATGCCCGCCGTAACTCTGGCCCTGGCAAATGCTTTGGATAATGTTAGTGGTAACGGTATTTAAAACGGTAAGGTTTAAGGTGCGTATACTATCGCAGCCGCCCACAGCCAGGAATGTATCAATATAAGTACCGGTTTGACTATAACCGTCAAACGACTGGCCGTGACAAATATTTTGATTAATAGTTATACGGATTCCGTTGGTTACAGTAAGATTTAGCGTGCGGATGCTATCGCAGGTATTGGCCGAAGTAAAAGTATCTATGTAGCTACCCGTAGCATTATACCCCCCATAAGACTGCCCCAGGCAAATGCTTTGGTTAATGGTATCGTGAATAACATTTAACACGGTAAGATTAAGGGTGCTTATACTGTCGCAACTGTTAGCGGCCGATAAAGTATCAATATAAGTTCCGGTTTGATTGTGGCCCGCATAACTGGTTCCGGCGCAAATGCTTTTATTGGTTGTTGACCTGCTTACAGGTAAAATAGTAAGGTTTAAAGTGCGTATGCTATCGCAATTGTTAGCCGAAGAAAAAGTATCAATATAGGTTCCGTTGGCACTATGTCCTCCATATGACAAGCCCTGACAAATGGTTTCGTTTACCGTTGTTTGAGCTACCGGTAATATAGTTAGCACCAGGGTACGCACCGTATCGCACGAATTGGTTGAGGTTAAAGTATCAATATAAGTTCCACCCTGGGTATGGCCTAAGTAACTTGTTCCGGCGCAAATGCCCACGTTTAAATTGAGCGTATTATAAGGCAAAATAGTAAGGTGCAGGGTGCGTATGCTGTCGCAGCCTCCTGTAACCGTAAATGTATCGGCATAAGTACCGGTTTGGTTATGGCCTGCGTAGGTACTGCCCGGGCAAAGGTTTTCGGTTACTATGTTCTGTATGGCTGGTGTAACCGTAAGATTAAGTGTACGGATACTATCGCATGTATTACTACCGGCAAAGGTATCAATGTAAGTACCGGTTTGGGTAAACCCTAAATAACTCTGGCCCTGGCAAATTGTTTGGGTGATAGTTGTGCGGCTTACCGGCAGCACCGTTAAATTTAAGGTACGTATACTATCGCAACTGTTAGCCGCAGTAAAAGTATCTACATAAGTACCCCCCACAGAATATCCGTCAAACGAAAGCCCCTGGCACATGGTATGGTTAATAGTAGTTGTGGCCACCGGCTTAACCGTTAGCGTAATGGAATCAGAACCGCAATCAGAACCGGCACATTCTGTAGCCACCAGTTTATAAGGCACTGAACCACTCCACGTAACAACCACGCTATTGGTTGCGCCGCCTGAAGTGATAGTGCCACCCGTTATACTCCAACTGTAAGTATTACCCGAAACAAAAGGTACGGAATAAGAAACGCCGGTTAACCCGTTTGCGCACAGCGTTGTGGTACCCGAAATGATTACGTTAGGTGCGCCTATGGTAGTATCAATATTTACTACAATGCTAAACACAGCGCCCCATCTATTGGTAACATCTTTAGCCCTCATGCTCAACAAATGATAGCCCGCTGTTACAGGCGAGGGTATACTTCCACCCAGCAAACCCTGAAAAGCGTTGCCAAAACTTCCTCCCTGTGCTAACATCGGTGTTCCGTTACCCTGCCCCGGGTCGGTATCAAAAAAGTATTCGGCGTTAATAACCCCGTCTGACCGCAAAGTGGTTGAGCTTGGCCCTACCTGAACCACTGTTTTAAATATAGCGCCCCACGCGCCAGTTACATCTTTAGCGCGGACATTCAATGTATGCGTTCCTACAGTCGGAAGGCCCACATTACTTTGGCCTATCGCTTCAAAAGCCGAGTTGAAATTACCATCCAAAGCAATTAATGGTGTTGCATTGCCCTGACCGGGGTCGGTATCCCAGAAATATTCACCGGCAGCAATATTATCAGCACGTAAATTAGTTGAAGTGCCCAGCACCTGAACAACCGTTGTAAATACAGCACCCCAGTTACCCGCCACATCTTTTGCGCGCACGTTTAATGTGTGGTTACCAACAGCAGGAAGGGCAGACGTGTTTTGCCCGATAACTTCAAACGCCGAGTTAAATGAACCGTTGAAAGCAACCATCGGGCTTCCGTTGCCTTGTCCGGGATCTGTATCCCAGAAATACTCGGCTGATATAATATTATCAGCGCGTAATGTGGTTGAGCTTCCCTCCACCTGAACCACTGTTTTAAATACTGCGCCCCAGTTACCTGCCACATCTTTTGCCCGCACATTTAATGTATGGTTACCAATAGATGGCAACCCAACAGCATTTTGTCCAATAGCCTCAAAGGCCGAGTTGAAATTACCATCCAAAGCAATCAAAGGGGTTGCACTGCCCTGGCCGGGGTCGGTATCCCAAAAATATTCTCCGGCTATAATATTATCGGCGCGTACCGTGGTAGATGCCGCCTCCACCTGAACCACCGTTTTAAATACAGCGCCCCAGGCACCGGTTACATCTTTTGCCCGTACATTTAATGTATGGTTACCAATGGCCGGCAACCCTACAGCATTTTGCCCAATAGCTTCAAAGGCCGAGTTAAAATTACCATCCAAAGCAATCAAAGGGATTGCACTGCCCTGGCCGGGGTCGGTATCCCAAAAGTATTCACCGGCAATAATATTATCAGTACGCAGGTTGGTTGAAGCTGCCTGAACCTGAACCACTGTTTTAAATACAGCACCCCAGGCACCCGTTGCATCTTCTGCCCTTACATTTAATGTATGGCTGCCAATAGCAGGTAACGCAATGTTGTTTTGTGCAATAGCCTCAAATGCCTGGTTAAAAGAACCATTTAAGGCAAACATCGCAGTGCCGTTTCCCTGTCCGGGGTCAGTATCCCAGAAATATTCTGCCGATATTATATTATCAGTGCGCAAAGTGGTTGAGCTGCCCAGAACCTGCACCACAGAGGTAAACACAGCGCCCCACCTGCCGGTAGAATCTTCTGCCCGCACATTTAAGGTGTGCGTGCCTGTCGTTAAACCCGAAGCCGCCTGCGAAATAACCTCAAATGCCTGGTTAAAAGAGCCGTTGGTTGCAATCATCGGGTTTCCATTGCCCTGCCCCGGATCGGTATCCCAAAAGTATTCCGCAGCCATTACTCTTTTATACTGCGCATGCGCAGTATAAAGAGAACAACTCAAAAAGAGGATGAATAATACCCGGGCAGGCAATTTCATAACGATGGTTTCTTGCAACGGTTAAATGAAAATTATCTGCTGAACGAGTATGCTTTGATGTTTAACGTGTTACCGGTCCGTATATTAAACTGGTAATTGGTGAGCCACGTGCTGGGCGAAGATGGAAATGATGGGAAGAAGTTATTTTGTGTAAATGAACCACCGAAACAACCCACTGTATTTATACTCAGGTCGGTATTATAAAATTGTGGCCCGGGATTGCCTAAGTTAACACCGGCACTTGGCACCCCATAACCGCTGAAGGTAATAGCGTTGGAAGTATTATTATCCAGGTTAACCGTATAAGTGCCGCCTATTGGAGAAGATAGGGTATTTGAAGCATAATTGTATGTACATGATAAACCACCGCCATTGGCTGCAACGCCTTCAATGCCATACCAGTTGGCTCCCGTGGAGCCGCTTTTAGTAACAGCGTTATTCTGCACATCAATTTGTGAGCCTGTTGAGCCTGCGACGTAGATGCAGTAATCGCCATTGTTCGCCATGCTCACCAGTTCAACTGAATTATTATATATTCTCTGAAGGATTGTATTATTGCCTGATGATGCGCCGACATAGATACCATAATATGGGGCTGTAAGGTAATTATTGCTGATATTGAAAAGCATGGTTGTGGATAACCAGTAAATTCCATAGCCGCTGGCGTAACCGCTATAAACCCTGTTTCCAATAATATAACTGGTGTCGGTAGTAGCAGTAGTTTCACTTGCAACCTGTATGCCATAAGCATTACCACCGGTGTTAATAGTATTACCGAGAATACTTCCATGCTCGTACGAAATGGCCCCCAGGGTCAGATAGCAGCCTTCTACTGTAAGGTCGTAATTGCTATACGGGCAATATATACCGCCGCTATTAAGCTGTGTGTTAAGTACCCTGATAACGCTGCGGGCGCCGCCGGGTGCTGTGGTGGTAGCCTGAATGGTACCCACCAGGTTAATCATACCAATAATAGTAACTGTATCGGGGGTAGCGGGGGTAATGTTGTAAGTTCCCTGCACAATAAAAAAACTATCGGCGGTGTAAGACAGAAGTGACAGCGATTTGGTAATGGTAATATTTTCCACCCATGGCAGGTTGCCCGCTTTGTTCTTGATAAAAATGCGGTCACCGCTGTTAGCAGCCCTTACGGCTGCAGTAATAGAATCGTAGCTTGGCGAAACGCCGTTCTCTTCAACAATAAGGTCGTTGGCTTTTGCTAAAACGCCCATAATGATAAGAACTGATAAGAGTATAGATTTTTTCATAACCTGGTTTGATTTTTTTATTTGCCTGCGCAAGCTAAATAATTTTTCACCTCAGCCTAAATAATATAAAATCTATTTTTGCTGAAAATATAGTATCCCGATTAGCCTGTTTTGGGCTTATGGTATGGCCACAATCACAGGTAGATAATCGTTTCAACAGATTTCGGATTCCGGTTAATATATGTAAGCCATGGCTAAAAAAGATCTCCTCCTCAATCTTATTCAGTCGCTGTCGGCCAACGAGAAGCGCTATTTCTCTCTGTTCAGCGCAGCGCCTGGCAATAGCCAGAACTACAGAAGGCTTTTTAAAGTACTGGAGGATGAAAAATCATACAACTCCAAAGATATCAGCAAGAAGCTTGGCCCCTCTTCCATGAACATAGCCTACGAAAAATCGTACCTGCAAAAAATGCTGCTCAGGTCGCTGAGAAACTTCTATGATGAATCTACCGATGAAATAACGCTGCATAGTGCGCTGATAAATATCGAGGTGCTGTTTAATAAACAACAGTACGAGCTCTGTTATGACATGATAAAGCAAGCCATGCAACTGGCTGAAAAAGGTGAGCGGTACCAACTGCAGTTATCACTGATTCAGTGGAAAAAGCGTTGTATGCAGCGCCTTGGCGATTACAATTACCTGGAAAAACAGTTTACCAAAGATCTGGAAGATGAAACCCATATCATTTCATTGTTGCAAAACCTAAGCCAATACCGCAGCCTGCAGCTATATATGTATTCGGTGGCAAGCAAAAAAGGAAATATAGAACGGGGCACCGATCAGAAAAAGTTGAAAACAATTATCAGCCACCCACTGATGAAAAGTATTAATAGCGCAAAATCATTCAGGGCAAGGATGATGTATTACGAAATACTTTTTACCTGGCACCACCATAATTATAATATCGAAAAGGCATATTACTATAATAAGCAGGCCTTAAAGCTGTTCGAAAAAACCCCGGGTAGTATTGGTAACAATGCACAGGGATATTTTTCTATGTTGGCAAACTTCTTTAACAGGGCTTTGGCGCTCAACAAAATACCTGAACTTGATTCAACCATTCAAAAAATAGAAGCTTTCTCGAAAGAATACAGCAACCGGATACCCCATTCGCTGATGCGCGAAATACGTTCTATTCTGATTGAAAGAAAACTGCTGATGTTTACTTATAACAAGGAGTATCAGAAGTTGGTAAAACTTGCAGAGTCGTTGACCGACGAAATTAATAATCCCCGCCCGGGGTTCAGGCCCGCGTTTTATATAGTATTCTATTATTTCACTGCGTTAAGCTGCTTTTACCTTAAAAACTACGACAAGTCACTGCTTTATTCAAGAAAAATAATTGATGGTTTTGATACGAAAGTGCGCCTTGATTTTATTTTCGCTACACAACTGCTGCATTTTCTTACGCATTTTGAAATGGGCCACAAAGAGCTGCTGCCTTACCTGCAAAAATCCATCCGGAGGTTTGCAGCCGCGCATCAACTGTTAACTCCGGCCAACAATCTGCTGATTAGCTTTTTCAATGAATTAACCAAACCCATCGGCAATAAAGCAAACGCGAAGCTTGTAATACAAAAGTATTATCCCCTGCTGCTACCTTATCAAAAAGACACAACACAGAACTTTGTCATTGAAACACTTGATTTGCTGCACTGGATGGAGGGAAAACTAAAAGCAAAAGACCATTGAAATCAGGCTCCTACCGGGGCATTTCGCGCAATTGCTTTACCTCAACTTCTCCATCTTAATATTCGCCCTTCCATAATGCCCCGGCTCTAACGGAATTTCTGTAAACCCGTATTTCTCGTACAGGTGTATGGCAGACTTTAGTTTTGTATTAGAGTAAAGTATCAGTTTGGCAATACCCGGTTGCGCCGCTATTTTAAAAGAGTGTTCCATCATTATTTTTCCAATGCCCAGGCCTTGTGTACCATCCGTTACAGCCATTTTTCCTAATTCATAAACACGGTCATCCACTTTAAGCAGCGATATGGTGCCCACTATTTTACCATTGTATTTTGCGTAATAGATAAGGCCGCCTTTATCTATTATCTCTCTTTGCGGGTCGGCTAACTGTATTACGTCATTGGGTTCAACAACAAAGTATTTTTCAAGCCATTCGTAGTTCAGGGTTTTTACGTAATCTTTGGTGTCATTGGTATAGTTTACTATTTCAATCATGCCATTATGATCATTAGTTGGTTTAACCAGGGCAATCGCGTCTAATCAAATTAAGCGCTGTTTAAATGGTTGAAACCATTTTTAACGGGTTTTATCTCATAGCTCACGGATTAATCCGTGGGCTATGAGATAAAGAAGAACCAAAACCGTTTCAACGGTTTACCGGGATACCATCAAATAAAAGAATACTACTTCTCTACCTTCAGGCCGTTCTTCAACATCATATCTTTCAGTTCCTGTAGTTGTAACCGCAATTGGTTTACATCACTGATATCGGCCTTGGCAGATTGAAGCGAATTGTTTTGCAATTGAAGGGTTGTGTTTTGCTGTTTTAGCGCCTCAATTTGCTGTTGCTGTTCTTTAATAGCACTAACCAGCGCAGGCACCAGGTTGCCATAAGATATGCCCAGTATTTCGCCTTTTTCAATATCGCCTTCTTTACCGGTAACCACTTCGGGAATTATCTTTTTAACCTCCTGCGCCAACAGGCCAAGTTGTGGCACATCGCTGTTTTTAAATAAATACTCTACGGGCCTTAATGCCATCACCTCCTTCAAACCGTAGTGGCTGTTGCGTATGTTGCGTTTAAGGCGCTCGTCGCTGGTTTGTGTTAGCGAAACACAGGTTATAGCCCCGTTAGCGAACTTAATGTTATTGCCCCCGTCGGTATTTATAAACTGAAAGATACCGCCATATTCGCCCAAATACATGGTGTTGCCATCGCTGCCGGTTGAGTAGATATAATGGTTAGGGTCGCCATAGGCAAGGTTAAGCCGGTAATAGGTGCCGCCATTGTTGTTTTGAAGGTATAGGTTGCCCGAATCTACCAGCACATCGCCGTTATTAAATATGCGCATTTTTTCAGTAGGCCTACCGCCAGAACCGGTTCCATCAGGTGTGGTGCCTAATGAAAGAGCGCCGCCATAATGGCCATCATCTACACCGCCTATCCAGGCCATGCCCGAGGCACCATCATCAACCCATGATGCATTGCTGAAAAGAATGGCATCAAGGCCGGTAGTGGTGCTCCAGCCCGAGCGAAGGGTTACCGGAAAGTTGGGCTGCGATGAAGTGCCGCTGTAACTTATTTCAAGCATACTGGCAGGGGCGGTGGTACCTATGCCTACAAAGGGCTGAATACTACCGGTAGCCCCCAACACCAAAGCGTACGATTCAGTTGCATTTGCGCCGTAACCTATAGCTGTTGAATAACTAACGCTGGCTACATCGGCGCCCGAACCAAGGGCCGTGTTAAAACTGCCCGAATTATTGGTTTGCATGCTACCGGCCCCAAGCGAAGTATTATTGGTACCGGTTTGGTTGCTTTTCATAGCCGCATAACCAAGCGCGGTGTTGGCACTGGCCCCGTTAAGCACATACATGGCAAATGCACCCACGCCCGTGTTTTGCGAACCGGTGGTATTAGCTGTTAATGCATAGTAGCCAAGTCCGGTGTTCCAGTCAGTTGTATTGGCTGATAAGGCGCCTGAACCTAAGGCAGTGTTTTGTGTGCCGCTTACGTTTGCCTGCAGGGCATTATACCCCACACCGGTATTATCGCCTGCGGTGCCGGCAGTGCTTAATGCAAACATACCTATAGCTGTATTCTGGGTGCCCGAAGTATTTGCATATAACGCTTCGTAACCAACGCTCACGTTGTTACTACCACCCACATTGGTTTCCATGGCCTGGAAGCCGATAGCCACGTTATTTGCGCCAGAGGTGTTTTCCTGCATGGCCTCATTACCTATAGCAATATTCTGGCCACCGGTACCGTTGTTAACACCTTCTAAAGCAAACCCGCCCACCGCTATATTAGATGAACCGGTGGTGTTACCATACAGGGCATAATAACCAAGGGCAGTATTGGCACTGGCTATATTTGCCTGCAGGGCATTGGCCCCCAAAGCCGTATTCTGGCCGCCGGTGGTATTGGTATTAAGTGCATTATAACCAACAGCTACGTTATAGGTACCCAATGAATTTGCGGCCATGGTGTTTGAACCCACCGCAACGTTAAATGTACCCGAAGTGTTTACCTGCATGGCGCCGGTACCCACGGCTGTATTATCACTGGCCGTATTGGCACCTGCCAACGCAAACGCGCCCAGGGCTACATCCGATGCGCCGGTGGTGTTGCCCATCATGGCGTTGTAACCAACGGCCGTATTGTTGCTGGTGGTTGTATTGGATAGTGCACTGGAGCCTACGGCTGTATTATCGCCACCCGCGGTATTGTTAAAAAGGGCACCGCTGCCCAAGGCTACGTTATAGCCGCCCGATAGGTTTTCGGCAGAGGCATTTAAACCCACAGCAACGTTTTGTGCACCCGAAGTATTTTGCTGCAAAGCGCTTACACCCACGCCAGTATTATAACTGCCAGATGCGGCATTTGCCATGGCAAAAGTGCCCACCGCAGTATTACTGCCGCCCGAAGCACCGTTTAAAGCCAAAGCCCCAAAGGCCGAATTATATTGGTTTGAAGAATAGTTGGTGAGCGCTAACCAGCCCAACGCAACGTTTTCGAACGTGGAGCGCGGGTCAATAACACCGCTTATAGCGCCATTGGTTACAAATACCAGTGGCTGATTATCAGTAGTGCCTAAAAAGTTTGTTGGCGGGTTAGTGCCTGCGTTGCCGGTTAAATTCCATCCCGATGTGCCGAGTGGCCCTGTAGGCCCTGCTGCGCCCGGATTGCCTTGTTGGCCCTGGATGCCTTGCTGGCCTTGGGTGCCGGTACCTGTTGCACCGGTAACACCTGTATGCCCTGCTATACCTTGTGTACCGGGGGTGCCTGCCGTACCCTGCAACCCTGTTGGGCCTGCTGCACCGGCGGTTCCGGGTGTACCCTGTGCGCCGGTTGCTCCCTGCAGGCCTGCACCAGTTGCGCCCGGTGTACCAGCATTGCCCGGTACCCCCTGTGCACCTGTTGGGCCTGTTGCGCCACCACCTGCACCGGTTAATCCCGTAGTGCCGGTAGCACCGGTAGGCCCTGTGGCACCGCCGCCTGCGCCTTGTGTGCCTGTACTGCCCGTAAGGCCTGTGGCACCGGTGTCGCCCTTATCGCCCTGTAAACCTGTTGGGCCACCTGCGCCTGTATTTCCCGGTATGCCCGTCTGACCGGTCACTCCGGGCAGGCCTTGTGTGCCTGTATTACCTTGTAAGCCTGCGCCTGTTGCGCCTATATTGCCTGGCGCCCCCTGCAAACCAGTTGGCCCTGCATTACCTTGTATTCCCTGCTGGCCCGTGACTCCTATAGGGCCTGTTGCACCACCACCTGCACCGGGTGTACCTGTACTACCTGTAGCGCCGGTAGGCCCTGTAGCGCCTGCGCCCGGACCTGTAACCCCAGGGTTGCCCGTTGCACCGGTGGCCCCTGTATTACCCTGTAAACCCTGGCCTGTTGCCCCGGCATCGCCGGCTATACCCTGCGTGCCCGTAGCCCCAATAGGCCCTGTGGCACCAACACCCGGACCGGTAGGCCCTGCCGCCCCTGTAACGCCCGGTAAACCCGGTTGCCCGGTTGCCCCGGTAACGCCGCCGCCTGCATTGGCTGCATACAACGCATAAGGTACGCTAACCAATTGGGCCGCGCCCATACTTGTAAAATTGTTTCCACCTGCCGGGTCAAATTCTACCTCCAGGTATTTATCGCCTGTGCCCCAGGGTATGGTATTAAAAGTGCCCTGCGTGGGTGTTCCGCCGCCCACATGTGCCGTAAATAAGCCAAACTGATTGGTAGTAGCCGTATCTGTTTCCTGGTAAGCAACGGAACCCGTTGCCGAGCCATTGCGGATAGTTAACCTTACGCTTACCGCCTGGTTGGGCAACACCGTGCCGCTCGCCGCCCTTGCAACAGCCTGGTAATTGAATAACTGTGGCGCCTGGGCCTTAGCCATTGCTGCAACTGCGATTATCAAAAGAAGGGTAAATAGTTTTTTCATGGCCTGGGGTATTTTATATTATGAATTAGAATGGTAAAAACCATCGCCTGTAAATGCAGCGATAATAAAATGCACTAAAATTAAGGGATTTGTAAGCAATGGTAACAGACTGTTTATAAGTCAGACACTTCTTCCACTTAAATACCTTCCCGAAAACGCTTGGTTTTTTGTCATCTGGGGCATTCGCCCGGTGTGCCATTGGTTCCTGCCTGAAGAGGCAATTGAAATACATTTTATCGCAAATAACACCGCAAAAATACAAAAAAATGCCGTGCAGATCTATATTTTGCCACCTGTATTATAGTATACCAGGTTATGCCGCTATAGCCATGTAAAATGGCCGCAAACAGAATCAAAGCATTTCAAAACGATTTCTTTAAAGGGACAGCAGGGCTTAGGCCCGCTACAAATAGACCAATTCATTCATTAGCAGCAATTTGTATTGAGTTTCTGCTTTCAACACCTTTCGCAACAATACTTTCAAAATACCCCGTAACTACATGCACGGTTTTATAGATTTGTGCCAGCACTATTACCCATGCCCGAAAAAAACAAAATCTATTTTGCCTCCGACCTTCACCTCGGTACGCCCGATGCGGCTTCAAGCCTGGCACGCGAAAAGCTGTTTGTGCAATGGCTGGATGAGGTTAAGCAGGATGCACAGGCCATTTTTATTGTAGGCGATATTTTTGATTTCTGGCATGAGTATAAAACCGTGGTGCCCATGGGTTTTGTGCGCCTGCTGGGCAAACTGGCTGAACTAACGGACGCCGGCGTACCCATACACATCTTTACCGGCAACCACGACCTTTGGATGTTCGGCTACCTGGAAAGGGAACTGGGTGTTAAGGTTTATAAAGAGTCCATTCAGATAACGCTGCAAAACAAAAAATTCTACATAGGCCACGGCGATGGCCTCGGCCCCGGCGACCATGGGTATAAGTTTATTAAACGCCTTTTCAGAAATCCGCTGGGCCAGTTTTTATTCCGCTGGATACATCCTGATATGGGTGTTAAAATAGCTTCCTTCTTTTCGCATAAAAGCCGCTTTGGGGTAAAGGGCGATAAAAAGGTGTTGGAAGAGTTTAAAGGGGAAGAAAACGAATGGCTGGTGCAGTATGCCCGCGAAATTTTAAAGCAGGAGCATTTCGATTTTTTCATTTTCGGCCACCGGCATTTGCCACTTGATATAGCGCTGAACGAAAAAAGCCGCTATATTAATACCGGCGATTGGCTGGATTATAACAGCTACGCCGTTTTTGACGGACAAAATTTGGAGTTAAAATATTACAAATAAGTGTTTAGGTGCGCAGGTGTTCAAGTGTTCAGGTAAATCGGAGAGTAACTATGACAATACCAAAAACTTATGGCTTTCTTAACTTCCGGCCCGGTACAATTCTGTTTGTGCTATGGGCTGCGCTTTGCCTTTCGTTCTCTACTACATTTCAGTTTATAGGCACTTACGAAACCAAGGCCAACTTTATTGCCATTGATAACTTCAGCAACTTTTACACGGCCGACGATAACCGGCTTTTCAAATTCTCGCCAGACGGCACTTACCAATATCCGTATGAGGAATTTAAATACGGCAAAATTGGTATGGTAGACGTAAGTAACCCCATGAAGGTGCTGGTGTTTTGCCCCGACTTTATGACGGTAATTACGCTCGATAAATTTCTGGCGCCATTGGCAACTGTCAATTTTTTCGACCTCGGTTATCAGAATATTTCAGCGGTTGCTATTTCAAGCGACGGCTTGCTTTGGTTTTATGATAATACCGATTTTGAGCTGAAAAAAATTGATGTAAACGGCAATATTACTTTGTATAGTCAGCCGCTTAATAATGTGGTAAGCGTTACGCCTAACCCAAATTTTATGCTTGAAAAAGACAACGTGGTTTATTTGAACGACCCAGAAATTGGTGTGATGGTATTTGATGTTTTCGGTAACTATAATAAAACGGTACCCATCAAAGGCCTTAAAAAATTCCAGGTGTTCCAGGACCAGATTATATATTTCGAAAGCAACAAACTAAACGCGTACAACCTGATAACGCTCGACCTGAAATCCATTCAACTGCCCGACACCACAGATGTTATTATGGCCGCCATACAAAAAAACCGCATGGCCATTTTAAAAACCGACCGGGTAGATTTTTACCGGTACTAAA
>Ga0182030_10008777_pt1 | contig 20843 bp, 24 predicted proteins | sample 812S3MmetaG_FD_121299 | JGI IMG/M metagenome (GOLD analysis project Ga0182030, IMG submission 121299) | Permafrost microbial communities from Stordalen Mire, Sweden - 812S3M metaG (Illumina Assembly) | ecosystem: Environmental > Terrestrial > Soil > Wetlands > Permafrost | place: Sweden...
GTTGCGATCGCCGACGTGCTGCCCGAAGTGCTGGTGGCCGACCGCGTCGATGTGGCCGCGATCGCGCAACTCAACGGTTACGGCTTAACCAGCGACCGCAGCAAAACGGTCGGTCGCGATGAGTTCCACTCGATCGTGCAAGACGCCAATGTGCCGTTTCGCTCGCCGTATCTGGCGCAGGTCGCGCAGATCGAAGATCACGCGCAGCGCGGCGCCGAAGAACTGCCCCAACTGATCGCGGGCTACAAATCCGGCGTAACCTATCCGGCAACGCCGATCGGCCGCAGCCTCGCCCTCGCCGCGCAGATCGTCGGCTCGAAGCTCGGCACGCGCGTGCTGTTCGTGCAACTCGGCTCGTTCGATACGCATACGACGCAAAAGGGAACGCAAGATCGCTTACTGGCCGATTTCGCGAGCGGCATCAGCGCGTTCTACGCCGACCTCGCCGCGCACGGCAACGATAACCGCGTGCTGACGATGACCTTCAGCGAGTTCGGCCGGCGCGTGGCGGAAAACGGCAGCCGCGGCACGGACCACGGTACGGCGGCGCCGGTGTTCGTCATCGGCGGCGGCGTCAAGGGCGGCCTCTACGGCGATCATCCCTCGCTCGACACGCTCGATAGCGGCAACCTGCACTTTACCACCGACTTCCGCAGCGTCTACGCGACGGTGCTCGAAAAGTGGTTGATGCGGCCGTCGTCAGGCATCGTCGGCTCGGGCTTCGCTCAACTGCCGCTGCTCGCGTAACCCGTGCTTCGAGAACAAGTAACCGGCGGCGCCGATCGTGCCGCCGATCAACCCGACGAGTCCGAGCGACGTCGTCGCAACGAACGGGAGCGCGCCGTTGAGCGTGCTGCCCGCGGCGCCGCCGAGCATTTGCGCGGCGCCGAGCAAACCCGCCGCTAGGCCCGCGTCGCGCCGCGCCGCGACGAGCACCGTGGCCATCGACCCCGGCAGCGTGAACGCGATCCCGAACGCGTATAGCGTCCAGGTTGCGACGAACGCGATGACCGACGGAGCGTAGGTGTCGACGGCCCACGTCAGGACGGCCGCCGCAAAAACGATGCCGGCACCGGACGCGAGCAATATCTCGGGATTCACCTTGCGCGCGAGCCAACCCGAGAGCGCCGCGGCGATGATGAACGCCGAGGCATTGATGGCGAAGGCGAACGCGAACTGCGTGCTGGTGACGTGCAGTTGTTCGATCAGAGCGAACGACGAGCCGGCGATCAGCGCAAAGTAGCTGAAGAACGACGCGCCGACCAGCACCGCGAGCCCGATCGTGCGCGGGAGCGCCAAGACACGGCGGTAGGCGCCGACCAGTTCGCTTGCGATGCGCGGCGACGTTTCGGGTAGGGCGACGGCGACGATGACGACGAGGACGAGCCCGACGATGGCCAGCAGTCCGTAGAGTTGCCGCCAGCCCAGCGTGACGAGAATTGCCGCACCGAGCAACGGTGCGATGACCGGCGCTAAGCTGTTGACCGCCGTGAGAATCGATTGCCGGAACGTCGCGCCGGCGCGATCGTGCGAGAGGTCTTGCGCGATCGCCCGCGCACAGACGGTGCCGGCGCACGCGCCGAGCCCTTGCAGCAGCCGCAAGCCGATCAGCACGCGCGCATCGGTAGCAAGCGTGCACCCGAGGCCTGCCAGCGTGAAGAGCGAGAGGCCCCAGAGCAGTACCGGGCGGCGGCCATACCGGTCGGAAAGCGGTCCGAGGACGAGCTGGCCGACGCCGAAGGCGAGCACGAAGGCCGAGAGCGTCCACTGCAGGAGCGCGGGCGTCGCGGCCAGCGCGCTTGCGATCTGTGGTAGTCCGGGTAAGCTGATATCGATGGAGAGCGGCGGCAGCATCGTCAACGAGCCGATCATCACGAGAAACCAGGCTCCGCCGGGCGCCGGCTTCGTCGTATTCACCCCCGCGATGACCCGTCGCCCCGGTGAGGAGTTCCGGCCCATCGACAGAACTGCATGACCCTTCCGTGAAAGCGATCGCCGACCAGGGCCTGCCGCCTCGCGCCACGCCGAAAAATTTCCTCGTTGCGTGGCTGCTCGTGCTGTTGCGGCGCTCGAACCTGCACGGCTACGAGATCATGAAAGAGCTGCGCGATGAGTTCGGCATCGGGTGCGACCACGGTGCGCTCTACCGGACCTTGCACCAACTCGAAGCGCGCGCGCTGATCCGCTCGCACTGGTCGGACGACGACGCGGGTCCGGCGCGGCGCGTGTATGAGTTGACCGATGCCGGCAGCGATGCGCTCACGTCTTGGAGCGACGCGCTCGGCGCTTACCGGGCCTCGCTCGAAAAATTCTTCCATCTCTATCACGGTCTGACCGGACGGTGAGCATCTCGATTCGCTTCCTCGGCACGGGCGGTGCGCGCTTTGTCGTCGCGAAGCAGATCCGCGCTTCGGGCGGGATGTGGATGCGCTTCGGCGAGACGCAAATCCACATCGATCCCGGACCGGGCGCGCTGGTGCGCGCGCTCGGCACCATTCCACCGCAACGTCCGGCGGAGCTCGATGCGATCGTCCTCTCGCACAAACACCTCGACCACGCCGGCGATGTCAACGCGATGATCGAAGCGATGGCGCAGGGCGGCTGGAAGCCGCGCGGCGTCCTGCTCGCGCCGGCCGATGCCTGGGATAACGAATCGATTCTCTTACCGTACGCGCGGGGCTTCGTGCCGCGCCACGAGGTCATCGAAGAGCGTGGTGGGCCCTACGCGATCAACGATGTCGAAGTGCGCGCCTCGGTGCGGCACCAGCATCCGGTGGACACCTACGGTTTACACTTCCGTTACCAGGGGACGACGGTGTCGTATCTCCCGTGTACGCGCTATTTCGATGGCCTTATCGAAGATTACCGGTCGCACGCACCCGACGTGCTGGTGATCAACGTGTTGCGCTACGCCGATTCGATGGACGTCGACCACCTCACGCTCGACGACGCAAAACGGCTGATTGCCGGCATCCGGCCCGGTTCGGCCATCATGACGCACTTCGGCACGAAGATGCTCGAGCGGGATCCGCGCCGCATTGCCTACGAGCTCGAAGACGAACTCGGCATTCGCGTCTATGCAGCGCACGACGGTTGGATGTATGACGCCCCGATTCGGGGAATCGATGTCGCTTGAGATCGCCGTTGCGAAGCCGGGCGACGCCGCGGCGTTCTGGATGGCCAACGATCGCGCGTGGCGCAGCGAAGTGTGGGCATTCAAGGTCGTTTGGCAGGAGCAAACGCACGACCTCACCGCGAGCGTCGACGGGGCGATCGTCGGCGCCCTCAACGTGCGCATCGCCGCATCGCTCGCGCACGTGGATGCACTCTACGTTCTCCCGGACCAGCGCGGCAACGGCATCGGCCACGCGCTGCTGGCCCGCTGCGAAGAGATCGCGAAGTACTACAACTGCCACAAGGTCAGTGTCGCCGTGATGAACGCGAGCCCGGCGCTGCGTTTCTTTCTCGATAGCGGCTACCATCTCGAGGCCGTGCTGCCGCAACACACGTTCAAACTGGACGTCGCAATGGTGCGCAAATTCCTGCTGTGATGGTAGTGATGGAGCGAGCACCGCGTTATCGCGCCTTGCCAAGCCGTAACTTGCGAGCTCGGACCGGGGGCCCCACGCAACGCGAGGGGGGCGCGCAGCCTGGGGCGGAGCGCCTTTAGAATGGGACTCGATCCGAGCGACTGGGGGGCGTTCCGCGCGCTAGCCCATCGCGCGCTCGACGAGACGCTCGACGACGTCAGCGGCATTCGCGAGCGGCCGCCGTGGCGTCCGATCCCGGCTGACGTACGCGCGTCGATCGGTGCGGATCCGTTGCCGCGCGCGCCGGCCGATCCGGCTGCGGTGTACGCCGCGTTCGCCGAGCAGATCGCGCCCTATGCGGTCGACAATCGGCATCCGCGCTTTTTTGGCTGGGTTCATGGCGCGGGAACGCCGGCCGGCATCATCGCCGAGATGCTCGCTGCCGGCATGAACGCCAACGTCGGCGGCCGCGATCACGCCGCGGTCGAGATCGAACGGCGCGTCATCCGCTGGTGGTGCGAGGTATTCGGTTTGCCGTCAACGGCGAGCGGGATCCTCACGACCGGAACCTCGATGGCGAACCTGATCGGATTGCTCGTTGCGCGCCGTGCTGCGTGTGGTGCCGACGTTCGCACCGCCGGAGTACCGTCGGCGCTCGGTCTCACCGGCTATACGTCCACGGAAGCGCACGGTTCGCTCGCGCGTGCTTTCGACGTTGCCGGTTTGGGCAGCGCTGCGTTGCGCGCGATGCCCGTCGATGGTTCGCTGCGGCTCGACGTGAGCGCATTACGTGCGGCGATCGCCGCCGACCGGAGCGCGGGGAAAAAACCGTTCATCATTATCGCCACGGCGGGCAGTGCGAGTTCCGGCGCCGTCGACGATCTCAACGCACTGGCCGATTGCGCTCGCGACGAAGGGCTGTGGTTTCACGTCGACGGGGCCTTCGGTGCGCTCGCGCAACTCGCACCCGAACTGCGTGACCTCGTCTCGGGAATCGAGCGCGCCGATTCGATCGCCTTCGATCTGCACAAGTGGCTGCACGTTCCCTACGACGCGGGCGCGGTGCTGGTGCGCGACGGCGCGCTGCACGCGGCGACGTTCGCCGACCACGCACCCTACCTCGCGCGAACCGAACGCGGCACGGCCGCAGGCGAACCGTGGTTCACCGATTTCGGCCCCGAACTCTCGCGCGGCTTTCGCGCGTTGAGCGTGTGGTTCACGATGAAGACCTATGGCCTCGACCGCTTCGGCGACCTGATCACGCAACAGTGCGCGTTGGCGCGGACGCTCGGCGAACGCATCGCCGCGACGCCGGCCCTCGAACTGCTCGCGCCGGTCACGTTGAACATCGTGTGTTTCCGCTACGTGGCAGGTCTCGACGACGCAGCCTGCGACGCGCTCAACGCACGCATCGTCGTCGAACTGCAAGAACGCGGCATCGCCGTGCCTTCGACAACGCGGATCGGCGGCAAATTAGCCATTCGCCTGAACGTGATGAACCACCGCACGACGCAAGCCGACCTCGACGCCACGCTCGCCGCGGTAATGAGCGTCGCCCCCACCGTTGACAGATAATGTAAGTTAAAGCGTTCGTCCGCGTAATGCGCGGAAGCGCTGAAACGCGTCGGGGATTTTCGGTTGGCGTTGTTGCCCTTGCTGTTGCGCCAGGGCTTGCTGAATCGGCCGCCATTCGGGCGGAATCGTTTGACGCGTGGCCAGCGCGCCATCGTAGAGGTAGACATTGCCGTGGCCGGTGACCGCGTTGACGACCGGTCCGCCGCCGGCGACGGTTGCGCTCGCTTCGCCGTCGCTGCGTTGATCGATCGGTGTGCGCCGTTCCCACATCGAATAGACGTGCCCGTCGTTCGAGCGTGCCGCGATCTGCGCGCCCGAGGCGACGCCGATCGCAATCGAGCCGTTCGTCGATTCAAACCGCGCCAGCCCCGGATCGAACGTGCCGTTATCGTAGACGATCGACCCCGACACCGTACTCACCTCGATCTGTCGCGCACGGTTATGTTCGAAGACGAAGGTCGCGTTGTTGCCGCGCGCGCGCAAGCGGTCGAAGCTCGAGTCGTCGACCTCCAGGCGACCGTTCATCATCTGGACGAACGCGGCGCTCATGATGTTGGTCAGCAGCGTGCGTCCACCCTGACTGCCGACGAACAGCGTGCCGCCGTGGTAGTCGTCGACCGTCAGGATACCGGAGCCGCGGATGCGCGTCTCGAGGATGGCAGTCGTGGCGGGGACCATCACGGTGATCCGCGAGTCGGCCGCGGTTTCGATGCGCACTAAGTCGTGGACGCCGGGACGGAAGTCCGACGCGTACGGAAATTCTTCCGGCGGGAGAGTTCCGCGGCTGGTCGCGCCGGTGGCGGGGTCACGCACGGCAATGTTCGTCACTGGAATCGAGAGCGTAAGCGGATTTTGCGCGCTGCCGAATGTGACCGGACGCCGCGTCACCTGCACCGACTCGTCGTCGGTATCGAACTGCACGTTCGGCCGATCCCAGGCCTTGATGGTGACCACGGACCGTGCGCCGGCGAGTACCCGAACCACGCTCTCGTCGCCCAGGGTGAACGAGCTGGACGCCGCGTTCGCGACGGCCGGGTGAAGGAACCCGATGAGAAGGGCGAGGCCGGCGGCTGCGCGCCGCAGGGCGTCGCGGACGGCGGCCACAGGCCGATCATAGCCCCTGGGGGTGATGAGGGTCATTGAATTTCGGTGAGGAGTGCGTCTCCGGGGGGCAAGTCGAGCGCCGGGAGGGTCACGGTGAACACTGAGCCGCCCTCGGGCCGGGCCGCCGCCGACACCGTACCGCCGTGGACGCGCGCGATGCTGCGCACGATCGCCAGCCCCAGGCCCGTTCCCTCGATCGTCCGCGAATGCGACGCGTCGCCGCGGAAGAAGCGATCGAAAAGCCGGTCGGCCGTTTCGGGTTCGATCCCGATTCCGGTGTCGGAGATCGTGATGCGGGCCGTGCCGGGTTCGTGCCGTACGGCGACGACGATTTCGCCGGTCGGCGTGAATTTGATCGCGTTGTCGATCAAATTCGAGACGAGCTGACGAATCAGCGACGTGTCGCCGAGCACGTAGGGTCCGTCGGGCTCGAGCTTGGCCCGCAGTTCGAGCCCGCTTTGGCCGGCGCGTTCGCGCGCGTGCGCGACCACGTCGGCCACCAACGGGTTGAGCGCGAGCGGCTCCTTGGGAATCTGATCGCCGGAGTCGGCCTTGGCGAGCGTGAGCATCCCGCCGACCATTTCGGCCAGCCGCGCCGACTCATCGACGATCGCATCGAAACTCTCGGCGCGCACGACCGGATCGCGGTCGCCCCAGCGCCGGATCAATTGCGCGTTGGCGTTGATCACGGTCAGCGGCGTCTTGAACTCGTGCGAAGCATCGGAGATGAACTGGCGTTCGCGGGCGAACGCGTCTTGCAGCCGGTCGAGCATCGCGTCGAACGTTGCGGCCAGCCGGCCGATCTCGTCGCTGCGCTTCCAGCGCAAACGGCGATCGAGCTTCTCCGAACCGATCTCCTCCATCGCTCCGGTTAACCGGACGATCGGGTCGACCAAGCTGCGCGCGATGAACAGCGACGCGAGCACGACCGCCAAACATGCGACGATCGCAGCGTAGATCAGGATCGTTCGCGCGCGGCTCGTCTCGCGGTCGATGATGTCGAGACGCTGCGCGATGTGCGCGATCACGATCGTCTTGCCTGCGCGGCTCAGGCTTCGGTCGAGCACGAGCAGCGACGCGCCGTCGGTGTCGCGCGCGAACGTGAAACGTTCCTTGATGCCGGCCGGCAGCGCACCCAGTCGCAAATCGCCCATGTTCGAGCTTTTTCCGATCGGGTAACCCTGCGGCGTGTCGATCTGAATGTACTGCGTGATCGATGCCCAGTGATCGAGTTGCTCTTTGTTCGTCAACGTGTCGAGCACGGTTCCGGAATCGAAGAAGCCCAGCGTGTTGCTCGCTTCCGCGACGCGCGCGATCTCGTCGCTCGTGGCGGTCATGCCGGCTTTGGCTTGTTCGATCAACAGCGAACGGAACGCGAGACCGATCGCAATCGAGCCGATCGCGATGATGACGACGATCAACAACGCATAGGACGCGGCGATCCGCGTCCGCAGTGACAGCTTAATCTTTTAAGGCGTAACCGACGCCGCGGACGGTTTGAATCAGCTTGTCCTCATAGCCGTCGTCGATCTTGCCGCGCAAGTAGCGGATGTAGACGTCGATCAAGTTAGAGTCGCCGAGAAAATCACTGCCCCACACGCCGTTGAAGAGTTCGTCGCGGGTGTGCACTTTGTTGCGATGCAGCAAGAGATATTCCAGTAATGCGTACTCTTTGGCGGTAAGCTGCACGTCTTTGCCGGCGCGCTGCACTTCGTGGCGGTCGCGATCCATCGTGAGATCTTTCGCGCCGATGACGTTGTCTTGCGGATCCCGGTCGCGCAGCCGCGCGCGAATCCGCGCCAGCAGTTCCTCGATCGAGAACGGTTTGGTCAGATAGTCGTCGGCGCCGTGGTCGAGGCCCGCGACGCGATCGGGAATGCGGTCTTTGGCGGTGAGCATGATGATCGGCACGTTGCTCTTGGCGCGAATGCGCGCGCAGACTTCCATGCCGTCGAGTTTGGGCAGCATCAGGTCGAGGACGACCAAATCCGGCTCTTTGAGCGCACGTTCGAGACCCGAGAGCCCGTCGCGCGCGGTCTCCACCTCGTAGCCTTCGTGTTTGAGCTCGAGTTCGAGGACGCGCAAGATCTGTGCGTCATCTTCGACGACGAGAATCTTGTAGACGCGATCGGTCGCCGGGGCGGTGCTGCTCACGTCTGCTCTTGGGCCGGTTGCCTGCTCACTTACCGGTTATACACGGTTGGGCGTGGGGTTGCCATGAAGGGCAGACTAGAAATCCACCATACCGAGGACAGGCCGACGGCCAGCCACACGTACGTCGAGCGCGAAAATAGGCCGAATCCGCGCATGAACGCGACGATGGAATCGCCGAGACGCGAACCGCTTTCCGGGGACGACGTCACGATCCAGGCCGAGGCGAGGCCGACCAGCACGAGCACGACCGCCAGCAGCAGCAGTTCCCACCGCTGAAACGCCGGTGCGGCGCGCAAAACGGTCGCGGACATGATGCGCTGATGCATATCCGCCGGCGGCTGCTCGAGCGGGAGCGCGAAAAGCGCCCGGTCCAGTTCGTCGTCGGTCATGTCGTTCTCCGTTGGGCGGTCGGCCCTAGTGCGGCCCGTAACAGGTCTTTTGCCCGGAAAAGATGCGTCTTCACGGTTCCGAGCGGTAGATTCAGCACGGCGGCAATTTCCTCGTACTGCTTGCCTTGTAGATGGAAGAGGGTGATGACGATCCGGTACTTCTCTGGCAGCGCGCCGATGGCAGCGCGCAGGCGGGCGGCGTCTTCGGCCGCTTCATAGGTGCCTTCGGGGCCGGCGGCCGGATCGGCGAAGTCGAGCGGTTCGTCGCCCGTGAACCGCTTGCGTTTGGCCAGCCGGTCGCAACAGACGCGGTAACAGATGGTGAAGATCCAGGTCGCGAACTTGGCGCCCGGCCGGAACGAGGCCAGCGCCCGGTAGGCTTTGATCCAAGCCTCTTGAGCGGCATCCTTCGCTTCCTCGACCTCCCGGATGGTGCGGAAGGCGAGATGGTAGACCGCGCGTTCGTACCGCTCTACGAGCGTGCCGAAGGCATCGCCACGGCCCGCGAGGGCGAGCGCAATCAAGTCGTCGTCCGTCGGGGCGGCGGCTGAAGCGACTCCCGCCGGTGGCTCGGCCAACAGTGCGACTCCCATCTGCTCGAATGTACGGGCGGGGGGCGCGTTGTGTTTCGGACCGGCGAAACACCGTGACCGGTGACCCGTAGATAGGACGTGATTCAACGTAGAACGCTTATCGCCGTCCTTATCGGCGTCGAGGTCGCCCTCGTCGCGATGATGGCTCAGGCGATCTCTACCGGTTCGCAGACCTCGTCGCGCGACGCGGCTATGCGTGACTTTCACGGACCGGCCGCGCACGGGGCCGCGGACTATTCGTTTGCCACCGGTGCGCATCCTGAAGTGACCGTTGATATCGGGTACGCCGACCTGACGGTCTACCGGCGCGACGAGGCGGGCATTGCCGTCGACGTGACGGCCAGCGGCTGGCACGGCTTCGGGTCGTCGGCCCCGGAAATTTCCGCCAAGCAGGACGGCGACAGCATTCAAGTCGTCGCGGCCGAATCGCCGGGCTGGACGTGGGGCGACGATCGCATGGTAACGATTGCGGTGCCGTCCGGCGCGCGGCTGAACGTCGTGAACGCCGGTAATATTAAGGCGACCGGCTTGCGCGAGCGCGCAACGTTCAAGAGCGTCGGCAACGGCACGATCGTGATCGAAGACTTCAACGGTCCCGCGCTCGACGTCGCAACGTCGAACGGGCGGGTGACGCTGCACAACATCATCGCGCCGCAACTCGACGCGGAGAGCAGCAACGGGCGCGTTGAAGGCACGGCACTCCAGGTCCGCGACGGACGCATCGACAGCAGTAACGGCCGCGTCACGCTGGGCTTTTTGCCGGGTACGAACACGACGGTGACGGCGGCAACCAGCAACGGTCACATCAACGTTTCGGGCTTCGCGGCCGAGCCGGCGAAGGTCGTCAAGCACAGCGATGACGATGGCGATGACGACGATTCGTCAACCGCCAGGACGATTCGCGTCGGCGCCGGGAGCGGACGGCTCGACGTGCATACGAGCAACGGTAGTATCTACCTCAATCAGGAAGGCTAGCGAGAATGGACGACACGATTGTACCGGTCCTGGGGATGTTCTTTCTGTTCGGGTTACCGGTACTCGGCTGGATCGCAATCCGTATGATGAAGCACCGCGAACGCATGGAAATGCTGCGGCGCGGGATTGCGCCGCCGCCCGACGGCCGCTGGAATCGCAAGAACGGCAGCGCCTGGACGCAGCCGCAGCAGCCGCCCTGGATTCCGGGACCGGCGGCGCAGATGGGAGCGCCCATGCCGGCCTACTCGAACTACGACGATCCGAACTCCATGCAGTGCACGATGCGGCGCGGGATCACGACCACTGCGGTCGGCTTCGCGCTCTTGATCGGCCTCTCGTTCATCGGCTATCACGGCGGCGACGGTCCCTTTAACCCCGCGACGATCCATCCCGGTCCGTGGCTGCTCGGCGGCTTGATTCCGATGTTCGTCGGCATCGCGCAGATCCTCATCGCGCTGATGTCGGGTGCGGTCTTCGCCTTCGGACGCGTGCCGGGACCGCCGCCGGGTGGACCCCCGCCGGGTCAGCGCTCCTATGGCGCCCCGCCGCAAACCGGCCAGCCCGGCCCGCGCTATGAAGAACTTGCCCGTCCGGTTCCGCCTCCCGACCGGACCTAATCACTCTCCGAGCATGCAAAAGGAGCGGGCCGCCGTAGCGACTCGCTCCTTTTGATATTCCCGGCTTTTCGTTGCGCCGCTAGCGGCAGGTAACGATCGCCATCGCCCAACCGCTCGCAGTGCGCGTGCGGACGAGATATCCGTCTTCGGTGCGGTCGTAAACGCTGTAGCCCGCTCTTAGCGCGTCAGCTAGCGTTTTAAAGACCTGAATCCCGGCCATCTCGGTGCTCCCTCCTCGCGGCTTGTCGCCACGATGTCCTGACCCTATTACCTATAACGGCCGAAAACTCACCTCCGTTCACCTCTCATCAAGTTTTCTCCGTAAAGATCGCTTGCGGGAGCGCACTGATCGGTCGCCAAGTCCGCCCGGCATGCACCAAACTCGCCTCGTCGTCGCGATCGACGTTCCGACATTTGTCCGAGCTAAGACCCTCATCGAGACCCTTGCCGGGATCGACGTCACCTATAAAGTTGGATACGAGGCCCTCTACGGGTACGGTCCGGAGTTGCTCGCGTTGCTCGAATCGAGCGGCGCGGCATACATGCTCGACGTGAAATTACACGACATTCCGCGCACCGTCCATGCCGCGGTTCACGCGCTGGTGCGCCCTGGGGTTGCGCTCTTGACGGTGCATGCACTCGGCGGCGCCGAAATGCTCGCTGCCGCAACTGAGGCCGCTGCCGAGCGCGCCGCCGAGCTCGGCATCGAAGCGCCGGGCGTGCTCGCGATCACGATTCTCACCAGCATTGGAGCCGAAGACCTCAACGAATTAGGGCTCTCCGGCGGACCGGGCGAAAACGCGATTCGCCTCGCAGCGCTGGCGCGCGACGCGCGTTGCGCCGGTGCGGTATGTTCGGTGGCAGAAGTCGCCGACCTCAAGTCGTTCTTTGGAAGCGAGTTTATCGCCCTTTGTCCCGGTATCCGTCCCGGCGGCAGCGCGCACGGCGATCAGCGTCGCATCGCGACGCCGGGCGAAGCGCATGCAGCCGGCGCCGACTACATCGTCGTCGGGCGCCCGATCGTCGAAGATAACGATCCGGCCGCAGCGGCGCGTGCGATCCTGGTGGACTTGGGCTGACATGACGGCGCTGACGCCCGAAAGCTTGCTCGACGAACTGCGCGTGCGCGGTGCGTTGCTCGAGGGGCATTTCCGGCTCTCGTCGGGACGTCACTCGAACCGCTTCGTGCAGAAGTTCCGGTTCCTTGAAGATCCGGCGTTTCTCGAACGCATCGTCGCCGCGATGCTCGCGGAAATGCCGGCGCTCGACGTGCGGTGCGTCGTTTCGGCCGCGGTCGGCGGCATCGTTCTCGGTTACGAAGCGGCGCGTCAACTCGGGGCACGCGCGATCTTCGTCGAGAAAGAAGCCGGCACGCCACGTTTCCGGCGCGGCTTCGGCGTCGCTTCGGGCGAGCGTGTGCTGGTCGTGGAAGACGTGATCACGACGGGGCTTTCGGTGCGCGAAGTGATCGACGTGGTCAGTGCCGAGGGCGGGACTGTGGCCGCGGCCGCCGTCGTCGTCCGGCGCAGTGCGGTCGATGTCGGCGCGCCGCTCTTTGCGCTGCTCGATCTGCCGATCGAGTCGTTCGAACCGGCTACCTGCCCGCAGTGTGCCGCCGGCGAGGCGCTCGACGAGCCGGGCTCGCGCTTTTTGCGCTAACGGGCGCACGGCAGCCGGGGCGCGAAATCCCGAGGCAGTCATGGACTACGTCTCACTCGCACGGCCGCCCGTGCGGCAACTCCACCCGTACAGCGCCGGAACGACGATCGACCAGGCCAAGCGCCGCTTCGACCTCGCTCGCGTTATCAAACTGTCGTCGAACGAAAACCCGCGCGGCTCCTCGCCCAAAGCGCTGGCCGCAATGGCGAACGTGACCGACGCGCACCTCTATGCCGACGACGATCATCTGGCGCTGCGCGCGCGGCTGTCCGAACCGCATGGCCTGCGGATTGAGAACACGATTCTCGGTCACGGCAGCAATGAGATCTTGTTGATGTTCTTCCTGACGTTCGTTGGGCCGGGCGACGAAGTCATCATGGCCGATCCGACGTTCTCACTGTTTCCGGCCAATGCGATCGTGACCGGCGCGACGCCGGTGCGCGTTCCGCTGCGTGACGGCAATCACGATCTCGACGCGATGCTCGCCGCCCTGACGCCGCGGACAAAAGCGATCATCATCTGCGATCCGAACAATCCGAGCGCAACGTGCGTCGAGCCCGAAGCGTTCGCACAATTCGCCTCGCTTTTGCCGGCGAACGTGCTGCTGTTCATCGATCAAGCCTACCGCGAGTACATGCCGGCGCCGAGCGTTGAAGGCACGGACTACGTGAAATCGCGCCGCGGCACGATCGTGACGCGCACGATGTCGAAGCTCTACGGTTTGGCGGCGGTGCGTTTCGGCTACGGTTTCGCCGACCAGGGAATGATCGATTTGATGCAGCGCGTGCGAGTGCCGTTCAACGTGTCGTTGCCGGCCGCGCGGGCGGCGATGGCAGCTCTCGGCGACGATGAGTTTCGCGCCGCAACGGTCGCGATGAACGACGAAGGCAAGGCGTATCTCGAAGCGGCGTTCGCGCGTCTGGGCTTGTTCGCGTATCCGTCGGCGGCAAACTTCATCGCGGTGCGGGTGCCGGTAGCGGCCGAAGACGCATACACGGATCTGCTGCGGCGCGGCATCGTCGTGCGTTCGGGCGACAAGCTCGGGCTGCCGAACTTTTTGCGCATCACGATCGGATTGCCCGAAGAGAATCGGGAACTCGTCGCCGCGCTCGAAGCGGAGCTGCCGGCGTGGCGGGAGCGCGCACCCGTCCCGGCATGAGTGATGCGATCGCGATCCGGCGTGGGACCGTTCGCGATCGCGCGTTCGTCGTCGACTTGGGCCGGCGCGTGTCGCCGACGAGCGTCTCGTCGATGCGCACTGCCTTGCCGCCGTTGGTCGAAGGCGCCTACGAGCGGCTCGTCGAGTACGTGCTCGCTCGCGAACACGACATCCTCATCGCCGAGGCAGACGGATTGGCGGCGGGTTTCGCGTTGCTGATCTACGATCTGCCGGACGAGATCACGCTCACCGAACAAACGTTCATTGCCTACATGGCCGTCGAGCCGGCGTCGCAGCGGCAGGGCATCGGCCGGGCATTGCTCGGGAGCATCGAAGATCATGCACGGCGGCGCGGACTGCCCTATCTGTCGCTGATGGTGACCGAGGAAAATGCAGCGGCCCGCGAACTCTATGCGGCGGCAGGTTTTACGACCGAACGCCGCATGATGACGAAGGTCCTATGAGCGGTTCCGTCACCCGCCGCGTCACCGCCGGCATCGCCATCGTGCTCGTGCTCGTTGCGGCCGGCTTTGTCGCGGTTCACATTCCACGCACGATCTCGATCTTTCTGGTCGCGGCGTTCATCGCGTTCGGCGCGGCGCCACTCGTTCACCGGCTCGAGCGCTGGATGCCGCGTGGCGCGGCGATCGCGGTCGTCTACGTCGGTCTCGTCGGCGCGCTCGTGATGCTCGCATTGGTGATCGTTCCGATCACCTACACGCAGATCATCGTGCTCGTCGGGCATACCAGCGACTACGTGATCGCTTCGCAAGACGGCGTCGCGCATCTCGAAGCTTTCCTGCGCGCGCGGCTCGGCGATCGCGTCGCGCTGCCGACGTTCGGCCAGATGCAGGCCGAGGTTGGCGAACGCGTCGGCGCGATGTTCACGATGACGCTCGCTTCGGTTGGAACGATCTTGGTCGGCACGGTCAACGCGATGCTGGTCGGCGTGTCGGCGCTCATTCTGTCGGTATTTCTGCTCTCGCGCGGACGCGCCGTGCGCGGTGGCGTCCTCGCGCTGCTGCCGGTTTCGCGTCGCGCCAAGGCCAACGCACTGCTGGTGGAAGTAGCGTCGATCTTCGGGCATTTCGTGGCCGGGCAATTAGCGCTCTGCGCGATCGTCGGCGCGGCCGTGTGGGCGGCACTCGCGCCCGCGCACTTCGGTTTTGCGCTGCTGGTCGCCGTGGTCTGCGCTCTCGGCTATGCGATCCCGTTCTTTGGGATGATCGTGGCTCAGGTGATAGCGGCAGCGCTGGCGCTCCCGCAGGGCACGACGATGGTCATTTACGTGACGGTTGCGATCTTCATTATCGCGCGCGTCGCCGATAGCGTACTCGTGCCGAAGATCATGGCCGACGCGGTGGGCGTGTCGCCGATCGGTGTGATGTTTGCCGTTTTTGCGGGCGGCGAGCTCTTCGGCTTGTGGGGCTTGATCCTGGGTATTCCCGCCGCCGCGCTGGTGCGCGTATTGTTTACCTACTTTGCGCTGCCGTGGATCCGCGCGCAGCAGGCCGATCCGGAGCCACATGGCACTGAGGTTATCGTGGAAGCTCCCGAAATGATTGTTACCGTGCAGAACGGCACGTAATGCACGACGGCCTTATCGCCGATATCGGGCGGCGCGCTCCGGCGCTGCTTTGCATGATGGATGCGCGCGGCGACGTCGAGTATGTGAACGAACGCTGGATCGAACTGCTTGGCGCCGACGGACCGGCCTTGCTGGGTCGCGGCTGGATGTCGTTCGTCCATCCGGAGGATGTCGACTCACTGGTGCAATCGTTCGGCGTCGCGCTCGCGAGCGGCGAACCGTATCGCGGCGAATTCCGAATGCGGCACGCCGACGGCGCCTTCCGCTGGATCGCCGTGCGCGCCGAACCCGAACGTGACGATCGCGGCGTGGTCGTGCGCTGGTTCGGCGCCGGGAACGACATCGACGCGCACCACCGGGCGATGGACGCGTTCGAACGCGAGCGGCTGGTCGCGCGCAGCTTTCAGCATGCGGCGTTGCCGGCCGCTCTGCCGGACGTACCGGCCTGCACGTTCAGCGCGATCTACGAGGCCGGACGCGCCGAGGCGCTGATCGGTGGCGACTGGTACGATGCTTTCGCGCTCGCCGACGGGCGCATCGTGCTCTCGATCGGTGACGTCGCCGGTTCGGGATTGCAGGCGGCGGTCACCATGGCGAACATGCGGCAAGCGATTCGCGGCGTCGCCTACGTGCTTCCCGATCCGGTTCTGATGCTCGAAGCGGCGGATCTCGCGTTACGTAGCGAATCGCCCGACCGATTCGTCACCGCGTTCGTTGCGGTCATCGATCCGGTCGAAGATACGATCTCGTTCACGACGGCTGGTCATCCGCCGCCGTTGCTGCGCACTCCGGCGGGCAAAATCGTAGCGCTCGAGGCGAGTGGCTTGCCGCTCGGTTTGCGCGAGCATGCGGGATCGGCTAGCGTGTCGCGCACGATCGAAGCCGGGTCGATGCTCGTGCTCTACACGGACGGCTTGATCGAATCGACTCACGATATAGACGAGGGCTACCGGCGATTGTATGGCGCACTTAACGACCCGGCCGTTCTCGCAAACGGCGATCTGGCCACGGGCATTCGCGACTCGGTGTTGATCGAAGGCTCGCGTGATGACGTAGCGATCCTGTGTGCCCGCTACGCGGGGGTCGCGCTCGAGCGTTATCGCGTCGATGTGCGCGTCGCTGAAGAGAGCGCGCGTTTTGCGGCTCACCTGGTGGCCGAACTCGAGCGCTGCGGCTACGCCGGCGATGCGGTGGTTGGAGCCGAGATCGTGCTGGCCGAACTCGTCGGCAACCTCGTGCGGCATGCGCCGGGACCGGCAACGTTCGTTATCGATGCGCAGCGTGGACACGTCGTGCTGCACGCTCTCGACGATGGTCCCGGCTATCGTTTTCTCTCGCGCTTACCGACCGACACGTTCAGCGAGCGTGGCCGTGGGCTCTTCCTGATTTCGGCGCTCGCGGAAGCCTTCCACGTAACGCTCCGACCCTTCGGCGGCAGCCACGCGTGCGTGACGTTCTCGCCGGTCAGAGCGGACGACGCGCAACGAACACGGTGGTCGCAAACGTCAGCACATCCTCATCCCGCTGGTTGAGGACGCGGAACGCCGCGCGGACGATTCCGCGGTCGGGCTTCGAGGCCGACGGCCGTGCTTCGATGACGCGCGCGATCGTGCGCACCGTATCGCCGGGGAGCACCGGACGGATCCAGCGCAAGTCGTCCAGCGCGTTCGAACCGAAACTCGTTCCGGCGAGGACGCCCGTGTCGAGAAACATGCGAAAACCAACTGCCAGCGTTTGAAAGCCGCTGGCAATCAGGCTGCCGTACGGTGATTTCTTGGACGCCTCGACGTCGATGTGAAAGCTCTGCGGGTCGTAGAGCGTGGCGAATGCGATCATCGATTCGAGCGTTAGCGTTTGACCGAGCGACGCGATCTCCAAACCCACGGTGAACTGCTCGAAATACTGTCCCATTACATCGTTTCCGGCGCCGAGACGCCGCACAGTTCGAGCGCTTTGGCGAGCACCGTTTGCGTGGCGAGCGCGAGACCTAAGCGCGCGACGGTCTGCTCGCGATCGTCGGTGAGGATCAGGCAGTCGGAGTAGAACTGGTGAAAGTCCGCCGCGACGTCGCGCGCGTACTTGGGCAGGCGGTGCGTCGCGAGCGTGCGCGCGATGCCGGCGACGACCGAGCTAAACTCGGCCAACCGGCGCGCCAATGCGATCTCGCCCGGTTCGCTCAGGCGGTCGAGGTGCGCGCCGCGCTTGGCGTCTTCGACGAGCGTCACGTCACGCTCGAGCGCTTTCCGTAGAACCGACGCGATGCGCGCGTGCCCGTACTGCACGTAGAACACCGGGTTATCGCTGGATTGTTCTTTTGCCAGCGCGAGGTCGAAGGTCAGCGGCTGATCGATGGAGAGCATGACGAAGAAGAAGCGGGCCGCGTCGACGCCGACTTCATCGATAATGTCGGCCAGCGTGACGATTTGGCCGGCGCGCTTCGACATCGAAACGATCTCATCGCCGCGTTTGAGCGTGATCTGCTGGGCGATCAAGACCTCGATGGCACCGTTCCGCCCGTATGCGTCGGCCAGCGCGCGCAAGCGCGCAATGTAACCGTGATGATCGGGACCAAGGATGTCGATCACGCGGTCGGCGCGCTGGAGCTTGTCGTAGTGGTAGGCGATGTCGTTTGCAAAATAGGCCGGTCGGCCGTCGGAGCGCACGACGACGCGGTCTTCGTTGTCGCCGCTTTCCGTCGTGCGCAGCCAAAGCGCGCCGTCTTTGTCGTAGGTCAGCCCATACGTGCGCAGCCGCTCGATGCCGGTCGTTATCGCACCCGCGTCGTGTAGTGCTTTCTCGCTTTGCCACAGGTCGTACGTCACGCCGAACCGGGCGGCAACGGCCTGCTGCTCGCGCACGATCTCGTCGCGGCCGAACGTGCCGAAGTACGTCCACCATTCGGATTCCGGGGCATTGCGCCAGCGCTCGCCGTCGATTTCGCGAATACGTTCGGCGATCGGGGGCAGATAGTCGCCGGGGTAGCCCTCTTCCGGAAACGGAAACGCATCGTCCCACAGTTGCATGTAGCGCGCGTAGAGAGAACGCGCGAGCTTGTCGAACTGTGAGCCGGCGTCGTTGATGATCCACTCGGTGAACACATCGTAACCGGCGAAACGCAGCGTCTTCGCGAGCGTGTCGCCGATCGAGAGGGTGCGCCCTTGCACGACGACCAGCGGACCGGTCGGATTCGCGCTGCCGAATTCGAGCGAAATCCGCTCGTTCCGCGTCGCACCGCGACCGTAGGCTGGGCCTTCGCGCAGCACCGACGCGATCGTGCGGCGCCAGAATTGCGGCACCAAACGCAAATTGATGAAGCCCGCGGCCGCTATTGCCTCGGCAACGGTCGCGCGCACGTCGGCGTCTTGCAGCGCTCGCTCGATGATCGCATTGGCAATATCGAGCGGCCTCTTTTTCGCGACTTTCGCCAAACCGAAGGCGACGTTGGTCGCAACATCGCCGTGCTCGGCGCGCCGTGGCGGCTCGAAGGTGACGTTCGCCTCACCCTCCGGAAAGAGCGCATGGGCCGCGGCTTCAAAGCGTTCGGCGAGCGCCGGCAGATCGAGCATCGTGCCGTCGCTAGTGATGGTAGGGTTCATTCGCAGCGATCTTCGCCGCACGATAGAGTTGCTCCAGCACGAGCGTTCGCGCCCATTCGTGCAAGAGCGTCAAGCGCGAGAGCGACCAGCGGAATTGCGCGCGTTCGAGCAGCATGGGCGCGGCGCCGTAGGTGCCCGCGATAACCAGCGTGAGTTGCGAGGTGCCGTCGACCGCGAGCCGCTCGATGCGCGCGGAGAGTTCTTCGCTCGATATCTCCGTACCGGTGCGCTCGAGCAGCCAAACGTGGTCGCTGGGCGCGATGTGCCGCAGTATCGCCTCGGCTTCGCCCGTCATCGAGCGCGCGGCGGCGCTGCCGTCGCCGGCGCGTACCTCGATCTCTTCGAGCCGGTGGTAGGGCCGCAGGCGCCGCCGGAAGTCCTCGGCTGCGGCGACCAGATACGGCTCGCGCAGCTTGCCGACCGCGATCACGCGCAAATGCATCGCGCCGGGGGTTCGGCAGCGCTAGGCGGACGACCGCCGGAACCGGCCATCGGGGCCGCTGATGATCGTGCCGGCCGCCAGCAAATCGCCGACGCGGGCCAGGGCCAGGACCGGCGGCAGCTCGCTCGACGCGACGACCGCGTCGGCATCGGCCGGACCGCCGTCCAGCAGGGTCAGGATGCGCGCTTCCGCCGGGTCGGGTGCGATCGCCGCCGGGGCGGAGGGCCGTGGGGCGATCGCGATCCCGAGTTGTGCCAAGACGTCGGCGGCGTGGCGCACGAGCGTCGCGCCGTCCCGGATCAAGGCCAAGCACCCGGCGGCCTTGGGCCGGTCGACGTCGCCCGGAAACGCCATCACCGGTATCCCCCGGTCGGCGGCCCACGAGGCCGTGTTCAGGGCCCCGCTGCGGGCCGCAGCCTCGACCACGACCACACCGTCGGCCAGGGCCGCCACGATGCCGTTACGGGCCAGGAACTGCCATGGATAGGCCGGGTGTTCGGGCGGATAGGGCGAGAGAACCGCACCCCCGCCGGCGACGATACGGCGCGCGAGTTCAGCATTGCGCGGCGGGAAGAAGCGGTCGTGTCCGCCGCCCAGAACGCCGATGGTTAGGGCTCCGGCTGCGAGCGCGCCCGTGTGGGCAGCCGCGTCGATTCCCAGGGCCAGGCCCGAGAGGACGCACACGCCGGCGCCCCCGAGGTCGCTCGCCAGCAGCTGGGCCAGCCGCCGGCCGTCCTCGGAGGGCGCGCGGGTACCGACGATTGCGACCGTCGGGGCGGCCAGGGCCGACAGTTCCCCGGCCACCCACAGCCCGGCCAGGGCCGACCCGGCGAGTCGCCCGTAGGCGGCTTCGGCGAGCTCCTCCCGGGTCACGAAGCGCCGGATTGATTCCTCCACGCGCTTCCCTCACGACGACGCTCCCCGAAGAAAGGCCAGGAATCGGTGAGGTGCCTCGGAATGACGAGGCCCGAGCCCGGCCGGACGTACGGATACGCGAGCGGGGACAACTAGCAAAGGGGAGACCGAATGGCAGCCGAGGCGTACTGCGTTAAGTGCAAGACCAAGCGTGAGATGAAAGACGCGACCCAGATCCAGATGAAAAATGGTCGTCCTGCGACCGAGGGCAAGTGCCCCGTATGCGGCACGAAGATGTTCAAAATCGGGGCTGCTTCGTAGCCTAAAGGCGGCTTGGGCGCAGCCCAAACGCTACGGATTGCGCCCGGGGCGCAATCCTATTGGGCAGGTCGTAGTATACTAGTCCAGGACCACTACATATTGTGGTCCATACTACCGCGGGGGCCGCGACCTGATTTGTCCCACTTGCCGTAAGAGCGAGACACGTGTCGTCGATTCCCGCGATGACGAGAACGTCGTCCGCCGGCGGCGCGAATGTCTCGCCTGCAAGCACCGCTTCACCACCTACGAGCGGATGGAAGCCCCGCGCTTATTCGTCGTCAAAAAA
>Ga0182030_10008778_pt1 | contig 20842 bp, 14 predicted proteins | sample 812S3MmetaG_FD_121299 | JGI IMG/M metagenome (GOLD analysis project Ga0182030, IMG submission 121299) | Permafrost microbial communities from Stordalen Mire, Sweden - 812S3M metaG (Illumina Assembly) | ecosystem: Environmental > Terrestrial > Soil > Wetlands > Permafrost | place: Sweden...
ATCGGGCCGACTGGCTTAACCGGTGCAACAGGTTTGACTGGCTCTATCGGGCCGACTGGCTTAACCGGTGCAACAGGTTTGACTGGCTCTATCGGGCCGACTGGCTTAACCGGTGCAACAGGTGCTACGGGCGCGTCTGGAACGAATGGAAGCAACGGCGCTGCTGGCGGCCCTATCGGACCAATTGGCTTGACAGGTGCAACTGGCGCTACGGGTCTAACTGGTGCAACAGGTGCTACGGGTCTAACTGGTGCAACAGGTGCCACTGGTTTAACCGGCCCTATCGGACCGATTGGCTTGTCCAGTGCAGCAGTACTATACCCGGTGACTTCGTCAGTTTCGACCTTGAAGCAAGATTTTCAACCGCTAACCAAAACATTAGTAGCGTCTCCGCCCCCCATGACAGCGGCGGCTGTTGATTTCGAGCTTAATTGGTGGCTTTCCAAACAAGTGGTGGCCATGACGGACCAGAATTATGAACACCAGAGTTCGAAAAAATCCGCAACGGGTAGATACAATACTTGGCACGGTTCAACTCAATCAAAAGCCGATATCAAATCGGGGAACTCGCCAGCTTTAAAAGTATTAAATACGGTCATCGCTGCCGCAAACCAGGATCCGGATTTTCCCAAAGAATCAATCAAGGAAGACCCGTCATTTGTACATGTGACGATTGTTGGAAATCCCATGGACGGAGGCAAGTTTGCAAAACTAAAAATTGGCATGTCCATGAAACAGGTTGAAGAACTGATTGGCGCTCCGGACTGGTCATGGCAGCAATTCACCGGCAAAGAAACGACCCCCTATTACACCGGTTCAGAGCGTCAGCTCGTTCAATATACCTATAAAAGCGAGGGCATGTTGACCTTTAGTTCCAGTCAAGAACCTCTGTTGATTCGCATGCTGGTCAACAGAGCCGGATAATCTTTCTTTGGTCACTCCGAATTAGCCATGGTTTTTTGTGGTGCGACATCATCTGAAAAATCAAACTTCTTGTCGTTAAATAATTTGATGCAGGCATCCACTACCTGAGGGTCAAAATACGTACCGCGTCCACGATCGATTTCCCCCAACGCCGCTGCAATGCCAAGACCCGGGCGGTATGGGCGGTGAGATGACATAGCCTCGACAACATCGGCGACAATTAGAATTCTGGCTTCCGGAATTATTTCGTCAGCCTTGAGCCCGCTTGGGTAACCGGAACCATCCAGGCGTTCATGGTGTTGCAAAATCATTTGCGCCACAGGCCAGGGGAAATCGATCCCTTTTAAAATGTTGTAGCCAGCCAGGGCATGAGTCTTGATTAGCATGAATTCGATTTCTGTCAAACGTCCCGGCTTGCTCAGTATCTCTGCCGGAATAGCTATCTTGCCGACATCATGAATCAGGCTGCCGTAATGCACGCCATCGACCTGCACCTCACTTAACCCCATCTCGCCGGCAATCGCCGTGGCCAGCTTAGCCACACGTCGCTGATGTCCCGCAGTGTAGGGATCACGAGTTTCTGTGACTGTTGCCGCCATCTGGATACAACCATCCAAGGTGTTTTTGAGCTGGGTTAACGCTGTCGCACGCTCCGTTTCGGCATGTTGTCGCAATGCTTCCCGTTCAAAATTATCCAGCGCAAAAGAAATGTCCGCAGACATTTCATTCAAGAGGTCAAGTTGCTCGCCATCAAAATAATTCGGTTCATCCGAATACAGTGTCAGCGTCCAGACTACTTTACCTTTGAAGCGCAACGGCAATCCTGCCGAGCCATGGTAACCGAGCCTCAATGCCGCCTCGCGCCAAGGCAGCATCCGCTCGTCGACAACAAAATCCTCCGCGATGACAACCCGGTTTTCCCGAACTGCTTTTCCGGTCGGCCCACGGCCATTCGGAACATCGTCGATACTCATGTCTATCTCTGTCAAGAAGCCGCCTTCGTTACCGTCATAAGAAACGGGCACAATCCTGTGCGTTGCCTCATCCACCTGTCCTATCCAAGCCATCGCGAATTTGCCAAACTTAACCGCCCCTTGGCAGACCTCGCGAAACAACTCATCGCGGCTCTTGGCTCGCACAATGGTTGTATTGGTATGACTTAACGTGGCGTAAATCCGGCTCAATTTCTGAATGCGCACTTGTGCCTGTTTGCGCCCGCTAATATCGCGATTAATGCCGCTATATCCCTTGCAAATTCCCTGACTGTCGAAAAAAGGCATACCGCTGGTTTCTAAATAGATTGTTTGTCCATCCTTATGCAGATTGGCATTTTCCAGAAGACGGAGAGGCTTTCCTTCCGTCATAGCTTTATCGTAAATAGCTTTTAAACGCGTGGCTTCATCCGGCTGCATCAGATCAAACGGGGTCTTCTTGTAAAGAATTTCTTCGGGAATGTAACCCAGAAGATCAAACACGCGGGGGCTACAGTAAGTGAAAATAAAGTCCTCATCGATTTCCCATATCCAATCGCTTGAATTTTCCACCAGGGAACGGTACTTTAATTCGCTCTTAAACAAAGCCTGTTCCGCCACCTTGCGCGCACGCACGACCTGCTCGGCGGCCAATACCCGCTGAACTGCAGGGGCCAGCCTGGCCAACCTGTCTTTCAGGATATAATCTTTGGCGCCGGCGGCAAGCAACTCTACGGCATCAATATCGGAGAATGCACCGGTGACCATGATGACGGGCACTTCGGGGTGGTCGCGCTTAACGATCTCCAGTGCGGACATGCCATCAAAATCCGGCAACTTGTAATCAGACAGAATGATATCGGGTCTAAAATCTTGTAACGCAAGGAGAAATGCACTTCGTGTATCAACACGTTTTGAGACAAAGTGTATGCTTGCTTTCCTCAACTCATGTTCTGCCAACTCGGCATCGGTCGGGGTGTCTTCCAACATCAATATTCGCCAAACTTTTTCCATATTTCAATTACTCCGAAATCTACACAGGAGCGTCTGGCATACACTCCCCGATATTTCCGCTCACAGTCCAGGTTGTAAACTACTTATTTCGCAGCCACCGTTGGTGCACGGTTCACCAGCAGCCAATAAAGCCCCAGTTCCGCTACTGTCTTGGCAAATTCGTCAAACTCCACCGGTTTGCTTATAAAGCTGTTGACGCCAAGCTGGTAGCTCTCGGCGATATCCCTGTCTTCTTTGGATGAAGTCAGCACCACCACGGGTATGCTTTTGGTGCGAGGATCCTCTTTAACCCTGCGCAAAACCTCCATACCGTCCACCTTCGGCAGGCGCAAGTCCAGCATGATTACCTTGGGTCCGTTCAACAAGGAACGACCGCTATAGGCACCTGTTGAAAAGAGAAAATCCAGTGCTTCGGCGCCATCTTTTACCCACACTAATTTATTGGCGAGATTGTGTTTTTTCAATGCCCGGATAGCCAGTTCCGCATCCGTCGGATTATCTTCCACCAGCAGGATTTCTACTTCTTTCATGTCATCATTCATTATTCGTCTCCTTGGTCGGCAATGCAAAATATATTGTTGCGCCCTCATTAACTTGCCCCTCGGCCCATACCCTGCCTCCGTGACGAGTGATGATGCGCTTTACGATAGCAAGACCGATGCCGGTACCTTCAAAATCATTCACTGCATGCAGCCGCTGGAATACCCCGAACAGCTTGTCGACATACTTCATATCGAAGCCGGCACCATTATCCTTTACAAAATAAACAGCCTCGTTCCCCTGAATTGAACCCCCCACCTTAATGATGGCGTTTTCTTTGCGGCGGCTAAACTTGATCGCGTTTGACAGCAGGTTGACAAAAACCTGATGCATCATCGCATGGTCTCCGACGGAAGGGGGAATAGTTTCAATTTCCACATGCAGATTGCCACCGGATGGCTTGAGCTCTTCAACAACGGCACGTGCCAATCCCTCCATGTCGATCTCTGAAAAAGAAAAACCTACCCGTCCGGTGCGTGAAAAAGCCAGAATATCATCTATGAGTTGCCCCATCTTCTGCGTATTGTCACGCACCACGTTGAGCAAACGCTTGCCCTCATCGTCCAGCTTTTCAGAGTAGTCATCCATCAGGATGTGGCAGAAACCGTCTATGGCACGCAACGGCGTGCGCAGATCGTGCGAAACCGAATAGGAAAAGGACTCAAGCTCTTTGTTGGCATCTTCGAGTTTGCCGGTACGTTCCCTTACCAGCGCTTCCAGATGTTCGTGGGACGAGCGCAGTTCTTCTTCTGCCCGCTTGCGTTCGGTAATATCGATAATGCTGGTCAAAAAGTAGAGTGGCTTCTTCTCAGCGTCCCGCCGCAAAGATGTGACGACATCGACCCACACCACTGAGCCGTTCTTGTGCAGATAGCGTTTGACGAAGCGCACCGAGTTCTGCTTTTCTGATAAAAGTTGATCAATCGCTCTTTGGGTCAACTCAATGTCGTCCGGGTATGTAATATCCTGCCATCGGGTATATCCAAGTTCCTTCTCGGAATAGCCCAGAATCTCGCAGAAGGCATGGTTCACCTCTAACAAGCCCGAAGGCAAAGTGAGTGTCTTGCCGACGGGTGAATGGTCGAACACATACTTGAACTTGTCCTCGCTTTCGCGCAGCTCAATTTCAGTTTTCCTGCGTTCTGCCAGCAGATGGACTCGGTCAAGCGCCACAGCCATGTGACTCGCCATCGAGATGAGATATTTTCGCTCTGCCGGAGATGGCACTCTCACTCCTTCGTCACCAAATGTGCCCATTCCGACACAGCCCAAATGTCGATCAAACAACATAATCGGGATATTCAAAATAGTTCGCATTCCCAGACGAGCTACAATTTCTTTGTTGACCCGATCATCTGCTCGCGCATCCTCAACCAGTACGATTTCTTTTGATGCCGCTATTTCCTCCAGCATCCGATCACCTTTAATGGTGAGTGTAGCGGTACCCTCATCAGACATGACCGTATCCGAAACTTCGCCTCCGGCAACGATGGCCTTGAGGTATTGCTTATCGTCTGAAAGCAGGTAGACCCACAGACTTTGATAACCGATGATCTCCTTAATTTCCTCCTGTGCCGCATTTAATACTTCTGCATATGTTTGAGAGCGTTCCATACCCCGCGAAAGCCGGAGCAGTGACTGCGAATAATTTTCTTTTTCGCGAAGTTCATCTTCCGCCTGCTTGCGTTCAGAAATATCGCTCCAGATGGTAATGGCGCTTACCACTTTGCCATCAGCATCAAATTCGGGAACAACACGCACGAACCAGCAAACCAGTTTTCCGTCTTTAATCCAAGCCAAGTCGACTTTGACAGGAGTGCCGGAGGCCATCGCTGCCATAAGTTGTTCTGTAAACACATCTGCCTTCGGCTTTAGTTCGGTCGAAAGCTCGATCGGATTTTTTCCGTACACCTCCCGCGCCGAAAGGTGATTAACACTTTCAAATGCCGGATTGACATATATGCGCCGCCCTTGCCTGTCGTAGCGCACGATAACATCGGGAGAATTTTCTGCCAGTGTGCGAAATTCCTGTTCACTTTTGAGGAGCCGAAGCTCAGCCTGCTTACGATCATTTATGTCCAATCTGATCCCAAGCATTCGGCCCACTTTTCCATCGGCATCGACTTCAACTCCATATCCCAAAGCCTGCTGCCATCTATACGATCCATCGGCATGAAGAAATCTTGCTTCATACGAATAATGTTCTGTCCTTCTCGACAATACGTTTTGAAATTGCTCTCTAACCAGATTTCGATCTTCAGGATGAACTCTATCCAACCATTCGTTCCTATCTGCCAAGCCTGCTTTTGCTTCATAACCAAGCATGGTGTAATAGACAGGAGACGCATAATACTGGTCTTTTTTTATGTCCCAATCCCAAATACCTATCCGCGCGGCTTCCAAAGTAAGCTGTAGTCGTTCATCAGAATCTCGAAGTTTTTGCTCTATTTCTTTGCGTTCAGTAATATCTCGTGCAGCAGCGAATACCCCCAAGACTTCGCCTGCCTCATTGCGATAGACGCTGGCGTTGTACAACACATCGGTAACGTGCCCATCGCGATGGCGGATGACCAGCGGGTAATCGGTTACCGTACCATCTACAAATACTTGTTGGTAACCCTCTCGAGCCTTGTCCGGCTCGGTAAAGTAATCGGAGAAATCCGTCCCGACCAGTTCGGAACGACTCCAGCCGGTAACTTCTTCGCTAGCCTTATTAACGTCGGTTATTTTTCCTTCAAGGCTGATGGTCACCAGCGGATCAAGACTGGCCTCGATCAGGCTGCGTGCATACAAAGATGCTGAACGCAATTCTTGCCCGGCCTGCCTGAGGTTTTTGACCATATGGTCGAATGAACGCGCCAGATCGCCAATCTCATCCTGCATTGTCAAGTCGACGCGGTATTCCAGATTGCCTGCTCCGATGACATCCATTCCCTTGCGAAGAGCATTCAATGGCTTGAGGATACTCTTGCTGAAAAGCAGTGAGCCGCCAGCTACGACAGCCACGAGCGCAGCCATGAGCACCGCGAGCAAAACACTCAACAAATTCCGGGTCGCGGCAACCTTCTGGCGCATCGACATTTCCATTTGAAGCGCGCCGGAAACCATGGACTGAATCTTGAGCTGCAATTGCCCGGAAAGAATTTTACCGCCCGAGCTTCTCTCAGCTTCCGGCCCCAATGCCACCAACTGGTCATAGAGCATCCTGCTCCGATCATTGTTCTGCCGCAACAATTCCCCAATAGCTTTTCCTTCCGGGGTAGCAGGAGCAAGCAGCAGCAAATGTTTGCCGAGTTCGTCTTGCCCGGCTTTCCATTGGGCCGCCACCCGCAACTCCGGACTCATCAAGTATTCAAGGGTCAAGTGATCGAGGCTATACAGATTTTCCTGAATGGCTTGAACATTTTCAATCTGCGTACGCTCCTGATCCGCCAGATGGTTTGCCACCAGCAATATCGCGGCTACGGAGATAGCTGCTGCAAGGGTAAAAATGAAGGAGAGCCGGAGTCTGGATCTGATATTCATCAAGGTTCCTTCAATGGATGATGGTCACTGCTTCAGGACTTACCAACTTGAGGCCATCGAAATAGATAAACTCCAGAAAATCAGGAATCTCTTTGCGCCCGATGTTTTGTTCCCCGATTGCCCATCTGGCTTGATTTTCCATGCTGATCAACAGTGTTTGTTCCAATGACAGTCGCAATGTAAAACGCCCCCACAGCTCCTTCAGTAACTCCCGATCCAAACCGGTGTCGTTAGCCACGATCTCCAGTGATTGCGCCGGGTTTTCCAGTGCAAAACGTTCTGCTTTCTTTAACCCCCGCAGGAAAGCATCCACCGCATCCCGGTCTTTCGTCACCAACTGTTTGGAGGCCGTAACATTGAAGGTATAGGTGTAGATGGACTCGCCGTAAAAAGTGATTCCGGCATTACCCAGTTTTTTTTCGCTCAATAACAGCCAGGGATTCCACACCGAAACGGCATCGACCCGCCCTGTTTCCAGCGCATCCGCCATCTCCTTTGGACGCAGGGCGACCGAATCGGCTGCATTTGTCGGCACATTGTGTGTCGCCAGAAATGCATAACGAAAATAGTCCCCGTTTGTTCCCGGTACGGTTCCGATGCGCTTGCCCGCAAGATCCCGGGGGGTTGCTATACCCTTGTCTCGCCTCGCTACAATGCCCATGTTGCGGTCGGAACTAAAGATACCGGCGATTATCGCCAGCGGTTTTCCTTTCATCGCCGCCAGCATGATCGGGGTCTCCGCCACTGTCGCCATATCCGCCTTGCCTTCCAGCATGGTATCCAGTGCCACTTTGCCAAACTCTTGCGGCTGAAGCGTCACTTCCAGACCTTCCTCACGGAAATAGCCACGGTTATGGGCAATGTAAACCAGCGCACTATCAGGGGCACGCGTAACCGCGATGGTCAGTTTTTTGGGAACAGAAACCTCCGGTCGCGAGACGAAATAAGCGGCGATTGCCCAAATTAGACCGGCAATAACTGCGGGGGCTACCCAGTTAACACTTTTTGTTTTCATGATGTTAATTCGCTTATTCCTTCACCGGAGCACTCGTCCCTGATTCATGAATTTCAGTTGTACCCGCGAAGAATCGAAACGTGTTTCTTCCCGACTCTTTGGCCTGATACATCGCAACATCCGCCTTCTTGAGGAGTTTCATTGCGTCATCCGCACTTTCAACCGTATAAATGACAATGCCGATGCTGGTGGTGATTTTCAGTTTGTGCCCCTGAATGGTGATGGGGCTGCTCAACACCTCCAGAATTTTCTCCGCCACCAGTGCGGCGTCTTGTTGCTGGGAAATTTCCGACAGGATAATAACGAACTCGTCCCCTCCCTGCCTTGACACGGTATCGCCGCCGCGCACGCAGAGCTCCAGCCTTTCAGCCACTTCCTTCAGTAGTTCGTCCCCGACATCATGACCCAAAGTATCATTAATCTCCTTGAAGCGATCCAGATCAAGAAACATGACCGCGAGGGAACGTTGGTGCCTTTGTGCTTGCGCGAGAGCCTGGCTTAAACGATCAAGCAACAGGCGCCGATTGGGAAGAGAGGTCAGATCATCGTAATAGGCAAGTTGTTTTATTTCCTCTTGACAGCGCCTGCGTTCGGTGATGTCCTCAACCTGTCCGATGAAGCTGAGAGGTGCGCCAGAGTCGTCACGCAACAACGAGACCGTTACCTGCACCCAAACGGGTTGCCCATTCTTGCGGACATAAAGTTTTTCAATCTGGGATGAGTCGATTTCTCCATCCAGCAGTTCTTTGACATAGTTGCGGGTTTTTGGCCTATCGTCCGGATGGGTGATATCAATGAAGGTCAGTTGCAAAAGCTCTTCGCGTGTATAACCGAGAAGCTTGCATAGCGACTGGTTGACTTCGATAAACCTACCATCAGGTAATGTAAGAGCAATCCCGGCGGGGGCATGTTCCAGCGTGTTCCTGAAGCGCTCCTCGCTTTCCCGCAGCAACCTTTCGGACTCTCGACGCGCCCTTTCGTTCTCGGATTCTGCAAGTACCCGTTCAATCGCAAAAGGTAGACGCGCAATTTTGTCTTTTAGCACATAATCTTTTGCTCCGGCCTTCAACAGTTCAACCGCGGCCTCCTCTCCCAAGGCTCCGGTAACCATGATGACAGGGGTATCCGGGGAAGTTAATTTTACAAACTCGAGCGCTTCACGCCCGTTGTAGGCTGGCAAACTATAATCGGAGAGAATCAAATCAGGATGAAAGTCATTCAACGCAGCCTCAAATGACGCCCTCGTATCTACGCAAATAGATGAAAATGAAATACCGGCATTTCGTAGTGCTCGCTCTATCAATTCGGCATCGGTGGCGTTGTCCTCCAAAATCAGGATCTTCGATTTTTCTTTCATCGACAACTCCTTTGTCCGGCTATTTCCCGCGAAATCCCACGAAATTATTCAACTTATATTGTAGTGCCTATAATGGACCAAACAGCAAAATAATCCCAGTACCCACGCTGTTTATTTTGCGCCTCCGCAGCCGCATACGCCAGATATTTGTTTATTTCTTTATCCCCGGAACGAGAATCGGAAACAGCGGCAAGTTTAAATTTCGCCCTTGGTAACCACTGTGCCTGCGGGGGCGAGCACGGTCAGAATCGTTGCGATCCCGCTTCTGATGTCATGCGAAGATGTCGAATTCATTTGTGCCTGATGCATTACCGCCAAGCCAACCACAGTGGCATGAAACAGCAAAGCCGCGTCCGTCCCCGCCTCCAGACCGGCCTTGACCAGCAAGGCTTGCATCTGCACCCGCGCATACTTGAGAAGTTTGCGCAGCGGTTTACGAATATCCGGATCGGTGTCGGCTGCCACAATGAGCCCCAGCATGACGCGTGGCGGCAAGCCCGAAATCATAACCTTCGCAACTGTTTCCGCCAGGGTTGTTTGAAGCGGTTTTTCTTCCAGACGGGCAGCAAGACTCCTCATCGTGGCCCGAATTGACTGCTCCGCAATGCCCAAAAGCAATTCAGCCCTGGTCGGAAAATAATAGGTGAGATGGCTTTGCTTGATGCCAGCCGCTTTGGCTACTTGAGGCTGAGTCAATGCTGCCACGCCTTTTTCGCGAAGTAACGATTCACCTGCCTCCAGGATGTTTTCCTTGATTCCCATCAGCCATTCTTCAATAATCAATATTTGGTAAGACTACCAAATTCAGATATGATCTACAAACTTATTTAAATTTTTCACGGAGAAAAAATTCATGCTTGCACCCAATTCGTTAAGAGAACGCCCACAGGGAAATATTTTTAAAAAGGGTGATTTCTTCATTCTCTTCGGGGAACTTTTCGGCAGAGGTTACGCAAATGGTCTGATCAACGAAGCACGCCATGCCGGCATGACGATCATCGGCATCACCGTCGGGCGCCGTGATGAAAACAACGCGTTGCGTGCACTGACTGCCGAGGAGCATGCGACTGCCGAAGCCAATCTGGGTGGCCGCATTATCAACATACCGCTGATGGCAGGCTTCGATCTGGATTCACCCAAAGGTGAGCCGACGCCGACCGACCTGCTTGGCAGTTTGACCCTCAAAACCTGGCAAGATGACAAACTCGATTGGGCGCACGTCGAAAAATGCCGTAAAGTTGGCATCAAGCGTTTCACAGATTCCGTCGCGCAGGTAATGACTGAGCTGGACCAATTGATTCCTGACGGTGCCAATGCCATCTTTGCCCACACAATGGCTGGCGGCATTCCCAAAGTTAAAGTATTTCTTGCCATTGCCAATCGAATCTATAAAGGTCGTGGAGATCGTTTTTTATCTTCGCGTGCATTGCTCGATAGCGATTTGGGCAAGCTGATCCTGATGAATTTCGATGAAGTAACTGCCAATACTTTTCAACACCTGATCGAAGGCAGCAAAGCGATCCGCACACGCTTGGAAAACAGCGGCGGCAAAGTTCGCTATACCGCCTACGGTTATCACGGTACTGAAATTCTAATCGACGATAAATATCAATGGCAGACGTATACCAACTACACGCAGGGAAAAGCCAAAATGTGTCTGGAGCACATTGCCGAAGAATCATGGAAACAGGGTATCAAAGCGACGGTATACAATTGCCCTGAGATACGCACGAATTCTTCCGACATCTTTGTGGGCGTGGAGCTTTCTCTTTTCCCCTTGCTCAACGCATTGAAGAAAGAGCACGGTGGCGCTTGGGCTGAAGCGCAATGGCAAGCCTGTCGTGAGGTATTGCTTGAAGGGCATTCGTTGGAAAGTTTGTTGCTAAAAATCGATCAATACAATTCAACCAGTGTGATGCAGAGTTTCAGAAACTTTTCTGCCTGGCCAATGGACAACTCGGCTGAGTTGGCTGATGTGATGATAGGCACGTCTGATGAAATCACCCACATGCACAAGAGCCGCAACGAACTTGTAACGGATATTTTAAGCTCTCTCGTGCTTGAAGGAACGGGGCCGCTGATATTTTCGAGCTCGACAAACCCTTCTGCCCCGGTAATCTGGTTAAATCACGACATCATCGCCAAACAACTCAATGCGGTACATAGCGGCACCTAGGGTTTTGAATGGCAATACCGGGGAAATGCGGTGCAACGAAAAAAGTTATTTCTTCTCATCGCTGTTGTGGTCGTGGCTGTATCTGCCGCGGCAGCGTGGTTTTTTAGTCACCGCAGTTCGGTTAATTCCAATGCATTAACTCTGTATGGCAATGTCGATATTAGACAGGTGCAGTTGTCTTTCAATAGCTCGGAACGGATCGCACAGCTCTTCGTCAAAGAGGGGGATGCAGTCAAGAAAGGGCAGTTGCTTGGGACGCTCGATACGACAAGACTAACGAGCAATGTTGAACTGCAACAGGCACAACTTGCCTCACAACAGCAAGTTGTTTCGCGCCTGGAAGCAGGCAGCCGACCGGAAGAAATACTCAAGGCTCAGGCGGATGTAGATGCTGCGCGGATTGACGCGGACAATGCCGAACATAATTATCAGCGCGCCAAAACACTGGTCGAACAAAATTTTGTTGCCCGGCAGCAGGCAGATGATGCACTTGCGGCTGCCAATGCGGCCAAGGCCAAATTGCACAGCCTGCAGGAAGTGCTAAAGCTCGTTCAGATCGGGCCGCGCAAGGAAGATATAGCAGAAGCCAAATCAGTGCTGAGTGCGAGCCGCGCCGCACTGGAGGTGGCACGCAAGGCGTTGGCTGATGCCTCACTTTTTGCACCGGACAACGGTGTTATCCAAGGGCGAGTTCTTGAACCGGGAGACATGGCTTCGCCGCAGCGGCCGGTTTACACACTGGCACTGACTGACCCGATTTGGGTGCGCGTCTACATACAAGAAACCGCACTGGGAAAAATCAAACCGGGAATGATTGCAGAAGTCAGTACGGACAGCTTTCCGGGTAAACGTTATCGTGCCTGGGTCGGCTATATTTCACCCAGCGCAGAGTTCACACCCAAGTCTGTGGAAACAACCGAGGTACGCAGCAGCCTGGTTTATCAAGTACGGATTTTCGTGTGCAACGCCCAGGGTGAATTGAGACTTGGTATGCCAGCGACTGTGATCATTCCGCTTGATTCACCTCCGGCAACGGACGCTAACCGCTGTCAGGATTCCTGAGGCTGACATGGAAGCCTCCAGCCAAGTGAAGGCTGTATTTCCTAGCGAGAACGCCCCCAAACAAATCGCGCTCGAAGTCCGCAATATCTCTAAGACATTTCATATCGGCACGCAACAACTTCAGGCACTGCAACAAGTCAGCTTTAACGTACGACATGGGGTGGTCACCGGCTTGGTCGGACCGGATGCCGCCGGGAAGACAACGCTCATGCGGCTTGCAGCCGGGCTGTTGCGACCGGATGAGGGAGCGATTAGCGTGCTCGGAATGAACTCTGCAACTCAATCACTCGCGGTGCAGGCTGCTATCAGCTATATGCCTCAACGTTTCGGGCTCTACGAAGATCTCACCGTGCAGGAAAATCTCGACCTCTATGCCGATCTGCAAGGCGTGCCCGAATCAGCACGCGAGGCGCGCTACGCTGAGTTAATGCGTATGGCCGGGCTGGCACCCTTTTCCAAGCGTCTTGCGGGGCGACTTTCCGGCGGCATGAAACAAAAATTGGGCTTGGCCTGCGCACTGGTACGCCAACCTTCGCTGCTCATGCTCGACGAACCTACGGTCGGCGTCGACCCACTTTCGCGGCGCGAACTTTGGGACATTGTTTACCGCCTCGTACGCGAGCAAGGCACCAGTGTCCTGCTGAGCACGGCTTATCTGGACGAAGCGGAACGCTGTGACGAAGTTGTGCTGCTGCACGAAGGCCGCCTGTTGGCGCAGGGAACGCCTGCCGAACTGCGTGAAACAATGCGCGGACGTACTTATGAAATTACAGTTAAGGGTATTGATAAGCGCCTGCTACAGGCCAGTTTGGCACAGGCACCGCTGGTACTGGATAGCCTGATTCAAGGTGACCATGTGCGCATGGTGATGGAAGATGCGACACCGCCTGACCCCGGAAAATTATTGCCTGATGTCAGCGACATCGAAATATTACCCGTGCCCCCGCGCTTTGAGGATCGCTTTGTGGCGCTACTTAAAGCCAAGACAGGTGGTGCCGATCCAAAACGGATTCCGTTGGCTGATAAAGTTTTGCCCATCTCGAAAAATGAAGTCAAAGTACCGGTTATCGAAGTCAATAATCTACAGTGCCGTTTCGGTAATTTTTATGCAGTAAACAACGTGACCTTCTCGGTGCAAAAAGGTGAAGTGTTTGGTTTGTTGGGCGCGAACGGAGCGGGTAAGTCCACCACTTTCCGCATGCTGTGCGGACTGTTACCCCCAAGCGGTGGCACCCTGCGCGTAGCCGGCGCGGATTTGCGCCATGCTGCGGCACAAGCACGCGCGCGCATTGGTTATATGTCGCAGAAATTTTCCCTCTATGCGCAACTCAGTGTGGCAGAAAATCTGCGCTTCTTCGGCAGCACCTATGGATTGTCGGGCAAGAGCAGAGCCAGTCGCATCAACTGGGCACTGGAAGAATTTGAGTTATCTTCTATGGCTACATTTGCCAGCGGGGATCTTTCTCTTGGCTATAAGCAGCGTTTAGCACTTGCCTGCGCGCTGATGCACGAACCGGAGATTCTGTTTCTTGACGAGCCAACTTCGGGTGTCGACCCCTTGGCGCGACGCGAGTTTTGGACCCGCATCAATGCGCTGTCAGCGCGCGGTGTCACCATTATGGTCACCACACACTTCATGGAAGAAGCGGAATATTGCGACCGCATTGCCATCATGGTAGCAGGCGAAATTTTGACTATGGGAACGCCGGCCAGCATCAAAGCACAAGCCCGCTCCAAGGAAATGCCGGAACCCACCATGGAAGACGCATTCGTCGAGCTGATCAAGGCGCATGAACGACAAGGAACTGCGGCGTGAGCAGTCATTTGCGCCCGGGTAGCAGTTGGATGCGACTGCGCGGATTAATGCGCAAGGAATTCCTGCAAATCATGCGCGACCCCAGCAGCATTGCTATTGCCTTCGCGATGCCAATTTTTCTTTTGCTACTATTCGGTTATGGTGTGTCACTGGATTCCGAGCACATTCCGCTGGGAGTGGTGATCGAACAACCCAGCGCGGAAGCGACCGACTTTGCCGCAGCCTTTCGTCAGTCACGCTATTTTGAACCTGTTGTTTATGCCAATACTCGCGAAGCGGAACAGATGATGATGGCCGGCAAGATCAACGCGATCGTTGTATTGCGCCAGGATTTTGCGCGGCAATTGCTCCAGACCGATGACGCGCCGATCCAACTGATCGTCAATGGGGTCGATGCGAATTCTGCAAACATCATTTCCGGTTATGTCCAGGGTGTGTGGGGTGTTTGGCTGGAGCATGCCGCACAGATGCGTGGGCAGTCTATGAGTATGCCGGTGGATATGGTTTCACGGGTGTGGTTCAACAGTGAGCTGCGCAGCCGCAACTTTCTGGTGCCCGGACTAATTGCGATCATCATGACGCTGATCGGCGCACTGTTGACAGCGATGGTGATGTCGCGCGAATGGGAACGCGGCACCATGGAAGCACTTTTGGTTACACCTCTGTCAATGAGCGAAGTGATACTCGGCAAACTGGTTCCCTATTTCATTCTGGGAATGGGAGGCTTGGCACTGTCCGTATGCATGGCGCTGTTCCTGTTCGAAGTACCGTTGCGCGGCTCGCTATGGGTGCTGATTGGCGCGTCTGCATTATTCCTGATTGCAGCGCTGGGCATGGGTCTGTTGATTTCCACGATTGCCAAGAGTCAATTTGTTGCCGGATTAGTTGCATTGATCTCCACCTTCTTGCCGGCCTTTTTGCTTTCCGGATTTCTGTTTGATATTGGCAGTATGCCAGCCGTAATACAAGCCATTACCCATATTGTAGCTGCGCGATATTACGTAGCCATTTTGCAGACTGTTTTTCTTGCCGGTAATGTGTGGAGCATCATTCTGCCGAATTTGCTGGGGTTGCTGGTTCTCGCCGTGATTTTTATCGGCATCACCTGGAAAATATCACACAAACGTTTGGATTAATGACATGGGTGCTTAATAAAAATGGGGCCCCTTAATCTGTGGTTGATTTTGGTCAATAACAGTGTTGATAGAATTATTGCATTCGCGGTGACTTGCCAATCAGAGTTCCATCCGCACTTCTCAGTTAAGTCAGCATGTGTACTAAATTTTCCACACTCCATACAAACGATACAAAACCCTGTCAGTAGGGTTAAGGATTGCATTTTGTGGTTATAAAAACCGAGGACAGTCGTATCAAAAATCATACGCCCAATTGCATTGAAATCTAATAATTGGCGCTTCCTGCTGAATTGCCTCTACATAAAACGCTTTTTATCAATAAGTTAAATTATTTTTTACGCGCCTTGTTTTAGGCATGCGCCTTGCTGATAGTGAACGCATAACAAAGGCATGTTCCACCAACTCGTATTATGCATCGGTTGGACAGATGAGCAGCCGCAGGATGCCGAACAATTTTCTATCTTTCATTTTGAACACGGCCTTGATTGATAGTCGAATCCAAATATCGGCCTTAGTTCGTTCATTAGCAATAACATAATCAGGGAGATTTAAATGAAGTTATGCTTAACACCAATCGCAATCGCAGTTAGTGCAATCTTGGCAATTCCGGCGCATGCCGACGAGATATCGGATCTCAAAGCTCAAAATAAACTCATTATTGAGCGATTAGATCAACTGGAGAAGTCAACGTCCGGAGCCGCGGGGAATCCGGTGACAATTACGCAAGCGCCCGGCTGGAATCTCATTCAGGATCCGGATACCAGTGTGTCGCTATACGGCAAGATCGATGTAACAATTGGTAGCAGAAGCAATGCTGACACAAAGGGGAATCGTCAGACCGGGATGTTCGTTTCATGGATGAGCGGCAATCGTTGGGGTATTCACGGCTCTCACGTCATTGACAAAGAAACAGGTACCAAGGTTATCTCAACGCTTGAAAGCGAATTCGAATCACCGACCGGGAATATGGATACCCCCAATGTGTTGTTCAATCGCGATGCTTGGTTGGGCATTGAAAGCGAAAGCATAGGTAAGCTTACGATTGGTCGTCAAAACACACTGGCCAGAGACTTCATACAAACATGGGGCGACGCCTTTGGAACATCCAAGGTCGACACCAGTGAAGCAGGATGGTGCAACAACAGCAATATTCAACAATTTATTTTCTACGGCGGCGGAGCTGATGGAACCCGTAACGATGGTAGCGTAGTGTGGAAGAAAGTAATTGGACCATGGGTTGTGGGAGCGACTTATGCATTTGGCTACGTTGAAAATGGCAATGGACCCGCTACAACACCGGCACAGTTTCCCAATGGAAGTACAACAGGCGGAGCAGTTGCCTACAATGGTGCGGATTGGAATCTGAACGGGGCGGTTACTCAAGCCATCGTGTCTAATCTTACTCACTCTATTTACGCGTTCGGGGGTGATTATCAGTTTAACTCCCTTATTCTATGGAAGGCTGGCATGGCCTACGCCAACGTTGACCAAGCTGTTGTGGGTTCCCGTACGGATCACGCCTACTCGACATCGCTGACATTTACACCGGAAGGAAAGATGCGATATGTCCTGGGCTACCACGATATTGATCTGAAAAATGCAGGGTACAGTTCTACCGGAAACACGCTTGGTGTAACTGCGGATACGAGCGGAGTGACTACATCTGCCGATGGAAAAAGACAGACTACGTACGCTGCGGTCTTTTACAAATTCGACAAGCAAACCGATGTCTATGTTGCATACGATCAAGTGCAGACCAGTGGCGGCTACGTTTTGGCCAGCACGCACGGTGCAAACAACATGAACGAAGTTGGTGTGGGCTTGCGCTGGAGTTTCTAAGAACCGGCAGTGCCATGTAATGTTGTCGGGGGCTGCTCAATTGCCCCCGACAACATTACAGATTGACTACGAATCAAGAAAAGTATGGCCTGAATTAGTACTGTGAAAATGGAGCTTCTATTTCACTGCTCACAATGGGAAGGAAACGTCATGAAAAATATACAGGTATTATTTGCATCATTGCTGTTGAGTCTTTCGTTTTCGGCATTTGCCGATCCGATCATTATCAAATTCAGTCATGTGGTCGCGGTAGACACCCCTAAAGGCCAAGCGGCCGAGCGTTTCAAAAAACTGGTGGAAGAGCGCACCAAGGGTAAGGTAAAAGTCGAGGTTTACCCCAACAGCCAGTTGTACAAAGACAAAGAAGAAATGGAAGCCCTGCAACTGGGTGCTGTACAGATGTTGGCACCAGCCTTGTCGAAATTCGGGCCACTGGGCGCACGCGAATTTGAAGTATTCGACCTGCCGTTCCTGTTCGATAACTATGAAGAATTACACAAGGTCACACAAGGTCCCGTTGGACAAGGCTTGCTGAAGAAGCTGGATAGCAAGGGTATTGTTGGATTGGCCTTCTGGGATAACGGTTTCAAAGTAATGAGCGCCAATAAACCACTGCATACGCCTGAAGATTTTCGCGGCTTGAAGATGCGTATTCAATCATCTAAAGTATTGGATACTGAAATGCGCGCACTCAGCGCCAGCCCGCAGGTCATGGCGTTTTCAGAGGTGTATCAGGCATTGCAAACCGGCGTGGTAGATGGCACAGAAAATCCCCCATCCAATCTATATACCCAAAAGATGAACGAAGTTCAAAAATATGTAACCGTCTCCAATCATGGTTATTTGGGTTATGCCGTGGTTGTGAATAAAAAATTCTGGGATGACCTGCCCGCAGATATTCGCAAAATTCTGGAAGGCGCAATGCAGGATGCCACTAAGGTAGCCAACGAGGCGGCAAAGAAGGATAACGAAGAGGCGCTGAAGGCCGTGCGTAAAACTGGAAAAACTCAGGTAATCCAGTTAACTGCAGAAGAACGTAAGGCATGGAAGAAAGCACTTTTCAAGGTGCATCAGGAACATGCCGACAAGATTGGCAAGGATCTGGTTCAGTCTATCTATAAAGAAACCGGTTTCAATCCGAACTCACTATAAGGTCTTCGTAAATCGCAGGCGAGGTTAGCCTGCGATGCCGATAGAAAATACTATGTTCCTAAAAGCCTTGGATAATCTGGAAGAGTGGTTGATCGCATTCTTGATGGGCGGCGCGACATTGGTCATCTTTGCTGCGGTCACACATCGCTATGCGCTCGACCTGAGTGCAAAATTTCACTTCACCGTCATCTACGACACGCTGTTCGCCATCAATATGAGTTGGGCGCAAGAGCTGTGTATCTACATGTTCGTTTGGATGGCTAAATTCGGTGCCGCATACGGTGTGCGTACCGGTATTCATGTGGGCGTGGATGTGTTGGTCAATCGTTGCAAGCCTGAAGTGCGTGGTCTTTTCATCGTCTTTAGTTTGCTGGCCGGCGCTTTGTTTACCGGCACGATTGCCACCTTGGGCGCACATTTCGTGTGGGATAACGGCATGCACTATGCCGTATTCAATGCGTTTGGATGGGATACAGGGACATTGCCTGAAGGGCCGATTACTCCAGATTTGGAATGGCCGACATGGGCGGTATACAGCGCGATTCCAATGGGCTCATCTTTGATGTGTTTTCGCTTTTTGCAGGTCTTCTGGCATTTTCAAAAAACAGGGGAATTACCCCAGCACGATCATGCTCACGTCGATGGTATTGCAGAAGCCAAAACGGTGCCGCTGGATGCCAACCCTTACGGGATGGACGACAACCTGCATCCGCGCGATATAAAACAACGCGAGCCAGAACAGAAAGAGCAGGCTAAACCATGAATTCCGCCATCATTTTCGGCTTGCTCATTGCCTTGATGCTAACGGGGATGCCGATCTCCATTTCGCTTGGTCTTACCGTACTGACGTTCATCTTTACCATGACGCACGTTCCGGTAGAAGCAGTGGCATTAAAATTATTCACCGGCATCGAAAAGTTCGAAATCATGTCTTTGCCTTTCTTTGTGCTGGCAGGTAATTTCCTGACTCACGGAGGAGTGGCGCGGCGCATGATCGACTTTGCCACCAGCATAGTTGGCCATTTTCATGGCGGGCTGGCACTGGCAGGCGTGATGGCTTGCGCCATGTTTGCGCTGGTATGCGGCTCCAGTGTAGCAACGGTGGTTGCCATCGGCTCTATCGTTCTCCCTGCCATGGTTGAACGCGGCTATCCGATGCGCTTCGGAGCGGGTGTGATTACCGTGGCGGGGTCGCTGGGAATCCTGATGATGCCATCCATTCCCAAAGTCATCTATGCGATCTCGACGGGAACATCAATGGGAGCGCTGTTTGTTGCCGGATTGATCCCGGGAATTCTGCTGACGATTATGTTGGGTGTGGTGACTTGGTATATCGCGCGCAAAAATAATTATCCGCGTATGCCTAAAGCGACTTGGGGACAGCGCTGGAAAGCTTTCCGCGAAAGCCTGTGGGGAATGATGCTGGTCGTCATTATTATCGGCGGCATCTACTCGGGAATATTCACCGCCACTGAAGCGGCAGCGATGAGCGCGGTCTATGCGTTTTTTATTTCGATGTTTGTGTACAAGGCCATTCGTTTTCGGGACGTAAAAAAGGTGTTGCTGAATTCGGCCAATATGTCGGCCATGCTGCTGTACATCATCACCAATGCGGTACTGTTCTCGTTCATTATGACCAACGAACATATTCCCCAGTTGTTAGCCGACTGGATCTTGGGCAAAGATCTGGGCGTGGTTCAGTTTCTGCTGATCGTGAACGTATTGTTGCTGCTTGCAGGAAACTTCATGGAGCCGTCTTCTATTATCCTGATCATGGCGCCCATCATCTATCCTGCGGCGATGGTCTTGGGCATCAACCCGGTTCACTTGGGCATATTGATCGACGTGAATATGGAAGTCGGGCTGTGCCACCCACCTGTCGGCTTGAATCTGTATGTGGCTTCGGGCATTTCCAAGCTGGGGATTACCGAACTAACCAAGGCAGTATGGCCGTGGTTGGTCACCATGCTGGTATTTTTGGCGATTGTCACGTATTGGCCTGAACTCACGCTGTTCTTGCCGAGGTTGATGGGGATGCTGTAGGTAGGCTGCCTTGCTACGTAAACTGTCTACCTATATGGCATGCTCTTGATTCATGGCAGAACACTATTTTCTCTACAACATAATGAGCGATCTATTTCTAATACACAGTTTTAGAAATTTACGCCACAAATTTTTGGGTACATTTAATTATGGACAAGCAACTACGGGAAGCAGCGCTGCAATACCACCGGATAGCGCCCGCGGGGAAGATATCGGTTGTCCCGAGCAAGCCGATGCTGACGCAACGGGACTTGTCCCTGGCCTATTCGCCG